>TARA_R110002012_G_scaffold142411_1_pt1 | contig 34474 bp, 28 predicted proteins | sample TARA_R110002012 | Tara Oceans TARA_R110002012 (sample SAMEA4396515) | marine metagenome | biome: Westerlies Biome; feature: [DCM] deep chlorophyll maximum layer (ENVO:01000326); material: water (ENVO:00002006), including particulate matter (ENVO:01000060) such as... | depth 40 m
CAAATAGATAGTGCCCATTGAAAGCTTAGCTCCCTTCACCAGGGCAGCCATCTCATTGCTTAAACCCACAAAAGCTTTGCGCTGGTCATCCAGCGTAGTGGCCCTGGCTACTTTGGCTACTTCGGCAAGCGCAGACTTACTATTGTTTACCGCTGCCAGTGACTTTTGAAGTGCGGCTGCAGCAGTGGCTGCGCTTTTTGATTCCGAGGCCACCAATGCCTCTTTCAATTGAATGTATGCGCCATAGGCAAGCCCCATGTTCTGATCTTCAAACATTGGTGCCATTTGTTTACTTGTAGCCTTTTCAGCGGTGCCACTGGCGTGGTCGTGTTGTGCACTTGCAGAAAGGCTTAATAAAGCCATGCTGAGTATTAGAATTGACTTTTTCATATTAATAGATTGTTGATGCAGCCATCGGCCACATGTATGTGTGACAGTTGATAAATAAATTTCGTGGAAATAATATGGAGGGGGAGCACGAATACCCGAGAGTATTTTGGCGCTACCTTGAAACTCCCAAATTGATCAGGGGCCTAAATAAGAAATGACTGAACGAGCACTTGAATATCTCGATCTATCAATGGGGGAACGTATTCATTGCTGCAACGCTGACTGCTTCTTTCCGCCGCCAAAAAAAGTGAGGTAAAAACTACCTGTGTGGCATAGCTGGAGGCAGGAATATCAACAGACATGGTGCTTTTCATATCCGTTTGAGCCTCTACTAGCTGGCTGAAATCAGAGCAGCAATCGCTCCTTTTCAGGTTTCCGCCAGGGTTGTGATTGTCGGAAGCACACCCCGGGTTTTCATTCATTGAGCAAGCCGAAGCGTCAACAAAAAAAGCTACACTTTCAACTCTTCCTCCACATAAATGCGTGTTGATGGTGAAACTCATTGAGCTCAAGAGCACAATGCAGGAAAAGAGTATTGCAAATATTTTTCGGAACGGTTGCATGCGTCGTAAAAACGCACACAAGCTAAAAAAAGTTTTCCAGTAGGTAAGAATAAACTTTGCAGTGCAATGAACGGCTCATTCAAACCGTTCCGAAATATGACTTTACCGGCCAACATGCCCAGTCGGCGTCAAAGCGTGACGCAGAAGTAGTTGTACCAGGCATATTGTACAAAAAACTACCTCCCTGGTAGGTCATTGATCACAAAGTTATGATCATTTTCCCCAATTGTTGGCCTAACTCCATTCTTTCGAAAGCCTTATTAATGTCTTCGAGGCCAAATAGGCTGTCAACTACTGGGTGTAGCTTATAGACGCCAAAGAAATCTATCATTGCCCGGAACTCCTCATCGTTTCCCATAGACGATCCATGAATAGATAGCTGCTTCCAAAAAATGGTGCTTGGATTCAACTGGGTGATTTTCCCCGCTGTTCTTCCAAAAAGGACTATTCTGGCACCTGGATTGGCTATCTCTGTAAGGGCTGCAAAGCCTGTTCCGGCCGCACTATCGATGATAATATCAAATCCTCCGACCAATGCCAGCAGCTTTTTGTCCCATCCAGGTTCCTTGTAGTTGACACCAGCTTTGGCCCCAAGACTGACGGCCATTTGAATTTTCTCCTCGCTGCCTGAGGTAACATAGGCGTTGGCACCAGCTGCAATGGCGAATTGCAAGGCAAACAGAGCGGCTCCGCCACCTACTCCCGTGACCAACACGTTGCTTCCTGTTTCGAGTTCCCCTCTAATAAAAAGGGCCCGGTAAGCAGTAAGCCCTGCCAGCGGTATGGCTGACGCCTCGTCGAAGTCCAGATGCGAAGGTTTTTCATAAACGTACTCAACGGGTATACTGATATACTCGGCGAATGTTCCGTTTCGGGGGAAACCGAGAATTTGATAATCGGGCCCCTGCACTCGTGGATTACTCCCCCAGTTCAACGAGGGATTGATCATTACGGCTTTACCTATCCATGTGCTCGCCACACCAGGCCCGACTTCCGTTATTTCCCCAGCTCCATCCGATCCCATAATGACTGGGGACTGGCTAACGATGCTCTGCTCCCGCATCGACCAAAGTTCATGATGATTGATTGATGCCGTTTTTAGTTTAACCAGCACTTCGCCTTTGGCGGGTGCGGGGGTTTCCATTTCGGCCACCTCCAGCTGATATGACGCCTGATTGAGTACAGCTGCTTTCATGCGTTTTGAGTTTAATTATCGAATTCCAGAAAAAAACCACCCTATTTTGAGAGTGGTTTTCGAAAGTTACCTAAGAATATCCTGGAGATCTTGCGGTAAAATCCGGCCCCAGTCCCCGACTATACCGGTTACAGTTACAGTTCCTTCCGGTAGCTTAAAATGACTGAAAGATGCCCTCGGATAGGTATTAACATACGCACCGGATGCCTCAGAAACAATGGCCCAAGTACCATTAAAGGCCTTGGCCCCGTCGGCATCTCTAAACTTAACACCAGTAATAGTCACCCTCTTTCCTTCATAGTTTCCTGAATAGAGTTGGTCAAAAGTAATTACTTCGGGCGCTACTGTCTGGTTGTGCTGAAGCACCATGCCAAGCATATCATGCACATTGGCAATGCCCTTTTGTCCATTGAAATTATTACCAGATCCGTTCACAAGATTGATGCGAACTCTATCGCCCGTTTTCAGGAAGTTCCTACCGGTGAAACGCAACATAATGCCACCTGTTTCATCCTGAATATAGGCTGTTTTGTCATCGATGACGTTGTCTGCCGACGTGATCACTCCCTCGATTAAATAGTCAGTCGACATCCAAAATTCGCCATCAAACTCATCGAAGTAGTCCCTAAGCTCAGCAATGCTGTGCACCTCAACTGCTTGTTCTTCATCATTTTTTTCTATTCGCACAGCCAACTGCAAAATCTCTCCTTTTTCAAGCCTGCCCGTAGTGGCATCAATGCTGAAGGTCATCTCATAGGTACCTAGCACCAACGCATCATCGGCTGGGAAGATAGTGAACTGAACAGCGCTTGCACCGGGCAAAACCTCTATCTCAATCATATTTTGAACAGCTGCTGGTGCAGTAGTGAAATGAGTCCCATAATTGCGACCGTTGGGTGCGTCAATCACAAGCGTTACCGTTTCCTTTTCAGTCAAAGGATTGGTCAGCTTGAGATTAACAGCGTACCCATTCACTTCGTATTCTGAAAGGTGAAGGAATACATCCTCGAAATTGATTCTCGCTCCCGCTGGCTCTTCGGGCAATTCCAAAAGCTTTACATTTGACGTTGCCTTACTACCAATCAAATAGCCTTGCGATACGTTGGCTACAGTGAGAGTAATTGTCGACTCGTCCCTTTTGTTGTCGTTTTTCAGCCTGTGCACTGTAAAAATGTTTGTGCGCATTACCTCCTGAAAGTCCATTCTCACCACGCCGTTCACTGCCGCTGGCTTAGTAACGAAGTCCTCACCATACACCGCATCGCCAAATAATTTGACAAAAACAGTGCCGTCGGTTGGCGCATCAGCGCTTAAAGCCACTACCACCTGCACGGAATCGCCTACCTCAGCAATATTGTGGGTAGTGTTTAAAAATTCGACTGACACGGCTACCGGACCTGGTTCCTGATCGACGTCTTTGGAACAGCCAAACAGCGTTGCACCAATGGCAACAGCATAAAAAAATGATTTGAAAAAATGAGTTTTCATTGAATTTTGAGTTTTACCTTTAAATAATGTGTTGTTGAAAAAAGCGTATAATTATCCTGCAAATCCGACTAAGGAAAAAATCAACTACCAAAGGATAACGAGCTCACGGCCAGCCGAATCGCCGGAAAAAAGCACTCCTCTCCCTGCCATCATCTTCAAATGATGGTTTTTTTAAATTCGTACGTGTTGGTTAATACAATTACTGGAAAGCCCGTACTTAGTAGGTCAGCGACAATCCACCACCCCACTTCATATCGCTGTCGTAGTGTGTGGAAAGTGACCAGTACTTGGTAATAATATACTTGGCCCCAACGCTATATTCCATGTCAGTGTTCCATACGCCCCAAAGCCTGACTCGGGAAGAAACCGGTATGTCCTCACGAGCGAACTGGATGCGAACATTCCCTGTGTGGTCGACCCTAAGGTCTGTTTTTACAAACCAGGGCAGCGTGTATTCCAGGCCAAAGCATATTACGCTTCTGTTATCCTTTGTGTTGCGAATTCCAAAAATATTTTTCTCATCGCCCTCCACCGATCTGCTGCGGACATCCCAACCGGCATAGGGCATAAAGAATTGGTTTCTGCCAATATACCTCCCAATATGACTCTCAGATTCTTGCCCTGTGGTTTGATTGAACCCAAGCCGCCACTCCGTTTGTAGCGACCAGCGGGTATTGGCCACCCAAACCTCTCCATCGCTCCCACTGCTTTCAAGGCTAATTTCTGCGCCGGAATAGAAGCGCCGATCATCATGATACACCTTTCGAAGGGCCTTCTTAGGGTTGCCTAGCTCAGGATTTGCCGGACTGCCTTCGTAGGAAAATATCCTGCCCATGCCCGACATCATATGGTAAAGAATATGGCAATGAAAGTACCAGTCACCGTACTCTTCAGACGCATGGAACTCGATGGTGTCGGTTTCCATAGGCAAAATATCCAACACCGTTTTCATCGGCGAGTAGGTGCCTTGCCCGTTCAGGGTTCTGAAAAAATGGCCATGCAGGTGCATTGGATGCCGCATCATTGAGTTATTGTAGATCACAATGCGCACATTTTCACCTTTCCGGATCAGGATTTTGTCTGTTTCGGAAACAGTCTTGTTATCAATTGACCACACATACCTATTCATGTTGCCAGTAAGCTCAAATTTTAGCTCACGGGTGGGCACATCGGGCAAAGTAGTTTCCACAGGTGACTTCAACATGCTGTAGTTGAGGGTAACGGTAGGCTCGCTGCTGTCCACAATCTCGGGGTACATCACAGTGTTCATGTCCATTTGCTGCAAACTCATGTTCATGCCCATGTCTTCCATTTTGCCACCTACGGTCATCATGTCATTCATCATTTTCATTCCTTCAAAGTACTTGAGCCGTGGCATTGCCCCCGCAGGAACCTCCTTGCCCTCACCCAGCCAAAGAGAGGCGCTTTGGGTGCGGTCTTCCGAGGTGGCAAGGAATTCATATTTTCCAGCACCAGGTATTGTGACGACTACGTCGTAGGTTTCTGATACGCCCACAATCAATCGGTCTACCTCCACCGGCACCACGTCGGCCCCGTCGTTGGCAACTACCGACATCTTGCCGCCGGAAAATTTCAGCCAGAAGTAGGTAGAAGCGCTGCCGTTGATAATCCTGAGCCTCACCTGTTCACCTGCGGCAAAAGAGGCCTCCTGTGCTGGAAGCCCATTAAGCAACACTCTTTCATAATACACGTCGCTTACGTCCATGGCCATCATCCGCTTGAATTCGTTGCCGAATTTCGTGCCCAGGTGATGGGCTTTGCCAGCCTCCCAATAACTCTGGGCGGCTCCCTTTTTTATGGCATACCAATCGGTCGCATTGTGCAGGGATCTCTCAATCTGATTGGGGTTTTCATTGCTCCAGTCGCTGAGCAGCATGGTATATTCCTGCATCGGGTCAGTCTCCCTTTTGCTGATAATGAAAGCCCCATACATGCCGAGTTGCTCCTGCAGCATGGTGTGCGAATGATACCAATAAGTGCCGCTCTGCACAATAGGGAAGCGAAAAATATGGGTACTCATGCCCTTGACCGGCGTGGTGGTGAGGTATGGAACCCCGTCTTGCTCGTTTGGCAGTATCAAGCCATGCCAGTGGATGGATGTTTCATGGTGCATTTTGTTATGCACATGAATTTCAGCTGTATCGCCTTCGATAAAATGCAGTGTCGGTGCTGGTAGCTGACCGTTGATGGCTATGGCCATTTTTGCCTTGCCGGTGTAATTTACCACCGTATCGGTGACGGTCAGGTCATACCTCACCAGCTGTTGCGTAAATGCCGACCCAAACCCTGGCAAACATGCTAAAAATAACAGCAGTTTCTTCATCAGTCTATTCATTGATCTTGTCGTCCACTTTGCCACAACCAAGCATCTGACTTCCATAAAATGGATTTCGAATAGCCACCTCTGCGCTTAGCCAATAGCTCTGTTTCATGGGACAGTAGTCATAGAAAACCGTTCTGCCTATTGCGTCAGATCCTTTGACCAATGGCCACAGTTGCTGCGAAAGTGCAGCAAGGCCAGCTCTTTGCTTTTCAACCTCCTTTGCACCTGCAATGACCTGTGCCTGCTTTAGTAGCTCAGCGCTCACTGCTGAAAACGCTTTCTTATCGGTCTCACTCAGCGTCGCTAAGTCGACTGTCGTAATTGTTGCCACTAGCTGACCAGCGCCAGTCGACGCTTGCTTAACGTCACCTTTTACAAGGGCTTCCTTCACCACCAGATAGTCATTAAGCATCTGGTTCATTGATCCGCTTTGAGCTGAAAGGCTGCCCACAGAAAGGGCAGCCCCCAGCAAGAATAGCATCGCTTTCATCGTGATTAGCTGATTACTTCTGCTACGTAGCCTGCTTTTTGCATTGCCTGGCTAATCTGCTCAGACGTAGCTCCTTCAGCATGAACCGTAAGAATTTTCTCAGGATTCTTGAGATCAACTTCCCATTTTTCAGCGCCGGCTGCTTCATTAAGGAAAGGGGTCACCTTTTCGATACACCCAGTACACTTGATGTTTGATTTGAACTTTAATGTTTCCATTTTATTTTGAATTTAAATTGTATTGTAAAATTAGCTTGTTTGTGATTCGGGATCGTTACACAATTCCCGGCTTGTATTTCATAATTCAGGTGTAGGAAAGCGTGATAGCCTCTGAGCCTGGTTTTCCGGAGCAAAGAAGCACATATCCCTCCTTGAGTTGACTGTCTGTAAGGGCATAGTTTTCAACCATATTGACTTTGCCTGAGAGCAGCTTCACTTTGCACGCTCCGCACATGGCCTCCTTGCATGAATGTGGAAGCTGCAGTCCTTTATTGAGCCCTGTTTGCAGAATGAACTCATCGCTTGATAGCTCCAGAGAAAACGATTCAGCCCCCTTCAAAAAAGTAACCTCAGACCTTCCCGCATTTGATTCTGCTTCAAATTGGCTCAAAGCAACTGTGGGCTGATACGACTCACTGTACACTTTACTCAGGTCAAAATTAAGCGCTTCAAGGTCCTTCAATATGGCTTGCATCATCGCCTCAGGGCCACATAGATAGATTTCAGTTGCGTCACTATATCCGCTGTCTAAAAAGGCAGCCAGCCTGGCTTTATTAATATAGCCATGATGCACATTGTCCACCTGGCGATTGGCTTCCCACTTTTGCAAAAAATGAATCACGCTGAACCTGCCGGGGTTTTGCGCCTCGAGCTCATCAAGCTGATCCCCAAAAATGACAGTATCAGGCTCCTTGTTAGAATAAAGCAGGGTGACCAGCGGCGGCGCTTGCTGCTGAGATTTGGAATTAAGAATCGTCTTGATCATGGAAAAAAGGGGGGTAATTCCGCTTCCTCCTGCGATGAAGATCATGTGCTTGACAGGACTACCTTCATTTCTCAGCCCAAACCTGCCTGCTGGCTCACTTACGGTGAGCGAATCACCTTGCCCCACCATTTCAACCAGCTGCCTGCTCAGGCGTCCACCGGCCATCTTTTTGATGGTTACTGAGGGCCGTTCACCAGCCAGGGGTGATGAAGAAAAAGAGTATGACCTGCTGATCGTTTCATTGTCTACTTCACCATAAATGTTAATGAACTGACCTGGTGAATAATTGCGTAACGAAGGATGGTTTTCAAATTGTAAAGTGATGGCATCCCTGGTCTCACGAATAACTTTGTGGATTTTGACGCTGTTTTCCATGATAAAAAATGTTTGTTGGAGCAGACTCTTCCAAGCCCGGCATCATTTGATGCCGGCAACTTGAAAGGGTTGCAATTTTTGGGTTTTTGACTTATTAAATCTTAGCCACCTTCAGCCTTAAACTGTTGGCGACAACTGATACTGAACTAAAGGCCATGGCTGCACCTGCGATCATTGGATCCAAAAGGAAACCATTGATGGGGTACAAAACTCCGGCAGCCAACGGAATGCCTATCAGGTTGTAGATAAATGCCCAGAACAAGTTCTGACGTATGCCCATGACGGTCTTTTTCGACAGCATCAGCGCTTTGGGAATTACGTTAAGGTCACTGGTGATGAGGGTCATCTTGGCAACGTCCATCGCTATGTCGGAACCTTTCCCCATGGCGATGCTGACATCGGCCTGCGCCAGCGCATGCGAGTCGTTGATGCCGTCTCCTACCATGGCGACTACTTTTCCTTCAGCCTGCAGGGCCTTGACAAACTCCGCTTTTTCGGAAGGCAATACTTCAGCCTTAAAATGCTTCAACCCTACCTGCTTCGACACCGCCGCCGCCGTCTCGTTATTGTCGCCTGTCAGCATATATACTTCAATGCCACGCCCTTGCAGCGTCTGGATCGCTTCCTTAGAAGTTGCCTTGATCTTATCGGCAATAGCCAATACAGCAATCACTCGCTTGCTATCTGTGAAATAGACCACTGTGTTCGCCTTATTTTGCCATTTAGAAGCTTCTATCGACAGGCTGTCGTCAATGATAATGTTTTTTTCAAGCACTAGTTTTCGGTTGCCCACGTAGTAAACTTCCTCTCCACTTGTTGCTGTCACTCCCCGACCTGTCAGGCTGTCAAATCCTGTGATCGATCCCTCCGCTACTTTTTCTTCCTTCAGCTGATTGACAACTGCCTCTGCCAGCGGGTGCTCACTTTGGGATTCCATGCTAAGCAATATCCCTTTGTGGTTATCCAGATTTTCATCGCTCAGCCATATCGCCTCAGTCACAGCTGGCTTGCCTTCCGTGATCGTACCGGTTTTGTCAAGAATGATGGCATTCACCTTGTGCCCCAGCTCCAGGCTCTCCGCATCTTTGATGAGGATATTGTTCTCAGCACCTTTGCCAACGCCCACCATAATGGCTGTTGGGGTGGCCAGCCCAAGCGCACAGGGGCAGGCAATAACCAGCACAGTGATAGAAGCAAGCAGCGCCATGGTAAAGGCGTTGTCGCCACCAAAAATCATCCACACAATAAAGGTAAGGATAGAAATTCCCAGCACTACTGGCACAAATATGCCGGCAATTTTATCCACCAGCTTTTGAACAGGTGCTTTGCTGCCCTGGGCTTCCTGCACCATTTTGATGATGCTGGCAAGCACGGTTTGGCCACCTACTTTTTGCGCCACCATGCGGAAGCTGCCCTTTTGATTGACAGTGCCTGCAAAAACTTTGGCTCCGGCTGTTTTTTCAACTGCCACAGGCTCACCGGTGATCATACTTTCATCCACATACGATTTGCCCTCGGCTACTTCGCCATCAACCGGAATTTTCTCCCCGGGTCTTACAATTAAAATATAGCCTTCCTGTACTGACGAGATGGGAATTTCTACTTCCTCACCATCTACAATGGCTTTTACTGTTTTAGGCTGAAGGCCCATCAGCTTTTTGATAGCAGAAGAGGTATTCGACTTTGCCTTTTCTTCCAAAAGCTTGCCCAGCGAAATGAAGGTGATAATGACCACGGCCGCTTCAAAGTAGACATGGGCATGGATTCCCCTACTGTGCCAGTACTCCGGAAATACAGTATTAAACACGCTGAATATGAAGGCAATGCCCGTGCTGAGGGCCACCAGTGTGTCCATATTCGCTTTGCCATGCTTGGCCTGCTTCCAGGCTACTACAAAGAAATTCTTGCCAAAGTAAAACAGTATGATAGCTGAGAGCAGCATGGAAATCCACTTGCCAGCTTCCCAGTCCATAAAAAACATCCCGATCACCACCACTGGCAGTGTAAGTATCGCCGACCAGGTCAATCTCCTTTTGATTGACTCATAATGCGCCAGCTGCAGCTGGGCCTGCGCCTCCGAGGGGTCTTCCACATCCACGATGAGGTCGTATCCAATCGACTGCACGGCCTGCCGTAAATCTTCCACTGATGCGACAGTGTTGTCGAATTGCGCCCAGGCAGTTTGGGTGGCGAAATTAACGCCTGCCCCCACTACTCCTTTGGTATTGGCGAGCATCGACTCCACGCTTACTGCGCATGCAGCGCAAGTCATTCCCGTAACGGGAAAACTTTCTTTTGTGAGTTTGCCAGATAAATTATCTGTATCCACTTTGTTTGCTTCTAATGTTGTCATTCTATTTTGAGTTTTTTCTATGCAAAGGTACGTTCGGTGCCGACAATCAGCTTTACATCATTTTGGGATTGCATTACATAGTTTCCATAGCTTCCCTTGCCTTGAGTTTGACTGACCGCAGTGGTTTATAAGCTGATGTATTTAAACCTGTTGTCTTCTTAAATTGAAAAGAAAGATGATGCGCACTGCTGAACCCGGTTTTAAAAGCTATTTCCGACAAACCAAGGTCAGTATAAACAAGCAACTCTTTTACCTTTTCAATTCTTAGGGCGATGGCATATCTCTCTATTGTGTTTCCTTCATGGGTCACAAAGAACTCACTTAAAGAATCATAGTTTTTTCCAAGTTGGCCCGACAAATAAGATGAAAGCTTTGCGGTTCTGGCTCCATCTCCATTCTTACTGAGCCACTCCTCGATAGACTGTTTTATTTGAGAAAGTAATTGCTCGTTTTTATCCGTTATCAGTGCAAACCCCAGCAGGCTCAGCAGGTCTTTTACGCTGCCTTTTTCTGTGTTATCGACGGGTTTTGCAAAAATTACCTTACCAAGGGCAACATGCTCTACAGGATAGCCGTGGGATTGTAGCAGCTCTTTGATAGTGAATATGCACCTGTTGCACACCATCCCTTTGATATTGATCTCGGTAAACTGTTCCATGCTATTTTGCTTTGTACAAAGTTGGGAACAATAGCCATGGGGGGCGTTACATAATCACCAGATTTGGTTATATGATTATATGATATTGTCGAGAGGAGTTCTAATATCAGTTTGTCGGGATTCTTTGAATTCGGTTGGTGTGAGCCCTGTTATTTTCTTGAACTGCGAGGAAAGGTGGGCCACGCTACTGTAGCCTAGTTTGTAGGCAATTTCTTTCACTGAAAGCTCATCATAAAACAGAAACTCTTTGACCTTTTCCACTTTTTGCCTGATGATATATTGTTCCAAAGTAATTCCGGTAACAGAAGAAAAAAGACTGCTCAGATAGTTGTAGTCGTAGTTCAGCTTGTCCGAAAGATAGTGCGACCAGTTAATATTGACTTCAAAATTTTCGTGATGGTGTATGGCATCAATCACTGCGGCCTTAATTTGCTCCAGCAGCTGGCTTTTGCGGTCATCGATGCGCTCAAAGCCGTGCTTTAGTAATAGAGAGTCGAGTGCAGAAAGCTTGTCGGCAGAGACAGAGTCAGCAGCCAGTTTCACCTCGCCAAGACTGATGGAGGCAGTTTCAAGCCCTGCTTGCTGAAAGATTTGATCCACCACCATGATACAGCGGTTGCAAACCATGTTTTTGATATGAATTGATTTTTGGTCTTTCATTGGGAAAATGCCAGGAGTGATTTTTGACAATGTCACGAGCACTGTGCGAACTCATATCGCACCATATCAGTAAAGCACAGAGAGGTCAATTTAGTTTGTTTGTCATGAAATAAGTGCGGAATCTACCATTTCTTTAAGTTGGGCTCCAAGTAACATATTGAAATTCACAGCCTCATTTCTGCGGTGAAGCGAGTGTTCTAAAAAAGTTGAAATTATTGGCGCTACTATACCCTGAGTTATCTTTCTGATTATTAATTACTTGCCTTGCTCTTAGCTATACATCCAATGGGTATGTGTTTCATCTATTCAATAATTATATTGAATAATAGAACTATGATTTCACTTTCATCGTTACTGAGGCAAAACAGCTCCAAATGGATAAGAGAAAGTTTAAAAACAATGTTTATGGTGAACTGGCCAAAGTCACCAAAGCATTAGCTAATCCGCACCGAATGGAAATACTTGACTTATTGGCACAGGGTCCATATACAGTTGAGGCCATCGCTTCGCATTCAGAAATGACCATTGCCAATACCTCCCAGCACTTGCAGGTAATGAAAGGTGCCAGGCTGGTTCAGATTACCCGCAAAGGAAATTTTATCTACTATCACCTTACGAATGAAAGGGTGTTTACTGCCTGGAGAGCGCTCAGGGAGCTTGGTATACACAGTAATGCCGAAGTCGAAAAGCTAATGCGTGACTACCGCAGGGGGCATCATTCTATGGAACCAATTGGTACAGAAGAGCTTCTCGGGAAACTAGCGTCGGACGATGTTGTTTTGCTCGATGTCCGGCCTGAACAGGAGTATCAGCGTGGCCATATTCACAGGGCTCTTTCTATTCCCATGGAGCAGCTTGCCAAACGTATCACCGAGCTATCAAAAAGCAAGGAAATTATTGCATACTGCCGGGGACCTCTTTGTGTTTTTGCCGACGAGGCTGTAGAGCTACTCCGGGGCAAGGGCTTTAACGCTAACCGCATGGAAGAGGGATTCCCGGACTGGGCAGCCATGGGCCTGCCTATTGAACCAACGCCCACTGAATTCTGACCACAATGAAAGGAGACACAATTTCTGTACAAACACTCCGGAGGATGCTTGACAGGCACGAGCCGCTCTTTATGTTGGATGTAAGGTCACCAACCTGCGGAATTGAAGGCCGACGCCAATCGCTGTGCAATTGCTTGACATGTCTTAGATGCAATTGGGCTTAAAGGAAAACTGGAGACAATTCACGCTGTTGGTTTTGGTCAACGCATTCGTGGGTGGAATGGTGGGCCTGGAGAGAACGGTGGTCCCACTCGTCGGCACTGAGGAATTTGGCATTAGCTCCGAGATGATTATTTTTTCTTTCATCATCGCTTTTGGTGTGGTTAAGGCCATTACAAACCTCGTTTCTGGTGTGCTGGCTGACCAGCTCACTAGAAAAAAAGTGCTAATACTTGGCTGGTTGGTAGGAATTCCTGTCCCATTCCTATTGGGCTGGGGGCCAGCGTGGAACTGGATTATTTTAGCAAATGTGCTTTTGGGTATCAGCCAGGGCCTGGCCTGGTCAATGACGGTCAACATGAAGATCGATCTGGTTGGACCTGCAAGAAGAGGACTGGCTATGGGCTTGAACGAAGCCGCCGGCTATGGCGCCGTAGGGATAACAGCGCTGCTCACGGGATACATTGCTTCGTCGTATGGTCTGCGACCTGAACCATTCTACATAGGCATCTTTTACACAGCAGCTGGTCTGATTATTTCTGTGTTTCTGATTAAGGACACCAGAGGCCATGCACAAATGGAAGCTGCACAACTAAAAAAAACCAATGCCGACGAAAGTGAGAACAAGCCCAATCTGCTATGGGTGTTTGGTGAAACTAGCTGGCGCAATAAAACCTTGTTTTCAGTTTCCCAAGCAGGCTTGATCAATAATTTAAACGATGGCATGTCATGGGGTGTGTTTCCGTTGCTCTTTGCATCAGTCGGTGTGGGAATAGAGGGCATAGGCTGGATCAAGGCGGTTTACCCCGTCGTGTGGGGCCTCGGTCAGGTGATCACCGGCCCATTGGCTGACAGGATTGGAAGAAAACCATTGATCGTTTGGGGCATGATGATTCAGGCTATTGGTCACGTCGTTATTGGCTTTGGTGCCTCATTTCCACTTTTTACCGGCCTGGCGGGTTCTGTATTGCTGGGCATTGGCACGGCAATGGTTTATCCAGCCCTATTGGCAGCAGTGAGTGATGCAGCGCACCCCTCATGGAGGGCTTCCTCTGTAGGGGTCTACCGTTTTTGGAGAGACATGGGCTATGCCGCTGGAGCTTTAATGGCAGGCATTGTTGCCTCTTTCTTAGGGCTAACATGGGCTGTACATGTGGCCGGGCTGCTTACTTTTTGCTCAGGACTTCTGGTTTGGAGAAAAATGAAAGAAACATGGCATTGATACTATTGCCACGGATTTGAAATTGCAAGTCACGAGCCACTCTTTACGCCCACTCCAAATCAAGATGACTAACAAATGCTTAAATTTTTCATTGACGTGAAGTTGCTTCTGCCAATCGAATCACTTTTTTGTTTTCGCTGGCATTTGTTGTTGATACAGCGTGCCAATGTCGTACATGCAGGCCCTGAACTTTTTATATCACACTGCAACCTTTGCGCCACAAAGGCTGTCTTATGCTCCATGAAAAGCTCGAAATTTACTTCAAGTCTGTTGCTGGTAGTGGCGGCCTTGACACTACAATCATGCTATGAATATGAGCCAGCACCATCACCGGTAACGCTCCGTGCCCAAAAGTTGACCTATTCCTTTGGCTCCAGCAAAAGCTACCGAACCCTGACGTATGATGCCGGCGGGAGGCTAACGACCATTGTCTCCGGACTAACAAACCCGGAAGACGGAACCTTTGAATCTACGCATAAGCTTTCCTATAGCCGCAATTTGCTAAGGCCAGCGAAGTCAGATGACCAAACCGTCATTTCACGTGTATAAAATTTACTTTTTAGCGGCCAGATCGGTCGCTCGGCGAACCGCCGCCGAAGCGGGAATAGCCAAAACCTTTCGGAAGCGATAGTCGACTACTCTCCGACTTTATTCATCGTTCCACGCCGGTCCGCTGGGTATGGACTTTCCTTATGGCTATTTCATATGAATACTCCTACAGTTCCTCCGACATTCTTACTGAAACCAATGCCTATCTGGGCAATGATCTTTACGAGTCTCACAAGTATTCGTACGATGGACTGGGCCGACTAACAAAAGATATCACGTGGACGAGAAATACTACAACCGGCACACTTCAGAAGAACTATCAAATTGAATACAAATACGACAGTCACGACAACCTCACTGAGGAGCGGCGTTCTGGCTACAATGGCTCAGCCTTTGTTCCAGCATCCACTATTGCTTATCTAAATTTCGATACAAAGGAAAACTCCGAGCACCTCTTCATGAGCAGCCTTCATCATCCATTTGTGATATTTTTTCAGAATAATCCTCAAACACAAAAATTAACCAATGCCAACGGCATCTCTGCTGAACAAAAATTCACCTATGAGTATAATGACATGGGTTGGCGATTAAAAAATTTATTGCAGGTAGCGATGCAAGCTTTGAATACAAATTTGAGCTGGTGAATTGAGGTTCAGATGGCTTTTTATTCGGAATGGAAGGAGAAAAAAAACAAAAAGCTGATCAACGTCGATCAGCTTTTTGTTCAGGCACCTGATACTTCATGCGTGCTTAGTCTTTGGTAACCCTCACGGCTCCTATGCCCGCCTCCCATAGGCGCCTGTTGAAGGCAGGAGCATCGGTATTTATCAATTCATCGGCCCGCCCCTTCAGTTGAGCCCATTCCTCCATCAGCACCCTGAGTTGGTCTCTATTGGCTTGATTAACCCTCGGAATATCGCTCTCGGTGGCATTGATCAGGAAGAGGAAGTTGGCAGTGAACTTGTTAGGGAAGTTCTCCACATCGTCGTATGCCTTCGATTTGCGCTGCACCATGTCTTCATCCCAGGCTTTCATTTTGGCAACCAGGGCCTCGCCGTCCGTCTTTAGAGCTACAAATGATTCACCTGCGGGCAAATCTTTTAGCACGCCTTCGATCTGACTTCTTAGGTCAAGCACTGTATTGACTTTCTTGTGCATCTCATTCAAACTGCTCTCCATGCCCGTCATGAACGTGTGGTATTCAGCATAAGTGGCAGGCGTGGTTTCATAGAGCGGGTTGGGAAGGATTTTGCACTCGCTTTTTGCCTCCTTGCCTGGGTATTTCAAGGTGATAGAGTAAGTGCCCGGCGAAGCCTTGTGCCCTCTGTAACCTCCTTCTACATAGGCACTTGGTGCGCCTATCATTGTTGCATAGCGCATATCCCACACAAATCTGTTGATCCCCTTAGACTTTGAAATGGTAGGTTCTGGAGAAGGGCCACCGGGGTATGACTGAAACTTTGGATCCTTTTCGGAGCTAAGCGTACGCACAAGGTTGCCCTGCGCATCTCTTATTTCAAGCGTTACTGCGACAGAATCGGCCAGCTTCGGTAGTTCGTAGTAGATAATGACGCCATTAGCAGGATTCACGCCTTCCAGCAAGTTGGTGCCATCAAATTCAGCCGAGGTGCGGTTCAAAGGGCTTCCCCAATTGCCAATCACCGCATCGTCGGGTTTGTAGAGCTTGAGCGAATTGGTCAGACCACTATACTGGCCAAGCACACCAAGGTCATCCAATATCCAGAAAGATCTTCCGGAGGTAGCCACTACGAGGTCGCCCTCTTTCACTTTCAAATCCATGATTGGCGTGATAGGAAGATTGAGCTGGAAAGGCTGCCAGGAAGCTCCATCATTCCACGATATATAGAGGCCCTTTTCGGTACCGGCATAGAGCAGACCTTTTTTGGCCTCGTCTTCCCGCACTACTCTTGTGAAAGAACCATAAGGAATGCCTTTGCTGATATTGATCCAGGTTTTGCCATAGTCCGTGGTTTTATAAATAGCAGGCGTGTAGTCGTTGAACTTGTATCTGGTTGTTGCGATATAAGCTGTAGCCTTATCGTGCGGAGATACCTCAATTGCATTGATCAGACATTCTGCCAAACCCTTAGGTGTTACGTTGATCCAGCTGGCACCATTGTCTCTGGTTACATGCACAAAACCATCGTTGCTGCCTGTCCAGATCACGCCTTTTTCGTGCGGTGATTCGATCACGTAACTAAGCGCACCGTAGTTCTCTGCACCTACAGCTTCAACGGTATAAGGGCCTCCGCCTTTACCCTGCTTTTCGTCAATATTCCTCGTCAAATCAGGAGAAACTTCTTCCCAGGTAACGCCTTTGTCTCTCGTTCTCAGCAGGTATTGCGCACCATGGTAAAACGTGCCCGGCTCATGTTTCGACCAGATGATCGGCGCATTCCAGTCATAAAGGTATTTCATATCACGGGCTGCCATACTCAAATATTGTATCGGTGCGGCCATCACTCCAGTTCCCGCTTTGGATTTCATGTCCAGTATCTCAATGGTGCCGAGGTAGCTGCCTCCCATTACGTAGCGTGGGTCGTCGGGGTCAAAAGCCAGAAAGGCACTTTCACCGCCGGCCGATCTTGTCCAATCTCTTTCGCCAATGCTGTAAGAACCTAAGGACATGCTGGCGATTTTCACGGAACTGTTGTCCTGCTGGCCAGCGTAAATATTGTAAGGAAACTCGTTGTCAACGTTGATTCGGTAAAACTGGGCCGTTGGCATATTGTCCAGTGTCGTCCAGCTTTCTGCCCGGTTGAAGGTGATGGCAGCTCCTCCATCGTCTGCCAACACCATGTTTTTGGAGTTATTCGGATTGATCCACAAGTCATGGTGATCTCCATGTGAAGTAGAAAGCGTTTCCCAGGTTTTACCACCATCAATTGAACGCAAGGCCTGAGCGCTTAGCACATACACTGTGTTTTCATCCTGCGGGTCGGTAAAGACTTCAATATAGTACCACGCTCTTTGCAGCAACCGGTGGTCGCCGCTTACTTTGTTCCAATTCTTGCCGGCATCTCCTGACACAAACAAGCCTCCCAGCTCCTTATCAGAGTCGCTTTCCATCAGCAGAAATACTTTTTCGGGATTGGCTCTGCTCACCGATATTGCCATTTTACCCATTTCCTTTGGCAAGCCTTTGTGTATCTTCTCCCAGGTAGCTCCACCGTCGCTTGATTTATAGACGCCACTACCGGGGCCTCCGCTCACCACCTGCCAGGGCATGCGCTGGTGGTGCCACATGGTGGCGTACAGCACCTGCGGATTGCTCATGTCCATAGAAAGCTCGGAGCAACCGGTGAGGTCATTCACGTACAATACCTTTGTCCATGTCACTCCGCCGTCCGTGGTTTTGTAAATTCCCCTGTCCTGTGTTGGCCCGTGCAGGGCTCCTTGAGCTGCCACGTAAACGATGTCAGGGTTCTTAGGATGAATGACAACCCTGGCAATGTGCTGCGTTTTTTCCAGCCCTATTTTCTTCCAGGTCTTGCCTGCGTCGGTCGACTTGTACATGCCGTCGCCGTAAGACGTCATCACACCTCTCGGCGCATGCTCACCCATGCCGACATAAACCACATTGGGGTCACTTTCCGAAACAGAGACAGCTCCTACTGAACCCATTTCAAAAAAACCGTCAGATATATTTTTCCAATAGGCACCGGCATCGTCGGTTTTCCAAACGCCTCCACCAGTGGTACCCATGTAATAGGTGAGCGGGTCGCCAACTACGCCACTGACGGTTACTGAACGACCTCCACGGAAAGGCCCAATATTTCGGAATTTTAAGGTTTGAAAGACGCTGTCAAGGTTTTGTCCGTACGACATAGATGCCGAAACCAACAGCAGCAGGAGTAGCCTGAGATGCTTCATTTTTAGATTGATTGTTGTTAAGCGCTCAATATAATAACAAAAGAAATCTGCTAAATTAGAAATTGATAAAGGGTCGAAGCGGGTGGTAGCATACTTGAGTGAATTGCGATAATAAGAACAACAATGAATCAAAAAATTGAACTCAACACAAATCCTAAAGCACTTGAACTAGAACTAGTAAGAAGTTGGCTGATTGAAGAACGAAACCACTTCAACGAAGGGTTCTATTGCAATTGGGGAATAATCGAAAAGGCATTTAACAACAAAGAATTCATCACTTTAAACCATGCAAATTATCCCATCGGCTTTGCTGTTTATTCGAAAAGTGAGCTCTATGTAGAAATAGAAATTTTAGAAGTAAAGCGCAATTTTCGAAGGAAAGGAATTGGTCAACAATTCATTCTGAAATTAGAATCCTATTTTAAAAGCAAAGGCCATGTTGCTTTTAAACTGTTTTGTTCGCCAAAGGAATCTCAAGGATTCTGGGAAAAAAATGGATTTGTCAAATTCCCTCGTAGAGGCTACACTGAATCTGATTTAACATACTTCAAACCCTTAGTAGAAATAGAAAAGCCAACAGATTCCACAAACCTGACAAACAAGCTTGAATTGTGGAATGCGGAACCCTATGAAATAAAAAATAATGCACCTCAATGGACTTGGAAAATTGACATGACACTGAATAAGCTTTTAAAGCCCATAATTCACCCCTGCAATAATAATTGGAACCTTCGGTGGACGAAAAATGCCAGCATCGTTCGAGAGCATAAAGTGAAGCACTTCAACAAAAACACAAAACCAATTCATTGCGGTCCTTTCCTGATCATATATGAGCTATTTGAATAAAAACAACCGTGCTTAATAGTGTTACGGAAATTTTAATGTAGTCGATTTTCGCCGATACTCATCAACAGCCAAACCAATTAAACGCTTCAAATAAGTCGCTTACTCAAAAATGCCCTCCCTGATCCCGTCTTAATATACTTTTCAAATGCAAAAGTTTTGTGTTGTTCAGCAAAGGCAATATAGGTTAAAAGAGTAACAGGCAGCCGGGATTTGGTGACAGGGACATAACCAGCATTGTGCGGGGCCAGACGCTCTTCTACATTGGCCGTGCATCCAGTATACAAATCTCCATCAGCACACCTCAGAATGTAAACGTATTGCATAAATACAAAATTGGCTTGGTAACTAAGTCGGGCCTGCCCGACGGAGCCCTTTTGACTAAAGTTCGAACAAACTGGTAACCTTTAAAGCAAAAAAAAAAGCCCGCCGTCGCTGAAAAAGCTATGGCAGGCGGAATATTCGATTAACTAAATCAATCTCTTGTTCAGAAAAGCTCTGTCTGATCCCGTCTTAAGATACTTTTCAAATGCAAACGCTTTGTGTTGTTCAGCGAAGGCAATATAGGTTAAAAGAGTAACAGGCAGCCGGGATTTGGTGGCGGGAACATAACCAGCATTGTGCCGGGCCAGACGCTCTTCTACATTGGCCGTGCATCCAGTATACAAATCTCCATCAGCACACCTCAAAATGTAAACGTATTGCATAAATACAAAACTTAGGTTGGTAACTAAGTCGGGCCTGCCCGACGGAGCCCGATTGACTAAAGTTCGAACAAACTGGTAACCTTTAAAGCAAAAAAAAAAAGCCCGCCGTCGCTGAAAAAGCTATGGCGGGCGGAGTCGGGATACCAGGATTACTCATACCCACAGGCATGCCGCACTTCCCCTCGTGCACCTCCTTCGTCGGTGTCGAACGCCACCCGCTGGCCCCAGGTTCTCATGGGCCTTAAACGCAAAAAAGCAGACATTGCTGTCTGCTTTTTGTCGGGATACCAGGATTCGAACCTGGGACCCTCTGGTCCCAAACCAGATGCGCTACCGGACTGCGCTACATCCCGTACTTCAATCAATCAGGTTCCGTGTGCCCTGATTCTCAAAACGAGGCTGCAAAGATGCGGAATCTTACTTTTCCACACAATACTTTTTTCACTTTAATTCATCAATCATTATAACATCCTCAACCTGATTGACTTAATCTCCAGGCTGCTTCCAGAAAAACCGTTAACACTGACACTTAGTTCGCCACTTCCCGGACTTACTTTCAGGTTGCCTGCAAATACCAGTGGCCATTTTCTTTCATATACCTCTCCCCGGTCTTCACGATCGGGGCTTTCGAGCTGCGGAGCCGAAAGGCTTGCGGAAACTTCTTTTTGAACAACCTCGCTTCCAAGCGAAATGCGAACATTAAAAGGGGCTGCTGTTTCACATGCCATTTCCACATACACCGCATAGGTGGCTGTGTCTACCGCCAGCAAATCCCAGCTAGCTTTTGACTCATTGTTCACGCCGGTGAACCAGTCGTTGGCCCAGCCCATCCCTCCTTTAAATTCTACCGCTTCTTTAGCAAACACATCAGGTGCAGGCAACTCCACTTCCGGCACGCCAGAATGGCCTACCTGGATGGGCTCCGGCGTTGTTCCTTTTTTGGTTACTTCACTAAACCAATTCCGATAGTCTGCCTGCATATTTGCCGCCAGCTCTGGTAGCGAATCGATAATATTCTGCTTTTGGTACGGATCGGCCAACAGGTCGTAAAGAGCCGTTTCATTAGGCTTCATGGTCAACAAATACTGATCGGTTCGAACCGCCGAAGGAATGGTATCCATTTCACGAATCACCTGGTGCGTGTAAAACTTCCGGTCGGGCAAGCCCGGCGCCGAATCAGTCATTGGAAGCAAACTCTTTCCATGAATATTCAAACTATCGGGCAGCACAACCCCAGTCAGCTCAGCTAGTGTGGGTAGAATATCGATATGGCCTGCCATCTTTTCAATCTTCGCCCCTTTGTCCCAGCCCAATCTTGGATATCGGATCAAAAAGGGCACCCTCACTCCCCCTTCATCTACGTGTGCTTTGATACCTTTGAAGCTGCCGTTGTAACGCACGCCGTTGGGACCATTATCTGTCATAAAAATAACGATCGTTTCTTCCTCTTTCTGAATAGCATTCAAATGATCAAGCAAACGCCCCATGATGTCATCAATGTTCTCGACCATTCCATACACGGCCGCATCCTTGTTGCTCAATCCCATCGCCGCATACTTATCAAAATACTCGTCGGGCACCTGAAAAGGTCCATGAGGTGTATTGAGCGTCAGCATGCACAAAAAGGGGCCATCGCTGGCCATAAACTCCATGGCTTTGTCTGCCAGCACATTAGCCATGTATCCTTGTGTTTTTACCTCCTCAAAGTTATGGGTGAGCACAGCGTCAAAGTAGTTATTAAAGTGACCTTCCTTGAAGCCGAAAAACTCTTGAAAGCCCTGCCCTAGCGGGTCGTGCGGGTACTGCTTGCCATTGTGCCACTTTCCGAACAGCCCTGTGCGATAACCGGCAGCCTTCATCACCTCGGCGATTGTCACTTCCTCCTCACGCATGACTTCCATTCGGTGGGTTACCCATGAAGTTCCGGTAGCCAGGTGATAGCGGCCAGTAAGGATGCTTGCTCTTGTAGGGGCGCAAACCGGAGAAACGTAGAATCTTGTAAACTCCGTGGCATGCTGTGCCAGCCAATCAAGGTGTGGTGTATCGATGCTGTCGTTACCGTGAAAGGCCAGATCGCCCCACCCCTGGTCGTCCGTAAGCACCAGAAGGATGTTGGGGCGTTTCTGCTCAGGCTCTTCGCATCCTGAAAGTGCTCCAACTGAAAAGGCGGCAGCAAATAATAATAACAGATTCTTCATAGGGTAAAATAAAAAAAACCGGAGGTGAGCCCCGGTTTAATATTGCTAATTTCGTTCACTAAAACTTCAAAGTATCTGGTAGATATTTCGACGCCAGGTCTTCGTAATAGGGTCTCAACTCCTTCACATTCGGAGGAGTGGCAGCCTTTGAGTATAAGTCGTACGGATTGAATTTATTCACCCACTCAAACAGCTTGTGATCATCCTTGTTCATCAGGTGCTCGTAGGCGTTCTCCCGATGCTGTGAATAGAAACTATGATAGCGCAACATGGCTAACCCCTCTTGCGGAAGGTAGTCCTTCATAATCTGGTAGATGTATTCATCGTGGCCCCAGGAAAGATGAACATTATCCAGGCCGCAGTTTGGTTCGTAAACGCCGTATTTAGTATTGAAACGTTCGTCGTAGGTGTCGGCATTGTCTTTGAAAAACTCAGGATATACGATCTTATCTGAGTGCTTGCAGCCAACAGGAAAAGTATCGCCCACCACACACCACTGAGGCTCACCAAAAAGGCAAAGCACCTTGCCCAGGTCGTGCAGAAAGCCTGTCAACACAAACCAGTCAGGATGACCATCTGCACGAATGGCCTCAGAAGTTTGAAGGAGGTGTTGCGTTTGATCCAGATCAGTATCGGGGTCGGAATCGTCTACCAGGGTATTCAGAAATTCTACAGCATCCCAGAGCTTCATTTCCCTTTTATCAAACTTGAGAAACTCCTTTTCCTTTGCCATCACAAAATCATAGGTCTGATGGATGTGGTTGACCCGGTAAAATTCTCTTACCGTATCTCTGGCGGGATCATCGTAGTTTCTGAATTCCTCTTTTGCCTTGGCAGGTTTTCCTTCTTCGGGGTATCTTTCTAAAAGATCTTCCTCCCAAAGCTCTTCCATTTGATGAGGTGTAACGTCCTTCATGGGTGCTTAAATTTTTACTAAGATATTAACAATGTTGTTTAGTTAAGAGCCTTATTACCCTTTTATTCCCTAAAGGGGTATGCTAACGACCATTCTTCGCCCTTCAGGGACAGGGGTAAAACAGAATCGGGAAACCGAGCCTCTTAACTATAACGACGTTGAAGATAATAATTCAAACCGAGATTCTAAACCAATTCATTGTCCCAGCCAAATGTAAATAGCGACGGTAAGTACTACCAGAAGCAGCCCGAGATGCCTGGCATACTTCCACGGATGCATTTGTATCGACTCAATATCGGCGGGTTTAAACGTATTGGTATTGGGGTAAAAGTAAGACACGCCAAACATCACTATCATATTTAAGATGAACTCAATGCCCCACAGGTGCACGAAGTGTATATCGACTTTAAAGATGAAACTGGTAAGGATGTAAAAAGCCAGACCAATAAAAAGCGCTGCCTTCGCTCCCACGGCAGATATTCTGGGTATAAAAAGGCCTGCGATTAGGATGGAAGCGATGGGAATAAAGAAGATACCATTGAGCTGTTGCAGAAGTTGATACAATCCTTCTGGAGCTCCAGCCACCATAGGAGCGGCAACAATGGCGCAAACGGCAAGGATGATAGACGTCAATTTCCCTATCCAAACCAGCTGTTTCTCAGAAGCGTCTTTGTTGAGGTGCCGCTTATAAATACCCAAACTAAAAATGGTTGCCGTACTATTGAGCACGCTGTTAAACGTGCTTAGCACGGCCCCCAGCACTACTGCAGCAAAGAAGCCAGTGAGGCCGACCGGCAACACTTTTTTAATGAGCTCGGGATAGATCAAATCTTGATTGTTGTAAAGGGAGTCGCCGAAATAGTAAAAGCCAATCACACCAGGCAAAATAATGATCAATGGTACCAGCAGCTTTAGCACGCCGGTATACAAAAGGCCCTTCTGCGCCTCCGCAAGGCTCACCGCCCCAAAGGCCCGTTGAATAATGGTCTGATTCATGCACCAGAAGTACAGCTGGTTAATCATCAACCCGGTAAAGAGTGTTTCGAATGGAAGCACCGAATCCTTTGCTCCTATCACATTGAACTTCTCAGGTGCGGCCTTGTACACTTTACTCAGGCCTTCAATCATATTGCCATCGCCGATGTCCCAAAGAGCAAACCCAAGCACCAGCAGACCTCCTATAAAAAGACCAAAGCCATTGATGGTGTCAGAAAAAGCGACCGCCTTCAAACCACCGAAAATGGCATAAATAGAGCCTATCACTCCTATTATGATAACTGTCACCCACAGCCCCTGCCCCTGAGTGACCCCAAGTGTTTCAGACACGTTAAAGATGCTTTCGAGGTTAATAGCGCCAGTATAAAGCACAATCGGCAACAGGGTAACTACAAACGATACAATCAGGAAAAGAGCCACCAGCGTTCTCGTAATTCGGTCAAAGCGGTACTCAAGGTATTGCGGGATCGTCGTCAAGCCCATTTTGAGGAACGTCGGAATGAAGTAGAGAGCGCCAATGACCAGCGCTACCGCCGACGTCACCTCCCACGCAATGATGATGAAGCCATTTTTGTAAGCCGAGCCATTCATCCCTATCAGGTGCTCGGTAGAAATATTGGTAAGTAGCATGGAGCCAGCGATGACTACGCCGGAAAGGCTGCGGCCTCCGAGGAAGTAGCCGTCCTGAGTGTCCAGCTTGTCTTTGCGGAGTTTGTACCACGAAAAAAGAGCGACGAAACCCGTAAAAGCCAGAAAAGATAAAAAGGTAAGTAGCATGTAAGTAGGTGTAGTTATTAAGCGAAAGGGTAATATACACCAGAATGATATTTCTTCCTCATTCAATTATTCGAAGTGGCTTTCCCTTAATTTCGCATGACTCGGCAGATACGAAAGCCCCGCTTGGTACAAATCTTGAGGGTGTTTCCGCAACAGCATTCAATAACTATGAAAAACACACTACCCTGGCTATTAATCATCTGCCTTTTCGGTTGCACGGCGCCTCGCATTATTCCGGTTGACTCAGCATCACGAGTTCTTCCAGAGCCGTTAGTCATTCGCCCTGCTTTCGATATGTACAGCCTGCGTGCTGACTTAATCAGACAAAAAACTTATTCCTATATAAATGATCAATACCATGAGCAGCCTGTGAGCTACCACCCCCTTGGCTTCGATCTGGGCAATGGTCTGTTTTTCGACCTTAACAGGAATTTATGCCTCGATCTGGGTTATCTCTTAAAGCTGGATAAAAGCAGAGACTTTACCCTGAAGACTACCAACTACAGTGTAGATGGCCAACCCAAAAAAAGACAGCATTTTCTAGTGCAAGCAGGCGACCAGTTGTGCACAGGTAGCAGAAGAGACGCCGATGAAGCTGCAACTATTTGTCGCACCCTGGAGCAGGAAGGTGAGCAAACTAAAGTAATCAAAAACGACAAGGAAGACTTCACTTTTTCACTGAGCGAAAGCGGGGCAACATTTGCCAGAAAGGGCAAAGTAAGGGCAGAAATTGTGAAAACGTCGAACTCGACTTTCAGAGCAGAAACCAATCGACCTTTTGAAGCTTCTATGATTGAGAATCAGCTCACATTAGGAAAGGAGTACTACGTTCAGGCAGACGACGAGAAAAAAGAGGTCAGTATTTTCCAGAGAAGAAAAAGGAACCACAAACTCCTTTATACAATCACCGAGACACCTACCGCCCTGATTGTCAACAGCCTGAATGGCAACCGGTATGTGGTTGCTCTCGACAAAAATGCACTTACACTTTCCAGCGGCGCACGACCAATCCTTCAAATTCATGTAGAGTATGTGAATCAGGCAAGGTAAAAACCGGAGCTCATCATATTGAATCGCCGCTTTCCCGCTTCACTCTTCGATCGAAATTCGGAGTCGCTAGCCTGATGTTTGCGCACACATCCTCTATTTTACAAATAATAAGAGTTTTAACTCTCGCTTTTTTTTCTCAAATTGAGGCTGTACGTCATATTACTCATGTACTCAATCATACAACGCTAAACTGACTCTTATCATGGAAAAACTAGAACGCAGATCTACCCTGAAAAAACTTTTTGCTGGTATAGCTGGCTTCGCTGGTTTTGGAGCCGTTTCATCGGCCAATGCCGCACCGGCCACGCTCGAAAAGAAAGCCAACAACATCACTACCTTTCAGGACATGCCGTTATTTTCAGGCTCCACTCAAATGGGTAATCTGGTGTTTATCGCCGGAAAAGGGGCACATTTCGAAGGCGACATCAAAGCACACACCGATCATGTGCTAAAGGAACTGGAAAAAGAACTCATCAAAGCAGGATCCTCCATGGAAAAAGTACTGAAGGTAAGCGTTTTCCTGGCCGATTTGAATGACTACAAAGCCATGAATGAGGTTTACAAAGGCAGGTTTGGTGCCAAGCCCCCTGTGAGAACCACTGTGGCAACCTACGGTGGCGTACCCGGCGACTCCCTGGTGGAGATTGATTGCATCGCTTACGTTTAAAATACTATCTATGAAGGCCCGGTGCCGTGAGGCGACGGGCTTCCTTTTCACACCCTGAATCCACTACAATGAAACGCTTCTTATCTATTATTGCCTTTTTCTTTGTCACTGCCAGCGTCGTAGCGCAGCCCTATCAAATCGTTATCAAAGGCGGTCATGTCATCGATCCAAAAAACAACATCAATGAGTTGATGGATGTTGCCATCCACGACGGAAAGATTGCCAGGGTAGCCAAGACCATCGATGCTACCGGCGCCAGGCAGGTGGTAGATGCGAAAGGCATGTACATTACTCCGGGACTGATCGACATCCATGGACACGTATTCTTCGGCACGCAACCTGACCATTACCTGAGCGACGGCTTGACGGCTATTATGCCTGACGGGTTCACCTTTCGGGTAGGCGTGACTACCATTGTGGACGCAGGGGGAGCCGGTTGGAAGTCGTTCCCTACATTCAAAGAGAACATCATTGATAACTCTCAAACCAGGGTACTGTCGTTTCTCAACATTGTTGGTGAAGGCATGAGAGGCGGCGTGTACGAGCAGAACCTGAATGACATGGATGCCCGCATGGCTGCCGCTGTGGCAAGGTCAAATAAGGAACATGTAGTAGGCTTTAAAGTGGCTCATTTCAATGGCCCCGAATGGACGCCGGTAGACAATGCCGTAGAAGCAGGTAATTTGGCAAAAATGCCTGTGATAGTTGATTTTGGTGGGAACAACCCTCCTCTTTCGATCGAAGACCTTTTCATGAAGCACCTCAGGCCAGGTGACATTTTCACCCATGCCTTCGGGGAACTGGATACGAGAGAACCTATAGTTGATCCGGCTACCAAAAAATTGAAACCTTTTGTTTGGGATGCGCAAAAACGGGGGATTGTGTTTGACGTGGGGTACGGTGGCATCAGCTTTTCCTATTCACAGGCCATTCCTGCTATCAAAGCGGGTTTCTATCCTACCACCATCAGCACCGACATCCATGCGGGCAGCTTCAACAATGCCATGAAAGATCAGCTCAGTGTGATGTCGAAATTCCTTCAGATGGGGATGGATTTGGAGCTGGTCATCAATGCCTCCACCTGGAAACCTGCTCAGGTTATCCAGCGAACGGAGCTCGGGCACCTTACCGAGGGAGCGATTGCCGACGTGGCTATTCTGAATATGCGCAAGGGCAACTTTGGCTTCTTCGACTATCGGGGGCATAAAGAAACGGGCACACAAAAGTTTGAGTGCGAAATGACTATTAAGGGAGGAAGAATCGTCTACGACTTAAATGGCATCGCTAACCCTGTAGTGCTGCCGAGATAACTACATGTAAGGCGGGGGTGTGGACATACCATGTCGCAGGGTGTGTCCACACCCTGCTGACCATTTTTGAATAGAATCCGGTGTCTGACGGCTCTTGCTCAGGGGCAATTTGCCGTGCCGACACCTACAATCAAAGCCCTTAACCCGCTGCTGCTTTCTCAAGGCCGTCACGGATTCGGTCCGCAACAATTCTTTCCTGTCCGGGACGCATCATCCAGGTGGTGATGCTGACGGAGTTTTCGCCACCACCCGCAACCTCTATCGACGGGTGACCGCTTCGAAGCACATCTTTAAGGCCGTTGCCTGATATTTTTACCTTTTTGGTATCCCATGAAAGATCCAGGGTAGGAATATGGTTGGCAATGGGGGGCACATGAATTTTTATGGTCAGTCCATCGATACCCTTCACGGCGTCAGCAATGAGGTTAATCTGGCCTTCCCACAACTTCCATTCTTTTTCATGGTCTCCATTTACAAAGGCCTCCAATGCTGCCCACATACCGAGCACCTCTTCCTTGTTCACTTTCATGCCCCTGCCGACAGTATTGCCTCTTGGCGGAGCGCTCAACCGTGCCGCCGCTATCAGTTCTTTTTTACCGAGCAGTAAGCCTGCGCTCTGGGGACCTCTCAGACCTTTGCCTCCTGAAAAACATACCAGGTCATAGCCCATTTGGGTGAACTTCCACAGATTCTCCACTGGAGGCACATCAGCCGCACAGTCGTTCATGCAGGGGATATTATTCTCCTTGCCCGTCTTCAGCCATTCTTCTGCATTGATCTGTCCATTAGGCTCATAGGCATTGATAAAAAGCATCAAAGCCGTGTTTTTGTTGATGGCCTTTTTCAACTGTTCTTTGGTCTCCACCTCAATCACTTTCACTCCGCAGTTGCGCACAGCATGGGCGTAACCAATATTGTGAGACTTCTGAATGATGGCCTCTGTTTTCATCCCTGTGCCCTCCAGGTGTGGAATCTGCTCTGCTTTTTTGGGATCCATGCCGGTGAGCACGCCTGCCATCCCGAAAGTCATCGCCGAAAAGGCTCCGGAAGTGACCGTGGCTGCCTCACATTTCAGCAACTTTGCAATTCTCTCGCCTACTTTATCCTGCAACTCGTCGAGCATTACATAATGCTCCGAGGCGTAGTTGTAAGCGTCTTTCATTTCATCTCTTAGCAAAGAGCCAGTCATAGCGGTGTAAGTACCTGCCGCATTAATGAAGGTGCGCACGCCTAACTCGGCAAAGTAATCACGGTAAGGGGCTGCAGGTGCAGCGGCAATGGCTGCAAGAGGCACTCCACCACCGATGATCCCTCCTACAAAAGGCAGGGCTGAAAGGCGTTTAATGAGTTTTCTTCTACTTAGCATAGGTTTGTCGTTTAAATAGGTCTTAATTAAAAATAGGTTGGCTCAGGCATTGTTACACTGCTGCCTGAAGCACTTCTTTGATTCGCCTGGCAACAATTGGCACCTGGTCGGGTAACAAAGTAACCACGGTGATGCGAAGAGCATCGTCTCCGGCAGAGGTTTCAATCCTCGGCTCACCAGCCCTAAGCGCCTCCACTACGTCCTTTGGCTTGATTTTTACCTTGTTCTGATCCCACTTCACCAAAAGCCCTGGAAATACATTGGCCCTGCCTTTAGGCATGTGCATCTCTCCTTTTACCCCGGGCACGGTTTCTACTGTCTTGGTGATATCGGCTACTCGTCCCTCCCACTCCTGCCATTCTTTTTTATGGTCCTTTTCAAGATAGAGCTTCAAGGCGGCGTACATGCCAAATATCTCCTCTTTGTTCACTTTCATGGATCGCCCAATGGGGCTTTCATGAGGAGAAAAATTAAGCTTAGCAGCTTCAATTAAGTCTTTGCGACCAAAGAGCAGGCCTGCGCTTTGTGGGCCACGAATCATTTTTCCACCGGAAAAGGTGACCAGGTCAAAGCCCATCTTTTGGTATTTGAAAAGGTTCTCCACTGGCGGCACATCCGCTGCTGCATCTATAAAAGAAGGAATATTATGACGTTTGGAGATGGCTACAAAATCCTCGTGATTGATACTATCTTCAATGCCATACCAATCGACCGCACCATTAAAGAAGAGGGTCATCACCGTGCGCTCGTTAAAGGCAGCCTCCATTTCCTTTGCATTTTCTACTTCTATCAACTTCACTCCGGCAGTGCGCACCGCCTGGTCAAATACATAGCGATGCTTTTTCTGAATAATCACTTCTGGCTTAGGGCCAGGCAGGTTAGGGATTTGTTTGATTTTATCCATATCCATCCCGGTAATAGCAGCCGCAGTGCCAATGGTAAGAGCACATGCAGCCCCGGAAGTGACCATGGCTGCTTCACATTGTAGCATCTCTGCGATTCGCTCACCCACTTTGTCGGTCAGTTCATGCATGTTGGCGAAGTCGTGTGCAGTTGCGTTAATCGCCGCCATCACCTCAGGCTCCATCAAAGAACCTGACAAAAACGTCATGGTGCCACGGGCGTTGATCAATGGGCGTATCCCCAGCTCTTTGAATAAGTTTTGTGCAGGTTTCGCCGCAGGTGTTGCTGCGGCAACGGATTGAATAGGAATACCACTGCCCACAAACCCTCCTATCAAAGGAAGACTGGCTAAGCGTTTTACAAGTTTTCTTCTGCTTAACATGTTCTGATAGTTTATAATGTCTGTCTTATTTTTTTCACATCTTCCGTGGAAACCTCACTGGCCTCATTTCCAAAGCTTTGCCGGATATAGGTAAGCACCCCGGCCACCTCCTCATCGCTCAAAAAGCTATGCTGTGGCATCACGTTGTTGTATTCTTCCCCATTTACCGTAATGCTTCCTTCCATACCATTGAGCACAATACTAATAAGCAAGCCTTTGTCGCCAACCACCCAGGGCGCTCCAGCCAGTGGCGGAAATCTACCAGAGGCGCCCTTGCCATTGTTCTGATGGCAAGACCCACAATAAGTCAGATACGTCTTTTCTCCAGCCACTTTCACTCCTTTTTCAAGGTTGTCTTCTATCTTATCAGGTGTGCGGATATTGGAAGCGTTCTTACGTTCTTCCATTCTGGCCAGTTGTTCGGTGCCAAAGCTGCCCCTATCTCCCTTGTACATTACCCTCCAGATTTTCCCTTTTTCGGTATCAGAAAAATAAAGTGAGCCATCGGGGCCCATGGCTATGCCCATAGGTCTATAAATGGCATCGCTTACATTAACAACGGGGTCTACGCCAGCAAAGCCATCCGCAAACACTTCCCAATCGCCTGAGGGCTGCCCGTTCCTGAAGGGTACAAACCCAATGAAATAACCCGCCTGCGGATAGGGTGCCCGGTTAGTGGAGCCATGAAAAGCGATAAAGGCACCGTTTTTATAATGCTCGGGAAACTGATCGCCTGTATAAAAGAAAAGATCGTTGGGCGCCCAATGCCCCGGGAAACCCATCAAGGGATCGACAAAATCAGCACAGCGTCCGATGCTATCGCCATCGCCACCATATTCCGGAGCGAGTACCTTCTGGCCTTTTATCTGATCGTAGTAGCAGTAGGGCCAACCGGCGTTGGTGCCTTCTGTCACCCGCAGGAATTCCTCAGCTGGCAGCATGGCGCTTTCCCAGGGACTGTACTTCTGCGCCCAAAGCCGGAGCAGGTCGTCCCGACCGTGCATGACTACGTACAGATTATTGTCTTCAGTATTCCAATCCATGGCCACAATGCTGCGCAATCCCGTTGCGAACTTGGTGCCATCTTTCTGCGTTTGATTTTTCTTGTTAGCATCGAACTTCCAGACTCCACCGTGGTCTTCAAGCTGTGGGCATGGATCCATCCCCGGCATATTGGGCGTTCGCTTTACCGGCATGCAGGCATTCGAAGGCGTGCCAAACGGGACATACATATTTCCCTTATCATCAAATGAGACCACTTTGGCGATGTGCTCATGGCTGCCGTGCTCGTGGTCGTCGGTTAGAATTGTTTCTATTTCAGTATCCGGAACCAGTTTGCCAGGCACCAGCTTCTGCCGATACACCGCCAGCTGGGAGCCGTAGTACAAGTAGCCATTGTATATTCTCATGGCTGCCCCATAGCTTCCGTCATTTTTGTAGTCGCCAAATACCTGAAGTTCGTCTGCTTTGCCGTCACCGTCCACATCCCGCAAGGCCATATTACCACCTTCCTCCTGTGGAAAACGGAGTTTTACATAGATGTCGCCATTGTCGTTTACAGCCATGTGCCGGGTTCTGCCCTTGAGGCTGTCGACCACCACCACAGCATCGAAGCCACCGGGGAGCACAAGGCCACCATTGTCAGGGTCGCCGGGTGGCAACTGCGGGCCGCTGCTGCACGACACCATGACAACAAACCCTGCAGCCAACGCCGACCGGCAGATAAAAGTGATCAATGGATGAAACCATCCCTGTTTAGGTAAGAAGCGCCGTCTAGCCATGTTAATTCATATAGAGTGTTTGTTCAATATATAAAAAAACATTCTAAAATGATGTTGTGTGCGGACACAATTATTCAAAAGGCAGTATAAGAGGTTTGACGAAAGGAATCTCACTCACACAGTGTGATCGCTTCGATCTCACGTAACTGTAATACCTTATATATTATAAGGGGTGAATGAAAAGCCGAGAAAATCCAACACATAGAGAGCAGCGGCCTGCAATATTGATCACCTACTTTCAATGCAAGTATCCGAAGAATTCGATCATCTGTTTTTTTTTTCATCTACTGGCCAAAAAGCACCAAAAACACCTCAGTCAAAATCATAGCTATAATCCACTTCATTTATAGCTATGATTCACCTCAAACATAGCTATGTTTCGACCCAAAGATGGCTATGTTTGGAATGAATGATAGCTATCTTTTTGAGTAAGCGTAATTTTCCTCCCGGAACTCATTCCTCAGCACACAGTAAATTTCTCTCTGGTAAGTCCAATCCCGGGAAACATAACACCTCTCCTACTCCCACCCCGCCCAAAGGTTGCTCATCAGGCAACTCGTCTCCACGTGGCCATTACACGGACAAAAGTGACAAAAATTTGCCTCCCATAAGACCTACGTCATAGCAATGGTGAAAGAGAATAAGAATCTTTAGTCAAGCAAATTCAATGACTAAAAAACCAATATTATGAGCACCACAGTAAAAGAATCGGCAATAGGCTCCACACAAAATACCGGTAAAGATTTTTGGAGTGAGCAATATGTAATGGCAGAGCGCTGGCAATCCGACCTGAAGTTCGATAAGGATGAATTGCGGTTCCTTAAGAAACTGATTGACAAATATTTCTTGTGGCTGATTGACGAAAAGCACCTTGAAAGCACACAACAAGTAGCCAGCAGGCTCTCCCATTTTGAGAGAAATACTCTAGCAACTGAAACGAAAGTAACTAAGCACATGCATCATTTGGTAGCGTTTATCGAAAACCCTTCGCTTCCTGATGCGTCGGCCTGTGAAAACGAGCATAACACCGTTAAAAAGGCTTTGGCTGACCTGCAGATGGAACTACGGGCGGTAAAAAAAGAGGTGTTTCAAATAGCGGAGCAGGCAATTGACTCCAGTAAAGCCCAGCGACTGCTTTCTTCCACATAAGAAATAGAAGCCATGAAAAAGATACTTGTTCCCTGCGATTTTTCCACACCAGCAGTTCACGCTTATAGTTTCGCATGCCAAATGGCAAGAGAAGCGCAAGGTGAGGTGTTTGTCATGCACGCCTTCGAGCTTCCGTTTTCCTACGAATCGACCTTTGGAGTACAACCCTATATTTTCGACATGGAGCTTCTTAAATCTATAGAAGACAAGGCAGAAGAAAACTTCAAGAAAATGAGAAAAGCTGTAGGCAAAGCGGTAGAAAACCAGCATTTCGAGGCCTTATATGGCAGCATTACCGGTTCAATTCTCGACCAGATTCGGGAGAAGAACATTGACCTGGTAGTAATGGGCACAACAGGAGCCAGCGGACTCAGGGAGGTTTTGATTGGCTCCAACACCGAAAAAGTAGTTCGGTTTTCGCCAGTCCCAGTGCTTTCTCTAAGAGAGGGCCACGAAGCTTCCAACATAAAAAACATTGTATTGGCCAACTCCCTCGAACTTAACCAGAGGAAGTTTGTGGAAAAGGTAAAAGATCTTCAGGCATTTTTTGGAGCCAAACTTCACATACTCTATATCAACTCGCTTGCTCGCTTCAAGCCCGAGGAGGAAGCACAACTTTTACTGGAAGATTTTGTAAAGCACTATAAACTTGAGAATTACACGCTGAATATCCGAAATGCTCCTTTTGAAGAGGAAGGTATTATCCGATTTGTGGAGCAGACAAAGGCAGACATGCTGGCGATGGCCACCCACAGTCGGCGAGGGCTGGCTCACCTGGTTTCCGGCAGCCTGGCAGAGGACATTGTCAACCATATTGAATGTCCTATCTGGACTTGTACGTTAAGGGACTGAGGCTGATGCAAACAAAAAAAGCCTCCAGTATCAACTGAAGGCTCTAAATTTTCTTCGTGATCCCATCAGGATTGGATCGGGGGCGCCTAGCCGTGAGACCTACTGCTTAGAAGACTAGGCGTCCCCGACTAGGCGTCCCCGACAGTGGCTCTACCCGGGATCAAGCAATATTTCTGGGGGATTAATTCTTTTGACAAGAGTATT
>TARA_R110002012_G_scaffold61127_1_pt1 | contig 34443 bp, 32 predicted proteins | sample TARA_R110002012 | Tara Oceans TARA_R110002012 (sample SAMEA4396515) | marine metagenome | biome: Westerlies Biome; feature: [DCM] deep chlorophyll maximum layer (ENVO:01000326); material: water (ENVO:00002006), including particulate matter (ENVO:01000060) such as... | depth 40 m
TTTTATTTTGTACCTTTGAAGCTGTTGCGGGTTGTGGTAAACCCGTTGCAAGCCGCAAAGGTTGGTTTATTTCAATTTTTGTGGTAATATTTATTTGTCTTGGCTCGCTGTGTGGTAACGGCGGGCCTTTTTTAAATTAAAGAAACCCGCGCCCGTTGCGTGTTGCAACAAGCGGCGGGCTTTATTTAACCAAATATTAAACCTTCCATTTACCGAAGAAGTGTTTAATGCTTTTACTTCCGGCGCGTCCTGCGGAAGTTTTGAAATATTATGTATAGAAATCATTTGTTCTATTAAAAATTCCTGGTATGCGTTTTTTACGGTGGCTATACAGCAATGTAATTTAACGCCTTCCAATATTTGAAATGAGCGAAGGTATGCGGCAAATTCATGAAACATATTCATTCCTACACGACTTGAAATGTAGATTTGCCCCTCTCTTGGACTTGTGGTAAACAGAAGGCACCCGCTTTTAGTTATAACTATATGGCCGTAAACGGCTTTTGTCTGATCGTTAAAATTATTTTGGCACATATTTTGGAAAGTGTTTATTGACTAACTTTTAAATTTCAATACTATGCTGTTGCAACTACTCCTGTTGTGGCCGTACGCGGCTTTTCTTTCTTCAATTTTTCCGCAGCTTCTTCTTCTTTATGGATGATTTCCCAGGCTTCGGGACCGTAAGGATATTTTTTGTTGTAAACAATACCGTTTACCAAGCCCTTTGTAATTCCTTTATTGTTGTTGGCAACCGTTTCGGCGGCGGTGCGTATATCCATACCGCCCCTGGTTAACTTTAACCATTGTCGTAGCAATTCTGCATTTCTTTTCGTGTAAAATTCTGCGGGGGTTTCCATAATTTGATTAACTTGTTAAGGCAAATATATTAATATTTTTCACTTAAACAAAAAATATTTATATAAAAATAAAAAATATTCGTTTGAAAAATTATATAGGTTTAAATATCAAGTATTTATACGAAGAAAATAAATTAACTCAAAATGAATTTGGGGAACTCTTCGGACTTAAAAATGGGGTTGTGGGAACTTATGTTCGCGGAAAAACGAACCCGCAAATTGAAACGATCCAAAAAATATGCGAACACTTTAACGTAAGTCTGGACGACTTTATAAACCAAAATTTGCGTACATTGTCGCAAAATAAAAGTGATTATTATATGCCTGAAAAGAAAAATATAGCTGCAGAGCCTGTTCCTGGTTTAGATTGGGAAAAGCATTATAAAGAATGGCTGGCAGATAAGGATAAAATAATAGAAATGTTGCAGGAGGAAGTTAGACGCCTAAAGGGCGGGCAAGATTATAATTCTAAAACAGCCTAATGGTGGTTTTTAAAAAAAATTGCAACTATACGAATAACCTTACAATTTAAAAATGATTGCTTAACCTAAATTTTACAATTATGAAAAAAATGATTGCTCTTTTTGCTTTTATAGCCTTAACCTTTGCGTGTTCTAGTGATGATGATGCGCCAGCACCGGAAATAAAATTTCCTTCTGATTATTTGGTGGAAGGCAGTCCGTGGAATTTTACAGATATTGAACTTTTACGAATTAACTACAACCCCAACAACCTAACGATTTCAGAAGCGCAGAGTATTTTCAAAAATACCTATGCGGGTTTTAAATTGGATTTTCAAGAAAACGGAACTGGTTCCGCAACCTTGCCAGATAATTCAAGTTATTCATTTAATTGGGTTCTTTCTACTGATTATAAAACTTTAACCTTGACAGGAAATGCTCCGGCTACTTTCACCAACGTATCAATAACGGAAAATAAGTTTTTGTGGAGTGATACTGATTATTGCGTGGAAGACGGGCAAGGGGATGATGTTTGTGCCGATGTTCGTTTTACATTTGATTAACCCAAAACCGTACCCAAACTATTTAAAAAAGGGATATTTTTATTTTTATAAACTGTTGAAAAGCAGTTTTTTGTATTAGTGCCGGAATACATTTTAAAACTCATAACCCGAAGGTCACAGGTTCGAGTCCTGTTCCCGCTACTAAAAAACGCATCATCTACTTTAGATGATGCGTTTTTTTAATTGATATTTTTAAAAATCATTTCTGCGACAAATTTGCCAATACATTTTCCAGATTTTTCAATGTTGCATTAAACCCTTCTTTAAAGCCCATTTCAATCATCTTCTCTAAGCGCGCTAGAGATTCATTGTAAATAGTAATATTCACCTTGGTTATGCCGTTTGCTTCGCTGAAATTATAATCCCATTCAGAGCCAGTTGCTTCCGAATTTCCATCTTTGTCTGCAAAAGCATTGAACATTTTAAAATTGGTTTTTGGGCTAACGGAAATAAATTTCTGAAGTACCCAGTTCTCATTGCCTTCAGGGCTTACCATGGCGTAAAGTCTTTTTCCGCCAACTTCAAAATTCATATACTTTGTTTTTGCTTTATACGGCGCGGGAGCGTTCCATTGGTCTAGAATCTCTGCTTTGGTAAAAGCATCCCATACAAGTGAAAGATCGGCAGCAAATTCTCTGGTTATGTATACCGTTTTTGCTGCTTTATCAACGGTAAAATCAAATAACAAATTGTTGTTCATTTTTTCTGGGTTTTAAGTTTTGTTAATACTTCGTCGAGTTGATTAAACTGGTTTTTCCAAATCTTTCTGTATTGTTCAAGCCATTTATCAATTTCTTTCATTTTTTCAATTTCAAGCGAGTAATAAATTTCCCTCCCTTGTTGTTCCTGTTTTACCAATTCACATTCGGTAAGAATGCGAAGGTGTTTTGAAATCGCTTGCCTGCTAGTGTTGAAATTTTCTGCAATTGCGTTCGGGGTCATTGCCTGTAATGCAATTAAGGCAATGATAGCCCGTCTTGTAGGGTCTGCAATTGCTTGGAAAATATCTCTCCTCATTTTTATATTGGTTTAATTTATGAAACTGTTCGGTTGCAAATATACGCAACTATTTGGTTTCGCAATTTATTTTTTAAATTTTTTTGGAATTTTGAGTAATGAATTTATAGTATTTAAAATTTTGAAGACATTTGTGAGGTTAAAATCGCTTTCTGTTTTATTAATTTGAAGCGGTTCATAATTGGTCAATTTAACACCATTTTTACATCTGGTTTACTACCTTCGCATCGCTTCTTTAAAAGTTTAATAAATAGAAATGCCAATTAAAATTTTATAAACAAAATGAAGATGTATAAGGCATTCCATCTTCCAATTTTTTTAAATATTTTTTACAGATGAAATATTTCAAAAGCAGCACCCTTCTATCGCTGTTCCTTTTAATCTTCTCGTCAGCATTAAATGCTCAGGAAGTAAAACCAGACAACCAACACCTTTTTGACAATTTCTCTTACAGGCAAGGCAATGTTTACCGTACCGCCTCGGGAAAACCTGGGCCCGAGTACTGGCAGAATTCTGCAGACTACAATCTGGAAGCAACATTGGATGATAACACCCACACGGTTTCTGGAAACGTAACAATTCATTACACAAATAAGAGCCCCGAAACCTTGGATTTTATTTGGCTCTATCTGGAACAAAATCGTTTTACTGAAAACTCCCGTGGAACCTTAACGACTCCGGTTCAGGGAAACCGATATAATGGCGATGTGGAAGGCGGTTTTGAGATAAAAGATGTTATCGCAAAAACAAAAACGGGCAATTCTTCAAAATATATTATTACCGATACACGCATGCAACTTTGGCTCGATAAACCATTGGCGGCAAAAGGCGGAGAAGTTGAAATAAAAATGGATTTTAACTTTAAGGTTCCAGTTGAGGGAATGGATAGAATGGGGCGACTTGGTGTAAAAGATGGAACCATTTACGCCATTGCGCAATGGTATCCACGGGTTGCGGTATTTGATGATGTAGTAGGCTGGAATACCGATCCGTATTTGGGTGCAGGTGAATTTTACTGCGAGTACGGTAATTACGATGTAAAAATTACCGCCCCTGCAGACCAGACCGTAGTTTGTTCTGGTGTATTGCAAAATCCAAAGGAAGTACTTACCCAAGAACAGCAGAAGCGTTGGACACAAGCTGAAAAAAGTGACAAAACCGTTTATATTATAAAACCGGATGAGGTTGGAAAACCAATTGCTCACGCAAAAAACGGAGGTACGCTCACGTGGCATTATAAAATGGAGAATACACGCGATGTGGCTTGGGCAGCTTCCAAAGCCTTTATTTGGGACGCAGCACGTATGGATCTTGGCAATGGCAAAACAGGATTAGCGCAATCAGTTTATCCAAAGGAAAGCGATGGCAAAACGGCTTGGTCGCGTTCCACGGAATTCACAAAAGCTTCGGTGGAGTTTTATTCAAAAACATATTTCCCTTACCCATATCACAATGCGATAAATGTTGCGGCTAGCGTAGGTGGTATGGAATATCCTGGAGTAAGTTTTTGCCATTACCAAAGCAGGGATGCTGATCTTTGGGATGTAACAGATCACGAGTTTGGCCACAATTGGTTTCCGATGATTGTGGGCAGTAATGAACGCCGATATCCTTGGATGGACGAAGGTTTTAATACCTTTATAAACCATTATAGCACTCAAGCCTTTAACAATGGTGAGTTTCCAACAACTACCGATAAACCGAAAAATTTGGTGCGTTATTTAACTTACGAAAATCGCGAGGGCATTGATACCTATCCTGATGTGGCAAATGCAATGAACTTGGCCTATACAGCTTACTATAAACCGGCTGCAGGGCTATATTTGCTTCGCGAGTATATTCTGGGAGAAGAACGTTTTGACAATGCCTTTAAAAGTTACATTCATACTTGGGCTTTCAAACATCCACAGCCAAATGACTTTTTCAACCATATGGAAAACGTTGCAGGCGAAGATCTTTCTTGGTTTTGGAAAGGCTGGTTTTATGGCAATGGAAATATTGATTTAGGTATTTCTGAAGTAAAACCGTTTAATGGCAATTATCTTATTACAGTTGAAAATGATGGTCAGATCCCAATGCCAGTGCAGCTTCAAGTTATTTATGATGACAATTCAAATGAGGAAATTTTGCTTCCCGTTGAAATATGGCAGCGCGGCAATAGCTGGACGCACCTATTGAAAACCACCAAGCAAATAAAACGCGTGGTATTGGACCCAAATAAAATGTTGCCTGACGTAAATGTTTTAAACGATACTTGGAATAAACTTTAAAAATCCCGACACACAAAAAATGCTTCCAAATTTTAAACCTTGGAAGCATTTTTTTTTAACTAAAAGTTAATTAACCTAACAACCGCCCAAATGGACTTCTGGATATTTGCTTACGTCAATGGTGGCTTCTTTACTTTTTTGTACTAATTCAATGGCTTCATCTGTGCTGTATTTATGGGGGCCGATATAAAAAGTAGCTCCGCGTTTCCCCAATTCCTTTACATATTCCACGGGATCCGGATTGTGGGCGGGAGGCGCCTGCGGAACCATGTATAAGTTTCCGTTTTCTGCTGAAGGTGTTTTTTGGTAATCTTTGATTACCACCTTGCTTTTGTCAAAAGGTTCTTGGTACAAATGAACTATATTTTCCTCTTTACTAATATACATTCCTAAGTTTTTGTTTTTATCAAGTAACTCATTCGCTTTTTCAAAAGTGATGCGTTCTCCCTTATAGTAATAATTTGCTTCAATGAATTTTTTATTGTCTTCTGCTCTAGAATATTTTTGTGACGGATTGCATTCGGGAAAGGGTTGCGCTTCTGCTCGTTGCGCAAGCGTCATTTTTCGGTAAATGGTTTCCAAGATTTTTAAATCTTCCAATGGAATTTTTCGGTTTTCAATAGCAACCGCATTGTATTTTTTTGCCAGTTTGTTGTACTCGGCAATTTCGGTTTTGGTGGCTTTTTTATTTTTTGATTTATTATAATTATGTAAAGGCTCTAGAATTTTACCCGAATAATTTTCTGGAATTGTATTTCCATCAGCGGTTACACAAAAGCTCAAACCATCTGTAAGATTTTTTTCTAACAGTTTAAGAATGATATGTTGCCCAAATGATACGCTTATTTTTGATGAGGTACTGATTGAAGTTCTTTCATAATTTTTTTCTGTAATTTTTTCATCAAATATTTCCAACGGAATTTCTTCATTGTCAATATATATATTTTCATTCCCATCAATAGTTATCTCTAAAACTTCTGAAACTTCCGAAGAATTGTTTGCTTCGCCCTTCAATTCATTTATTACATGAGTTGTACTAAACCCATAAATCAATATGGAAAGCAAGGGTAAAATCAATAAACTTCGGAGCCAGATGGCTCTTTGGGAGGTATGTGTTTTCATAAGTGTAAATCGTTTTTTGATTGATGAATAATTCAGTGAATGCGCCAGCGATGGCGTAGCTGCATTTGATGAGAATGCGAGTAATATTTTTTGATATTCTGAAATTTTTGCGCCTGTTTTTAAAACAGCACGATCGGCCAAAAATTCGTGGTTCAGCTTGATGCTTTTTTTAATAAAATAGAACAATGGATTAAACCAAAAAACAATCTGCAAAAGCGCTACAAAAAGAATATCCAAACTGTGTTTTTGGCGTGCGTGCGTTTCTTCGTGAAATATAACTTCCTGCGGAATTTCACGATTTTCAAATTGCTTTTTGTTCAAAAATATATAGTTGAAAAAAGTGTGCGGAATTACAGTTTCGTTTAATAGTACGTTTATAAAAGGGGTGTTTTTGTATTTTGGATTTTTTCGGATTTGCTGAATTAAATTAAAAAGATTTCTGAAAAATTTTATGCCGAAAAACAGAACACCCAGTCCGTAAACCGTCCATAGAACAAAGGGCCAATAATTGATGGTTTTTTCAATTTCGGTATGGGTCACTTGTGGAGTTGCTTCAGTATAAGTTGCGATAATTGGCGAAACTTCCACATAACTGGTAAACGTGATAAGCGGAATTAAAAAGGCCGCCAATAAACTTCCGAATAAATAAAAACGCTTAAAATTGTGAATGGAAGTATTCTCCAAAAAAACTTTGTAAAAAGCGAAAAGGACTGTGAGAATGGCTGCGGACTTCAGTATATAGATTTCCATAACTACTTCTTTTTAATTTCTGAATCAATCAATTTCTTAAGGTCTTCCAATTCTTTTTTGGAAAGATTGGTCTCTTCGGTAAAAAACGAGGCAAATTGCGACGGACTGTTATTGAAGAAATTTTTGATCAAACCATTCACATGCTTTGAAAAATAATCTTTCTTTTTCACCAACGGAAAATACTCCCGAGAGCGCCCCACTTGTTTGTAATCCACAAAATTTTTGTCCTGCATCCGTTTTAAAAGTGTGGCAACGGTTGTTGTTGCTGGCTTTGGGTCTGGATAGGCATCTATCAAATCTTTCATAAAGGCGCGCTCCTGTTTCCAGAGAAGTTGCATTAACTGTTCTTCGGCATTTGAAAGGGTCATCGTTGTGAATTTTAATATACTCTACAAACGTAGAATAAATATTTTAATTCTACAAATGTAGAAGTGTTAATTTTTAGATTTCTTCTTAATGGGAAAAAGTTACCTTTGCCAAAATTTCACCCATGATTTCAGAAAAAGAATTACAACAGCGAAGTGATAACAAATGTGAACTTTGCGGTGCCGAAGAGAATTTAAGTGTTTATGAAGTGCCAAATTCCCCAACGGATGTGGCCGAAACAAGCATATTAATCTGCAATACCTGTAACGAACAAATAGAAGATACAGAAAAAGTAGAACCAAACCATTGGCGTTGCTTGAACGATAGTATGTGGAGCACCGTTCCTGCTGTGCAGGTTATGGCGTGGCGTATGCTGAACCGTTTGAAAGCTGAAGGCTGGCCACAGGATTTACTGGATATGATGTATTTGGAAGAGGAAACAAAAGAATGGGCAAAAGCAGGATTATCAGAATCGAAGGCAGATACAGTGATTCACCGTGACAGTAATGGCGTTATTTTGGAAGCGGGCGATTCTGTAGTTTTAATCAAAGACTTGAAAGTAAAAGGCAGCAGTATGGTTGCAAAACAAGGAACTGCCGTACGCAGAATTTCCCTCGATCACGAAAACGAAAAGTACATCGAAGGCAAGGTGGACGGGCAACAAATAGTTATTATTACTGACTTTGTGAAGAAAATATAGACTAATATTTATAGTCCAGTTTTTTCATAAATTCTTTAAATCGGTTTTCGTTTCTATAGGCTTCAAACATAGGTTCGTTAGGTAATTCTATTAAGCCTAGGTCATTGTATGTCCGCGCTTTTTCAAGCCAATAATACATTTTATCTTTATCTTGGAGCACTGCATACGTTCCCGCAATTTGAAAACTCCAAGCTTTTTCATATTCATGGATCATTTTATCCAGTGCGGCATTGGATTTTTCCTTATCGCCCAATAAATGGTAGGCTATAGCTTCTACGTGAAGCCTAAATCCTTCCAAAGGTTCTTTCTTTATCACCTCCAAAGCTTCCTTATATCGTTTTTGGTTTATTAGTATTAGCGCATATAGTGAGTAAGCAACATCCTGATTGGGGTCTAAGTCAAGAGATTCCTTTATAGCTATTTCGGCCTCCTTGAAGTTTTTTGCCATATAATAGGTATTGGCTAGACTGTAATAATTACTAGCGTTTATGGGGTCTAGTGTAATTACTTTTTTGTGGATTGCAATGGCCTCTTCTGTTTTACCACGTAACAGCGCTACTTCTGAAGCTCTGTGTAGGGCGGTTTCATTATTGGGTTCTAAACGCAATGCTTTTTCAGCAAGTTTTCCGGCTTTTCCAATGTCATTTTCATATTCCAAAGACAATAAAGACAGAAAGGCGAAATTTTCAGCATAGGTGCTGTCTGCTTGTATGGCTTTTTCCGCAACTTGATAGGTCAACTTTTTTGCTTCTTCATAATTAATAATTCCAAAATTATTTTTTGTGTGGTAAATGTAGCCTAGCGTTATTAAGGCTGGAGCATATGTGGAATCTATCGCCAAAGATTTTTCCAATAATTGCTCAGCTTTTAGCAAAGATGAATTGTCAAAATTATTGTGGAATATATGGCGGCCCTCCAAAAACAAGGTATAGGCATCAGTATTTGGTTCTTTTGCTTTTGGAATTATTTTATCCAAAATCCGCAATTGAAGATTTTCAGCCACGGCTTCGGCAATTTCGTTTTGAATTTTGAAGATATTTTTTAACTCTTTTTCCCAAGTCTGTGACCAAATATTATTGTCGCCTTTTGTTTCAACAAGGTTTACGCTTACCCGTATAATACTGTCTTGAGAGCGTACGCTGCCTTCAAGAATGTAAGCTACATGAAGGGCTTTTGCTATTTCTGGCAGATCCATTGCTTTATTTTTGAATGAAAAGGCAGAGGTGCGCGAGGTAACCTGTAGCTCGTTTATCTTAACAAGGGAGTTCAGCACTTCTTCTGCCAGTCCATCGGCAAAATAGCCCTGTTCATTTTTTGGCGACATGTCTGAAAAGGCCAAAACAGCTATGGATTTTTCAGGGTTCGTTTCCAGGGCTATGGCGGGTTCATTCTTTTGGGATCGCAGCCGAAACCTATCCACAAACAATAAAATTATTGCTAGAGCTAAAAAAGCAATGATAAAGGTATTGAGTTTCTGTCCTGTTTTTTGCGAAATGGATTTTTCTTTAGGAACATTTTTCGTTTTTTTGATACCGTCGGCAGTAATTTCAAAAAACCAAGAAATACAGACCCACACTGGCAGCAGGACAATCAAAATGATTAATATCATTTTTCCAAACCAAATGGGTGCATTAATGATAGGGGTGAGTATGGCTATGACCTGCAGTAGGACCCAAGCAAAAACCAAATATGAAACCGTGCCTTTAAAGACATTTCTTCTTTTAAGCTCGTTAAAAAAATCATTAAGGTTCATTATTTGTCTTTTTCAGTTTTTGGGAAGCCCATTTTGTCAATAAATTTTTGCCATCTTTTATCGTTGTGCAGGTTTCTAAAACGAGGTTCAGACAAGACCTCGTTCAACCCCACATCGTGTACTTCGTATGCTCTATTCAGCCATTTAAAAGCATTTTCGGTATCATTCCTAAAGGAATAGCTTTCGGCAATTTGATAGGCCATATCATTCGTATATTTTGCAATAAGTTCTTGCATATAGGCTTCAGATTTTTTCATATCGCCCATTTTGTAATAAATATCAGCATAAATTTGCAAGCTCCAGCCTTCATCCTCTTCTCTTTTAATTGCTTCCAAGGCGGCTTTTGTTTTGTTTTGCTGCAACAAGATACGTGCGTAATAATAATGAACGGCATAGCGGTTGGGCTGTAATGCTATACATTTTTTTGAAGCTTCCACGGCTTTGTCCAACTGGTCTGCACAATAGTATGCATTCATTAGTTGATAATAGGAATCTGGATTAAGTGGGTCCAGACTCGCTGAATATTCCTGAAGCCTAACGGCACTTTCCACATTGCCCAAGGCCAGTGCGAGTATAGAAGTGAGGCTTATTATTTCGGGATTGGAACCGTCCAGTTTTAGCGCTATTGCATTTAATTGTTGGGCCTTAGTAAAATTCCAGTCATAACTTAATTCATAATCTGCCAAATATGCATAGGCCATTGCATTTTCAGGGTCTATCTCCAAAACTTTATTCGCTGCTTCCTTGGCTAATGTATATCCTTGTTTAAACCCTAATGCTCCGTTATTGGCCTGGGTTTCGTATACTCTTGAAAGTAGCAGCCAGGCTGGCACATACTTATTGTCTATTTCCAGTGCTTTTTTGGCAAAAGAAACGGACTCAATTAGTTTTTGTTCGTCACTGGAAAAATTATATGCGTGCACTGCCTGCAAATAAAGTTTATATGCCTCAGGATTGGTTTTTTTGGACTTCGGAAGCGGTTTTGAATCCAATAAGTTTAGTTCCAGTGCTTTTACAACGGCTTCTGAAACCTCATCCTGTATTGCAAATATATTATCCATATTTCTATCATAGGTTTCAGACCATAAATGCTTGTCATTTTTTGCTTCAATAAGCTGTGCGGTAATACGAAGTAAGTTTCCAGATTTGCGAACACTGCCTTCCAAGACATACGTAACGTTTAGTTTTTTTGCAATTTCAGGAATCTGTAATTCTGAATTTTTAAATGAAAAGGTTGAGGTGCGCGAAGTAACTTTAAGGTTGTTGATCTGTGATAATAAATTCAGAAGTTCTTCCGTAAGCCCATCGGCAAAATATTCATTATCTTTTTTTTCTGAAAAATCCTCAAAGGGAAGTACCGCAATGGTTTTGGAATTCATTGCTATGGAAGGTGCGGCAAAAATACCATCACTTTTTTTATCGGTTATAACAAATCTGTCAACAACCAAAACAACAAGAATAAGCGTCAATATCCCAATTATAATTTTATTGAGTCTTTTTCCCGTTTTTTTCCGAATGGAAGCAGATTCGGCAACTTTACTGGTTCGTTTTAACCCCGTAGGTGTGAATTCAAAAATCCAAGTAAGCAATAAATATATTGGGAAACCTATTAAAAGCAGGTAAAAGAGACTTTTGGAAATCCAAAGAGGCATTTCTAAAATGTCTTTCAGCAGCGCTGCAATGCGAATAAGGAGCCATGACACCACTACATAGGAGATGGCCCCTTTTATTACATTGCGACGTTTTAGTTCATCCCAGAAACTTTTCCCCCTCTTCACAACTCAAAATATTTGGTTAGTTATATTGAATCCTAAAGGTAGCGAATTTATTGATTATCAGTATTTACACCTTTTAGGAAACAATGAGGGGATTGTAAATAATGGCTTTAAATGAAACTTAGCTTACCTGATATTTATTTACTTAACTCCGTAAAATAATGATAGAACTGTGGAATGGTCTCAATTCCCTTTAAATAGTTCCAAATACCAAAATGCTCATTAGGCGAGTGGATGGCGTCGCTGTCCAGTCCAAAGCCCATCAAAATGGTTTTGCTTTTTAGTTCTTTTTCAAATAAAGCAACAATTGGAATACTTCCGCCACTGCGCTGTGGAATGGGTGTTTTTCCAAATGTTTCCTCATACGCTTTTTCAGCAGCTTTGTAGCCCAAGCTATCAATGGGGGTTACATACGCCTGCCCGCCGTGGTGGGGCTTTACTTTTACGCGAACTCCCTCTGGAGCAATACTTTCAAAATGATTTTTGAAAAGTTCCGTAATCTTTTTCCAATCTTGGTTCGGCACCAAACGCATACTTATTTTCGCATACGCCTTGCTTGCAATAACCGTTTTTGCACCTTCGCCAATGTAGCCGCCCCAAATTCCGTTTACATCCAAAGTTGGCCGGATACTATTGCGTTCATTGGTTGAATATCCCTTTTCACCATAAACAGCGTCAATATCCAAAGCTTTCTTATAATTTTCAAGGCTGAAAGGGGCTTCCGCCATTTTCTCGCGTTCTTTTTTGGATAGTTTTTCCACATCATCGTAAAAACCAGGAATGGTAATATGATTATTTTTATCGTGAAGCGAAGCAATCATTTTTGTCAGCACATTTATGGGGTTTGCCACCGCACCGCCATACAACCCGCTGTGCAGGTCTCGGTTTGGGCCGGTAACTTCCACTTCCACATAACTCAAGCCGCGAAGGCCTGTAGTTATTGATGGAACGTCTTTCGCAATCATTCCTGTGTCGCTTATCAAAATTACATCATTGGCAAGCTTTTTCCGGTTTTTGGTTACAAACCATTCAAGACTACTACTGCCGACTTCTTCTTCGCCTTCAATCATAAACTTTACGTTGCAGGGCAATTGATCTGTTGAGGTCATATACTCCAACGCCTTTACGTGCATATACATTTGGCCTTTGTCGTCACAGCTTCCACGGGCAAAAATGGCGCCTTCGGGATGTAGCTTAGTTTTCTTTATTACGGGCTCAAACGGCGGACTGTCCCACAAATCCAGTGGATCTGGCGGTTGTACGTCGTAATGGCCGTAAACCAAAATGGTTGGGAGTTTTTTATCAATTATTTTTTCGCCGTAAACAATTGGGTAACCGGGCGTTTCGCAGATTTCAACTGAGTCGCAGCCCGCTTTTTTGAGTTGTTTTTTTACGGCTTCCGCAGTTTTTAGCACGTCTTTTTTGTAAGCTGAATCGGCACTGATGGAAGGTATTTTCAACAGTTCGATCAATTCATCCAAAAACCGTTCTTTGTTTTTTTCAATATAAGGTTTTGCACTTTTCATTCTGATATAATATTTTTTCTAAAAGTACTAAAAATGCCGTAATTTGTCGGGTGAACCAACGCTTTCATTTTATGAAAACTGCTTTTTTAAAATTGCCTTTTCACTTTTCAGAAGAAAAACTTCTTCAGGATTTAGAGGTATGCAAAAAGTATAATTTCACTTCACACTTCAACAAAAATGATTATTCCGGCGATTGGACATCCATTTCCCTACGCTCCCAAAATGGTGAAATGAGCAATATTTTTGCGCTTCCGCAGAACAATGAAAAATATAAAGACACGGAGCTGCTTCAAGAATGCACCTATTTTAAAATGATTATTGATTCTTTTGAATGCGAAAAGGAGTCCATCCGGCTTCTGAATTTAAAACCGGGGAGCGTAATTAAAGAGCACACCGATTATAACTTGGGCTATGAAGATGGAATTTTCAGAATTCACATTCCAATAACTACGAATAAAGGAGTTCATTTTTTTATCAATTATGAAGAAGTGAAAATGCTTCCCAGTGAGTGCTGGTATGGAAATTTCAATTTTACGCACAGTGTTCGCAACGATGGAAAAATTGACAGAATCCACTTGGTGATGGACTGTTTGCGCAATGATTGGTCTGATAAATTATTTGCTGAAAACGGTTACAATTTTGAAGCTGAATACCAGCAATCAGAATATTCCCGAGAAACCAAACTGCAAATGATTGAACAGTTGAAATTGATGGATACTGAAACTTCAAAGGCAATGATTGCGCAATTAGAAAGGGAGCTATAATGAAACAAGTAAAAGAACGCGACTTAGTTTTGAAACGGATTTTTAATTTTTTTGATGAAATTTCCATCTCACATAATTTTGTTGAAATTAAAGCGGAAACTTTTTTGCCCGGTATTCAAATTAAGAATGGCACATTGAAAATTGATTTGCAAAAGCTCAAATATCCGGGAGATTTATTGCACGAAGCGGGCCACATTGCTGTCACAAAATCAGAAGAGCGAAATACTTTAAACGATAACGTAATTGAAAACAATGCAGACAAGGCCGGGGATGAAATGGCGGTATTGTTGTGGTCTTACGCAGCAGCGAAGAAAATAGGTTTGGCCCCCGAAGTTGTTTTTCATGAAGATGGCTATAAAGGCGAAGCTATTTGGCTTCGTGAACAGTTTGAAAGTAAAAACTATATAGGCTTGCCCTTACTGCAATGGTTGGGATTGACAGAAGCGGAAGGGAAGCATGCCTTCCCAAAAATGAAGGCATGGCTTCGAGAATAAAAACCTTAAAAAAATTTCAGGATAATTTGGCAATCATTTAGAAGTATTATTTATATTTGCACTCCTTTTACAATATGTCCTAAGTGTTGTAAAGGATTTTGATGCAGGCGTGGTGGAATTGGTAGACACGCTAGACTTAGGATCTAGTGCCTTACGGTGTGAGAGTTCGAGTCTCTCCGCCTGTACAAGTGAAAAGCTCTTCAGAAATGAAGGGCTTTTTTTATTGCTTTTGTTTTACTTCCTTTTGGTTTTCCTTTCCCTCTTTTACCAATTCTTCTACTTCCTCTCTGTCGTCACCGTTCATTTTTGGGTTTTTTGGTGTGGCTTTATTTTTCTTATGGTGAATTTCATAATACATGCCATAATGGTCACTGCCAAAATTTTTGGAGCGCATCATTTTCCCAACATACAAATCGCGGGTGTGAAAAAGATGGTCTAATGGAAATCGTAAAAAGAAATAATTTGCATGATAGGTAGAAAAGAATCCACGTCCTACACGCGGATCGATCATACCGGTCATTTTTTTAAATAGTCGGGTTGTGCGACTCCAAACCACATCGTTCATATCTCCGCAGACTACAGTTGGCTTGTCTAACTTGCGGATTCTTTTTCCAGTAAGCATTAGTTCGGCATCGCGTTCCTTTGAGGTTTCATTTTCGGTTGGGCTTGGCGGAGCGGGGTGTAGGCAACAAAAAAAGATGGGCGGATTTCCTTCCAAAGGAAAATCGAAAAAGATAGATGGCTTATCATCCTCAATTTGGTATTTCACTTCTACATTTTTCAATTCCTTTTTTGAATAAAGATGCATTCCATAAAAATTTTCCAAAGGTACTTTTACGGTAAAGGGATAATCTTTTTCAATCTCCGAAAGACAGTTTTCCCACTCTTTGTTTGATTCCATCGTTAACACCAAATCTGCGTCAAAACGCTTTACTTCCTTCAAAAAATCTGGATAACAAGAATTTGTCTGCAACACATTTCCAGCTAAAATTGAAACATGGCTATCACTTGCGGCGTGCGACCTTCTTCTTGGAAAAAGGGAACTGTACGGAAAAACTTTATAAAGCTGGTAAAGCATGGTAGCAATCAGTGCCAGGAGTAGTATCCAGCTAAAAGCAGTAAAATTTTCTTCGAAATACAGAAACAAACCCAATAAAACAAGTTGGATAAATAACGATTGAAGCCTTACAAAATCAGCGGTTCTAAAAAACCAATGCGGATTTCCCGTTGCTGGAAAAAAAGGACTGATGATAAAGAAAATTATCAGAATGTATAAAACCATGCTTCAAAGTTAGTTTTTTTCAAAATGCTAAAGCACATAAATAGCTTTTTTGCTAAACCTCATATTCCTATTTTTACCGCTTCAAAAAAAAACAAAACATGAAAAAAATTATCCTCAGTACTTTATTGATTCTATTGATTTCCACAATTGCAATTGCGCAGGACTTTACAACCCCGAATACGGGCGTAACCTGGACATTGGACGATATTGCAGCTGCTAGCCCTACAACTATTACAATTTCTGGAAGTGAATACACACTTTTGGGAAATCTTACAATTGCGGAAAATGATGCGGTTGTTATAGATACAGACCTAACACTTTTAATTGATGATGCAAAGCTAGTAACCGTGTTTGGAACATTTACGGTAAATTCAAACGCAGTAACCATAACTGCCTTGGATGAAAACAATCCATACGACGGATTTCGTTTTGAAGAGTTTTCAGAAATAGATATCCAAAATGCGACTATTGAACATGGCGGTGGACTTCGCGTTTTAACTGAAACATTTTCAATTGATGGCTGTACGCTTACCAATAATGTGTCAGGTGCGACTACTAGTGCTGTAATCCAACTTTCGCGCGGTATGCCACAGATTACGAACAACACTATTTCTTTTAACGAAAATCCTGCAATCGGTTCTGCGGCTAATTCCGACGTTTCGGCCTATATTTTCAATAATATGATTGAAGGTAACAACCAGGCCAATAGCAACCGTCCCCAAATAAATTTGGGTCCTACACTTGCTAATGAACCTTTAGAGATTATCCAAAACACAATCATAGGCGATCCTGCCCTGGAGCAGGCCGGTGGTATTGCCATTGCCAACTTTGTGGGCGGCAATGTAAATGTAGTTATTGATAACAACATCATTCGCGGCAACCGCTATGGAATCACTATGCTTGGTATAAATGATTCTGCGGAAATTACAAACAATATTATTGAAGACAACAACATCCAAGGAGATCCTAACCTTGGCGGAAGCGGTATCAACCTTAATAGTTCATCGATAAGTGAAGATGTAATTGTTTCCGGGAACGAAATTAGAAGAAATCTTTGGGGAATTACTTTGCAGGGTGAAGCTACAATTAACCTTGGCGACGATGCAGGTAATCCAGGCAATAATACGTTTGCAGAAAACGGTAACGGTGGTGAAATTTATGCGCTTTACAACAATACCGCAAATCCAATTTTAGCAAAGAACAACTGCTGGATAGAGGACCAACAAAGCACCGAGCAGCAGGTGGAGGATGTAATCTTTCACAGCGTAGACGATTCAAATTTAGGTGAAGTGACTTTTAATCCATTTCTATGCGGTATTTTGGGAGTTGCCGATAATACAGTTGAAAATTTCAGCTTTTACCCAAATCCTGTGAAAAACGAAATCAATTTCAACAATGTTTATTCTTTTGGAAAAGTTGAAATCTATGGAATTCAGGGTAATTTGATTGTTTCCAAAACTATTTCTGAAGGACAAAATGTGCTGCCAATAAATCTTTCTTCAGGTTTGTATTTTGTGAATTTCAGTAACGATGTACAAACTGTCACAAAGAAAATGATTGTGGAATAATGGCAATGTCGGTCTGAGCGCAGACGAAGACTTTACTTTAAATTATACAAAAAATGCCTTGGCTTTTTGTCAAGGCATTTTTATTGGTTTAAAGGCCAAAATTCCTTTCGTAAAACCGTAATTTTGCACTTTCAAAAAAAATAAAAAATACAGAAGTGAATATTCAGAATAAAGCTACGCTTGAATTAAGCAAGGACGAAATGAAAACCTACGGTTACGAAGTGGTTGATGCCATTGTGGAACATTTTGCAACGCAGAATGGAAAACTACCCGTTGTGTCCGGTTCCCGTGAAGAAATGGAAGCCTTGTTTCTTGAAGATGCGCCCGAAAAAGCTAGCGATCCGAGAAAAGTTTTAAATTTTGTTTTGGACGAAGTGATGACCAAAAGCAACATCGTTTCGCACCCAAAATCCTATTCCTTTGTGCCTGGCCCTAGCAACTATATTAGCGCGATGGCCGATAGTTTAACTGCCGGTTTCAACATATTTTCCGGCGGTTGGGCAGCTTCGCCAGCTGCAGCACAAATGGAAATAACGGCTATGAACTGGCTACTGAAAATGTTCGGGTTTCCACAGAAAAAAGGCGGCGGAATTTTTACAAGCGGAGGGTCTATGGCAAATTTGACGGCCTTGGTTACTGCTCGAAAAGTGAAGTGTGGCGATGATTTTAGCAATGCGGTAATTTATCTTTCAGATCAAGCGCACTCTTCAAATATAAAGGCAATTCGCGTACTCGGTTTTAGAAAGGAGCAAATTCGTATAATTCCAACGGACAGCGAATTTAAATTTTCACTGAATAAGTTAAAAAATGCAATCGCAAAAGATAGATTGGAAGGCCTGCAACCCTTCTGCCTGATTGCCACTGCCGGAACCACGAATACGGGCACGGTCGATCCGCTTTCAGACATTGCGAAAATCTGTAAAAAAGAAGACATTTGGTTCCATATTGACGGCGCTTACGGCGGTTTTGCTATTCTTGCCGATAATGGGAAACAACTTTTAAAAGGAATAGGAAAAGCCGATTCATTAACTGTCGATCCTCATAAATGGTTTTTCCAGCCGTATGAAATAGGCTGTCTTTTGGTAAAAAACCACAAATGGCTGAAAGGAACCTTCACCGAAAAACCTGAATATCTGCGTGATATTGAAGGCAATACTTCCGAAATAAACTTTTACGATCACGGCATCGAACTTACACGTCGCTTCCGGGCTTTGAAATTTTATATGTCGGTAAAAACATTTGGGATGGAAGAATTCCGCAAGGCGATAACCTACAATGTAAAACTTGCTGAAGCCACGGAAGCATTTCTTCGTAAAAGCTCCAATTGGGAAGTCATTTCACCAGCTACATTGGCCGTAATCAACTTTCGATACAACCCAATCGGCAACAAACTTTCAGAAAAGAAATTGGATGCGCTGAACCAGCGGATTTCAAAAAGTGTGGTAGATTCAAAACAGGCATTGCTGGTAACCACCGTGCTAAACGGGCAGGTAGTGCTGCGAATGTGTTTGATAAATCCGCGTACCACACTGGATGATGTAAAAGAAACCATTGCCCTCTGCGAAAGTTTTGCGGAAGAAAAAGTTTTAGCTTGAAGCAAGCCGATGTCATAATAATTGGCGGCGGAGCTGCAGGATTTTTTACGGCAATCAATGCTGCAGAAAACAATCCGAAACTTAAAATAATCATTCTCGAACGCGGAAAGGAAGTGCTCACGAAAGTGAAGGTTTCCGGTGGCGGGCGCTGCAATGTGACCCACGCCGAATTTCTTCCGAAGGAATTGACACAAAATTATCCGCGAGGCGAAAAGGAACTTTTGGGACCCTTCCATTCCTTTATGACGGGCGATACCATTGAATGGTTTGAGAAAAGGGGCGTGGCACTCAAAATTGAAGCGGATGGCCGCATGTTTCCGGTTTCGGATTCTTCACAAACGATAATTGATTGTTTTCTTTTGGAAGCGAAAAGATTGGGCGTCAAAATTCTTCTCAATCAATCTGTAAAAGAAATTCAAAAAGAGGAAAATCATTTTACCATACATACTACGATCGATACTTTTTCAGCAGAAAAAATTGTGGTCGCTACGGGTAGCAATCCGAAGATTTGGAAGCTTTTGGAAGATTTGGGACATACCATTGTTCCTGCGGTGCCTTCGCTTTTTACATTCAATATTAAGGATTCGCGAATCATAGACTTGCCCGGTCTAAGTACCGATGCTTCTGTGAAAGTTCTTGATGAAAAAGGGAAAATGATTTTGGAAAGCAATGGCCCTTTACTGATTACCCATTGGGGAATGAGCGGCCCCGCAATTTTAAAACTCTCTGCTTGGGGCGCACGAATGTTAGAGCCTTTAAAATATAAATTCAATATTGAAGTGAATTGGTTAAATACCCTTTCCGAAGAAGAAGTTTTCGATGCTTTGAAAAACTTGAAAACATTGCAAGGGAAGCAGACCCTTTTTAAATATGCCCAATTTGAACTCCCGAAACGTTTATGGCAGAGTCTTGTAAAGGCTGCCGGAATTATGGAAACGCTTACTTGGGCCGATGCCACACGGGAGAATCTTCAGAACCTGGCACACCAACTTACGGCTGGAGTTTTTGAGGTTGCTGGAAAAAGTACGTTTAAGGAAGAATTTGTTACCGCCGGTGGTGTGGATTTAAAGGAAGTTAATTTCAAAACCTTTGAAAGCCGAAAAATTGACGGCCTTTATTTGGCCGGAGAGGTTTTAAATATTGACGCCATTACGGGCGGTTTCAATTTTCAGAATGCCTGGACGGGAAGCTATCTTGCTGCACAGGCGATAACAAATAAACCATGAAAAGATATATCGCATTGCTTCGCGGAATTAACGTTGGCGGTCATAAAAAGCTAAAAATGACCGACCTGAAACTTCTTTTTGAGGATTTGGGATTTGAAAACGTGACTACTTACATTCAAAGTGGCAATGTGGTTTTTTCGGCCAAGGATGGAGAAAATCTTGAAGCGAAAATTTCAAAGGAAATAGAAAAAAGGTTTGGATGGGAGGTTTCCGTTTTGGTGAAAACTGCGCATGAACTGACCAAAATTTTAAAGGATTGCCCTTTCGATAAAGTAAAGAAAGCTGAGGCTTATTTCATGTTGCTTGCCACCCCGCCAAAAGAGGAACTTATTGAGGCGATCCGTGAAATTAATTACCCGAATGAAGAATTTGTGTTAACTCCTGAGTGTGTTTATATATACTATAAAAATGGCGCGGGCAAAGCCAAATTGAACAATAACTTCTTTGAGAAAAAGCTACAGGTTGCTGCTACTACACGTAATTTTCGAACGCTTGCCAAGTTGGTGGAGTTGGCGAGATAGTGTAGATATCTTATTTCAGATATTTGTTAATATATATTTCTTCATTTTTCACATTTATGTTTCCATTCATATAAAAGGGCCATAAGTTTTTTAGGTTTTAATCCGTAAGTATCGGGAAGTGCGCCATCGCTTTTGGCCAAGAATTGAGAGATTTTTTTTCCTGTTTTGTGTTTTGTATGGGAGGATTTGTAGGTGATGGAAACCATAGTTGTATAATGTATATTAACGAGTCCAAAAGATTCTATATCAGACCATTTGGTAAATTCTTTTTGATAGAGGGAGCAGACTTCAAAACCTTCCGGAGTTAATTTTAGATAGCTTGCACGTGGAAGTAGTATTAGTGCAAACACACATATGCACAATCCGAAAAAAAGAATGATTCCCCATTTTATAAACGAATTTTGTGGTTCTATCAAAAACCCTATAGTAACGAATGCCGTACAGACTACTAATAGTATTATGGTTTTTGCTTTGCTGGGGTTTAATATAAGTGTTTCGGCGCCCATATTTTTTGGAAGTATTTTTAAATACAATTATTAACCCACACTGTATTTGTATAGAAAATAAAATAAAAGGACAATTAAACAAATTTGGAAAATGGTACCCAATAGTGCGTTCTTTTTAAGTTGTTTTTGATTGTAAAAGGTGTTAAACTTACGTTTGCCAAAATAGAAGACATACCTAAGGATTGCCCCAAACCATTCTGAAGTATTTAAAGCATTGTCGGCTTCATTTGCCCAGTCCATGTCGTTTTCTGAACTGGATTTAAATATTTTAAAGTTATTGTCATAGGGATATTCTGTATATTCTTTTCCGATGTATTTGTTATTATCCGAATCGGTAAGGATGGCTGTGCAGCGTAAGCGATTTTCTACTTCGAATAATTTAATGTGAAATTTTGCGTCTATTATTAATTCAGGCGAAAACCCTTCCCTTTCCAATTGTTTGTTTATCGTTTCTTTTAGTTTGGGAAGAAAAATGACAAGGGGTTTTAACTGTAACTCTCTTGGGTGGATTTTATAATTTAAAATATCTATAGTCAATTCGTTTATGCCTTTTTCTGTGGCAGCGTTCCAAATCCAATCTGCCATATAGCCTTTTTTGTAATAGCATTGTTTTCCAAAATAATGTGGGGCAATACTATTTGCAATTTCGCTAAAGGTTTGATTATTCACTATACAATGTTGAAGGTTTTTAAATATACCAAATGTTTTTGATCGGAGGCTTTTTTATTCAAAAAACAAATACATTCCCCGTTCATCCGTATGGATTATGGGCTCTAGGCGGTAGGCGGTTTTCATATTTTTAGCATTGAGCACTTCTTCTTTACTTCCAGCGGCTAGAAGTTCGCCATGGTTCAGCAAGACTAAATGATCGGCAAATTTGGCGGCGAGATTTAGGTCGTGCACCACGCCAACAATAACTAAGTCCTTTTCTTTTAAAAGTTCGCGCAGCTTGTGCATAAACTGGAATTGGTAATACACGTCCAAAAAGGTAAGCGGCTCGTCCAAGATCAAATACCTACAACCATTTTCCGAAGGATACCAAATTTGCGAAACCACCCGCGCAAAATGCACCCGCTGTTTTTCGCCACCGCTCAAGGTTAAGTAATCGCGGTCTGCCATTTCATCTACATCAAAAAAGCGCATCGCCTCCTGTATGGCATTTTCATCTTTTGTGGTCGGATTCACAGAAAAATGTGGGTAACGGCCCATCATTACCACTTCTTTTACCTTTAATGGAAAAGCGAGCTCGGTGTTTTGTGAAAGTACCGCACGCACTTTGGCCAGTTCTGCCACCGAGGTCTTCCTGATATTCAAACCTTCATAAAAAACAGTGCCTTCCTGTGGTTTCAATTGGTTGCAGATAACTTTTACGAGCGTTGATTTACCTGCGCCATTGGGCCCTAGAATAAGGTTTATTTTTCCTGCTTCAAAATTTACCGAAATATCCTTCAGAATTGTTTTGCTACCAATTTTGTATGTTATGTTTTTAGCTTGAATCATTTATTAGAAAAAATAATTTTTACGTTGAAGCAAAAAGATAAAAATAGGAACGCCCACAACTGAAGTCACAATGCCAATAGGCAATTCCGCCGGACGAAGTACCATTCGTGAAATCAAGTCTGCTACGCAAAGAAGAATTCCTCCCAAAAGAGCACTGTTGCGAATCAAAAAGCGATTGTCACTGCCATTGATAATTCTTAACAAATGCGGCACTATCAAGCCTACAAAACTGATAACCCCTACAAAGGCAGTAGCAACCGCCACCATTATTACATTTATGATAAGAATTTTCCATTTTAGACTTTTAATGTTTACACCGAGAAACTGCGCTTCTTCCTCGCCAATCATCAGTGCGTTGAGGTGTTTCGCGTAGCGGAGGGAAATCAAAATAGTTCCAACAGTTGAAATTCCAACAATTAAAACGGAAGTCCAATTCGCACCGCTCAAGGTTCCCAAATTCCAAAAAACGATAGACCTGGCTTGAGGATCACGGGCTATATAACTTAAAAATCCCACACCGCTTAAAAACAAAGCATTTATGGCAATACCCGTAAGCAACAGTGCTACAATGGAACTTTTACCGCTATTGCGCGATTGAGACAGAAAAAAAACCAATCCTGTTGATAGTAAAGCGCCAAGACAAGCCGCTAAAGGCAATGTCCATTTGCCAACGCTGAAACCAAATGTTGCACCCAAGGCAAAGTACAGGGCAGCTCCAAAAGCTGCACCGCAGGAGGTGCCGATGAGCCCTGGCTCTACAATTGGGTTTCTGAATAATGCCTGCAATAAGGTTCCGCCCACGGCCAAACTTGCCCCAACGAATATGCAGAGAATGGCCCGTGGCAAACGTATTTCCATAAAGATGCGTTCGGTGAGATCCATATTTTCAGAGGAGGAAAAATAATTCTTGAATGAAGAAAAAATTTCATCCAAAGAAATACTTACCGCCCCATACCGAATGGAGAAAAAGGCAATGACCACTAATAGTATTGCCAGAATTGGGAATGTGGCGCTATAGCGATTGTGGTTCTTCACCCTCGTGTATCAATTTTTGCAGTTCTATAATATTCTTTCCGGTTCTTGGTCCTAAATACACCATATCGTGTTCCTCCACACGATAAACTTTACCTTCCTTAAACGCACGGGTACTGGAAATGCCGGGCAATGTTCCCACTTCTTCTGTGGAACCTAATTTATCGTACCCAAAATCAGTTAATAAAATAACATCCGGATCGCTTTGTGCTACTACTTCAGGAGAAAATTGGGTCATGCCCCGTCCGCCGTCCACGGCCATTTCACCGCCTGCCCAATCGATTAATTTTCCGGCGGTGCTGTTTTTTGTCATTACCAGATAAATGTTGTTAGCCTGCCCAAAATGGATTACCAACACCTTTGGTTTCTTTTCATACCAAAGGGCTTGCTGTTTTGCATAATTCATGTCAGAATTCAGCTTTTTGGTAAGTTCCTCGGCTTTTTCTTCTTTGTGAAAATAGCTGCCCATTTCTCGAATTAAAGAATCTGTTCCGGCAATAGTATTTTCATAATGCCCAAACTGTTTCATCGGAATTTTTAAATCTTTTAATTGTGTTACCACATGTTCAGGACCAATATTGTTATCCTCCAGAATTAATGTCGGTTTCATGGAAAGAATGGGTTCCGCTGCCAGCGCGCGATGGTAGCCAATGGTTGGCAAGTCTTTGATTTCTGGTGGATACGTACTGGAAACATCCACGGCAACTATATTTTCTTCTGCGCCGAGCGCATAGATAATCTCGCTGTATTGTTTTGAAATACACACAATGCGCTCTTCACTTACCTTCTTTTTGTCTTCATTGCCAAACCTTCCACAAGAGTAAGTTGTAATGATTGCAATGGAGAGAAAGATTACTTTTTTCATATTAATTTATAATTTTTGTTTGTTTCATTGCCCCTATGAGCGCAGGAGAGAACTTTTGGCTTGCACTACGCTCTTTAGGACAATATCAACACTAAACAATCGAGTTAAAAATTATATTTAAGGTTTAGACCGCCATAAAAAACGGTATCCAATGGAGCAGGAATGTATGCATCATCCAATTGGTTCAGGAAAAGCATGATGTAATATTTTTCACCTGTAATATTATCAGCGCCTGCATAGGCATCAAGATCAAAGTGCCCAAAACTCATTCTATAACCCAGTTTCGCATTGAGCAAACTGTAGCTATCTGCCACGTTTAATCCATCGGATGTGAAGGGAACCGGGTCGTGATACGAATAATTTACAGTTCCGTATAAGCCAGGATTAGTACTGAAGTCAATACCAGCATTTACTACCCAAGGTGCAACCCCCGCAACAGCTTTCCCGCTATAATCAGAAGTTGACAATTCTCCTTCTCTTGATACGGATTGATAGACAAAATCTTCATACTTAAAATCTGAATACGCCACATTTGCATAAGGGCTTATATTATTAAAGAATCCCGTGGGAGATTCGTAAGCGGTGTATTTCACCAATGCTTCAACCCCTTTATTATTCAACTCACCACCATTCGCTATATAGGAATACAAGGTTGTGCCATCGCCAGCTGGAACAGCAACTGAAGTAAACTTGTTTTTGAATGTAGCCTGGAAAAGTGCTACTTCATAATGTAATTTGCTATTCATTACATTTCCTTTTGAACCGATTTCAAACTGGTCGCCTTCCTCTGGCTCTAAACCTGTATTCAATTCGCCAGTAGCACCAATAATTACGTTACCGCTAACGGGAGCTTTGTAACCTTTGCTATATGAAGCATAAAGTGAAATGCTATTGTTGAAAATTTTGTTCACGGCAAAGTGCGGCGAAAACAAATCTTCATAATTTGCAGAAACTACTTGGGGCTTCCCGCTGGTGGGGTCAAAAGCGCGATCTTCCAAGTCGAGATTCATCGAACTTTTGCCAATACCGGCGGTAAAGGAAATATCATATGGCATTTTCAAAATCCACTCTGTGAAAAGCGATTTGTTTTTCGATTTTGAATATTGGTTGCTTCGTATGGCGCCAATTATATTATAACCTTCGGGATCGTTAGGGTTTTCAATCATTCCATAACTAATGGATTGGGAACGTTGCTCCTGAAACTCAAGTCCTGCAATTCCTGAAAGGCTGAAGTTTTCGCTTAAATCAAAATTTAGGTCAAAAGTAATTCGCGTTCCATAGTTAATAGGGTCTTTATCTGTCCAGCCACCGGCAGAGCTGGCATTGGTATTAAGGCCAGAGCCATAAACCGTAGCGGTATTTGAAAGCCAATTGGTAAATCTGTATTTGTGGCTCAACCCCGCTCTAAAACTTATCACTTCGCTGTGCGCATTGTTTTTTATATACCGGGCGTTTCCACTGTAGTCCAAAGTATCGTATTGCCCAATGGTAAGCTCACCCGCACGTTCGTCATAACTATTACTGAAACCAAAATAGGTGCTAACTGTCTGTTTCTCGCTTGGATTAAAATCCAAAACTGCATTTAAGAAATCTTTGGTTGAGGCATTATGGTCTAGATACCCATCTGAAATTTGATGGCCGTAGTTTAATAAAACTGAAGATTTTTCCATGCCCACTTGCAATTGTGTAGTAAAACGCGCCAGACCATAACTGCCCACGGTAACTTTTTCACTTAGTGAAGTTTCGCCATTTTTGGGACGAATGGTTGTAAGGTTTACAACTCCCGCAATTGCAAATCCATATAATGATCCTGCAGGCCCTTTAATAACATCTACACTGCCCACGGAGGCAAAATCTATATCGTCTAAGATTGTGATTCCTTCCGCATCTGTAAGCGGGATGTTGTTGTAGTACACTTTGTAGCCTTGACCGTCAAAGTTGTTATTCGCTCCGCGAAAACCAACCCCGTTTCCATACCCACGAATATTGAATTGCTGCCCAGACGAAACACCCCTTCGGTTCATCGTTACTCCAGGAACATTTGCGTTTATTGCATCGTCAAGATACAAGCCGGTGCCACGATCCAATTCTTTTTCTTCCAAATGAATTACGGAAAGTGGCTTTTCAAGTACTTTTTTGTTGTTGTCCAATGTCCCGCTAAGTTGTACTTCGTCCAGAGAACTTATAGCTGTTTTTAAACCGATATTTAGTGTTGCGGAACAATTTTTTACTTTAATAACCGAAGTTTCAAAACCAATGTAACTAATGCTAAGTGTTTGATTTTTAGCACAGGGAATGGAAAAATTTCCATTGGTGTCGGTGCTAGAAACTTCGGTGCCGTTAACTTCTATTTTTGCTCCTGCAAGCGGAGCGTTGTTGGCTGCATCATATATATTTCCGGAAAGTTGTTCCTGCCCAAATACGGATACAGATATAAGCAATCCCAAAAGGGAAAGATAAATTTTTGTCATTTTTATTTAAAGTTTTATAATTGAAATATATGCAGTTAGGCTCATTTTGAACCAAATGCATTTTAAGGGAAGCGAAAATGCTTCAAAGTAAATTATAAAACTTGTTTGGGTGGAGGACTGGAAATTTCTAGGGAAAGGGGAATGTAACTGTTTTGATATAGAAAGTTGGGTCGCTTAGACACTTCCGATATTACCAATTCATTCTTCTGTGGAAGTGTATTTATTTTCTCAATAAATTTAACAGTTTTAACGCTGTTGGTTCGGTTGTTTTTGTTCTTCTGCTTTTTGTTGAGCTCTTTGTTGTATTTGGCAATCAAATTGGTTTCCTGACTGTCTGAAATGCAATGGTAAACTTTTGTGCCTCCATTCAAAATTTCAACGTGAACAATGTCATACATTGTTCCTTTATAGCTAAATTCTTCACGGTCTTTCCAAAGAAGTTCGTTTTCGTTTTCAGAAGAAACAGTTATGCTAATTAAATCCTCTTCAGAAACACCTTTTTTTATTTGACGCACAATTTCCCGGCGTATTTGATGCTGTTGAATTCTTAAAATAACATAAGAGCCTCCGAGGTTGAAGGCAAACACAAAAAGAAGAAAAATTACAGTTGCATTTTTCAATGCCAATTTTTTTTAAGGAATAGCTAAATTAAATAAAATATGATAAGCAATAGCAGTAGAAGCCTATTTAACACAAATTATTGTGGATTGCATTGAATATAAACTTCTGTGTTAACAGCCTGTTAAACCAAATCTGTTCTGCTTCAACGCAGTATAAATTGTTTAATTTTAGTAGCCATAAAATTTTCAACCATGCAGCAAGATATTTACAACCTCAAAAAAACCCTCGACACTTCCAAAAAAAAACTTACTTATTATAGCCTTTCGGAACTCGAAAAACAGGGACACAGCATAAAAAAAATGCCTTTCTCCATTAGAATTCTTCTGGAAAATGCATTGCGGAACTATGACGATTTTTCTGTAACAAAAGATCATTTGGATGCAATTCTTAATTGGAACCCAGCTAAAAGCGATAAAGATGTTGCTTTCAAGCCTGCCCGTGTATTAATGCAGGACTTTACAGGTGTTCCAGCCGTTGTTGATATTGCTTCATTACGGTCTGAAATGGCCAGAAAAGGTGGCGATGCCTCAAAAATAAACCCTTTGATTCCGGTCGATTTGGTAGTGGATCATAGTGTGCAGGTTGACTATTTTGCCGCTCAGTATGCCTATCAGCAAAATATGGAAGAAGAGTACAAGCGCAACAGGGAGCGCTATACTTTTTTGAAATGGGCGCAGAAATCATTCAATAATTTTAGTGTGGTGCCGCCCGGAATGGGCATCTGCCACCAAGTGAATTTGGAATATTTTTCCAAAGGGGTAATTGCGAGGGATGGAATGGCAATTCCAGACACCCTAGTGGGAACCGATAGTCATACCCCCATGGTAAACGGAATAGGTGTAGTGGCTTGGGGCGTTGGAGGAATCGAAGCCGAAGCCGCTATTTTGGGCCAACCCATTTATTTTATTAGTCCCGAGGTTATTGGGTTACGGCTTACAGGAAAACTTCCCGTAGGTTCCACCGCAACCGACCTGGTGCTTACCATTGCCAACCTGCTGCGTAAATATGGGGTGGTGGGCAAATTTGTTGAGGTTTTTGGTCCCGGTTTGGACCATCTTTCGGTGCCGGATCGAGCTACAATAGGAAATATGTCGCCTGAATTTGGTTGCACGATTACTTATTTTCCCATTGACGATAAAACCTTGGAATATATGCGCAGCAGTAACCGCAGTGAGGAACAGATTCAATTGGTGGAAGACTATTGCAAGGCGAATATGCTATGGCGTGCAGATGAAGATAAGATTGAATATACCGATGTGCTAGATTTGGATATTTCAACGGTACAACCTACTGTAGCAGGACCAAAACGTCCGCAGGATAAGATTGTTTTAAAAGATTTTAGAGGTAAATTCATAGAGTTATTAGACACTGGTTTTGACAGAACATACATAAAACCGTCGGAACGGGAAGAGGCCATAACGCGATGGAAAGAGGAGGGCGGCAGCCAGCCGGTAGACCAGTCCAAAGACCCAAAACCCGATGTGGAAATAGAGGCAAAAACTAAAAACGGACTCAAAACAGTTTGGGTTTCTAACGGAAGTCAAAAGTATATGCTTTCTGATGGCTCAGTTGCCATTGCTGCAATTACTTCGTGTACCAATACTTCCAATCCTTTTGTGATGATAGGTGCTGGTTTGGTGGCAAAAAAAGCCCGTGAAAAAGGAATTGATGTGAAACCGTGGGTAAAAACCTCCCTGGCACCCGGCTCAAAAGTGGTGACAGATTATCTTGAAAAAGCAGACCTTTTAAAAGACCTGGAAGCTTTACAATTCCATTTGGTAGGGTATGGTTGTACTTCCTGTATCGGGAATTCGGGCCCGCTTCCTCCGCAAATTGCTAAGGCTGTTGAAGAGCAACAATTGATTGTGGCTTCTGTGCTTTCGGGTAATCGAAATTTTGAAGCCCGAATCCATCCTCAGGTTAAAATGAATTTTTTAATGTCGCCTATGTTGGTAGTTGCATTTGCCATTGCCGGGCGAGTGGATATTGATTTAACTTCTGAACCATTGGCTACAGACCATAATGGCAAGGATATTTTTTTAAAAGACATCTGGCCTACCGATGATGAAATTCACGAAGTGATGAAAATGGTGCTTTCGCCAAAAGATTTTGAGAAGAATTACGGTGAAATATTTGAAGGCAATGAAATTTGGCGAAACCTAGAAGTGCCTGACGACAAGATTTACCAATGGGATGACGAGTCAACCTATATAAAGGAGGCACCTTTTTTCCGTGATCTTTCCGAGGAGCCAAAAGACCTAAAAAATATTGAAAACGCACGCGCGCTTTTGGTTTTGGGAGATAGCATCACTACAGACCATATTTCGCCGGCAGGGGCTTTTTCAGAGAATTCCGCTGCAGGACAGTATTTAAAGTCGCGAGGGGTGGAAAAGAAAAATTTCAACAGCTACGGTTCCCGCCGCGGAAATGATGAGGTGATGGTACGGGGCACCTTCGCCAATGTGCGTATCAACAATCAACTGGCAGACAAAGAGGGCGGGTACACCACACATCTGCCGTCGGGAGATGAGATGACGGTTTATGATGCCGCCCAAAAGTATATAAAGGACAAAACGCCACTAATTGTTCTCGCTGGTAAGGAATATGGAAGTGGTTCCTCTCGCGATTGGGCTGCCAAAGGAACTTTTCTTTTGGGAATAAAGGCCGTTTTGGCAGAAAGCTACGAACGTATCCATAGAAGTAATTTAATAATGATGGGTGTACTGCCGCTTCAGTATTTGGAAGGTGAAAGCGCCAAATCGCACGGGTTAACAGGGAAAGAACATTTCACAATTACCGGTATCGAAAAAGATTTGACCCCTTCAAAAAAAGTAACGGTGACTGCCAAAAACAAGGATGGCAAGGAAATTGAATTTAAGGTAGTAGCAAGACTGGATTCGCCTATTGAAGTTGCATATTACCAAAACGAGGGCATACTTCAATACGTGTTACGCCAGTTTTTGAAAGAATAAACCTGTGATTTTAATCGTTCGCCCAAAACTTCTCCGTAAAAATTTTAACGGAATAACACTTTGGCCTTTCGTGGTTTTAAAACACCATTCCTTTAAAGAGGACGCCGTTTTTTTGAACCACGAAAAAATTCATCTGCGTCAGCAAGCGGAATTGCTAATAGTATTTTTCTACTTTTGGTATGCTCTTGAATTTTTGGTTCGGTTGATGCAATTCGGAAACCGTTATAAAGCTTACAGAAATATTTCCTTTGAACGCGAAGCATATCATTACGAACAAAATTTCGATTATTTACAAAAACGAAAGCCTTACGGATTTTTAAAATTTTTATAATCTACAACCTACAGCCGGCAACTGATAACTGAAACCAACAACAAAATGAGCCTACTCTTTTCTCCATTAAAAATTAAAAGTACAACCTTCAAAAACCGGATGGTCGTTTCGCCTATGTGTATGTATAGTAGCGTTGATGGCTTTGCGAATGATTTTCACCTTGTGCATTTAGGAAGTCGTGCCGTGGGGGGAATGGGCTTGATAATTCAAGAGGCGACCGCCGTTTCGCCCGAAGGCAGAATTACCCACGGTGATATGGGTTTTTGGAAAGACGAACATATTGAAAAGTTGAAACAAATTGTTGATTTTGTCCATACCCAAAACACTTTGATTGGAATTCAACTTGCCCACGCAGGTAGAAAAGCCAGCTACCAATTGCCAAAGGATGGCGCGAGGAAAATTGCTCCCGAACTTGAAAACGGATGGCAAACGGTTTCTTCTTCGGCCTTGCCTTTTAGGGAAGGTGAGCCTGCACCACTTGCAATGGATTTGGCAGCAATCGAAAAATTGAAAAATGATTATGCTGCAGCTACAAACCGTGCCGAGCAAGCCGGATATGATGTAGTAGAAATCCACGCTGCGCACGGGTATTTATTTCATCAGTTTTATTCGCCTTTGGCAAATGAACGCACGGATGAATATGGAGGGAGTTTCGAGAACAGAATTCGTCTTTTGTTGGAAGTTACCGAAGTTGTACGAAAGGAATGGCCAGAAGAAAAGCCTTTGTTCGTTCGAATTTCGGCAACAGATTGGACCGATGGTGGGTGGACGATTGAAGATTCTGTGAAACTTTCAAAAAAATTGAAAGAATTGGGAGTTGATTTAATCGATACTTCTTCCGGCGGAAACGTTCCCAAGGCAACCATTCCCAGTGAACCGGGTTATCAAGTTCCCTTTGCAGCACAGATAAAAAAAGAAGCAAATATTTTAACTGGAGCAGTAGGACAAATCACAACAGCCGAGCAATCGGAAGAAATTCTGAAAGAAGGAAAAGCCGATTTGATTCTCTATGCCCGCGAAAGCTTAAGGCAACCGTATTTTGCATTGCATGCCGCAAAGGAATTAAATGTGGATGTTAAGTGGCCACTTCAATACGAACGTGCTAAACAATAAAGTATGATCAAAATCCTAGGGAAAAAACCATCAGGCGATAGACTGAAACGTATCCACAACTCGCCTAATTTTCGTGATGGTGCGTTTCAAAATATACACAATACGCCACAGTTGGCTGAAGGATATCATTTTGGCAAAGTCATGTTCGATTTCTTTTTTAGAAAACCGGAAGATATAAAACCTCCGAAACCAATTCCGTATTTAAAAACAGATTTGAAAACACTTCCGCTGGATACCGATTTGCTGGTTTGGTTTGGACATTCCTCTTATTATTTTCATTTGGCGGGCAAGCGTTTTTTGGTTGATCCCGTTTTCAGCAACAGTGCCTCGCCAATTCCAAAGACCAATAAACCCTTTAAGGGCAGTAATGATTATTCTGCAGAGGACATACCTGAGATTGATTACTTGTTGATTTCGCACGACCATTACGATCATTTGGATTATAAAACCATAAAAAATCTAAAGCCTAAAATAAAGCAAATCATCACGGGCTTGGGGGTTGGGGCACATTTAGAAGCTTGGGGATATTCTGCCGAAGCTATTAACGAATTGGATTGGAACGAAACCTTGGAATTGGAAAATGATATTACGTTAAATACAACTTCGGCACGTCATTTTTCGGGAAGGGGTTTTAAAAGAAATCAAACACTTTGGCTTTCCTTTATTCTTCAAACAGAGAATTTCAATTTGTTTCTCGGCGGTGATAGTGGGTATGATACCCATTTTAAGGAAATAGGAAATAAATTTGGTCCGTTCGATTTGGCGATTTTGGAGAACGGACAGTACAATTTGGCTTGGCATTATATTCACATGTTGCCAGAAGAAGTACTTCAAGCTGCACAAGATTTACGTGCAAAGCAATTGTTTCCGGTCCATTCAGGTAAGTTTGCATTGGCGCTTCACTCATGGGATGAGCCTTTAAAAATGATAAACGAATTCAATAAAGATTTGAAGTTTCCTTTAGTAACACCACGTATTGGTGAAGTTGTTTATTTTAATAATACTTCGCAACAGTTTTCACAATGGTGGAAAGAAATTTAATAATCGAACAATCTATAGTACCTTCGCAAAAAAATTAGAGAAATGCTAAAAGCTGTACTTTTTGATATGGATGGGGTTATTGTGGATACCGAGCCCTTGCACCGTAAAGCTTACTTCAGAATGTTTGAGGATATGGAAATTGATGTGAGCCAATCTATGTATGACTCTTTTACGGGGCAGGCTACGCTTCCCATCTGCAGAACACTATGTCGGCATTTTGATCTTTCACATGCTCCAGAACATCTGGTTTCCACAAAAAGAAAACACTTTAAATATCTTTTTGAAAACGATTCGGATTTAGCGCTTTTGGATGGAGTCCACGATTTGATAAGAGATTATTATGAAAATGGTTTGACCCTTGTTTTGGCTTCTTCCGCTTCCATGCCAAACATCAATCGTATTTTTGAGCGGTTCGATCTCGACCAGTATTTCAAGGCGAAAATTAGCGGTGCCGATTTAAAAGCATCAAAACCGCATCCCGAGATTTTTATAAAAGCTGCCGAGCTTGCTGAGGAACATACAGACCATTGTATGGTGATTGAGGATTCCACCAATGGAATTGCCGCTGCCAAAGCTGCAAATATTTATTGCGTGGGTTTTAAAAGCCCCCATTCAGTCAATCAAGATTATAGCAAAGCGGATAGGGTGATTACGAGTTTTGATGAAATCCTGTTTTCAAAACTAACAACTAACAACTAAAGTTTGTAGGCTCTTTTTCTTTGAAGGGAGGTCGGGGAGGGGGTGTTTTTCACCTCCATTCAGAGAAAATATCGTCTTTCGGGGCGCTTTTCTTGATTGCCTTTACTCTATGCGTTGCGAGCCGCAGGGGTTTCTCAAAACGAACCACATTTCGCTCCCCATTCTTTTTTAAATGACTTCGAATGATGGCGTGCGTATGATAGCTTGCGGGCTGCAATTTTAAAAAAGGTTCGTAATCTTCAATATTGCAAATGGCTTCGCTTCGGTCAAAAAAGCCGAAGCCTTTATATTGTCCTTCGGCTACCAAGGCAAAGGCAATTTCGTCCTTCGTTCTTCCTTTGCCTTGTATTGCAAACGTAGGTTTGTTTTCTTTTAATGATTGAATGGCGGCTTCTACTTTTAGATTATAGCTTTCTACAGTTTCCGTTCCTTCGCAAACACCTTCACAATTTTTTATTCGGTAGTGTGAGCATTTTTCCGAAGTACTCTGTAACGCACAAAACCGTGGGCACAGTCTAAAAGTATCGCATATTTCTTCCAGCTTTTCGGTGGCTTCGGTTCGGTTGTAAAAAGTGCTTACGGAATCATGAAGTGCCTTTGTTTTTCCCAATGCCAATTGGATAATACCGCGTTGGTTTACATAACTGATTATCTGGTACGTGGTGGCGGGCCATTTCTGTGC
>TARA_R110002012_G_scaffold203736_1_pt1 | contig 34386 bp, 37 predicted proteins | sample TARA_R110002012 | Tara Oceans TARA_R110002012 (sample SAMEA4396515) | marine metagenome | biome: Westerlies Biome; feature: [DCM] deep chlorophyll maximum layer (ENVO:01000326); material: water (ENVO:00002006), including particulate matter (ENVO:01000060) such as... | depth 40 m
GCACGCCTTCCATCTCATGGGGCTGATCGACAACAGCGACGATGCGCTGACCATCCTGCGCGGGCCTGATGAAGCGGATTTTCAGATGTGCCGTCAGACCGGCGATATGCCCTATGCCAACAGCCGTCGGGTGATGGACAAGCTGCTGCGCGATCTGGACACCGAGGAAGAGCGCCGCGCCGCCGCCCAGGCGGGCGAGGATCGTATCTCTGCCATCGCGGCGGAGTAACGCCATGAAGATCGCTGTCATCGGACATGTGCGTTTCCCCATCGCGCGCCCCTTTATGGGCGGTATGGAGGCGCATTGCTGGCACCTCTGCCGCGGCCTGCGGACGCGGGGTCATGACGTGACCCTTTTCGCAGCCGGTGACAGCGATTGGGGCGGCAAGGTCGAGCCTGTCGTGGACGTTCATTATGACCGAGAGTTCCCTTGGCACAAATGGCACGGCACGCCGGAGCTGACGGGGCATTTGGATGCGGCGTTCGAGCGGATCCTACCGCGCCTTTTCGAGGGCGGTTTCGACGTGGTGCATAACAATTCACTGCACCGCTTTCCGCCGCGTTTTGCCGCACGGCATAGGATCCCTATGGTGACTTCATTGCATGTGCCACCGTTCGAGGTCCTGAAACGCGCCGTCGCCGATGGCGGGGCACCGTGGTCTCTGTTTACCACCTGTTCTCAGCGGCAATTGGGAGCGTGGTTTGACGACGGAGACGCTCCCTTCGCCCGGGTCGTGCCGAATGGCATCGATCTTTCGGACTGGCCTTTCCGTCCAGAGGGCGATGGCACCGCGGTATGGATGGGTCGCATCACGCCGACCAAAGGGACGCATCTGGCGGCTCAGGCAGCGAAGATTGCTGGCATCCCGCTTCGGATTTACGGCACGATTGAGGATCAGGGCTATTACGACACTGAAATTGCACCACTCTTAAGTGACGGCGTGAAATACGGCGGTCACCTTCAAGGCGCGGATCTCACCGAAGCCATCGCCCGCGCCTCTGTCCTGCTGTTCACCCCGCTATGGGATGAACCCTTCGGCCTCGCCGCGATTGAGGCTATGGCGTGTGGTCTGCCTATTGCAGCGGTTGAGAATGGCGCGATCCGTGAGGTGGCGGGGGATGTTGCGCGTTATGCTGGGGCGGATGCTGGGGAGCTGGCCGAGGCTTTGAGGGAGGCGGTCGACATTTCCCGCACTGCCGCGCGGAAGCGGGTGGAGCGGTTGTTTACGCTAAGCCAGATGCTGGAAGAATATGTGGGGTTGTATGCTCGGGCGATTGACGCTGTAGGGGAAGGTTTTGAAATGCCGGATTTTGAGGCGTTTCAACTGCCACCGGCTCCCAACCTGACCCCCGCGCCAGATAATTTCGCCAGCCCCGAAGCTGAGTGCTGTCGGTACCATCTGTGATGGCTTCAGCTTCACAAATGAACTCATTTGCCTGCCATCCGTCGGACAGATCGACAGTGCCGATACCAAGGGGGCGGGAATAGTATTTAGAAAGCTGTCGACCTTTTCAAAGGGCAGGGACCACAGCTCTACCGCAATGGACGCACTTGATTTGGGGGCCCCTTTCACCAAGCCCGGCCTTGCAGGAGGGTCGCCGGCGAGGGCGTAGAAACGATAGCTATCGGTGGTCGTCGCTGCGCCGTGATAGGTCGCGCCCCCCTCGGTCAATTGATGGTTCAACGGCAGCCCGTCCATATGGGCACCACTGACCGCGAGGATCGGACCGTCGGCCGTCGCCGTGTCAAATGTGGGCTTGCCGTTGAACGGCCAACCCGTTAGGCCCAATTTGCGTTGTCCTGCGGCCTCTAGTGCAAGATCCGAAGCGGCGATGTCAGCATCTTTTCCCGCGGCAGCCAGCAATGAGGCGCTGCCCGGACGGCCATCACTGCGCGCCGGCACGGGCACGGCGATACCGCACATATCCAACAGGTTCACAAAGTTCGTATAGGTGCCGAAATTCGAATTCGGCCCGAGGGGGTCAGCTTCCAGCTCGGCCACCGTGTGGAAGGTCGGGATGGTTGGCACGCAGGGCATATCCAAGCCCTCCAACGCGGTTTTAGCTATGCGCGACAGCTCTTTCAGGCGGTACATGCCGTGAAACGCATCTGCGGCAGAAAGCGCTTCGGCTATGCAAATGACCTGGCGCGTGACAGGCAGGATCGCCTCTGGGTCTTTGTGCAAAAGATCCTCGATGACGGTATACCGCTCCGCGACCCATGCCCCTTCATAAAGCATATCCGCCACATCGTAGAGCGGCGCGAGATCAATCGGGCCGTATCACCTCTTTCACGGATCGTTATTGCATCTAACTCGTTGAAATTAATCATTTTGGTAGCGCCCACACATTTTTCAAACCGTTGACTACCAAATGTAGCATTTTCAACTACTTAATTCAGTCACATTCATCGGTTCACCGCGAGATTCAAACCCGTTCGTCTCTAACACCCGCTTCTCGCCCATAGGTACGAGCGGGCTTTGTCACACAATTCGCGTCCTGTAGGGTTCACTGTATGAATCCAGTATAGCAGCAGGCTGCGTTAAGCAGCTGGACACCGACTAAGTACAGCACTCGGAACTGGGTGGAGTACAGTTTTTCACTCAAACGAGGGGGATCACTATCCATCTGGCTTGATCCAGAAATGACCTAGGAAGCGGTCGGGCCTGGTCGAAGGGGCGTTAGCAAACCTAAAGCGATGCGGTAATCCCCCCAGTTTTAATGGGGCCCAGCCGTAGAATTTAGGCGGCTGTTTTCAGTTTCATGGCGGGTGTCATGCCGCCTATGCCCATGTTGGGTCGCTCGTTGTTGTAAGTCCATAGCCATTCTGTTGCCTGGTCTTGTGCCTCCTCGATGGTTTCAAAGATGTATTGCCCCAGCCATTCGCCGCGAACGGGTCGGTTGTAGCGCTCGATATAGGCATTCTGTTGCGGCTTTCCGGGTTGGATGTATTGCAGGCAGATGTTGCGCTTCTCAGCTCATGCCATCAGCTTGCCGCTGACGTATTCTCGGCCGTAACACCTTTGGAATGAAGCTGACTGAGAGGCTATGGCCGCCTGCGCAGCCCCCAGATAGCGCGCCAGGTGGTTATAGCCGGGTCTCGGGTCCCTACAGTGGTTTTGCACAAACCACATCGCAAAGGAGACCAACTATGACCAAGTGTTGATTGTCACTGAGAACTGACCCGGTAACACCGCAAATTCCTACCAGTATCCAAGCATTTTTTCTATGTGGGGTAACCAGCCAAAATCACTGATTTATGCAGTAATTTTAGGGGTTGATGGCGGAGGGGATGGGCCTTGTGGCGAACCCTCTCTAGCGCCTAAGTCGTTGTAGCCATTGATACACGGCTAAGTTCGAAATTCATGCGCCCCAAACGGCTCTGGCAGAAAACTGGTCCGCAAGAAGCATCACAACGCAGGCTTAAGATCCGTCTTGGCGAAATCGCCACCGACGTAGAGCAGCGAGGAACCGCTCACGTTGCTGTGACATTTGGAAAAACAATCCCCAAAGTACAGGCCTGCCGGATGAATGCTTTTGCCCCATGTCAAGTAAGCCTCTGAAATCCCGATTGCCCCTGCTGCACTCACAGTCTCAGTTGCGACGGCAATTCCTTCAAGTATTGTCAACATCTCCTCGGACAGCCCTCGTTGTTCGGCCACGTTCAGCGCTTCGGCAAGTGTCCCCGCAGAAATCTTGAAATCCTCATCGCTTTTCAGAATTTTTGCTATCTGGTCAGCCTCAGGCTCCGCCAAAAGCAAAGCCATCAGCGCCGACGTATCGAGCACAATCACTTCGGCAAACCTTCATCGTCATAAAGGAAATCCTAGCTCCGTGCCGCAGTCGCACCAGCAGTAGCTTTTGCAGCAGCTTGGGCACGAACAGCATCAATCAGTTCGGCCCGGTTCTTTGCAGAAGTCTTGGCGTGCACCGCCACCAAGCGCACGACCGCGTGCCCGTGCCTGGTCAACACAGTTTCTTCACCCGCCTTAACCCTGCGGACGAGGTCAGGCAAACGCGCCTTGGCCTCGGGTATACCAAGCTGCATATCGGTCACCTCCATAAGCAACACAGGATGGACCAACAAGTGGTCTATTTGAAGCATCGGGCGACACATCCTTCATCGAAGCCTTCAGGAACAGCACCACGTTCTCGGCGATGAACTTGTAGCCTTTGCCGTCCGGGATGCGCGTGGCCGAAGGAACAAGGTAATAGCCCCCAACAAAGGTCCCTTCCTGTCTGACTTTGCATCCCTTGTCGGTAGCACTTGTATGCGCCACAGTGTTAGATGGGCGCGGTCACTGAAGAATCATGCCGTAGATCCCGGTGCTCGTATCTCGCTGTCCGCGTCCGATCGAACCATCGGGCCCTTTATGTATTGCGCTGGAGGTTGATTATGTCAGGACAGTTTGTGATTTCTCTCGATTTCGAGCTCCTCTGGGGCGTTCGAGATCATTCCGACAAACAGGCCTATGGACAGAATTTGCTCGGTGCCCGTGAGGCCATTCCGCGCATGCTCGACCTCTTCGCGGCAAACGATATTAGCGCCACTTGGGCAACCGTAGGATTTCTCTTCTGCGAAAACAAAGACGAACTGATGGCGGCGCTTCCCCTGGAGCTCCCCGCGTACACGAACCCACGCCTTTCGAACTACACCTATCTCGATGAAGTTGGGAAGGACGAGCGGTCTGACCCCTTCTATTTTGCCGCGTCCTTGGTGAATGCGATCTGCAAGACGCCGGGACAAGAACTCGGCACGCACACGATGTCGCATTACTATTGCATGGAAGATGGTCAGTCTCTCAAAGCCTTCGAGGCCGATCTGGCAGCCGCAAAGCGTGTTGGGGACCGCCGGGGTATTTCTCTCAAGTCGATCGTGTTCCCACGCAATCAGTTCACCGCGGCACATCTCGAAGTTTGCGCCCGCCATGGCATTACGCACTACCGTGGAAATCCTTCAGGCTGGACGTATCGGACTGCTAAGAGCGCAGAGCAAACGCCCGCGAGACGCGCCCTTCGCTTGATTGATGCGTATTCGGGTATGCTTGGATCACAGGCCTTTGTGCCGGGACAAGACGATCCCATCGATGTACCAGCAAGTCGTTTCCTACGCCCGTGCGTCGGCAAACTAGCGGTTTTTCATCCTCTCCATCTTTCTACGATTAAACGCGGCATGAGCGATGCAGCCAAGGTGGGGCATGGTTATCACCTATGGTGGCATCCGCATAATTTCGGCAAACACCTTGATGCGAACATGGATGGGTTGCGAGAGATTATCCATCACTTCAGCATGCTACGCGATAGTCACGGGATGGAATCCAGATCGATGGAGGCGTTTCAATGAAAATCGCAATGCTTCTGGGATGGGGATCCTCATCAGCGATTCTTGCGAATGCTGTGCGGTCGTGGCATCCGGATGCTGAAGTTTTAACCATAGTCGAACGCCCGCCTAGCAAACGTTCCATGATTAGGTACAGACTGCGACGATTGGGAGCGCATGTAGTATTCGGACAGCTTTTGTTTCAGTCGATTTTTGTGCCAATGATCCGGCGTCAGTCAAAAATAAGGTACGAACAGATTCTCGCCGATCATAATCTTGATACGGCCACGAGAGTTTTTGACGAAGCGGTTGAGGTTGCGAGTGTAAATGATCAAAATGTGCAAGCAAGCCTGCGAGAATTCGCGCCGGATGTTGTGCTCGTGAATGGCACCCGCATTATTAAATCTAACGTGCTTCATTGCGTGGATGCCGCCTTTATCAATACTCACGCAGGCATAACGCCAATGTATCGTGGCGTTCATGGGGGATATTGGGCCCTTTGGAACGACGATCCCGAAAACTTTGGAGTGACGATTCATATCGTCGATCCAGGCGTAGACACAGGCCTACCCCTGCGGCAAATTCGGGTGCAGCCATTGCAGGAAGACACATTTTATACCTACCCGCTACTGCAGCAGGCTATGGCGCTCACCACCATTAAAGATCTGCTTTCCAATCTACCGCATAGCCTGAAATCGGAGGAGCAGCACGATACCAATGCATTCAGCAAACAATGGTTTCATCCGACAGCTGGCCAGTATATCCGCGGAAGATTACGAGGCGTAAAGTGATCGAGGCACGTGTTTTCGGCCACCACAACCGACCGGGGATGTCCTGCCATTAAGGCTTCCAGTGGATTATCGGACGGATAGGTTGCTCGAATGGCTTATCGTTGGGTGGCGTTGACGCTCAAGCCAACCCTTGCCTCTGCGCCACATGCATGATGGCCTCCAAGAAGCCTTTGACCGATCCACAGTCGAACCTCTTGCCGTTCAGCGTGACCGCTTCCACCTGTCCACCGGCAGCTTGGGTGTTGATCGCATCTGCCAGTTGGATTTCGTCGCCTGCGCCGGGCGCTTGGCCGCGCAGGATCTTGAAGATGTCAGGCGTTAGGACATAGCGGCCGATTGAGGCCAGATTTGACGGCGCCTGCTCAAAGGCCGGCTTTTCCACGAGGCCGGCAACACTACCAGCCGCGGCACCGGGCTGCACCACGCCGTATTTCGAGATGTCGGATCCGTTGACCTCCATAACAGACAACTGCGTGCAGCCTGAGGCTGCATAACCTTTGACCAGATCGGCGGTGACACCCGCCCCATCGTAGGTCAGGAAGTCGTCGGCTAGGAGAACCGCAAAGGGATCATGGCCCACGGCGCGCTCGGCACAGAGGACGGCGTGCCCCAAGCCGAGCTGCTCAGGTTGCCGCACGAAGATGCACTCGACGCCTTGCGGCAGCATGTTGCGCACCATGTCTGCTTGGTCGTTCTTGCCCTTGACCCGAAGCGCGGCTTCCAGTTCCAGATTGCTGTCGAAATGATCCTCAATCGCGCGCTTATTGCGCCCCGTCACGAAAATCAACGTATCGATCCCAGCCGCAATGGCCTCTTCTGCTGCATATTGAATGAGTGGCTTATCGACGATCGGCAGCAGCTCTTTCGGCATGGCCTTAGTGGCCGGCAGGAAACGAGTGCCGAAACCGGCAACGGGAAATACAGCTTTGCGAACGGGTTTCATGAAGGTCTTCCGATAGGAATTTTTTGTGATTGCGTGTATCTATAGAGTTCACACGGACCGCAACTGGTCCGCCCCGACCGCGACACGAGTCTGGCCGCCCATGATCTCCATCAGGACCCAGACGCGCCGGTCCGGCGCGATCTTCTCGACCTCGGCCACAAAATTGGCAAACGGTCCATTTGTCAGCGTCACCTGATCCCCGGGCTTCAGAAGCCTCGCCGGCAGCAACTTGCCTTTCGCGTCACAGCGGAGCATCAGCTGCGAGACCAGATCCAGCGGCACGGCCGTCGGCTCTTTTCCGAAGCTCACCAGCCGGGTAATGCCGTAGGTCGAGTTGACTGTGCGCCAGAAACCGCGGGCCACATCGAAGGCCACGAAGATGTAGCCAGGAAACAATGGCCGCATGGCTGTGACGAACTTGCCGTTCCGCTGGTGCATCTCCTCTTCTATCGGCAGAAAGGTTTGGAAGCCCTGGCGCTTAAGGTTCTTATCCGCGATGTTGGCGCAGTTCGGCTTCAGCTGCGCCAGAAACCAGCTTGTGCCGCGATCGGGGAATGTCATCTCGAACCCTCACTAAAACTCTATCGCCCAAATATCGCTCGAACTTGAATAGATGCAAGTATGGTTTTCCGGATGTGATGTGACATTTTGATGAGGTTCTCTCGGCGTTCACCGCGCAGAGCATTGATATAATGGGATAATCCAGCACTATCAGCTTGATACACTTTGCGACCCGAGCAAACGTCCAGCCGACTTGACGACGGATCGGAGGCTGAGTTGGACGGGAGTGGCGCGATTACCGAGTTTCGGGCGGTGCAATATGTGCGCATGTCGACGGAGCACCAGCAGTATTCAACGCACAACCAATCCGACAAGATCCGCGAATATTCCGAAAAGCGCAGCATTGAAATCATCAAGACCTATGCCGATGACTGCAAGAGTGGCCTCTCCATCGGCGGGCGCGACGCCCTGCAGCAGCTGATCGAAGATGTGGAATCCGGCGCGGCTGATTACAATGTGATCTTGGTCTATGACGTCAGCCGCTGGGGCCGGTTTCAGGACGCCGATGAGAGCGCCTATTACGAATACATCTGCAAGCGGGCCGGCATCAACGTCGCACACTGCGCCGAGCAGTTCGAGAATGATGGCTCCCCCGTCTCAACCATCGCCAAAGGCGTAAAACGCGCCATAGCCGGGGAATACAGCCGGGAGCTTTCGGTCAAGGTCTTTGCCGGCCAGTGCCGTTTGATCGAGCTGGGCTTTGGCCAGTGCGGCGCGGCCGGCCTCGGGCTACGTCGCGTGCTTGTGAACGAGCGCGGCGAGGTCAAGGGCGAGCTGAAGCGCGGCGAGCACAAATCACTACAGACCGACCGCGTCATCCTGATGCCGGGGCCCGACGAGAAAGTCGCCTGGGTCAACAAGATGTATCGCTGGCTGATCGAGGAAGACCTGTCGTTCCGAGAGATCGCCGACCGCCTGAATGAAGAAGGCGTGACCACCGATCTCGATCGGCCCTGGAATTCCGGCACGGTCCGCACGGTCCTGACCATTGAGAAATACATCGGCAACAATGTCTACAACCGCTCCTCCTTCAAGCTGAAGAAGCTGCATATGGAAAACCCTCCCGACATGTGGGTGCGCAAGGAAGGCACCTTTGAGGGCGTCGTGCCGCTGGAGTTCTTCCTGACGGCGCGGGAGATCATCACGGCGCGGTCCGCGCGCCTGTCAGACGAAGAGCTGCTGGATCACCTGAAACGGCTCTACGCGGACGCCGGCCAGCTTTCCGGGGTTTTGATCGATCAGACGCCAGACATGCCCTCGTTATCGGCCTATCGCAACAGGTTCGGTTCACTGGCACGCGCCTATGAGATGATTGGCTATCGCTCGGACAGGGATCGGGAGCGCATCGCACTCAATAAGCGCCTGCGCGGAATGCATCCGGAGATCATCGCGCGCACGGAGGCGGCGATTGCCGAGGTGGACGGCGCCGTAGCGCGCGATCCCAAGACCGACCTGCTGACCATCAATGATGAGATGGTCGTCAGCTTGGTGCTGGCACGGTGCCAGCCACAGGGCGATGGACGGCTGCGCATCGGATCCGGTTTGATCCGATGCGCTATAAGGCTGACGTTACGCTGGCGGTGCGGCTCGATCCCGAGAACCGTGAAGAGCTCGATTGCTACCTGCTGCCCTGGCTGGACCTGCCCCGGCAGGAAATCCGCCTTTGCAACCGCACCAGCATCGCCTTCGAGGCCTTCCGCTTCGAGGACCTCGGCTTCTTCTATGGCATGGCCGAGCGGGTCGGTATTCGCCGGAAATGGGGGTGAGGAGCAGGATGATGAAAACCAACGAAGGTACAAAGCATGAACAAATGCATCAACGAAGGGAACCATACCCATGATGACTGACACACCCGAGAGCGTCACGCTCGTCCCCATCGACGACATCATCACCCGCACGGGTTTGTCGGAGAAATATGTCGAGACATCGCCTTCTTGCTGGAAAAAGGCGAAGAGCGTCTGATCGAGGCGGTGCAAAACGGGACCATCCCGCTGACCATCGCCCTCGAGATCGCCCGCGCCAAGCACGACGATGAAAACCTCGGGGACATGCTGGAAGAGGCCTATAGGACCGGCCAGCTGAAAGGGCATCAGATCACGGATGCCAAGCGGCTTATCGAAACGTGCCGAGAAAAAGGCCCGAAAACTGGTGGCGATCGCCCGAAGCTACCAAATTCGGCGCATTCGCTAGTCAAGACCTACCAACGCGAGGTCGCCCGTCAGCACAACTTGCTGCTGAAGGCAGATCACGCGCATCAGCCGCTGCTTCTAGTGGTCCAGGGGCTGAAACGCCTCTTTGCCTATGAGCACTTTGTGACGCTCCTGCGCGCCGAAGGCCTCGACACCTGCCGAAATACCTGGCCGACCGCATTGAAACCGTCTGAAAACCGAAAATGAACATCCCATGAATGACCTCAGTACTGTGAAGCCGCTCTACCCAGGGACCTTTACCCAGCCCGACGTCGACGAGAGTGATGCGCCCTATCCCAAGGCGCCGTTGAACCTGACCCTTGGGTTTGATTTCGAGACCTTCCAGGTCCCGCTCGAGGAGCTGATGCCCTCAAAAAAGGTCCCCGACGGCGTGATGACCACGCGCAAGTTCAAGCAGATCGTATCATCGATCCGCGAAATTGGCCTTATTGAGCCGGACCACGAGGCGGCCGGGTTTCTGCTGCTCGATGGCAATCTTCGGGTTCTGGCATTGAAGGAATTGGGCCAAAACACCGCACCTTGCCTGATCGCCAAGGATTTTGAGACCTACACCTACAAACACCGGATAAACCGCCTCTCGACGGTGCAGGAGCATTACATGCTGCGCCGCGCCATCGACAAGGGTGTCAGCAAAGAACGGCTCGCGGGGGCCGTCAACGTCAACCTCTCGACCATCAACAGCCGTATAAACCTGCTGCACGGCATCTGCCCAAGGCGGTGGAGTTGCTGGAGGACCACCAGTTCACCCCGGATGTGACCCGGCACCTGCGCAAGATGAAAGCCGCGCGGCAGATCGAGGCGGTCGAGCTGATGATTGCCGCGAACACAATCACCGCTGCTCACGCGGACGCCCTGCTGAAAGCCACGCTGCCAGAACAGCGCACCGATTACAGGCCGCCGCAGCCGGAACAGCCCAAGGGCGACCCGCTGGAACAGATCGTCAAGCTCGAGCGCGAGATGAGCCAGGTGCAGGAAAAGTACAAACATGCCGAAGAAAACTACGGGTCCGAACTGCTGAACCTGGTTGTCGCCAAGGGCTACCTGAAAAAGCTAATGGAGAACAAGGCCGTCCGGTCATACGTGGGACGACACGCGCCCGAGATCCTCGAGCAGTTCGAACTGGTACTGAACACGGTCAGCATGGAAGAGGCTGTTGAACAAACCGAGGGAGAGGAAGTGCCAAGCGGCAGCGAGTCGGCGGCGCACTTCAAAACAACGCAAGATGGAAGCGATACAGCATCGGACCTGGGCATGGATGGTCAACTCGGGTGATGGCCCCGGCTAGCGATGAACCTCCGAAATCTTTGGCCAAGTGATTGACCATAAAGCAACATTTGGCCGTCTGCCGAGGAGCCATCGCCAGGCCCCGCTCGGGGGCGGTGCCCAATCGGGTTCATGATGTGGACTTGTGTTGGCACGGTCGCTCAGTTATGAACTTTTCACACGCAGGGGTTACGGTGCGGGAGCAATCTTGAATCCCAGCCGCAGCCTTACTCCGGGCGAGGCACCGCATACGTTTGAGCACCCAACTCGCAGGTCGACTACTGCGAGCGTGATGATGAAAACATCTTGAAACGCTGAATTTCCCACTTGTTTGCGCGCGCAGTATTTGATAATGTTCGAGACTGAACGATGTGGAATCCATTTTCATCATCACCTTTGCAGCCAACAAGGCGCTCTGCGGGCAGTCCTTGTGCGGTAGCCTGAGAAAATCTTGAAATGACCAGCAAGCGCACCAAGCTGCAGGAAGACACCCATTTTCGCGTGCTTCGCCTCCTGCAAGAAAACCCAGAGATGTCCCAGCGTGAGCTGGCGGAGGCTGTCGGCGTAAGTGTCGGCGGGATCCACTACGTTCTGAACGCCCTGATCGACAAAGGGCTGGTGAAGTTGGGGAATTTCACGGCGGCTGAGGACAAAAGGCGGTATGCCTACGTCCTGACGCCGATGGGTATCGCACGGAAGGCCGCGCTGACGCGCGCGTTTCTGGCGAGGAAGATGGAAGAGTATGAGACGCTGAGAGAAGAGATCGAGGCGCTGAGTTCGGAGTTAGGAAATGGTGAAGCGGCGACCATTTCAACAAAGCCTTGATGGAGTGAGCCGGAAGTGAATCAACGCAAAGTCCTCATCACCGGAACTGCCGGTTTCATCGGGTTTCATCTTGCTCGGCTGCTTCTGGCAGAGGGGTTCCGAGTGCATGGATATGACGGGATGACCGACTACTACGACGTTACCCTGAAACAGCGACGCCATGGAATGCTGCTGCAAAACGCCGCCTTTTCTGCAACGGAAGGGATGCTGGAAGATCAGGTTAAATTTGACAAGCTCGCTGACGAATTCCAGCCGGACGTCATCGTCCATCTCGCAGCTCAGGCAGGTGTGCGCTACAGCCTCGAGAACCCGCGCGCCTATCTCGACTCGAATGTCATCGGAACCTTCAATGTCATGGAGGCGGCCCGCCGCCTCGGGGTGGATCACCTGCTCATGGCATCAACGTCGTCGGTTTACGGCGCCAACACCGAGATGCCATTCACGGAAACCGACAAGGCCGATACCCAGCTTACGATCTACGCCGCTACGAAGAAGGCCAATGAAAGCATGGCGCATTCCTACGCGCATCTTTGGAGCCTTCCGACCACCATGTTCCGCTTCTTCACGGTTTATGGCACATGGGGCCGCCCCGACCTCGCGCTCTACAAGTTCGTCGCTGCGATGCTCGAGGATCGCCCGATCGACATCTACAACCACGGTGACATGTACCGTGATTTTACCTATGTCGAAGACCTTGTGCGGGGCATTCGCCTGCTGATCGACGCGGTACCCGAACGCCCGCAAGAAGGGATTGTGCCGAAGGGGGACAGCCTGTCGCCGGTCGCTCCGTACCGGGTCGTAAACATCGGCAATTCCGACAAGGTCAAGCTGCTAGATTTTATCGAGGCGATCGAGGATGTGCTCGGCAAGAAAGCTATCCGCAATTACATGCCCATGCAGATGGGCGACGTGCCCGCGACTTGGGCTGATGCGTCGCTTCTGCAAAGCCTGACGGGATATCGTCCGCAAACGGATTTCCGCGACGGGATTGCACGCTTCGTCGATTGGTACCGCGAATATTATAACGTCTGAGGTCAAAATGTATTCTTTCTCCCTTAAAACCTCCAAGCTTGCCGTGATTGGCCTCGGCTATGTCGGGCTGCCCCTTGCCGTGGAACTTGGCAAACACCGGCCGGTGGTCGGCTTTGACATCGACACCAAACGCATCGAGGCCTTGCAGGCCGGGCATGACTTTACGCTCGAAGTCAGCGACGATGAGCTGGCCGAAGCAGGCGAACTCCGGGTTTCATCGGCCCTGTCCGACCTCGAAGGATGCAATACATACATCGTCACGGTCCCGACGCCAATCGACGACCACAAGCGCCCCGAATTAACGCCGTTGATCAACGCGTCGGAAACCATCGGCAAGGTGCTCAAGCGCGGCGATGTGGTGATCTATGAATCGACCGTCTACCCCGGCGCGACCGAAGAAGACTGCGTACCGGTCCTGGAACGTGTATCGGGGCTGAAGTTCAACGTCGATTTCTTTGCCGGATACAGCCCAGAGCGCATCAATCCGGGCGACAAGACCCACCGCTTGACCACGATCACCAAGGTGACCTCTGGCTCGACGCCCGAAGTCGCAGATTTTGTAAACGACCTGTATGCGTCAATCGTGACGGCGGGAACGCACAAAGCCCCGTCGATCCGAGTCGCAGAGGCCGCGAAGGTGATCGAAAATACACAGCGCGACTTGAACATCGCGTTGATCAACGAATTGGCCGTGATCTTCAACCGCATGGGCATCGATACCGAGGCGGTGCTCGAAGCTGCGGGCACCAAGTGGAACTTCCTGCCTTTCAGGCCCGGCCTCGTCGGTGGGCACTGCATCGGCGTCGATCCCTACTACCTGACGCATAAAGCCGAAGCGATCGGCTATCACCCGCAAATCATTTTGGCCGGTCGCCGCCTGAATGACGGGATGGGTGCCTATATCGCCGGGCAGTTGGTCAAACAGATGCTCAAACGCCGCATCCACGTGCAGGGCGCAAGGGTGCTGGTGATGGGGCTGACCTTTAAGGAAAACTGCCCCGACCTGCGCAACACACGGGTGGTCGATGTAGTATCCGAATTGCAGGACTATGGCGTTCACGTCGATGTCTACGACCCCTGGGTGGATCGTGACGAAGCACAGCACGAATACGGCCTCACCCCCGTCGAAGCACCGGAAACCGGTGCCTATGAAGGCGTGATCCTGGCCGTCGCGCATGACGATTTCCGTAAGCTGGGGATCGAAAACCTGCGCTCGTTCGGCAAGCCCGAGCACATTCTCTACGACCTAAAATACGTTCTCGCCCCGGGAGAGAGCGACATCCGGCTGTGACCAAGGAGGTTCCCATGAAACGCTTTGCACTGATCGGTGCTGCCGGCTACATCGCCCCGCGCCACATGATCGCCATCCGCGAGACGGGCCATAACCTTGTCGCCGCGCTTGACCCCAATGACTCGGTCGGGATCATCGATAGCCACTTCCCGGAAGCCGACTTCTTCACAGAGTTCGAGCGCTTCGATCGCCATATCGACAAGCAACGCCGAGACGGCAAAGGTGTCGATTATGTCTCGATCTGCTCGCCCAATTATCTGCACGACAGCCATATGCGTTTTGCCCTACGCTCAGGCGCGGATGCGATCTGTGAAAAGCCTCTGGTTTTGAACCCTTGGAACATCGACAGCCTGACCGAGATCGAGCGTGATACTGGGCGCAGTGTCCACACGATTTTGCAATTGCGGCTACATCCAGCCATTACAGAACTGCGGGACCGCATCCTGAGGAAACCCAAAGACAAGAAGCACGAGGTAGACCTGACCTACATCACCTCGCGCGGCCGCTGGTACCTGCAAAGCTGGAAAGGCAACGAAAAGAAATCCGGTGGCATCGCAACAAACATCGGAGTGCACTTCTTCGATATGCTGCATTTCATCTTTGGTGAGCTGCAGGACAACAAGGTCCATTTGGCCGAGGACACCCGTGCAGCCGGCTATCTGGAATATGAACACGCCCGTGTCCGTTGGTTCCTGTCCATAGATATCAGCGACATCCCGGCCCGGGTGCGCGAACAAGGTCAACGAACCTTCCGTTCGATCACTGTTGACGGGCAGGAAATCGAATTCTCGGGCGGGTTCACTGACCTGCACACCCGCAGCTATGAAGAAATCCTCGCAGGTCGCGGCTTTGGCCTCGAAGAGAACCGTGTTGCGATCGAAACGGTCTCGCACATCCGCACTGCGGCACTTACAACCTGTGGCGAAATTCACCCGTTTGCAAAGAAGCCTACGACCTGATGTTCACCGAAAAACTATTTGATTTAGAAGAATTTGCGGAAGTCTCGCGGCTTGACGTAAAGCGCGGGTGCGCTTTTGCTTACGTGGGAAAGGTTCCCACCAAGCTGGACCCACGTTTGGTCGCCTGCAAAGAGAGCAAGCACCTGATTGCCGCGGCGCAAGAGGCTGGAGTTTCCGGTGTCATTGTTCCGGCAGAGCTTGAAGCGAAAGTTCCCAAAAAACTCGGCTTTGCGCTATCTAACGACCCCGTCGGCGCACTGAACGAAATACAAAGCCAACTTTCGAATCCGACGAGCGGCCAGTGGAAAAGTTCCCCCTCTCGGATACATCCAGAGGCCACCATCATGGCCGGTGCCTATGTGGCGCCCGAGGATGTCGTGATAGAAAAGAACGTGACGATCTTTCCAAATGCCGTAATCCTGCCACGCAGCATCATAGGAGAAGGTTCCACCATTGGACCGGGAACAATCGTTGGCACCGATGCATTCGAAGTGAACCTAGCAGCTGAACCAAGAAGGATCCTTCCTCAATCCGGCGGGGTCTTGATCGGCAAGAATGTAGATATCCAAGCGAATTGCACGATCGTTCGTGCAACCTTCGGAGGGTTCACAGAAATCGGCGACGAAACAAAATTCGACTGTCAGGTGCATTTTGCACATGATTGTCGCGCGGGAAAACGGGTTCGGGTCGCCGCGTGCGCGGAAATTTCCGGTCGGGTAGCGATCGGCGAAAACACGTTCGTCGGACCCAATGCATCGATCTCAAACGGGGTCCGGGTTGGACGGGGGGCACATGTCACGATAGGAGCAGTCGTCACCCGCGATGTTGAAGACAATACGCAGGTGACAGGCAACTTCGCGGTTCCTCATCACAAATGGCTGAATTTCCTGCGGAGCATAAGATGATCCCTTTCGTAGATCTGGCGGCCCAACAAGATCGCCTACGCACCGAGATCGAAGCCGGCATTGCCAGGGTTCTGGCCCATGGCAAATACATCCTGGGGCCCGAGGTGACAGAGCTTGAAGAAAAGCTCGTGGCATTCACCGGGGCCGCGCATTGTATAAGCTGCGCCAATGGGACCGATGCAATACAGATCGCCCTAATGGCCCTCGGCATCGGCCCTGGTGACGAAGTGATAACGCCCGCTTTTTCCTACATTGCGACCGCCGAGGCTACTGCCCTATTGGGCGGAAAGCCAGTTTATGTAGACATCGATCCGATCAGCTACAATCTCAATCCATCGCTGTTGGAAGAGGCAATCACCCCACACACGAAGGCCATCATTCCGGTATCGCTATATGGTCAGCCTGCTGACTACACGGCCATTAACGAAATTGCTGAACGTCATGGCCTCCCGGTGATCGAAGATGGTGCACAAAGTTTCGGCGCCACCTTTAAGGGTAGACACTCCACCAATGTGACGACCATCGGTTGCACCAGCTTCTTCCCATCCAAACCGCTGGGCTGCTACGGCGACGGTGGCGCGATCTTCACCTCTGATCCCGACCTTGCCCAAACGATCCGCCAGATCGCGCGCCACGGCCAGAACAGGCGCTATCATCACGAACGTGTCGGGGTTAATTCGCGGCTCGACACGCTGCAGGCGGCAATCTTGCTGCCCAAACTGGCAATCCTCGCGGATGAAATCGTGGCCCGCCAACAGATCGCTACAGATCTCACCGCTCGTCTGACACACTCGGGCATTGTGGCCCCGAAGGTAGCAGAGGACCGCACGAGCGCTTGGGCGCAATATACGATCCGGGTTCAAAACCGCGACGCGGTGCAGGCGCAACTCAAGGCGCAAGGCATTCCGACCGCGGTGCACTACCCGATTTCGCTGAACCGACAGCCCGCCGTCGCCGACCAGACGGTTAAGCTGCCCCATGGCGAGATGGCGGCGACGGAGGTGCTGAGCCTACCGATGCATCCTTATCTAGGCGAAAGCGATATCGCGCAGATAGCTAACGCGGTAATCGCTGCCCTCGAGGAAAAGAAATCTTCGTGAAAGATTGTTCGCGCGGCATGACACGTGGATGGCAAATGGTTTGTCCTCCCCAAACCTGTTGTTCGACGCCAGGGCCGGGACAAGCCACACAAGGATTACCATGCGGAAACTCTCATTAACCTCTGTCGCAGCAAACCAATTCATTCGGGACTTCGCGAAGTTGAGTATCGGATCGTTTGTCGGCAAGATGATCCCGTTCCTGGCCATGCCGTTTTTGACCCGGCTGTATACACCCGAGCATTTCGGACTGCTCGCCTCTTATCTCGCAATCGTAACAACGCTGGCGGTCGTGGCGTCGCTGCGTCTGGACGTTGCAATTCCACTGGTTGCGGATGAGGACGAGGCAGCAAACCTCCTTCTTCTTTCCGTGCTGATAACATTGGCACTCACAGCGGTGCTAATCGTCATCGCAGCGATCCTATACATTGCTGTGCCGCCCCTTGATCTGCCGGTTCTGGACTTCGTGTGGCTGGTGCCCATTGGCTTCTTGATCGCTGGCCTCTATTCACCCCTCAAGTTCTGGTCCACCCGCGCCCGCCGGTTCAACGAAATCTCCTGGACTCGCATCTCCCAGGCGATCATTGGAACGAGCGTCTCGTTGCTGTCTGGGGCCTTCGGATATGTGCCGATCGGTCTTTTGGTCGGCAATGTCCTGAACATCGGTTCGGGGAGCCTACGTCTTGGGCGCTCCGCTCTCTCAAATGACCGAAGAAGGCTTTCTGCCGTCAACGTGACCACCATCAAGAAGGCGTTCAGGGCGAATATCAAATACCCGAAGTTCTCGGCGCCCGGGGCGCTTTTCAACATCGCCGGGGTGCAGATGCCGATCGCTCTCATCGCCACCAACAACGTCGAAGCCGCTGGGTTCGTCTTTATCACCATGCAGATAATGTTCGCGCCATTGAAAATCATCGGCGCGCCGTTGTCCCAAACCTTCATGTCGCGTGGCCCAGAGAAGTTCAAAGACGGCACGCTACAATCATTCACATTTCGAGTAATGAGAAATAGCGCGGTCTCCTTCGCTTTGCCTCTGATCGGGGTCGGCTTGCTGTTGTATCTATTTGCCGCACCCGTGTTCGGCGCGGAATGGAACAAGGTCGGTGTACTTGCAATTTGGATGCTGCCGTGGGCCATCACTCAGAGTATCACTTCGCCGATTTCACCCATTGCATACATGGTAGGCTGGCAGGACCGTTTGTTACTATTCCGCTTCCTTTCCTTCGTATTGCGCTGTGGTGGCACAGGGTTGGCGATGTTTATTCTCGCCGAAGACTTGGTGCCAGTCGCTTACTGCCTGCTGAATTTCGTGACCTATGGGATCATGCTGATCTTCTTTGTTTGCGCCGCCGCCTCCACTCGTCCGAAGGTCGCGCAATGACCAGGCCGGGGATCATCATTGGAAGCGCACCAAGCTCAGGAAGTACACTTCTTGTGACCAGACTTGGCCGGGCAAGCAATATCTACCAGACCGACGAATTGTACATTTTCGACAAGCCAGACTGGATCGCAGAGCGCCACCCCGGTCTTCAGGAAAACTGGGACAAGAACTTTCATCGCGGGTACCCCGCCCACTTCGAACACGAATCTCGTTTGGTGTTTCCTTACGAGAAAAGTGCGCCCAGACTCGCGGAGTTTAACGGGACTTACGCCGAATTTTGCGTCTCCTACATGAACGAAAAAGCTAGCGAAAACGGCTGTGGCCGATGGATCGAAAAAACGCCGACGAACATTTTCTCACTGCCCCTATTGAGCGAACGGCTTCCCGATCTTCGCTATATCATCATCGTCAGACATCCGGGTGCAGTCCTGCGTTCTCTCTCGAAACGAAAATTCAATCCATTCATTGCAGCGGCGCGCGCGTATTATCCGATGCTTGTGGCCGCCAACATTTCCGAGCGTGATAACGTGCATGTCCTCAGATACGAGGATCTCACCGCGAACCCAGCTGGCACTCTGAAACAAGCGTTCGATTTCATCGGCGAACCTTTTGATCAGGACTATTTGGTGCACGGGGGCGCTGCGGGCGAACCTTATGTGCCGTCCTGGCAATTCAATCCCTCGATGAAGATTGTCGAACGAGACGACACCCAGCCAGCGATTGGGGCGGAGCATGCGTTTCACACGGCTCGATTCAATGCGAATGCGTATTTCTTGGACTATGTCGGCATCGAGCGCAGCTTTAGCTTTTTGCAGCTGTGCGAGGTATTCGGATACGACGTGACGCTAGACCCCACAACGGCTTTGTCGATCAAACCTCGTTTGAAGCGGATCGATGCCTACGCCAAGTATGTTGCCCGATCCGTCCAAGCCCGCCGGCCGATCCGAAAAAAATGGCAATGACCACTTGATTGAAACCACCGTCAGCTGCCTTAGAATTTCTGTGGCTTTTGCAAAAGGTGTACATCCCTGGCTGCCCATGGGATGCAACTATAGAATTAATGTGGTATCTGAGGAAGGTACACCTTGAAAAAACTACTCTACATCGACTCTTCGTATACCCTGTCACAAATCCGCGATCGCAGTCTCGATCAGGTCTTGGCGTCGCGGTTCCTTGACGGGTATTTCGACCAGATCTGGTCGGCGCATCCGGTCGACAGCCATCCCTCCCTGACCCAGGATATTGCCCCTTCGGGCAAACCGATTGAAGAACGGCTCTCGCCAAGTCATGTGTTTGTGCGCGGACGTTACGGTCGATACACTTGGCTTGTACGGGTTGCACCGCTTAACGTGTTGATTGGGCTTATATCCTTTGTGAGCACGCTTGTCGGCATCGTTCGGCGCGAGCAGATTAGCGTCATTCGGGTCGGAGACCCCCTGTTCTGCGGGTTGATCGGCCTGATTGTTTCAAAGCTAACTGGTGCCAAGCTGGTGGTCCGCGTCAATGGCGATCACGACCTAGGGCGCGCTAATTCAGGGGCACCGATTAATCCAAAGCTCTTCCGCTCCGGCAAGGTCGAGGACAAGGTCGAACGGCTCGTGCTCAAACGCGCCGATCTTGTTTTCGTGCCAAGCCCACCATGTGGTGAATTTGCGGAGCGCAAAGGCACGAAACCGGACCTGATCGTCACCATCCGCAACGGCAACATCATCGACCCACGCCACTTGATCCCGCAGGCGGATCGCGATCCTCTCGACGACCCGGAAATGGAAGCACGGCTCAAAGAGCGGCCCTGGATGGTCCACATTGGGCGAATGAGCAAAATCAAGATCGCCGAAGATTGCTATAAGGTGCTGAAGGAACTCGCGGCGCAGGATGATGATGTTGGGCTATTGATGATTGGCGATGGCCCGATGCGGGACGACTTCCTAAACTGGGCGGCGGCGGACGGGCTAAGCGACCGAGTTTGGCTTATGGGCAATATCGACCAAGGCACGCTTGCCCGCGTATTGCCGTACTGCACGCTGGTACTGTCACCGGCGACTGGTCGGTCCTTAGCTGAGGCAGCCTTCGCGGCGCTGCCGATCGTGGCCTATGATCTCGAATGGCAACCGGAAATGATCCAAACCGATGTGACCGGTATCTTGGTTCCGGTCCGGGATGCGACGGAAATGGCGCAAGGTGCAGAGCGCTTTCTTGCTGACCCCAAACTTCGCAAACGCCTCGGTGAAGGAGCACGCGAACGGGCGTTCGACTTGCTGGATCCAACTAAACAAATCCAACGCGAGATTGACGCCTACGCCAGCCTTGAGGCGCTGTCGTGAACACACCACTCTCCATTGTCCATATGCTTCCGGCTATGACCAAAGGCGGAGCCGAGAGGGTCGCGGTTGATCTTGCGAATGCCAGTGTTCAAGATGGCCACGAAGTAACGTTGATTGCTGGTTGGAAAGTGGATGAGACCGTTCTGCGTGTGCAACTCGATCCAGCAGTCACCGTGATTTACATGACCGAAAACCCGCGCGGCATCGTCCAGCGCTACGCCGCCGCCCTATACTGGGTGATGAAGAACCGGCGTTGGATCGCCGGGAAGGATGTGCTTCATCTGCACCTGACCCAGGCGTCGCTTCTCGGAACGCTGGTCTACTATTTGCGCAATCTGACCGGTGGAGCGAAGCCCGCTCTGGTCGAGACATATCACAGCGTGGGCATGAAAATTCCGAACCGTGTGCGCGCGGTTCACGCTTGGAACTGCAAACATCGCGACGCGCTCGCTTTGATGGCGCTCGATACCTATTGGCGTGCCTTTACAGACCATAATCCAAAGCTGGCGATGGAATTCATACCCAATGGGGTCGATACGCCCGTGGGGCCAGCGACCGCCGAGGAGACGACCGCCTATCTTGCAGAGATCGGTATGCCCGCAAAAGCGAGACGCATCATTGGGACGGTAGGTCAGTTCCGCCCCTCGCGTCAGCCTGAAACTATCGCGCGAATTTTAATCGACGTGCTGAAAGAAACGCCCGATGACGTGCATGCGCTGATGTGCGGAGCGGGCTCCGAGTACGACAAAGTTAAAGCCCTTGTCGATGCCGAGGGCATGGCTGACCGTTTCATATTGCCCGGCGTAGTCAACGTTCCTCGCGTGGCGATGTCAGCAATGTCCATATATCTTACCATAAACGTCGGCAGGATCACCGGGATCGCGGCGCTCGAAGCAGCTTTCTGCGCGGTACCCGTTGTTGCATTGCAGGTCGATCCTGATTGCGAGCCCGATGAAGCGGACTGGATCTGGTCAAGCTCCTCTCCTAAGACCCTATCACAGCATATGATTTCCCTGCTGAAAGATAATGAAGAATGCACCCAGACTGGCGAACGCCAGCACGCTCATGCGGTCGCCAAATATTCTGTGAAAACAATGCGCCGCGAATACGTTGCCCTATATCGCCGAGTTGTCGAAAACCGACGCAAATAACGCACCCTAACTCGAAGGAGTCACACAATGCCCCTCAAAGATGTCGATCTCGCTGAAAGCGCCAAGGTCTTCCATCCGGACTTGGTCAACCTTTACGGCTGCAAGATCGGTGACGATACTAAAGTCGGTACCTTTGTCGAAGTTCAGAAAGGCGCCGCGATCGGAGCTCGCTGCAAGATTTCCTCGCACAGTTTCATCTGCGAAGGGGTCACAATCGAAGACGAGGTCTTCGTGGGCCATGGGGTTATGTTCATCAATGACATCGAGCCGCGCGCGACGACCGAGGGGGGCGGATTGCAGACCGAGGCCGACTGGTCGGTGGTCGAAACGCGCGTTTGCCGCGGCGCGTCGATCGGAACCGGGGCCGTCATCATCGGTGGCGTCACGATCGGTGCGCGCGCGCTGGTCGGTGCCGGGGCCGTCGTAACCCGCGACGTCCAGCCGGGGCAGGTCGTCGCCGGGGTTCCGGCGCGGCTGGTCCGGGCGCAAACCGAATAACCTACACCTACATCGCATACTTGGGGACTACAAAAGATGATTAGAGTCGGAGTCGTTGGTTACGGATATTGGGGTCCGAACCTTGTTAGGAATTTCATGGCGCAGGATTGCAGCGACGTGTCGGTGGTCAGCGACTTGGACCCCAAGCGGCTGGCCCGCGTTTCGGCGCTGTATCCGACGGTCCGCACGACCACGGATGTCAACGATCTGCTGAACGATCCCTCGGTGGATGCCGTCGTCGTGGCAACGCCGGTGCGCACGCATTTTGATCTGGCAATGGCCGCGTTGAAGGCGGGCAAGCATGTTCTGGTGGAGAAGCCGATCGCCAGCACCGCCGACCAGGCGCGGCAGTTGATCGACGAGGCCGAGCGCCGCGGGCTGGTGCTGATGGTGGACCACACCTTCGTTTACACCGGCGCGGTTCGCAAGATGCACGATCTCGTACGTCAGCCCGATTTCGGCCAGCTGCATTATTACGACTCGACGCGGGTCAATCTGGGCCTGTTCCAGCACGACGTGAACGTGCTGTGGGACCTGGCGGTTCATGATCTGTCGATCATGTCCTACGTCCTGGGGGCCGAACCCAGGGCCGTTTCGGCGACCGGCCAGTCACGCGCTCCGGGGCAACCGGAATACGCTGCCTTCCTGACGGTCTATTTTGATAGCATGATCGCCCATATCAACGTGAACTGGCTGTCGCCGGTCAAGGTGCGCCGTACGCTTGTCGGGGGCAGCGGAAAGATGATCGTTTACGATGACCTCGAGGCGATCGAGAAGATCAAGCTTTACGACAAGGGCGTGACCGTCACCGAGAACCCCGAAGACATCCACAAGATGCTTATCAGCTACCGCACCGGCGACATGTGGTCGCCCAAGCTGGACGAGACCGAAGCTCTGACGCTGGAAGCGCGGCATTTCGTCGATTGCATCGAGCGCAGCCAGAAGCCGACCACCAGCGGCGTGCAGGGGCTCGAACTGGTTCGTATTCTGGAAGCTGCAGACAAATCCCTGCGCCTGCGGGGCGCGCCGCAAGAACTCAATTAAGGACAACTCACATGTCTGACGTGAAATTTCTCGATCTCAAGACGCAATACTTTTCGATCAAAGGCGAAATAGACGCCGCTGTGATCGATGTCCTTGACAGCACGGCTTATGTGCTGGGGCCCAAGGTCGAGGCTTTTGAAAAAGCCTTCGCCAAGGCGCATGGTGCATCCCACGGGGTTGCCGTGAACACCGGCACCAGTGCGCTGCATATCGCATTGCTGTCTGAGGGTATCGGCGCCGGTGACGAGGTCATCACCATCCCGATGACCTTCACCGCCACCGTCGCGGCGATCAGCTATACCGGTGCGACCCCGGTCTTCGTAGATGTCGATCCAGAGACGTTTACCATGGACCCCACGCAGATCGCCTCCAAGATCACTCCGCGCACACGCGCGATCCTGCCAGTTCACCTGTATGGCCAATCCGCCGACATGGACCCGATCATGGAGATCGCCCATGCGCATGGGCTTAAGGTGATCGAGGATTGCGCGCAGGCCCATCTGGCCACCTACAAGGGCCGGCCAGTGGGGTCGATCGGTGACTACGGTTGTTTCAGCTTTTATCCAGGCAAGAACTTGGGCGCCTATGGCGAGGGCGGGTTGGTCACGACAAACGACGACACTGCTGCCGAGCGGATGCGGCTTTTGCGCGACTGGGGGCAAGTGCGCAAGTACCATCACGAGATGCTGGCCTACAACTACCGTATGGATGGCATCCAGGGGGCAGTTTTGGGTGTGAAGTTCAAGTATCTCGACGGCTGGACCGAGCAACGGCGCTCGCGTGCAACGCTCTATCGTGACCTCCTACACGGAACCGGTATCAAAGTGACGACCGAGGCCGCCGATAGACGTCACGTCTATCACATCTTCAGCGTATTCCACGCCGAACGCGACCGGCTGCAGGCACATCTCTCCGAAGCAGGCATCCAGTCGGGGATGCACTACCCTTTCCCCGTTCATCTGCAAAAGGCCTATGCCGAATTGGGTCACAAACCGGGCGATTTCCCGATCTCCGAGCAGATCGCGAATACCCAACTATCGCTTCCGATGTACCCCGAGTTGCCCGACGGCGACGTCGTTCGTGTGATCGATGCGCTCAAGAGCTTTTCATGAGCAATTCACCGGGACTAAATGAAGGCGCGACCGATCAAGTGCAGTCTTGGAGCGACGTCAAACGCTGGGTGCACCGCGATTTGGTGCAGCGCGGTGCGATCAAACCGGGCGCCTCACTCGGGCTCGGTGTGTTGTTACGCCATCCGATCAACATGTTCATGTTCCTGCTACGCGCCAAAGAATGGACGGTAAATGCACGTGTCCCGGCGATCATTCGACTTTCAGTGGCGGTGATGTTTCGCCGCCAATCCATGCGACTGGGTTTTTCGATCCCGCCGAACACGTTTGGCCCCGGCCTGGCCATTGTACACTACGGTCCGATCGTAGTGAACGGCAACGCGCGGATCGGGGCAAACTGTCGGACGCATGTTTGCGTAAATATCGGTGGCGGAGGTGGCCTGGTCGATCCGAAGGCCGCGCACGGGCTGGCCCCGGTGCTGGGCGATAATATCTACATCGGCCCTGGAGCTAAGATCTTTGGCACGATCCGCATAGCAGATCGCTGCGTGATCGGTGCGAACGCTGTAGTGAACTCCAGTTTTGAGAAGCCGGGATGCAGCATTGCCGGCGTTCCCGCGCGGGTGATTTCTGATAAAGGGTCAGAAGGGATGGTTCTGGACTCGTCCATGTCACCGGTAACCAATGATCGTCAGACGGGTGCAACAGCATGAAGTCCTTGAACTACCCCCATTTCATATGCATTGGCCCCGCCAAATCCGCGACAACATGGCTCGCGGATCAGCTGAAGCCTCAGTTCGACATGTGGTTTCCGCCTGTCCAGGAATTGAGCTATCCATTTCTTTCGTTCAAGCATCTGCAGGAGGCCGGGCACCTCGAATACCGCACCACCCCCTGGGAAATATTCAAGCGGGTGGTGCGGAACAAATCACTTTCAGGGTCCCGTGATCGCCGTTTCTACGATATGGCTAAAATGTTGGCAGACAAGGATCCAAATGGCAATGACATGAAAGAATATGCGCGGATCTTCCAGCTCGCCGAAGGCAAGATCACCGGCGACATCTCACCGATCTACGCATCCTTCACGCCCGATCAAATTGGAAAGCTCGAAAAAGAGACCAACTGCAAAATAGTCTTTATGTTTCTGCGTGATCCGGTCGCACGTTTTTTCTCGCACTACCGAATGATGGAACGTTACCGTAAGTATGATGACGCAGATTATGGGTCAGCTGAGACGGTGTCGATCTTTCTGAACGATCCCGTAAGGTCGCGTCAATTCTATCCTTCAAAAATCTACGCCAACTGGTCAGCAATCTGGGGTGAGCGGTTCACGGTCTTTGATTTCGATGATGTCAAAGCGACGCCTGCAGAGACGCTCAATCGGATCATTCGTCATGTGGGAGGTAATCCTCGCCATCGTGTGCCATTTATCCCGCCCACCATCAACCGAAACAGGGCTTATCAATCCACGCCCTTTTCCGAGGACGCCAAGCGCATAGTCCACGCGCATTTCTTAACTGAGTTGGAAGCCTGCTATGATCTTTTCGGTGCGACGGCCAAACCCTGGCTAGAGAGAAGCCGAGCGTTTCTTAAAGCGTCCTGATGCCGGTTTTGTGAGTCTCGATTGGCGGAAGCCGGACATGCGGACCGCGCCCGCAGAAACAATTTCCTTGTGGCCCGCCGCTAAAACTATGGTTCGCAGGTCATGCGGACCACGTTGGTGGATTGCGCCTCATGGGTGCGGCAGGAGAAAGAGCGGCTACGTTCTCCAACTTTGCAACACAGGACTATGGAGAAATGCGGCCTTGTCTCGATACAGCTCCCCATTGGCCCGGACCGAGTTCTTGACCATGGGATACCATAAGGTACTGGTGGCAACGCAATGGAAGTGACCTACGCAGAGACAGCTTGGCACGTTTTCTCCGCCTTCGCGGTTTTTTTGATCGGCATTGCGGCCGTCTTGAAGCACCCGTTTCGTGCTATCTCGGCGAAACTGTCGATCGCCCTTTACCTGTGGCACAGCTTTTTCTGCCTCTATTACGCGCGGTTTGCGCTCTACAACAGCGCAGATGCACGTGGCTATTTCGTCCGATCGTTTTACCCGGAACCAACCTTCAGGCTGGGCACCAAGGCGGTCGATGCCATCACATCGGTCTTCACGCAATTCATCGGCTTATCCTATCTTGGCACGTTCCTCGTTTACAACGTTATAGGCACCATCGGCCTCTTGGCCTTCACAGCAGCTCTACGCGAAACGCTTGGCGGAAAGAGCAGACGCGTCAGGCTTTACGCGTCAATCCTCTCTTTTCTACCCGGTATCAGCTTTTGGTCGGTGGCGATCGGCAAGGATGCACCAGCCTTGCTGGGCACCGGCCTGCTAATCTGGGCGCTACTAGATCTGCGTCGACGCTGGGTCTTGGTGCTGCTCAGCATCGCGATCTATGCCATCGTACGTCCGCATATCGTCGCGATCATCTGCTGTGCGCTGGTGTTCTCAGTTGTGGTGTCGGGGAGGATGGGCGCCGTCAAGAAAGTGGTGTTCCTAGCTGTCCTGTCAGTGCCAAGCGTTTTCGCATTCCAACTGGGAATGGCGAGCATTGGTTTGGGGGCCTCTGAGGCATATAGCGACATCGGCCAGTTCATCGAATACCGACAGTCGGTGAATCTGGATGGGGGGTCTTCAGTTGATATCTCCAGCATGATCTTACCTCAACAGATGTTCTATTACGCATTCATGCCACTGTTCGTAGGGGCTGGCGGTTTGCTGGGTCTCGTTGCAAGTGTCGAGAATGCCTTCCTGCTGTTTATTGTCTCCATATCAGCGTACAGCGTGTGGCAGCGGCAATCATGCCTGCCACCCACCGCGAAGTGGTTCTATTTCTTCTATGCGCTCGCGTTGTGGATTATCTTTGCAATGACCACTGCAAACCTGGGTCTCGCGTTGCGACAGAAATGGATGTTGATGCCATTTTTGCTAATTTTCTGCCTTTCTTACCTGCCTGAACGACAACGCAAATGACAGCGCATTGCTCGTCGGAGACGACAAGGCAATACGAGCCCTTTACACCCAACCCGCTGACCCGTTCCCTCTCTACCTTCACCCCACGAAGAAAGGTGACCCTAAAGTGGCAGTTGTTTTTATCCTCGCATCCCTGTCGACATCGCTGCGAAACTTTCGCGGACCTCTGATAGCTGAATTAGCCGAACGGGGGCACGAAGTGCATGTTGCCGCGCCTGATTTGCTCGAAGATGCCACAACTTGCGAATGGCTCAACGAGAGAGGGATCGAATGTCACGACGTCCCCCTTTCGCGCGCTGCGCTGAACCCCTTTGCGGATCTAGGGACACTCCGCGTCTTGCGGCAATTGATGACGCAGCTGCGCCCGGACCTCTTTCTAGGCTACACGATCAAGCCCGTCATTTGGGGGCTAATTGCTGCGCGCATGTCAGGCGTATCTCGTCGTGTCGCGCTGATCACCGGTTTGGGCTATGCTTTTACAGGGCAGGCGCGGGGTAAGCGGGCGTTGGTGCAAAAACTGGCACGTAGTCTGTATGCTCGGGCGCTAAAGGGCGCGACCTTGGTCTTCTTTCAAAATCCTGATGACCGCGCGACCTTCCGCCAGATGGGATTGTTGCCTGAGGAAACCCTCGAGGTCATCGTAAACGGATCGGGGGTCGACACAAACACCTTTGCTCCGGTCCCATTGCCGGACGGGCCGACCCGGTTCCTGTTGATCGCGCGTCTTTTGGGCGACAAGGGGATTAAAGAATATGTCGCCGCCGCCCGCATGTTGCGCGCCGAGCGCCCGGATATCGAATTTCACCTCATCGGAGGCCTAGACCCTAACCCGGACGGTATCTCGGAAACTGAAGTTCAGCGATGGCACGACGCCGGCGATATTGTCTGGCATGGCGCATTGAATGACGTGCGCCCCTCCATCGCCGCCGCCCATGTTTACGTGTTGCCAAGCTACCGAGAAGGCACGCCCAGAACCGTACTGGAGGCCATGTCGATGGGCCGCGCGATCGTAACCACTGACGCGCCCGGTTGCCGAGAAACGGTACAAGACGGGGAAAACGGCTTCCTCGTGCCGACGCAAGATGTCGCCAGCCTTGCCGATGCAATGCGCCGTTTTCTCAACACGCCTGAGCTCATGACGACCATGGGGGCCAGCGCGCGTAAAGTCGCGGTCGAGAAATACGACGTGAGAAAGGTCAACGACGCAATGATCCTGGCGATGAAACTCTGATCGAGCCGCGTGACCGGTGGTCGTGCAACCGGTTTGGCCAAAATTGTCTGCTAGATCTCACGTCGATGCCGCTCTCAGCGCTAAAGGGTCACCCCCCAACTGATACGGCCAGAGGCGTTGCTACCAGCGCGTGCCAATGTAGGCGCACTATGAACGCGGGCGAGCAATTGGAAGTCTCTTTTCAAGGGTTCCTTGAGTGAATTCACGATTGAAGTTCCGCGATAAGTCGCCCAGAAAGGCCCCGTTTAGGTGATACATCGTTTGGAAAGTTGGGAGATCGCGAATTGATCAAGCGCGTATTGGATGTTCTCGGATCTGGAGTTGGGCTCCTAATATTATCCCCAGCCTTGATCATCGTATCCTTGATGATCAGCCGCCAAATGGGGTCGCCCGTACTGTTCCGTCAAACGCGGCCCGGAATTGGCGGCAAGCCATTCGAAATGATGAAGTTCCGCACGATGCGCGACGCAGTTGGAGCCGATTGCTGCCCACTTCCAGATGGGGAGCGGCTCACCAAGCTTGGGCGTTTCCTGCGATCCAGTTCCTTGGACGAGTTGCCCGAATTGTGGAACGTGCTGAAGGGCGAGATGAGCCTCGTCGGCCCGCGCCCGCTCTTGATGGAATACCTGCCGCTCTATTCTCCTGAACAGGCTCGCCGCCATGAGGTTCGCCCCGGAGTCACAGGCTGGGCGCAGGTGAACGGGCGAAATGCGATATCATGGGATGAGAAGTTCGCACTCGACGTCTGGTATGTAGACAACCGAACCCTCTGGCTGGACCTGAAGATCATATGGATGACCCTCCGCAAGGTTGTCAAACGCGATGGCATTTCGGCCGCTGGAGAGGCCACGATGCCGAAGTTCACGGGGAACGGATCGTGAGCCAGGTGATCGGCATCTATGGTGCTGCTGGATGCGGACGCGGAATCATGCCCCTGATGCGCGCTCAATACCCTGGGGCCGAACATATTTTCATCGACGACGGACAGGCTCCGGGGCATGTGAATGGCCACCATATCGTGACATGGGCCGAGTTTGTGGAACGCGAAACTGACGACAAGGCGGTCAGCATCGCGATTGCCGCGCCCAGAACCCGTCAGGCCCTCTCAGAGAAATGCAGCGCAGCGAACATCCCTCTGATCGAGGCCCGGGCGGCCTCGGTCGTGCAGATGGACGAGGTCGTAATCGGAAATGGCGCCTGCCTGTCACCCTTCGTGACCCTGACATCCAACATTCGTATCGGCCGCTGCTTCCATGCCAATCTTTATTCCTATGTCGAGCATGATTGCGTGATCGGCGATTTCGTGACATTCGCGCCCGGAGCCAAGGTGAACGGCAACGTCACCATCGGCGACCATGCGTATATCGGCTCCGGTGCGGTGATCCGTCAGGGGCTCACGATCGGCGCCAGCGCCATTGTCGGCATGGGCGCGGTCGTCATTCGCGATGTGCCACCCGGCGTGACCGTCGTCGGCAACCCCGCCAAACCTCTGATCAAGGACTGAGCCATGCGCATCTACCTCTCCCGCCCCCACATGTCCGGCCATGAGGAGCGGCGCGTGGCCGAGGCGTTCGCGTCCAACTTCGTCGCCCCCCTCGGGCCGCAACTCGACGCGTTCGAGGCCTCCGTGCGCAACTACCTCGGGGCGGATGTGCATTGCGTCGGCCTGTCATCCGGCTCTGCCGCATTGCATCTTGCGCTGCGCATCGCCGGTGTCGGTCCGGGCGACGAGGTCTGGATTTCGTCCATGACCTTCGCTGGCGGCATCTTCCCCGTGAATTACCTCAGCGCCACCCCGCGTTTCTTCGATCTGGCCCCGACCAGCTGGACCATCGACACAACGCTGCTGGCCGAAGAACTTGCCAAGGCCGCCACTGAAAACCGCCTACCCAAAGCCATTGTGCCCACAGACCTTTACGGCCAGTCCGCCGATCTCGACGCGCTGGAAGGACTCTTAGCCAATTATGGCGTACGGCTGATCGTCGACAGCGCCGAAAGCCTCGGCGCGTCATTTGGGAATGGCCGCAAGGCTGGCACCGGTGGCGATGCAGCGATCCTGTCGTTCAACGGCAACAAGATCATTACTACCTCAGGCGGTGGCATGCTGGTCACCCGCCACAAGGACTGGGCCGACGAGGCGCGCTTTCTCGCCAGCCAGGCGCGCGACCCCGCGCCGCACTATGAGCATTCCACCTTTGGCTACAACTACCGCCTCTCCAACATCTGCGCCGCGATTGGCCTTGGACAGATGGAGGTGCTGGACGCCCGCGTGACCCGCCGCCGCGAAATCTTTGCGCGCTACAAGGCTGCGCTCTCCCGCCCCGGCATCGCTTTTATGCCAGAGCCGGAGGGTCTCCAATCAACCCGCTGGCTCACAGCTATCACCATCGACCCGATAGAAACCGGCGTCACCCGCGAAGACATTCGTCTAATGCTGCTGGAACACAAGATCGAGTCCCGCCCGCTGTGGAAACCGATGCACATGCAGCCGCTGTATGCGGGCGCGCCGTATCACGGCACCGGCGTCGACGAGCACCTCTTCGTCAATGGCCTCTGCCTGCCCTCGGGCAGTGACATGACTGATGAGCAGCAGGATGAAGTTATCGCGCGGATTACAGCGCTCCTTAATAAAGGCCGTTGAACTCTCGCCGTCTGCCTGATGCGAAAAGGTTTGATAGGCTTACGAAGGCAGCAGCCTGAGATAGCTCTGGCCCACCAGCGCGTTCGACCTCACCGACCGAAATCACACGATCATCAGAGCCGTATCGGTCAATTAGTACACGATACTTGTCGTCTGGATCCCGCCGGTATCGCTTCCATTCAACGAGCGCCCCCGTTGACGAATAGTGTCTGACGTGAGCACCCATGGCACAGATTTGTGGATTTGAATAAGGAAGGATTTCTGGTTCATCTTATCAATTAGGAAATTGAGATGACGAAGAAGCCACAGACATCCAAAGAAGCCGCCGAGAAGGTGGTTAAGAACATCCGCCGCAAGACGCGGCAAACCTATTCAGCTTAAGAGAAGATCCGCATTGTATTGGCGGACCTGCGTGGCGAGGAAAGCATCTCGGCGCTATGCCGCCGGGAGGGTATTGCTGAGAGCCTGCATTACAGCTGGTCAAAAGAGTTTCTCGAAGCTGGCAAGCGCCGGTTATCTGGCGACACGGCGCGGCAAGCGACATCGCCTGAGGTAAAGGAGCTGCGTCCGGAATCGTTGGCATTAAAGGAATGCGTTGCCGATCCCACCCTCGAGAACCGTCTGCTTAAAAAAAGGCGTTATTATACTTGACGTACCCAGCCTAAACTCCTATATATAAGGGACAAGCAAGGAAGTATGCGCCATGTCGATCCTGTCCCGCCCTGAACTGCACAACGAAGAAGCCGCCTACGCCTATGTAGAGGCGCGGGTTTGGCCGCATGGCGCGACTTGCCCCAAGTGCGGAGAGCGCGAGCGCGTTTCCAAGATGGGCGGCAAATCGACCCGCATAGGCGCATACAAGTGCTACAAGTGCCGCAAGCCCTTCACTGTGAAGGTGGGCACCATCTTTGAAAGCAGCCACGTCCCCATGAACGTCTGGCTGCAAGCAATCTACCTGATGTGTTCCAGCAAGAAGGGTTTTAGCAGCAACCAGTTGCACCGGACCCTTGGCGTTACCCTGAAAACCGCTTGGTTCATGTCGCACCGTATCCGCGAAGCGATGCGTACCGATGGCCCCGCCAATTTCGGTTCGGATGGCGGCGTTGTGGAAGTGGATGAGACCTTTATCGGCATCCAGTACAAAAAGTCCAAGACCGCCCGTGGCGGCGACCACAAGAACAAAGTGCTTTCCCTCGTTGACCGCTCCACTGGACGCGCCAAGTCCATCGTTGTCAAAGACCTGCGCAAGTCCACCCTTATCCCGATCCTGCGCGAAAACATCGCCAAGGAAGCCACTGTGTACACCGATGAAGCCGGTCAATATGGCAAGTTGAGCAACGATTTCGCAGCGCATGATTTCGTTGTGCATAGCGCAGGGGAATACGTTCGCGGCGACGTTCACACCAACACCATCGAAGGTTATTTCTCGATCTTTAAGCGCGGGATGCGCGGTATTTATCAGCATTGCAACAAGAAGCATCTGCACCGCTATGCTGGCGAATTCGAGTTCCGCTATAACAACCGTATCGCCAACGGTTCCGATGATCGGACCCGCGCCGATATCGCGCTGACCGGCATCGTCGGCAAGCGGCTCACCTATCGAACGGCTAGTGTCTGATGGCAAAAAAGCAAAACAAGGAAAGTCCGGAAAGGCAGTTCGAGAGGTTCCGCAAAAAAGTGGAAGAACTCGAAGCCGCTGGCGAACTAAACCCCACCGAGGCCGATGAACGGTTTGAGAGGGCGCTACAAAACGTAAAGACGCCTGATCGGAGCAAAGAAAACGATCCCTAGCGGATGTTGTGATTTCATACACTCTTGGTCTCGCTGTCTTTAACTCCGCTTTCTCACAAAATCAGCGATGTCTGCGGGCGTTGTCTCGTCTGACAGAAGGTCCATAAATTCCATAACTTCGCGTTTTCGGCGCTCTTCGCCCCTTCTTTCGTTTAGGCCAGGATCGGAAAACATCAAATTCATCTCATTTGGAGACAAGGCGCAGTAAATTATATTATGTTTTTTGTCGGTAAGAGCTAAATAATCCTTCCTAAACGGTCTGGATTTATTGATATGATCGCGTAGATTTTTCATTGATTGCCACGCTAATATGTCAGCCGCTTGAAGTAGAGGAGCCTCGCGCTTGTCAGCAAACGAACGAGTCACAACCCGATCAACTGAGTTTCTGTTTTGAGGGCTGAATGCCATACGATCAGCCAACCCTTGGTCAGCATGTCCGGATTCCAATACGAGAGACACTTTTGAAGCGCTCCCGTGACAGCTTACCCACGCATTTAGAGACCCGATACAAAACTTGACCCCGTGGGCGTATGGGCTTCCATGTTTATCTATTGATGATTCATCAAACTGAGATTGATTGCTAATAAAAGCGAATCCAGCCGATACGTACCCCCTCACCAGACCTATGAAGTGCCGTGCAATTTGATCACGCCGATCAAACGACATGCCATCAAACTCACCAAACCCGTTCGCGCAATCAGTCATGTGGAACATGGACAATTCTTCATCGGCTAACTTTCTTCTCCACAACTCATCCATGCTGAGCGCGGCGTCCTTTTCTAAAACATACCCAGCAATAGCCATTAGTCTTGGCGATTCGTCTGAATAGCTTTCATCAAAATAACCACGGAATAGAACCATTATGTATTCGCCTCGGCTGCTTGCAGAGTGCTCAAGCAGGCAGGACAAAATAGAATCGTTTTCGAGTGCAGTATGTTCATAAGTCATAGGCTATCCTCCCCATCCGGGTACGGCAAGTATAATAACGCCTAAAAAAAAGCATGACAGGGGCTGGGGAGTTCGAGGAATGAGATATCCT
>TARA_R110002012_G_scaffold64308_3_pt1 | contig 34326 bp, 18 predicted proteins | sample TARA_R110002012 | Tara Oceans TARA_R110002012 (sample SAMEA4396515) | marine metagenome | biome: Westerlies Biome; feature: [DCM] deep chlorophyll maximum layer (ENVO:01000326); material: water (ENVO:00002006), including particulate matter (ENVO:01000060) such as... | depth 40 m
TGGAGTTCCAGAAATGGTAACCATAAAACTACTTTCATTAGAACACGTGTTTGGAGTTGTACCAATTTCATTATAAATAAAGATGGTTTGAGTTGTTGAAATAGTTTCGCCTGCATTTAGCATCGTTCCCGTTCCATTTGTAGCTGTAAAATAATTACCATTAGTTAATGTTGGAAGAATGTATTCGTTACAATCTGTTTGATTGGTTAGTATATCAACAGGAGGAATCCCAATAATGGTGATGGTAAAATTAGTTTCATTTGAGCATATATTTGGAGCCATTCCAGATTCATTATAGATGAAAATAGTTTGGTTTGTTGTAATAACTTGTCCCGTAAACAAAGCAGTACCAGTCCCATTAGTTCCTGTAAAATAATTACCGTTTGTTAAAGCAGGTAAAGTGTAATCAGTACACACATTTTGATTTGCAATAGTATCTACAGGTGGAGCACCAGAAATAGTAACCGTAAAACTACTCTCATTAGAACACGTGTTTGGAGTAGTGCCTATTTCATTATAGATAAATATGGTTTGTGTTGTAGAAATAGATTCACCTGCATTTAGCATCGTTCCCGTTCCATTTGAAGCTGTAAAATAATTACCATTAGTTAATGTAGGTAAGGTGTAACTAGAGCAATCCGAATAATCTGCTAATGTATCAACGGGAGGAATACCTGTGATAGTCACCATAAAACTGCTTTCATTAAAGCAGATATTTGGAGCTGTTCCACTTTCGTTGAAGATATAGATAGTTTGTGATGTAGAAATAACTTCTCCAACAAATAAAGGGGTTCCGGTTCCATTAGTTCCTGTAAAATAATTTCCGTTAGTTAATGTTGGTAACGTGTAACTCGTACAAACTATTTGATTTGGTATGGTATCTACGTATGGATTAGAAATAAATAAATGAGTTGCATCTGTAACAAGGTTGCAAGTAGCTGATGTTATTTCGCAATAATATTGATTGTTATCAAAACTAATAGGCACATTGTTCAAAGTTAGAGTGTTTGTGTTAGCACCAGAATAAGTAACATTATCAACAACGTTTACCCATGCACCAGAGCTATTTAGTATTTTCCATTGATACGTGTAAGTGCCTGTAGCTACAGAAACAGTAAATACGGCATTTCCATTTTCGCAAATGGTTTGCCAGTTTGGTTGTGTTATAACAGGAATAGTAACTACATTTGGATCAGCCGTATGTGATCTTAAATTTGCGCAGGATTCATTCAGGATTGTATCCCATTCTGTTGCTATATACGTATTATTAGGTGCAGGAGAATCTGGATTTCTTATAATGGAATATCCTGTTTCATCAGGTGCTTCAACCACATCAATAACTATATTATTTTTTAATAATTTTAATTCATCATTTGCATTAAAACCAGCTGCTAGCGTCATATTAGGAGATAAGCCATTGCAAATACTGCCAGTGCTACCCATTTCAATAATATACGTGGAAGTTGGCGGAATAGAACCTGCTAAAGGTATGCTAACACTTGGAGTAGGATTACCAATATCACCAAAGCGTTGAACTTCGTAAACACCATCTAAACTAATGGTTGCAGTTGTTGGATTGTATAATTCTACTACTCCAAAACTGCCCAATTCAGAATCGTATAATTCTGATATATAAATTTCGCTAGTATCTGAACAATTTGGTGTTATAAACGTAAAATCAGTTATAGAATTACCTATACATCCACCAGAACTCGTAATAGAAATTGTGGCAGAAGGGTTCAAGCTGGATGATGCAAAAGCAGTTATTTGATTATCGTTAATAATAGAGAAACTTGCAATTACGCCATCAAAAGTTACAGTAGAAGCATCAGTGAAATTACTACCATTAATAGTTACTATGGTATTTTCTGGACCACTTGCTGGCGAGAAATTTGAAATTATTGGTGCAGGACACGGGTTATCATTACTTACTTCTGTTTTTGCTTCAATAGTATTTATTGATGCAAAACTTACATTGTAAATTATAAATAGAAAAATAAGCTTGATGAAAAGTTTCGATTGTTTCATGAAAAAAATAATAGCAATCAAAAGTAAGAAATATTTACATACCGAAAGATTAAGTCAATGTTACGATTACCTTACAAGAGAAAAATGCCCTAAATACTCCCTCCCATTAGGTAGTATGGCTCGATACCAATAATCATCGGAACCTAGTTGTTGACCTTTATAAGTGCCATTCCAGCCAGAGTTTGCTGAATTTATTTGTGTGATTAATTTTCCGTACCGATCAAAAATAGTGATTTGTATTTTCCGAATATCTGAACTCACACCAATAGGTTTCCAGATGTCATTCATGCCATCACCATTTGGTGTAAAGAATTTTGGAAAACCAAGAACAGAAACGTCTTGAGAAATTGAGCCACATTCATTAATATCATTGACAGTAATGGTGTGAACTCCAGCCGAAACATTTGTAAATGTTGGACTGTTTTGAAAGCTTCCAAAACCCAGAGCAAACTCATAATTACCCTCACCTGAAACAAAAACAGTAATGGTGTTATTTGAAGATGTATCTGTAACTATAATATCATCTATAGTAGCTGAACTAGATGGTAGAACTTCAATTATTCGTCTTGTTGTGCACTGGTTTAAATTTGTTACAAACACGGTATAGTTACCTGGTTCATTTATGGCTATTTGATTGGTGTTTAAATTCATATCAACTCCATTATAATCCCAAGCATACGTGAAATTGTTAGGATTTTGTTGAATACCTGAATTTAGTAAAATTGTGCTTGGAAAACGGTTTAAACAGTAAAATACGTTTTCATCTGGATCTAATTCTGGAGTATCAAATACTTGTAATTCTAGTGTGCTAAACGCATAACAGTTTCCATTATTAGTAATTTGAACAAATAACAAATCAGTATTTGGACTACTCGTGTTTTCATACGTTCCAGTAATTTCATTATCCTGATTTTCCATATCAGCTTGTGTTTCAAAAAACGAAATTGAAGCTGTGTTTGGAACATCATTTTGAGAAATAACGTAGGTTTCTAGTTCTGAAACATCAAAGTCTGTTATACCATCAAAATCAGAATCGCAAGTCCCAAATGGAGTTAAATTCACAGTGTTGTTAGCAATGTCTAAAACAATTTCAGCTACAGAAATACAACCATTGGAGTTGGTAACACGAGTATAAACCTCTTGTAAGACACTGGTATTATTATAGCTAGTTGGAGTTGTAATAAGTCCGATTCCAGTTTGTTCTGCACCTAAAAAAGTGTCGTAAAAACTATCCACATTTAGTTGACTATCGCCATTAGTTATGGCTGTTTCAGCATCAAATAAATTGTAGGTTGTAAAGCCATTTAAATCTAAATCGCAAGCAATAAGTGTGGTGTTGGAAACGGTTGGGTTTGGTGCATACTCAATGGTAACCGAACCTGTACTTAAACATGTACCATCAATATTGACTTCTACAGCATAATTTCCTGGTTGCGTTACTGTGTAAGTCGCATTTGTTTCTGTTAAAAGTTCCAGTCCATTTCTAAACCATTTGTAGGTATTGTTACCAGGTTGGAAGGCATTTAATTCGGTTGTTTCATTAATGCAAAGCGCTGTTCTTTCGTCAATTAATAAATCTGGACCTAAATTGGAGCTTAATTGAAAACTACCTGCTTCTAGATATACTGCAGAATCGTATCTGAAATTTTGCTCGTCTGCAATTACCAGTTTTACTTGGTAAGTGGTATTAGGAATAACGTTAGCTACGGCTGTTAGAATAGTTGTTTGACCGTTAAAATTTATTGGAGCATTTGGACCGTTCCAGCTGCCAAAATATTCCGAATTGATGGGATTACAACTCCCTGGAATACCAGAATGTACGGTAGTTACTTTTATTGGTGTTTGCGTATTTGGAACAACGGCAATATTGGTGTAGCGTGAATCGTTTTCTGGACGAATAAGAAATCCAAATAAATCAGAAAAGCGACAGGTGTTTGCATTTCCTTCCTGATATTCTTCTGAAGCAAAAATATAACGAAAACTAATTTGGTCTGCTATGGCTTCAAATTCAAATTCAAGAATAGTGGCATTTAAGGTATTGGTTTCGCTTAAAGCAAATTCTAAATCAGCATCTCCAACCCAATTAGGCGCATCATCATCACTTAAACTGGTGTTTGGACCTTCGGTATTTTCTAAACGTCCAGTAGACATAACAATACCGCTTTGAAAAGGGAAGCTAGAATTATTGGACTCAAAATAGCCATAACTTAAATCTGCGCCATTAAAATTTCCGCTGACAGCATTGGTAACAACTACATTGGAAATGCAGTCGCTATCTATTAACACATCTTCAATAAGTTCTTGAGGTGTGAAAGCACGTGCATCAGCAACCACGTTTTGCGACCACGAAATTAGTGAGCATAAACAGGCTATTATAAAAAGGGCATTTTTCATTCCTAGCAATTGGAATGCAAAGATACGCAATAAGAATTTTTAAAAAGCAAATGCGTTTATACCTTTTTGATGTAGATTTTGGAGACTAACAATTTAACGTTTTAAGGTGAAATGCCTTCGGACTTCAAACTGTTTATTGCCTTTTTTAACTTGAGCTACAAACCAATAATCACTTGTAGGCATGTTTTGGCCGTTATAGGTGCCATCCCAACCGTAGGATGTATGATTAAGGGTTTTTAGAAGTTTTCCATATCGGTCAAAAATATGAACAATAGTTCCAGGTATTTGATCTACACCAGTTATATGCCATGTGTCATTTTGGCCATCTTGATTTGGTGTAAAAAACAGAGGTGCATCAATAATAACTATCTCTTTAATTGCCGATGCACAACCATTTAAATCATAAACTTCAATAGTATGTGGTCCTAAAGTTACGTTGTAAAATACGTTTGAGGTTTGTGGTGCTCCATTATCTATAATGTACATATAGTTTCCAATACCGCTAATAGTTACCGTAATGTTGTTTGGGTTAGAGAAATCTATAGTTTCTGTAAAATCAATGGTGGCTTGTTCAGACTCAATAACGTTAAACGTTACTGATGTAGTACAACCGTAATCTGTTGTTACAGTAACAGAGTAGATGCCTAGTTCGGTGATTTCAATTTCAGGCGTATTTGCATTGGTAGACCATGCATAGGTGTCTGTGCTAAATCCTGTTTCAGCAGAAACAACTAATGGTAAATTATCTAAACAAACCGTTTGATCTGAAATCTCCACAATTGGTTTACGGTGAACATAAGTCATAAAGCTAGTTGTTGAAAAGCAACCTGTTGTGTAATTTTGAACACGTACATAGATAGTTTGTCCATCAAATGCATTGTAGTTTAAATCTGTGATAGGGTTTTCATTTTCTATAGCTTCAATTTCTAATTCAAAATATGATACTAAAAAATTAACTGGACTTTGATTCCCTAGAATGGTGTTGGTCTGTTGCGCTAAATCAAAATATAACATGCTATCATAATCATCGTCACAATCTTCTAAATTTGCAGGCGTATTTGCTATAGGAGCAGGATCTATTACAAGTGTAAAATGACTAACACTAAAACATCCAGTATTTGTGTTTTGAGCACGAACATGAATAATATCGTTGGTTGAGTTATAGTTGTAATTAGGGTTTATAACGTTTTGTGCATTTTCAGCATCAGTTTGAGACGCATAAAATGTAACAGCAACATTTGGTTGTCCGTTTATAAGGCTATCAATAGTTTCGTTTAAGTTAAACATGTTGTCCAACGTATCACAGGTATTGTAATTATTTATAGAATTAATGGTGGGAGGTAAATTAACCGCTAATTCTAATGGTACCGTTACAAAACACTCTGAAATAGTATTTGTTACACGAATAAATACCGTTTGTGGGTTTGAAACGTTGTTGTATGTTTCTGGATTTGGTATATTATTTATGTTTGCTTCTAAATCATCAATATTTTCGTAATAGGTTACTACAATATTGTTTTGTCTTACTTCCAAAACATCAATTTCAGAGATTGTTAAATCAAAAGTAGATATTCCATCATAATCTGAATCACATTGCGCCATTGGCACAGATTGGTTTACATTAGGGACTTGTATGACGTTCAAGCCAAATTCTGCAATACCATAACAATACGTACCATTATCAATACGTGTGTAAATTTGTTGTGGATTTATCTGGTTTTGGTAATTTAAATCTAATGCATTTTCATTATTTTCAGCATCTTCTAGGTTTTCGTAGAATGTTACTGTTAAATTATCTGTTATGCCTTGTGTTACTTGATTTTGAATAATTGATAAATCGAAGAATTCACGACCATCATTAGAAATATCATCACAAGTAAATGTATCTAGAGGTAGATTAAAGATAGGTATGGAGCCTACTTCAATGAAAAAACTGCTAACACCAAAGCAATCTGTATCGCTAATGTTTTCAACACGAATATGAATTTCTTGTGGGTTAGATGTGTTTTCATAAGCAACTGTTTTATCAATAATATTTGTTCTATTTAAGGCATCTTCAGCATTTTCAAAATACAAAACACGTTTCCCTGATTGTCTATTTAAAATATCTGCATCTTTTTCTTGAAGGATGAATTCGGTTATTTGATTTCCATCTGTTTCGCAATTAATAAAATTTGAAATGGTGTTGAAAACCGGTAACGTATTTACAATGATTTCAAAGTTTTCAATAGCAAAACAGCCAGTTGAAATTCGTTCTACTCTTGTATAAATAGTTTGTGTGTTGGCATTAAAAGCACTTGTATTTGTTATACCATTAGCATTTGTTTCTGCTTCTGAAAATGTTCTATGGAAAGAAATAATAACACCTTCTGTACTCGTAACGATTTCTGAAATCTTTGCGTTTAAATTTACAATACTAAAGCCGTCTTGGTCAGAGTCACATATAACAATATCATTTGCTCTGGTTGTACTTGGAGCCGGAAGAACTTCTATTTCTAATGGTGCTACATCAAAACAACCAGTAAGGTCTGAACTTACACGAACATATACGTTAAAAATTCTACTTGGATTGTTATAAAAACGTGGCAACGGATTTTCATTAAATACGGCATCATCTTCAGTTAAAAAGTAACGAACTCGCGGGTATGGTACACCAGTCCCTACGTAGGCATTAAAGCTAGATAAATCAACAGATGTTAAAGAATCGTCATCTGTGTCACAAAACGTTACAGATCCTAAATCTGGTAAAATAATTGCCGGATTTATATTAAGTTCTATTTCGGAATCCACGCTACAAGCATCACTTTCTAATGTTATATAAAGTATGTGTGGTGCATTAGAAACTGTGTATTCTAAATTAGTATTTATGGCATTACTTGAAGCTATTTGGTCTGCTTCACTTTCATAAAATGAAATAGTAACATTTTCTAGACCATTAATTATGGTATTGCCTATGCTTTCTAAATCAAAATCTTCAATACCGTCATTAGATTCATCATCGCAAGCCGCAAAATTTCTAATATTACTTTCGTTAACTAATAAGTTAGCATGTAATTCAATGTTTACAATAGATGGACATCCAGATATGTTGCTTACAACACGAATGTAAACTATTTGAAATAATGCAGTTGTGTTTATGTAGTTAGATACATTTTCAATAGGGTTATCTCCATTTTGTGCATCTACATATGTTTCATGAAAGGAGGTTGTTACGTCTGTTAGTCCGTTTAAAACATCATCAATAATTGATGTTAAATCGAATGATTCAAACCCATCACCATCTTGTTCACAGGCATCTATTGTTTGTGTCTGACTTAATACCTCTGGGCTTTCTAAAACAATAACATTTAAAGTTGTCGTTGTACGGCAACCTGTTAAGGTATTCACTACACTTACAAAAAGTAGGTCTGCTTGCGTAATATTTGAGTAAGGTGTTGGAACTGGATTTGCACCCGTTTCAGAATCTGTTTGGTTGTAATGGTAGGTAACAGAATAATCTGTATTGCCGTTTGTAATTTCAGTGTCTTTAACGGTTAAGTCAATAAGTGTAAAACCATCTCCATTACCATCGTCACAAACCTCTAAAGGCGTTGGAGTTGTTATGGTTGGTAATGCGTTTACAATTAAGTTGAAAGATCCAAAAGCCAAACAGCCATTTTCTGTATCTAAAATTCGCACAAAAATAGATTGTGGATTTTGCGTGTTTGTAAAAGGTGCTGTTATTTCAGAAACTCCAGAACTGGCATCTGCAGCATTTAAATAATAGGTAATATCATAATTTCCATTAGGAACGGCATTTAGAACATCTTGGTTTTTTTCAGTTAAATCGAAACTGTGAATTCCATCGTTAGACACATCATCACAAACTTCAAAATCAGGTATGGTATCAGCAGATTGTTCTGAATTCAATGTTAATGTTACGGTATCTTCAAACTCACAAAACGTATTATTAATAGGAATTGAAACAGCTACTGTATAGGTTCCAGAATTAGTTACAGTTAGTGTTGAACTTGTTTCACCAGAAATAGGGGAGCCATTTTCTAACCATGTGTAAGTAGCTAATGGATTTTGTGTATTTCCATCTAAGGTAATATATTCAGCACAAGTAGTAACGTCTGGTCCTAAATCTATAGAGGATGTAAAGCTGTTTGCTTCTAGAAAAACAACAGAATCAAAATTTTCATCCTCTTGGTCAGCAATAACCAATTTGATATGGTATTGAATATTTGGAAGAATATTTGCGGTAGCTGTTAAAACAGTAGTTCTACCGTTAAAATTGGTGTCTCCTAAATTATAACCATCAAAGTATTGTTCGTTGTCTGCAGGACAAAATCCAACAACTTCTTCATGAATATTGCTTGTATTTACAGCTACGTTTGTTCCTGGAATAAGGGCCACGTTTACATAAGGATCAGAGGTTCCTGCTTCTTTTATTAAAAATGCAAATCCGTCTGAATATTCACATGGGTAATTTGCATAGTATTCTTCGGATGCTAGAATATAGTTGAATTGTACTTGATTTGAAACGGATATAAAATCGAATTCAATAGAAGTTGCATTTAAGGTATTTGTTATGCCTAATGCATCTTCTAGATCGGTATCTGTAGTCCAATCCACTTCACCTTCGCTTAATGGATTAGCGTTAAGTGTATTTCCAGCAGAAATTGCAGATCCTGTAGATAATAATATACCATTTTCAAAAGGAAAGGATGAGTTAGAGCGCTCAAAATAGCCAAAACTATTAATACTGTTTACACGTCCGTTTACAACCGATTGTACATTAGAAATTTCAACACAACCATCAATTAAATGATCTTCAATAAGCTCTTGGGCTGAAAATGTATCGTTTATAGAAATTTGCTGTGCGTAACCTATACATAAAAAAAAGAATGCTAATATGAAGGGTAGTAGCTTAAATTTTGGATTATTAATATGCATGTTGAAATGGGGTTTAAACTTATTGCAATGCAAATATAACAAATATATCAGATAAAATGCAAATAAAATCGATAAAATGCACGTCTTGGTATTAGATTGCCTATTTTCAGCTTGTTATATTTTGAATTTATCGTGTTTATATATCATAAAATATTGTCTGAGATTTACATTTGCACCATTTTCATGTGTTTAGAATTATTTTACAAGCTTATTTATGATGATGAATCCATAGTTCTATTAATAATTCTCATGTCTCTGAATGTTTTCAGACTATAAATAGAGTGAATTATAGTTATTATAGGATAACTATTGGAAAGAGGTATATAATTCCCCTATAGTTTGAGTGTAAAAAAATATAGTAAGAGATAGAGGGTATAAAAGTCTAACAGACTTTATTGGGAGGTGTTTACCTTAAATAATTGGTTATCGTTTTAGAGTGAAATGCCTTTTAACTTCAAAAGAAATAGCACCTTTTTTAACTTTTGCTAAAAACCAATAATCGTTTGAAGGCATATTTAGACCATTATAAGTTCCATCCCAACCAAGAGATGTGTGTTCTAAAGTATTTAGAAGCTTTCCATAACGATCGAAAATATAAACAATAGTTCCAGGTATTTGATCTACACCAGTTATATGCCATGTATCGTTTTGACCATCTTGATTTGGTGTAAAAAACAAAGGTGCATCAATTATAACAATCTCTTTAATTGCCGATGCACATCCATTTAAATCATAAACTTCAATGGTGTGTGGTCCTAAAGTTACGTTATAAAACACATTGGAAGATTGTGGTACACCATTATCTAGAATATACATGTAATTCCCAATACCACTTATAGTAACCGTAATATTATTTGGATTAGAAAAGTCTATTGTTTCTGTAAATTCAATAGTAGCTTGTTCAGACTCAATAACGGTAAAAGTTACTGAAGTATTACAACCATAGTCTGATGTTACTGTTACTGAATACGTTCCTATTTCGGTAATTTCAATTTCTGGTGTTGTGGCATTAGTTGACCACAAATATGTATCTGTATCAAATCCAGTTTCTGCAGAAACAACTAATGGTAAATTATCTAAACAAACTGTTTGATCTGGAATTTCAACAAACGGTTTACGGTTTACCAATGTTAAAAAACTAGTTGTAGCAAAGCATCCTGATGTATTATTTTGAACGCGTGCGTAAATTGTTTGATCATGGAAAGCATTATAATTTAAATCCGTTATAGGATTTTCATTATCAAGAGCTTCAATTTCTTGTTCAAAATAGCTAACGGTAAAGTTTGTTGGGCTTTGACCATTTAAAATAGTATTGGTTTGTTGTGATAAATCGAAAATAAGCATACCATCAAAATCATCATCACATGCTTCTAAATCTGCAGGTGTATTTGCTGTAGGAACAGGGTCTACTAGGAGCGTAAAGTTACTAATAGCATAACATCCTGTAACTGTATTTTCAGCCCGAACATGAATAATATCGTTATTAGAGCTGTAATTAAAATTTGTATCTAATGGGTTTTGGGTTGTTTCCGCATTGGTTTGTGATGCATAAAAGGTAACCGTTACACTTGGTTGTGTACCTATTAAAGTATTGATAGTTTCATTTAAATCGAAAATATTATCTACAACATCACAGGTGTTAAAGTTACTTATTGGATTAATTGTTGGTGATAAATTAACCTCTAAAACCAAAGGAACCATAACAAAACATTCAGAAACGGTATTGGTTACGCGAATATAAACGGTTTGCGGGTTTTCAATATTTTCGTAAGCATATGGATTAGGGATGTTATTGATGTTTTCTTCTAAATCATTTAAATCTTCGTGATAGGTAACTAAAATGTCGTTTTGTCTAACATCCAAAACTTCGAGTTCTGATATCGTTATATCAAAGGTTGCAGTCTCATCGTCATCACTATCACATACTGTCATTAGTGAAGCTTGATTCACATTTGGAACTTGAATAACATTTATCCCAAATTCAGCAATACCATGGCAATAGGTGCCATTTTCAATGCGACTGTAAATTTGTTGTGGATTCTCCTGATTGGTATAATTTAAATCAATTGCATTTGCAGAATTTTCAGCATCCTCAAGACTCTCGTAGAATGTTATGGTTAAATTATCTGTACTTCCTAAACTCATGGCAGATTGAATTTCTTCCAAATCAAAAGTTTCCTGACCGTCGTTGGTGATGTCATCACATAGGAATTTATTTAATGGTGGATTAAAAATAGGAACTGATCCTACTTCTATAAAAAAGGTATTTATACCAAAACAACTTGTGTCGGCTACGTTTTCAACACGTATATGAATCAGTTGCGGATTACTGGTGTTTTCATAGGCAGTCGTTTTGTCAATAATATTGGTTCTGTCTAACGCATCCGATGCATTTTCAAAATATAATACACGTTTTCCGGTTTGACCATTTAAAATGTCGGCATCTTTGTCTTGAAATATAAATTCTGCGATTTGATTTCCATCGGTTTCACAGTTGTTAAAATCTGGTATGACTGAAAATACAGGTAACGTGCTTACAATAATTTCAAAAGTTTCAATAGCAAAACAGCCTGTAGTAATGCGTTCAACTCTGGAAAATATGGTTTGAGTGTTTGTATTGTAAACATTGGGATCTATTATTTCATTGGTGTCCAATTCTGCGTCTTCAAGCGTTGTATGGAACGAAATATTGAGATCTTGTGTATCGCTTACTATTTCAGCAATTTTAGCATTTAAGTTAATAAAGGTGAAACCATCTTGATCATCATCGCAAAAAATTTCGTCTAGCGGTTCTAATGTTGTTGGTGCCGGTAAAACTTCTATTTCTAAATCAGTAACATCAAAACAGCCGGTTATTGGATTTGTTACACGAACGTATAGAACAAGGGGATTACTGGTGTTGTCATAGAATGGTGGTAATGGACTTACATTGTCTATGGCGTTTTCTTCAGTTTCAAAATAGCTAATTAACGCATTTGGGATGCCTGAACTTACAATATCATAAAAACTAAACAAATCAATGGATGTCATCATATTGTCATCTGTGTCACAATAAGTAAAGCTGCCTAAATCTGGCAATATAGTGGCTGGTTTAATAATGAGTTGAATTTCAGTGTCAGCAATACAGCTATTACTCTCAATGGTTGTGTATAGAGTTTGAGGACTGCTAGTAACTTGATAGGGTATAGTTTGGTTAATAGGATTACTTCCAGCTAACTGATCAGTTAGGTTTTCATAAAAGGTGACAATTACATTTGCGTTTTCATTTATGATGGTTGTAGCTATATCCTCTAAATCAAAATCTTCAATTCCGTTGTTAGATTGGTCATCACAAAGTTCAAAATTACGAACATTACTTTGACTTAGTAGTAAATTGGTATATAATTCAATATTTACAATAGATGGACAACCAGTAATATTGTCTGTCACACGAATATAAATAATTTGAAAAATGGGTATTGTATTGGTATAATTGGTAACGTTAGCTATTGGGTTGTTTCCTGTTAGCGCATCGTCATACGTTTCGTGATAAGTAACGGTGACGTTAGAAACACCATTCAACACATCGTCAATTACAGAGGTTAAATCAAAATTTTCAAAGCCATCATCATCTTGTTCACAGGTATCAATAGTTTGGGTTTCATTAATAATATCAGGACTATCTAAAACAATCACATTTAATGTCGTTGTTATTTTACAACCTGTTGTGGTATCTGTTACACAAACAAAAAGTTGGTCGTTTTGAGTCATATTGGAATAGGGTTCTGGGACAGGATTAGCTCCTGTTTCAGCATCTGTTTGGTTGTAATGGTAAGTTACGGCATAATCTGTGAAACCTCCTGTGATTTCTGTGTTTTTTACAGTTAAATCAATAAGTGTTAGGCCGTCACTATCACCATCATCACATACTTCCAAATCTGTAGGTGGTGTTATTGTAGGTGAAGAATTAATTATTAAATTGAAAGAACCATAAGATAAACACCCATTATCAATATCTAAAATACGAACAAATATAGGTTGCGGATTTGCTGAATTTTGAATAGGTGCTACAATAGGAAAACTTCCATCTTGAGCATTTGTTGAATTAAAATGATATGAAATAGTGTAGTTTCCACTTGGTACTGCTGAAAGTACTTCAGAATCTTTTTCTGTTAAATCGAAAATATAAAAACCATCATTACTTGCATCATCACATACTGTAAAATCTGAAATATTATTAGCAGATTGCTCTGAATTTAAAGTGATAACTACTGTATCTTCAATTTCACATATCGTATTATTTATTGGAATAGAGATGGAAACGGTAAACGTTCCTGAATTTGTTACTGTTAATGTAGAATTTGTTTCACCAGGTATTGGAACGCCATTTTCCAACCATACATAAGATGCTAGCGGATTTAGAATATCGCCATTTAGTGTAAAATTATCTGCGCAGGTAGTTACGTCTGTGCCCAGATCTACGGAAGCATTAAAGCTATTTCCTTGAATAAAAACGGCTGTGTCAAAATTTTCATCTTCTTGGTCAGCAATAATCAATTTAATATGATATTGTACGTTTGGTTGAATAGCAGCAGATGCGGTTAGAATAGTTGTTCTACCATTAAAATTGGTGTCCCCTAAATTGTATCCTTCAAATAAGTTTTCGTTTTCCGCCTCGCAGAAACCAACAATTTCGTCGTGTATGCTACTGGTGTTAACAGGTGTTGTGCTTCCTGGAATCAGGGCTATGTTAACGTAGGGGTCAGTTGTGCCAGCTTCCTTAATTAAAAATGCAAAACCATCTGAATACTGACATGGGTAATTTGCAAAATATTCTTCAGAGGCTAATATGTAGTTAAATTCAACTTGGTTTGAAATAGATGTGAAGTCGAATTCTATAGAGGTTGCATTTAGCGTATTTGAAAATCCTAAAGCAGTTTCTAAATCAGTGTCTGTTAGCCAGTCTTCTTCACCATCATTTAACGTATTTATATTTATGGTATTTCCGGCTGAAACTGCTGCGCCTGTTGATAAGATGATTCCGTTTTCAAAGGGGAATGATGAGTTTGAACGTTCAAAATATCCGAAACTATTAATATTGTTTATTGCACCGTTTACTGCAGATTGTACGTTAGAAATTTCTACACAACCAGCAATTAAACGATCTTCAATAAGCTCTTGAACAGAAAAATTGTCATTAATAACAATCTGTTGCGAATAGCTGTTATATAAACACGCTATAAATACTCCGATATATAATACGTAATATTTCATTTAAAGGTGTTAAAACTGCTGTTTTTGCAACTCGTTTTAAGATTACAAATGTAAAATTTAATTAGATAAAAAGCTAATTTTGCCGGTTAAATGCACTTGTTGTGTTGTATCAATAATTAACATAAACCCAGCCAGTTATGTTTTTATAACTTGAATCATTTAAATAAAGTACATAAAAATACGTTCCTACAGGTACTTTATTCCCTTGATTCGTTAAGCCTCTATTGGCTTCCCCTTCCCAAGGCTTGTTATTATTTCCTTCAAAAATTAGAGTTCCCCAACGATTATAAATTAATAATTTATGTTTTTCAAAAATATTGTATAGACCTTGTATATTGAACCAATCATTAAATCCATCATGATTTGGTGTGAAGACTTGGGGAATATAAGGCGGACAATTTTTTACATGAATATTAAATTTATAAAAATTAAAGCAGAAATCAGTATTAACACGCATATAAATTTCTTGAGGCGATGAGGTGTTTTCAAAATATTCAGGAATTAATAGGGCATTTTCTTCAGTAAAGACGTCTTCTTGCATTAAATAATAACTAACGTCGTCAAAAGAATTATAATCAATAAACTGTAATTGTTGGGTTAAATCAAATATGGTTTGATTAAAACCGTCATCACAACCTTCCAAGGGATCTAATTGCATGACTTCGGGAAAAGCAGGAAGTGATATGGTTTCTGTCGTTATATTATTAAATTCGTTTAGCTCGATAATAATACCAGATCCGCTTCCAGCATCATCAACAGCAATGCTTAATATAAAATTGTCTGGTATTATTTCCGGAATGGTGATGGTTATGGACTGAGATTCAAAACCATTAATGACTATGTTGTTTAATGTTTCTATTTGGGCAACCAAAAATTCATCTGCGTAAAAAGCAATGGGTGTGTCAGCTGGTAAAATATCATTGGAATTACTATTATATACTGTAAAATCTATTGTGATATTTCTGGTAGCACATTCCAAATTGTAGTCATTTAAAACCACAGTTGCATCTGGCAGCTGACTATTTAAAACGGTAATTATGTTGTTCAATATAATTAAGTCGGCTCTTAAAATCCCAAATTCATCCGTTTCACCTGTGGTTAATTTTATTTCAACTGAATTATCTCCAATAGCTATATTGTTTTCAATGTTATATACATCTAAATCACCATTGTAAAATGTATCACTTCCGGTAAAAGAATTTGTACCATTAAACGCGTTATTGGTTGGATTTAATGGCGGATTTGATAATTGATTGTTGTTGATTAAAAGCGATTCACCATAATCTAAATTAACATCACCTTCCCAAGCCAAAAATCCAATTTTTGCACCTTCGTTATCTAAAACATTAATATTTTCAAGTAAAATAATTTTTTCCTGAACATTTCTATTAATGATTTCTAAACCTTGAAATAGGTTTATTTGGTTGATTGGTAGATTCGTGTTTTCATAAATAACATAAATACTCCAACCAGCAAAATTAGTTCTGTTATTACAATAACCTGGATTTGTTGTAAGTGTTTCAGAAATGTCCATGTCAGAAAACGTATAAATGCTATTTCCGGTTGCAAGAATATAATCTGTAATATCTGTATAGCATGAAAAGTAGGTGAGGAGTCCGTAATTTGGATCATTATAATCTACCAAATAGGTGTTGTCTGCAATAAAAGGAATTCCGTTTAGGCTTATTTCTGTATCTCCTGTTCCAGAGCCAGCCCAATATAAATAGGCTGCTACAATATTCCAGTCGGGATTTAGATTTAATTCGGCTTCAGATTCTGGTAAAATTTCACAAAAACTACGGTCTAAATTATTCTCGAATTGATTCAGTGTATTCCCAATTCCGAGATAATCATACCTGCCATTATATTGCTGAAATAATGATATTTCTTGGCTATATGAAATAGAAATAGCAAAAAAACAGATGAGTAAGATGTATTTATTTAACTGAAACATAAAACGAAGTTACAGTTTTAAATGTACGATTTTTTAACCTTAACGCTTTAATGTAAAATGACTTTTAAATATACGACCATCTTGCAGTTTTACAGAAAACCAATAATCATCATTTGGCATAACTTCACCATTATAAGTACCATCCCAACCACCATTTAAAGGGCTTAATTCTTTAAGTAATTTTCCGTAACGGTTAAAAATTTGAACACGTGTACTTGGTTGAAAAAGTGTTGATACACCTTTAACATTCCAAGTGTCATTAGTTCCGTCTCCATTTGGTGTGAAAATTTTTGGAAATCCAATAATTGCAAAATTATCTTGGGTTATACCACATTCATTTTTATCTCGCACGTAAACGGTATGTAAACCGGCTTCAATATTTGTAAAAGTCGATCCATCTTGATAGGGTCCGTTTATGTCATCCAAAGCATACTCATATTCTCCCGATCCAATGACCATAATAGTTGCTGCACTTTCATTAAACACATTTATGTCAGTAATTGTTGCTATACTGGAAGAGCTAACGGTAACTATACGTTCGGCAAAACAACCATCTGGATTTTCTGTTGTTATTGTAGCATTAGGTGTTATTCTAACAATATATTCACCTTGATTTTGAACCGTTATTTCTGGTGTTGTCTCCAGGGATTCAAGCCATAGAAAGCTATAGTCAGAAATTGGGCCATCTAAAGTGCCTACATCAATTATAACAGAATCATCATTAGAGTTTTCACAAAAAAAAACCGCTTCGCTTTCCTCAATTAAAGGTCTTAATGCAGTAATTAATTCTAGTTCGCTTATACTGAAACAATCAGCGCTTGAAATATTTTGTAGTCTAATATAAATGATTTGTGGATTGGATGTGCTTTCATAATTTGTAACATTATTAATTGCATTTAATCTATTTTCGGCATCTGTAATATTCTCATAGAAAGCAATCCCTATATTTGGGTTTGTGGCAATATTATCCGGTATTGCTGTTACTAGATTAAAAAATGTAACACCATTAGTTGTTTCACAACCAATTAATGGATCTAAAATTAAAGGATCTGGTTGTTCAGAAATGGTTAAAGTCCTGAATATAAATTGAGTTTCTCCTTCGGTATCAATGGTTATTGTTACAACGTATTCTCCTATGTTAGAGTACACATGGGTTGGATTCAAACTAGTAGATGTATTATTTACTCCCGAGGCTGGATCACCAAAATCCCATGTAATGCCGTCAATAATTGTAGAGGTGTTTATAGTAAACTCTGTACTATCTCCAAAGCATGTGTTTCTAAAAACGTTGGTAGCAAAAAAGTAAGATTGAATAAAAGGAGGAAGACCATATTGACATATATTTCCATCTAGAAATACACTATTCATCTCAAAATTTGCACCAAGACCAAGCACATTAGGATTCGTAATAACGGCTAATGATCCGCCATCCTTTACTGCAACATAAATTCTACCATCAAGAGCTTGTTGTAAAGCTCCTAATTGTGCATTTGATTCTTGAGCAATTATAACATCTGAATTTATAATAGCAGCTTGATTTGGTTGTGTTAAATCGTATTGATGAATTTTTGAAAATGCATTCCCTCTATCAATTTCAGAAACATATAAAATATTACTATCTGGCGAAAACTCACAACCATAGGGTCCAAAATCATCCGAGATATAATTTGCTATTGTAATTGGATTTGATAAAACACCTGTTGATGAATCAAAATCAAACACTTGTGTTTCATTGTTTGAATACGATTTAACGGAAGCAATTTTTTCTCGATTTGGAGAGGCTTTTAAATAGCCAATGGTGTTATTAATATCGCCTTGATGGGCATATCCAACTGCACTTACAACAGGGTTTATATTGACACCTGTGTCTGTTACTAGGTATGATATAAATTCATTACTACCCCATTTATGAGCTATAACCCAAATACTTCTTCCGTCAGAACTTTCAATAGCCGTTATTTTTTCTGTAACAGGATCTGACAATAAAATATTTTTGTTTGCGGTTACAGCTCCCAAACCATTTGCTAATGTTATATTAATTTCTGAATATCTCAATCCGCTAACACCAGCACGATCATCAACTGTAAAAATATAATAGATATTGTCGTTATCTGGGTTTGGAACTATTAGAGCAGATTGGGTTGACGATTTGTTACCCAATAAATCTGTACCATTTTGCATAATTGTATGCTCGCGAGTCCAAACCGTTATACCATCTGAATAGAATTGTAAATTACCAAGTCTGTCTGAAATAGTGGAGCAACCCTCAGGCGTGTCAATTAAACCGCCTTGAACAGGCACAGGGTATCCAAAATTAAAATTTAAACCAGCACCATTACCAAAATACCAATTAGCGGCTTCATTTTGAGCATAGCTAAAAGCAGATATCCAAATAGTAAGGATAAAAACAATACTTTTTATTTGTGTATTCAAGGTACTAGCGTTTTAAAGTAAAATGACTTTTAAATATACGACCATCTTGTAGTTTTACTGTAAACCAATAGTCATCATTTGGCATGATTTCACCATTATATGTGCCATCCCAACCACCATTTAAAGGGCTTAATTCTTTAAGTAATTTTCCGTAACGGTTAAAAATTAAAACACGTGTGCTTGGTTGAAAAAGTGCTGTTACACCTTCAACATTCCAAGTATCATTAGTTCCATCTCCATTTGGTGTGAATACATTTGGAAATCCAATAACGGAAACCATATCTTCCACAATGCCACAATTATTTTTAATATCCCGAATGCTAACCGTGTAAATTCCTGGATCTACATTGGTAAATTCATTACTTGATTGATAGGATGCATACAATAGTCCTGAACCATCAAAAAGGGCATATTCATACTCACCTTCACCAGACACAATAACGGTTATGGTATTATTACCACGAAGTGCATCTTGAACTGTAATGGTTTCAATTGTTGCAATGTTAGAAGGTTCTACGGTAATAGATCGTGTTTGCGTACATCCAGATCCATTAGTAGCTGTTACTGTATAGGTTCCAATTTCGTTAATGGAAATTTCATTAGTAGTCTGTCCAGAAGACCATGAAAATGTATAGTTGTTAGGCGAATCATTCAAAATACCTGCATCTAAAATAATAGTATCTGGAAATGTGTTTAAACAATAGAGCACACTTTCATCTCCTTCTAATTCCGGTCTTGCACTAATAGTAAGCGTTACTTCACCAATACCATAACAGGCATTGTTGTTTTCAACACGCGAATAAATGGTTTGGTTGTATGGTGTAGTATTTTCAAAAGGTGTTGTTAATGCGTTTTGTTCTAACAAAGCATCATTGTAATTTTCATAATAGGTTACTGGGAATGTGATACTGTTCGCTTGTTGAATGGCAGCTGAAATAGCATTTAAATCAAAGGTATTTATACCATCTTCCGAATCTAATTCGTCACATACGTCAGGCGCTTGATAATTGCTTATTTGCGTGGTACTGACCTCTAGTGATAATTCAGAAAGACTGTAACAAAGCGTTGTGTTGTTAATAACTTTGGCAATAACAATTTCTGGATTACTCGTGTTAATGTAACCTAAAGGATTTATGGCATCATTTCCATTGTCGGCATCTGTTGTATTGTCATAATATTCTATGGACACCGTAGCAGAATTTCCTGATAAGGCATCAAAAGCTTCATCTAAATTAAAACTGGTTCTTCCATCGATAACGCCATCTTCATCACATTGAACCAAACTACTATTAAAGGATGGAGGTAAAGGGTTTATTGTCACTTCAAAAGATGTAGTACTATAGCAATCTGTATTTAACACATTTTCTATACGAACAAAAATCTCCTCTTGAAATACTGTTTGATTGTAATATGTGTTTGGAAGCGGACTATTTCCAGCTTCCGCATTTGCCAAAGAATTATAATAAGTAACACTAAAATCTGTAGGACTTTGAGTGTCTAAAACGGTAGTATTAAAGTCTAATAAGTTTATGTCTGATTGACCATTTGTGTCATCTCCATCTAAATTATCATCACACCATTCTTGATTTGCAATAGGGTTAGCAACTGGTGTTATAAATATTTCTACGTCAAAGGTTGTGGTGTCATAACAATTCGGATTGTTTTTATTTTCAATACGAGCAAAAATAGGTGTTGGATTAATAGTATTGGTAAATAATCCTGTAATTTCATTTTCGTTATTATCTGCATCCAATTGTGATTCAAAATAATGAACTTCATATATGATTGTATCTTGCATACCTAAAATTTCAGCATCACGAACGGTTAAATCAATATTAGCAGCTAGGTCTGCATTACACAAATTAAGTTTTGATGCAGGATTTGCAATAGGAATATCAAAATACTCCACAAGTGCTTCTCCTTCCAAGCGATTACAGTCTCCATTATTTAAATCAATCACTAAATTATAAAGACCACTTTCACTAATAACTAAATCGAAATCAGTTTCAGGGAGTATTAGACGATCCTTTGTCCACTCATAAGTTGCTCCTGGAATATCATCAGCGATTAATGTAAAGGTATCTCCATCACAAAGTGGTAAAAATGTGGTTTCGCTGTTATTCCCAATTATATCTATTTTCTCTGTAAAAAAGGATGCAATAAAAGGCGGAAGTCCTTGAGTTGAATTATTCTGTCCTAATGAAACAGCGTTATGCTCATAATCACAGGTTGGGCCAATTTGATTTGGATTATTAATAACACTCAAAAAAGGAAGTCCTCTGTCATAAGTTTCAGACATAGAGCGGTATATTTTACCATTAGGACCTAATTGTAAAGCACTTCGGTATAAGTTTCTACTATCTATAACAATAGCTGAATTACTAATGTTTGCAGCATTTAAGTCAAACTGAACCAGAACGGATTGATGAGCGCTAGGGTTTCCACTAGTAGGACCAAAATTATCATTTGAAGCCGTAACATATAGAATTTCAGAGTTTGGCGAAAATTCTGCACCATAAGGGCTATTATTAGGTCCGGAAATTGATAAGCTCTGTCTATTACTTAACATTCCGGTTGCTACATCAAAATCAAAAAGATGAAGGCCATCACTCATATTGGCACAGGCTACTTTAGTGCCATCAGGTGATAGTTTAAGATATCCTCTTAAGTCGTTAACATTTAATGAGTTAAAACTTGATTTTATTGCGGTTGCATTGACACCTGTATTTGTAATTTCAAAAGCATGAAACGTATCTAGATTGACAGTATTTGGATTGGAAAACGCACCGTTAAAATTGGAATAACCAATAACCCAGATGGAACCAGTTTCACAGTCTTTCAAAACAGCGGCAATTTTTTCAGCGGACTGTGACAACAAATTAGTATTTTTTCTTGTAATGGCACCCAGTCCAGAATCTAAAGTCATATCAACTACAGAATATTTCAACCCAGTTAGAGATTGGTTGGAGCCTACCGTAAAAATGTAGTAAATATTTGTATCATCTGGTTTGGGAACTACAATAGCTGATTGAGAACTGGAAAAATCACCCAAAAGGCCTGTACCATTCTGCATGAGATTATGTTGCCTATTGTAAACTACATTTCCCTCTGTATAGAATAGTAAATTTCCATTATTATCGGATATGGATGAGCAACCTTCAACAGTGTCCAGTCGACCATCATCTAAAGCGGTAACAGTTCCATCTGCAGCAAACTGAATTCCGGCGTTTTCACCAAAATACCAATTGGCAGCTTGTTGTTGACTAAATGTAATTGAAACACAGAGTAAAAACGCGTAAAAGAGTATTTTTTTCATTTGGATAGCAATATTATCCAAATATATTACAAATCTCGCTTCTTTAATAATCTTAACGACAAAAACACGAATATTGCTGTCCAACCTAATACAATAGCAATTTCATACCAATGCACAGCATAGTCATAGGCTAAATCTTCTTTTCCAGGGAATTTGGTCATCATAATACGTTGAATAGGTTGGTCAATTAATTTGTACATAGATTCCAATGGCATAAAGTTTTTAACTTTGAAAGCCGTTTCTGAACTTCCGAAAATTTCGTAAGCTCCCCAGAAAACAAGCCATTCCACTATATAAAGCACGAATAAAAATGCTAAAGCAAAGGCTGATCGTCTTAAAAGCATTGCAAAAAACAAACAGAGTGTAAAAAAGCCAACAAGTTTTATAAAGTAGGCTAACAAGAATTCAGTTTCTCTAAAAATGATACTGGCTTCGGTATAACTCGAATAGTACATACCGATTATAAAAGAAGCTACAGCAATTAGAACTGTTGCAAATAATGAGAAAAAAACAATGGTGTAAAATTTGGAGAGTATAAACTCTTTTTTACTTAAACCGTCTATTAAATTCTGCTTAATGGTTTTATTACTGTATTCATTACCAATCATGCTAACCACTACAATAGCAAAGAAAAATTTGAAATAAGAAGCAAAAAATGTGGTAATGTGCCAGATTAATGGGAAATTAAAAATGCCCAATTCACCTAATTCTAAAGTAAAAAACCCGAAAAAATTTATTTTAATAGACGATAATACTAAAACCGTAAATGGTAGAATAAAAGATATAAATATGAGAATTTTATTGGTTCTGCTTAATAGCAGTTTTTGCAATTCTAAATTGACTAGTCGTAACATGATGTGGCTGATTTTGTTTGGTTAGTTGTCTGTTAATTGTAAGAACTGTTCTTCAAGACTCTCTTTTCGTTTTACTAAATGCGTTAAAACAATGCCGTTATCAAACAGGAGTTTGTTAACGCTTTTGGCATCCATTGGTTCATCTAGAAAAGCTGTAATTAAACCGTCTTCAACTTTAATTTTTCCAAACATTTTTTTACTTTCCAAGAACGTCATTAATTTGTTGGTGTCTTCAGCTTTAAGCTCCAGAAAACCATGACTAGATATCATTTCGTCTACAGGTCCAGAGTATAATTTTTCGCCTTTGCGAAGAATGACAACATGCGTACAAACCTTTTCTACTTCGTCCAATAAATGAGATGCTAACAAAATAGTTGTTCCTTGACTAGCAATTAATTGAATTAAGCTTCGTATTTGATGAATTCCTTGTGGATCTAAACCATTTGTAGGTTCATCTAAAATCAGAATTTCAGGATCATTTAATAAAGCGGATGCAATTGCTAAACGTTGTTTCATACCTAGAGAAAAGGTTTGAAATTTGCTATCTTTTCTGTCTAAAAGCTTTACGAGTTCTAGCTTTTCATCTATTTTACTAAAATCAACACCTTTAATTTTGCACACTAACTTTAGGTTTTGATAAGCCGTCATGTAAGGGTAAAAATTTGGACGCTCAATAATAGCGCCTACTTTTTTCAAAGCATCGTGTGTTGAGGTATTTCCATCAAACCAATGAAAGTCGCCAGATGTTTTATTTACAACATTTAAAACAATGCCTAATGTGGTAGATTTTCCACTACCATTTGGACCTAGAATTCCGTAAACATTGCCTTTGTTAATGGTAAAAGATAAATCTTTGACAGCGGTAAGGAAGCCAAATTTTTTAGTCAGATTTGTAATAGTCAGTATGGTTTCCAAAATAGTCTTGGTATTGGTTAATGGTTATGTGTAAGACGAATAAGTTGATGGTTTGTTACACGCTAAAATAAAAAAAGCATTCGGTTAGGAATGCTTTTAAGTGTTATTTGTATTTTTTGTTTGATAGAAAGGATGTTTAATTCCAGTTTTCATCAAAGTTTAAATTGTCGTAATCGTCCAGATCTAAATCATCTTCAAACTTGTTATAATCATCAAAACTTTCGGCTTCAAAGTTTTTTTCTGGCGCTTCATCAGGCACTTGACCGTGAACAAACATGAGGTTTGGGTAATCTGTACCTTCGGTTTCTTCAACAATTTCAGCTAGTTCCACGTAAAATGTCCACATGCTTAAAAAATCATAGATATAAATAAGCTTATTTAAACCTTCATGAACAGTATCTTTTAAAACCGTTCTGCTCATAAGTTTTACAGGGTTTAAACCATCACTCATATCAAATAATGAAATTTCTTCACCCTGATTCCATTCGTCATCAGAAAGATAAAATGACGCCATTTCAGAACCATCAAAACCAAAGGATTGTGTAATGGTATTGTGGAGGTCTTCCATGGTATCAGTTTCACGAATTTCTATATCGCGAAAAATGTCTTTATCCGTGTCGTTATCTAGTACTATTCTAAATCTGTATATCATAATATAATCTATACGGCAAAGGTAGTTATTTTAATATTATTTGCTAAATCTGTGAAGCGTAAATGTCATGGCAGTAAGTAGGAAAAATGCGCCTACTTGATGCGCTACACCTAACCACAATGGAACGGCATATATTATAGTTAATACACCTAATGAAAATTGAAAACCAACAAGTGTTAATAGTGCATTTATAGCTTTTTGTTGCAGATTGGTAAGTGTCATTTCACGGGCTTTAAACCATAACATAAAAATAGATGCTACCACCAAGTAAGCTAGTGTTCTATGAATAAATTGAATACCACTAGGGTTTTCAATTAGGTTTTTATAAAAAGGTTCTAAAATATAAACGGTTTCATGCATAAATTTACCTTCATTCATAAATGGCCAATGGTTGTGTAATAAGCCTGCTTTTAATCCAGCAACAAATCCACCATAAATAATTTGAATAATTAGAAGAACAAAACTAACAATTACTAGATTTTTAAATTTTGTATCAATTACTTTTTTATTTGGATAAATTAAGTCTAAAGCCACCCAAAGTGTTGCTGCAAAGGTTAAAAATGCCGTTGTTAAATGCGCTGCTAATCTAAAATGACTAACATCTGGCCTGTCAACCAAACCGCTTTTTACCATATACCAGCCTAAAAACCCTTGAAATGCTCCAAGACCAAGTAGAACAAGACATTTTTTTACGGTTTTTTTTGTGAGTTGTTTGCGAATTAGAAAATATAAAAATGGAATGATAAAAACCAATCCAATAGTTCTTCCAATAACACGATGAAACCACTCCCAGAAATAAATACCTTTAAAATCTTGTAAGGTAAAATGCGAGTGGAGTTTTTGAAACTCCGGATATTGCTGATAAAGTGCAAATGCATCTTGCCATTCCGCATCATTCATTGGTGGAATTGTTCCAGTAATGAGTTTATAGTCTGAAATGGATAAACCAGAATCTGTTAATCTGGTAATACCACCTACAACGACCATAATAAAAATAAGAACACAACCTGTAAGTAGCCAGTAAATGACATTTTTGTTATCTTTTTTCATTTTTTACTTTTTTGAGTTTCACTTATGTGCAATATGATCTTTTTTTTCAATCCGTTTTTACACGTTTTAGGCCCAATCGTTCACCTTCATCTATCATCAATTTAAAAGCGGCTTCATGTTCATTAGGAATGTCGCCTTCTAAAATAGCTTCTTTAATTTTCTCCTTTATGGTGCCAATTTCTCGAGATGGTTTTAAGCCGAAGGTTTCCATAATCTCTTCACCAGAAACAGGTGGTTGAAAATTTCGGACTTGATCGCGTTCTTCAACTTCTACAATTTTATCACGAACAAGCTTAAAGTTATTATGATATTTTGCGAATTTCTTCGGGTTCTTCGTGGTAATATCGGCTTCGCATAGCGTCATTAAATCATCTACAAAATCGCCTGCATCAAAAACTAATCGTCTTACGGCAGAGTCGGTGACTAAATCATCAGCCAGAACAATTGGTCTGGAACTCATAAACACCATTTTCTGCACAAATTTCATTTTTTCATTCAAGGGCATTTTTAGCCGTTTGAATAAATGATATACCATTTTAGAACCTTCAAATTCGTGCGCATGAAAGGTCCAACCAATTTTTTTGTGAAAGCGTTTAGTTGGTGCTTTCCCAATATCGTGTAATAAAGCTGCCCAACGCAACCAAACGTTGTCTGTGTTTTTTGAAATATTATCTACGACTTCCAGTGTATGATAAAAATTGTCTTTATGAAGTTGTCCTTCAATTTCATCAACACCTTTTAAAGCAGTAAGCTCTGGTAAAATTTGATCAAGCAAACCTGTTTGTTCCAAGAGTAAAAAACCTATTGATGGTTTTGGCGATTCTAAAATTTTATTCAGTTCTACAACAATACGTTCTTTGGTAATTATTTCAATACGATGATTATTTTTTGAAATAGCATCCAGTGAATTCTGCTCAATGGTAAAGTTTAATTGTGTTGCAAAACGGATAGCTCGCATCATTCGTAATGGATCATCACTATATGTAATGTCTGGATTTAGAGGTGTGCGAATTAGCTTGTTTTCTAAATCTTGAACACCTTGAAACGGGTCTAGTAAATTACCAAAACTAGATGGGTTTAAACTTAATGCTAAAGCGTTTATGGTAAAGTCTCGACGATTCTGATCATCTTCCAAAGTGCCATTTTCTACTATAGGATTCCGACTGTCTTCATGGTAACTTTCTTTTCGTGCGCCTACAAATTCAATTTCAATATCCTCAAACCGCAACATAGCTGTTCCGTAGGTTTTAAAAACTTGAACTTTGGGTTTGTTAGGGAGGTTTTTAGCCACTTGTCTGGCTAATTCAATACCACTACCAACGGCTACAATATCAATATCTTTAGGGTTCCCGCGTTTTAGAAGAAAATCGCGAACAAAGCCACCAATTACATAACAGTCTACCTGTAATTCTTCGGCAGATTTCGAAATTATTTTGAATATAGAATGCTCTAATGCTTTTTTGTAATTCATCTGTTATAAATTTCCGGTCTTACCGGCAGGCAGTCAAAATTAAATGTCAATCCTGATAATTATCCCGATTAATTTTGACAATTTAAGGTCTTAAAACCACTACGTTTCCCTCTTTATTTAATTTAATAATTGTTGAAGATTGTGTATTGATTTTTTCGTTTTGCAAATTTACAACATAGTCCACATCTTTTAAAATGTCTTTATGTATTTCTTTGAACGATTTTGGTGATGCATCACCACTTATATTGGCTGATGTAGAAACAATGGGTTTTTGGAATAACTCAATTAAATCGTGAGCAAAACCTTCATGAATAATCCGGATGGCTAGTGTATTATCCTGTGCAACTAAATTTGGTGCCACCAAGCGTGGATTATTATAGATAATCGTAGTTGGTTTTGTGGCAGTTTCTAAAAATTTTAAGGCTGCTTCTGGTACTTCTTCAATATAGGTTTTAAGCATATTTAAGCTAGATACTAAACAGATTAATGCTTTGCTTTCTACACGATTTTTTATGGTGTAAATCTTTGAAACCGCTCTGGCGTTTGTGGCATCGCAACCTAATCCCCAAATAGTATCTGTAGGATAAAGAATAGTATTGCCTTTTTGTAGATTTTCCAATGTTTTATGAAGTTCAGACATCAGTTTGATGATAGGATTTAATCTAAAAAAAATCGATAACTATACTGTTTATTTAGAAAAACTATTTATTAAATCGTCTCTTAATTCGTGATGTAGTTCTTTATTGCCTTTTGAAGCTTTAATAAATAGAGCTTGTAACTCTTCTTTTGGCGTTTCTTCAATCTGTTTTATAGTAAACGTATGAAACAATTCTATAAGTCCAGAGAGTCGACTTGTGTCTCTTTCAGGATGGATAAAAACAACAGGAGTTCCAAATGCTAAACATGGTAAAGCAACATGAATTCTTGAGGTTACAACTAATTTAGCTGAAGCATATTTAGCAAGTAATTCTTCAGCAATCTCAAATTTTTCTTCGTGAGTTGTAGCTGCAAAGTTTTGATTGGAAATTAATATGGCTTTATCTCTTATCTCAAATGGTACTAATTTTTTAATCAGTTTTCTAGTTTTCTTTTTAAATAATTTCTTTTTGGCACTTTTTATAAAAATCTTATGTGGATTTCTGGCTTTTTTCCAAATAGCTTTATCACCTTCAGGTGTGTCATTTTTATGAGATAGAATATCAGAAAAAATAATGTCGGAATTCTCGTTTCTTGCATAATCTTCTTTGACTAATGTTAGAGTTAAGCAAGCCGAAAAATAGGCGTCAACTCCTTTGTCTTTAAGTAGTTTTTCTGTAAACTTATCTCGACAACCAATAGGTTCATGTTTTTTATAATATGCAATAGCTTCTGGGCTGGTCATTAATTTTTTTGCATGCTCGTTTATATGAAACGAAACAAATTTTGGTGTAATGCTGCTGCTAGGTGGCCAGTTTTCAGGGTGATGCATGAACCAACCGTTTAGAATTACGTATAAATCATCAGACTCTTTATGTAAATTTTCTCTGCTTACTAATTTGTCTATTTGAGGTAAAAAACGCTTTGCGGCAAGGCTTTGTATATAATCTCCAATATTAGATTCGTTATTTCGGTATTTAAGGAGGCCGTATTTCATTTTGGAACTGTTTCTTTGAACTCTAAAAGATTCTTGCTTTTACGTCTATTTTTTAAAGAATCTTAAATTGTTGTATTATTGCAAAAGTATAAAAAAAAACACGCATGGCATTACCAATCATACAATCTTTATGGATCGGTGGTCAGCTTTCTGTAATAGAACAGCTTTCTATTTCTTCGTTTCTTAAAAACAATCATGAATTTCATTTATATACCTACGGAACTGTGAATGGTATTCCTGAAGGAACCATTGTAAAAGACGCAAATGAGATTCTTGATGAAAAGTTTGTTTTTACCTACTGCAAAGGAAGTTACGCGGGTTTTGCTGATTGGTTTCGTTGGGAATTATTATACCAAAAAGGAGGCTTCTGGGTTGATACAGATATGATTTGTCTAAAACCATTTGATTTTGATACGGATTTAATTTTTGGTTCGGAAAGTAAAAATCTGGTTTGCCCAGCTGTTTTAGGGTTTCCACCAAAGCATGAAATTAGTAAGTTTTTAAAAGATAGTTGTGAAAATCCTAATACTCTTTTACCTTATGATAGAACCAAAACAAAGCGTAGAAAATTAAAAAGAAAATTATTAGGTCAAGGTAGGGAACATATGGAATGGGGAGAAACTGGTGGTCCAGAAGGTTTTACAAAAGCTTTAGATTATTTTAAAGTTAGAGAACAAGCCAAGCCTTTTGTTTACTTTTTTCCGATACATTATTTAAATTGGCATACAGCTTATAATGATACTTTTAAAAGTGGAATTAACTTTTTTACTGATACCTATGCTATTCACTTATGGAACGAAATGACAAGAATAGAAAAGGACTTTGATAAGAATAACGTTTTTCCAAAAGATTCTTTAATTGAGCAACTTAAAAGAAAATATCTTTAACTATTTATACTTAAGGTCTTATCGTATATTTTAAATATAAATTCTCAAAACGCTTAATAATTGTGTCTTTCTCGATGTTTCTAACAAGTCTAAAACTTATTTCAGGGTTAACTCTTGCATAGCGTTTAAACAACTCAAACTGTTTTGTTTTTTTTGAATTTATTTCTTTATAATTCTCAATATTTCGAGTCGTAAGATGTTCTTTAATTATGGATATTCCTTCAGCTTTAAAAGGGACGTTTTTATTTTTTCTTGTAAATCTAAAAAAAGCAGCTATTATCGTAATTTGTAGATTTAGAATATAAGTGCCAATTAGTAATTTATTGACTAAATCTTCTTCTGGTATGTAATATTTTGTAAAAATATCTTCAATTATTGCTGTGCATGATTTAAGGTTTTTTAAGCTATAATTTTTTGTTATTGAATTTTGGTTACCAATATTGTAGTAATAGGTCACTTTTGAATTGAAAATGATGCGTTTGGCTAAATACATAGTTTCAAAAAACCACATTTCATCTTCGTGTAAAACATCATTTTTGAATGTGATATTATTTGAAAGAATAAATTTAGATTTATATAATTTATTCCAAACTGTTACACTAAAGGGCTTGGTTAATGAAAGTTCTAGAAAATCAATGTCATGGAGCGCTTTTTCAGTAACGTCACTATGATCTAAAGTTTTAATTATATCTGTTGTTTGGTTATAGACCTTGGCACTCTTTCCAACTACTATGTCAATATCAGGAGTAAATAATTCTGTAAGGTTTTTTAGACAGTCTATGTCCAATAAATCATCTGGATCGAAAAAAAATAAGCATTCACCTTTAGCATGTTTTAAACCCGTATTTCTTGCCCCTGAAAGTCCTTTGTTTTTTTGTGAAATTAATTTAAAACGTTCATCTTTTTTTGTCCACTCTTTGATTTTTTGTTCAGTATCATCAATACTACCATCATTAATAACTATGCATTCCCAATTACCATAACTTTGATTTATAATACTTTCTAACCCATTGTCAATGTAGTCTTCTACATTATAGCTAGGCACTATAATACTAACAAATGGTGATTTTTGGGATTTTACTGAGACAAACATTTAAAATTTATTTTAGGTATTAAAGTACGTAATTGTTTATAATTAATAGGATTTTATCTGAAATTCAAATAGTCTTTATTTTGTCTTATTAATAATCAAAAAGATAAAAATATGGTATCCTTAATTTATGTAACTTTCAATAGATTCTTTTATAAATTTGTTACCTTTATAAACAGGCATTATTACAGTTATTACAGACATTTCAATAGTATTTTTCCACATTTAAGTCACAAAAGTAGGTATTTCTATGGCTTAAACTATATTTGTAAAAAATTAATCGGCAATAATCCATGAAAAAAATTCACGTTGGTTTTTTACTGTCTTATGATTATGACAAGCTAAAAAAATCTATTCCACCTGTATATAAAGACGCAGATGCTATTTTTATTGCCATGGATCATAAAAATAGAACGTGGTCTGGTGAAACGTTTGATATTAATCCTGCATTTTTTGAATGGTTGGAGGCTTTTGATGTGGATAAAAAAATTCAATTATATAAAGATGATTTTTATGATGCAAGTTTAATTGCCATTGAAAATGATAATCGAGAGCGACACATGTTATCGCTTAAAATGGGTGTTGGAAATTGGCTGGTCCAAATTGATAGCGATGAGTATTTTGTGGATTTCGCAAACTATGTAAAAGATTTAAGACGGTATGATAGTTACTTGGATAACCCAGAAAAAAAGAACATTCAGATTGCGGCTTATTTAATCAATTTATATAAATATACCGATAATGGTGTTCTGTTTATAAAAGAGCCAACACGTGGAATTATTGCTACAAACTATCCAAATTATAAAGTAGCAAGAAACACCCGAAAGCGAATAGTTTACACGCAAAATATTTTGCTTCATGAAAGTATTGCTAGAGATGAGGCAGAACTAGTTTTAAAATTAGATAATTGGGGACACAATATAGAAGTTCAGGATAAAGAAGCATTTTTATATAAATGGCGAACTACTAACAAATCCAATTATAAAGAACGTGAAAACTTTTTCTACATTGAACCAGAAAAATGGAAGCACTTGGAGTTTTGTGAAGGTAATTCAATCGAAGAAATTAGAAAAAACATCAATTTAGAAGGGATCATGCCTTCCAAGTTTTTTATTGCTAAAAAGAATTTTGGTCAATACTTTAAGCATTTATTTAAGTAGACTTTCATAAACTTTTAAATATTGTTTAGCTGTGTCATCCCAAGAATATGAATTAGCATGTTGTTGTAATTTCAACGCATAATTTGCCGGGTTTTTATTATAAGTTTCCATCCCTTTTTCTAGTATGTCTGCCATATATTTTGGCTCAAAATGTTCCCAATAAAAAGCATGTTTACCACCAACTTCTGGCAAAGAACTTTTATTTGATAAAAATACGGGTTTGCCATATTGCATAGCTTCAATAGGAGGAATGCCAAACCCTTCACGTAATGATGGAAAACAAAAAGCATAACAGTTTTTTAAATAATAAGCCTTGTCCTCTTCACTAATTTTACCGGTTAGAAATACCCGATTTTCAAGTTTTAAATCTGTAATTATTTTTATGATTTTTTTTGCGTAATCGGTTGTGTTTTTTCCCGAAATAATTAAACTTAAATGGGGAAGAAGAACAAGCATATCTACTAATGTGTGAAAGTTCTTTTTTTCTAAGAGTTCACCTATGGTAAACAGAAAATCTCCTTTTGGAAGTAATTTTGGTTTATGATTTTTTGCAACATCAAAAGGTTTAGAACTACCATTATAAATAACATATTCAGGTATGTTTGGTACTTTAAAATAGGTGTGCGTCATGGTTTTTGCATATTCAGAAATGTATGTAATAGCATGGCTTCGCATGAGCTTTTCATTGAAACGCGCTTCATGTTTATCTAATTCGCTTCCAGATAATTCCTCCATGAAATTTACATCATGAACCGTTAATAAATAAGGCATTTTTATAAAAGGTTCTACTTTTGTGTTTTGATTTAGAGAATGCCATAAGTCGTATTTTTCTTTAATTCGGAAAAGTTTTTTTCGTTGTAATGATTTATATTTTTTATACGAAAATGTATTGCCGAAATCAGCTTCTAATTTTTCGGGATGTTTACTAATTAGAGTTATTTGGAAATCTAAAGCCTTTAAAATGTCCTGATTACTATGAAATCCCTTGATTAAATGGTAGTTAAACTGACCAAACCCGAAGAATAGATTATCAATATTATGAGATTCCAAACAAATTTTAGGCATACGAAAAGCTTTTGTGCAAATTATATAAAATGAAAAACAACTGCTAATTTAATTCCGAATAAAAATAAAATAAATATTGTAATATTGTAGCATGAATTACACAGTGCATAAGGCGTTTCAGAAAGATAAGCAACAGCTAACATCTTATATTGAAAATTATGAAACGTCTGGTGAAAATTTTGGCAATCAAGATCGGAATTCACTTAAATTATACGATTTAAACGGATTAACTATTAATGTAAAATCTTTTAAAATCCCTAATTTAGTGAATCAAATTGCTTACCGATTTTTTAGAAAAAGTAAGGCACAACGTTCTTTTGAATATGCAAACAGATTACTACATTTAGGAATAGGTACACCACAACCCATTGCTTTTTATGAATTCAAGACACCTTTTTTATTCAAAAAAAGTTACTACATCAGTGAGCATTTACTGTATGATTTAACCTATCGTGAATTAACTTTCAATTTTAACATGCCAAATCACGAAGCCATTTTGCGCGCTTTTACACGATTTACGTTTGGGTTGCATAAAGCTGGTGTGAATTTTTTAGACCATTCGCCTGGAAATACCTTGATTCAATTAAATAACGGCAATTTTAAATTCTATTTAGTGGATTTAAACCGGATGAATTTTGGCGATATGGATTTTGAAACGCGCATAAAAAACTTTGCACGATTAACAACTCATAAATCTATGGTAGCAGTTATGAGTGACGAATATGCCAAATTAGGAGGTTATGATTATAATCGTGTTTTTAATTTAATGTGGGAAGAAACTGAAGCATTTCAAAACAGATTTCATAGAAAAAGACGCATAAAAAATAAAGTGTTCTTCTGGCGTAAAAAATAGTAGTTATTTTAAGTTTCTTCGTAAAAGCCATAATTTTACGTAACGCATATAAATTACATAACCCTGAATAAATCCGATGGTTAAACCTATAAAGCCATCGCGAAATCCACTTTGAACAATGTAATGTTTAATAAATCCCCAAATGGGTTTAATCACAAAGTGGTAAGGTGTTAGTTTTCCTGTTTTAGTATCGTAATCTTCGGCTTGTTTGGAGGCATATCGATTCATTTTTTCGATATAAGCATCCATTGTTGTGTATGTATTGTGTGATAGTTTGCATTTTAAATGGCCAACAGATCCTTTGGCTACGATTTCCTCATGAACGCGTCTGTTATTATATAAACAAAAATCACGTTTGAATAAACGGATTACTTTATCAT
>TARA_R110002012_G_scaffold86667_4_pt1 | contig 34312 bp, 18 predicted proteins | sample TARA_R110002012 | Tara Oceans TARA_R110002012 (sample SAMEA4396515) | marine metagenome | biome: Westerlies Biome; feature: [DCM] deep chlorophyll maximum layer (ENVO:01000326); material: water (ENVO:00002006), including particulate matter (ENVO:01000060) such as... | depth 40 m
CCTCCTGGTCTCTTCTATGATGATTTGATTTAAATCAAACTGCGTGAGGGTTAACGTTGACATTGAGATCTCCTAGCTATTTATTGTTTTATGTCCTGCTCTAGCGATAATCAGGCTATCTGCTCTATCGTATGATACTGGCCTTGGGTTGCCTCTGCTAGTATATTCGATTGTAAAAGCTTTCTCGTTCTCCAATAAATAGTTCAAAACAACTTCTTTTGCCTTCTCTCCTCTTGAAACTTTAATTCCGCATAGCTTTCTTGCTTTTGCTGGAGATATATGCTCTGGGTTGAATCCAAAGATGTCACGACACAGCCAAGATACAATCCCGTTAAATGCTTGCAACTTGGCCATTGTCTTGCCGGTGGAGCCCCCAGATTTAAAGAAGACAAAAGGCTCTTCAATATAAACATGTTCTATGGGGCCGTAACCTTTTAGCTCTTCCAGTTCATTCTTAATGTGCAGTGCTTTGCTGTAAAGATCCGGGAACAGGCGTTTGTTCCTAAAGTCCCATGCTTCGCAAAGTATTATTCTTGACTTCTGATCTAAGAGGGTGTATCCTGTCACAGAAGTACTGATGTCTAGTCCTAATATCATAAATCCATTTTTAGTTTAAAGGTAAACTCTCTGTCCTCTGTCTTTTTAACAGGTTTTGCGACAGTTGTCACGCCAATAAGATTTTTATTTTTGTCATATATGCCTATTTTTGATATATACGTCTCTTTAGCAAAGCTTGCTGTGGGACTTTCAAAGGATGAACTTACAATATTAACAGTCGCTAAGTCTGGCTCTCTATAACTAAATGAACTTGTCAAAGCATCATAGTCTCCAGATACAGCACTGTAGGATAAATAGGTTGGGTTGTTGGAGTAGTTTAAGTGGCCCTTTCTTGCATGCGCGAACATCGTAACAAAAGGAGTATCAGTGGTTCCAGAGAAGTGCATTTCATAACTTGCCGATGCTCTTGTGGTTGCGCCCTCTCCGTCCGTTGGGATCCCGTCGTTAGCACCAACGCTAAAGTAAAGCCATGAAGATGTTACAGCCGTACCAGCATTTTTGTAATCAAGTTCTGCATCTGCTGACGGACCTGTTGTCTGCAAGTTCCAAGAGCCTGTTAGAATAACAAATCCCTGTTTGTAGAGAGCCATACCGGCCACACTACCAGAGCCAGTGCTTCCCTCTGGCCCTACCTGAATCAATTCACCATTGTGATTTTCGTCTTTCAGCTCCCCTATCAATGTTCCGGTCAAATAATATTTTAAGTTTACTGTTCCCTTCTTTAGAGAAGACCCGTAGAATATACTTGGTATACTTATGAGATTAACTGGGATTTCGTCTAAATCTCTTGTATAGCCAGAGGCGAAAGAGCCGGAATACATAAAATGAGGACTTAGGACAGAATAGTGGTTAATAGTGCTTTTTAAAGAATTGATGTGAGAGGAGGAAAGCAGAGCCTTTAAATCTAGATACCTTTCCAAGCTACTCTTGGATGTTGAGCTTCCCACAAGACTAGTGCTGTCATCTGTACTAAACGTAGGCAAACCATCACTATCAACTCCCCCGCCTATGACTGAAAGAGCTGTATCTCCGTAGTCTTCCACTTCGTCATTGATTGTTGTTTCATTGTTCGCCTTCATCGTGGCAAAGTGACTGTCATCAAAGAACTCTCTTGTTATAGATGCAGAAAGTGGGTACTCAGCCCCACTGACTGCGTTCACCTCCGCACCATAATCAGTTGAGTAATAATCTTTTGTTGATATTGTCTTGAAAGTAGTTAAGGAACTGTCCCTCTGCATGAAGGGGAAGATTAAGCCGGTGTCTGTCACGTTTCTATCCACATTTAATTCATATAAACTAATGTGGCCAGGAGGAACCCCAGGGACGCTCCCTGTAAACGCACCTGCCTGCTCACTCCTGTTGTTGTAATAGATAACAGAGTTATATACATCAAATTTACAAGATGGATTCGCTTCTATGTAATTGACAAATAAATCATTATTTGTAAATTTGTAAAAAGACATCAAGTCCTCCTAGTAATCTAAGCGGACTCTTAAAGTTAGCTCATTTGATGGGTTCTTCTTAAGTGGCTCTGACACCTTAGCCACGGCAAGTAGTTCATTGTCTGGGGAGTAAAGACCAACAGACGTAATGTACGAGTGAGGGTCATTGTCCGCCATGCCGTCCTTCACCACAATTTCACTGGGCCCCCCAGAGGATGACAAGTAAGTGGGGTTAGAGCTATAATTAAATTCTGTGTTGTTTGCGCGGCAGAAGTAGATTGTTGAGTTAAGCTCAGTTGTGTTATTGAACTGAAGGTTGTAAATTCTGTTTCTTAACGAATTAGACAAAGTGTCTATAGTGGACCCTGTGAGTGAGTCCAGCCCAACGTAAGGCGAGCCAGTATCTACTAATTCCGTGGAGTCTGTGTTGGTGGCATGCAAGATGCCACCCGTCTTGCCAGAGTCGTGGAACACAGAGCCAGATATAATTGCGACACCTGCTTGATAGAATACTAATCCAACTTTGTAATATTGATTTGCAGCTAATGTGTCCGCGCCCGCTGAGGCTGTTGCAAACAAGACTCCGTATTCACCAGCAGGAGAGTTTACAAAATAGCTGTCTGAGCCGGAGGAATCAGTAATCTTGATTCTTCTGTTAAAGACAGTTCCGTCCTGAGCGAAATCACCATGAACACCCAACTCCATTTCAAAAGTTCCCTTTTTGATTTCATCTTTAGATAAAATTCTAGAGAAGTTTACAAAGTAGCACTCTTTAAGCTTAGTGCCGCCAGCAATAATATCGCCGTCCTCGTCAAAAAGACGAACAGAGCCCGTTTCATCATAGCCCATGAGAACCTGGGCCATCTGGTTGTAGATGTTAATTTTCTTAGCATTTTGTGTGCTGCTTGCACCAGAGAGGGCAGACGTAGAAGCATAGCCAGTAGTAATGTCAAAAATATGGTTGGCAGATGAACTGAGATAAGGATAATCGTAAACACTCTGGAACATCCCATGTGAGTATGTCTTGATGTGTCCTTCAGAACCTAGCGCTACAGCATCGCCGCCATATGTGCCCGACACGATAGAACCTGTTATTGGAATTGACTCATGAAGCAGAGTTCTAGTTGTCGTTACGTCGCCTGCGCCTAAAGTTTTAAATGTTGTTGCCATTATGAATCTTCCTTATGTTTTCTTAATAAATCTAATTGGTATATCTATACTATGACCAGTTGTAACTCCAGTTACGCGAGCTACGGAATCAATGTGCCTAACCTCTGTTGACCCAACAGTGCTTGTGCCGCCTAGCCTAGTAAATAGTGTCGTGCTTCCAGCAAGCTCAAGAGACGACCCAATTCTAAAAGAAAGCCTTGTGCCTCTTGGTCCGTCAATTGAAGACTCGGCTTCCCCAGCTGTTGTAGAGGAGATGTTTGTTACATACCTTGGGTTAGAACTTAAAGAGAGATAGTAGCTGGCCATCTGTGCTTCATTAATAAATGAAACTCTTCCACGCCTACCCGCGCTAGAATAGATTGTGCCAAAGCGATTGTCAATCTCAACTTGGTATTGTGTTTCTACGAGGTCAGAAGGCAAGGGCACAGTTGCTGGGGGACTGCCAGCGGTGTCTGTACCCTGGTCCATCACAATGGTAGTACTGGAGACCGAGCCTACATCAACACCCCAGAGGACCCCCTGGCTTGTCCCCACCGCTGTCTGCGTGTCTTCGTCGACAGCGATCAAGAAAGCGTTAGTGGTGGAGTCTCTTACGCTGCCCAAGTCGGAATTTTCGAAAAGCTGAACAACTGGCAAATAGAGAGCGTCGTTTCTCGCTAAAGAGAGTAAGCGATGATGCATTTGTGCTTCTGGGTCGGTGAAAGCTTCTAGAACCGGAGACTGTAGAATCTCAAGATCGAAATAAGCAGAACCACTCGCATGACTGGGGTCGTATAATCTGTAGTTGATTTCGTCATCTCCAAGTGCAAACTTAGCAATCTTGAAACTTCCATCCCCCCTCGCTAGTCTTCTTCTGCCAGTGTCAGTTAGAACAGCGTCTAGAATAATGTCGCCACTGTTATCTAAGAATGCCATATTGTTACCTCTCTAAACAATAAATAGTTGATGTTATTAAATAGTTTCATCTTCTTGCTAGAATACTAAAATATCATGATGGTTTTGTTCTGTCGTCTCGTTTTGCCATGGTAAGGTTAAAATCTATCTTTTTCCCAGTTTGCTTCGAAGTCAGTCTAATTTTGAAAGTCTTGTCCCAAATAGGGTCAATCAAGTCTTCAGAGCCTAATTCAACATTTGGGAGATTATCAGAACTTGGAGTAGGGATTTCTATACCCTCTAGGTGAGTGTTTGTATCTACATTTGCTGTTACTTGATTTAAAGAAGGAATAACTTGAATTAGCTTCTTCATTCCTACAAAGTTTACCCTGTCGTCTACAATTGGGAATTCATATGTTTTTATTAGGGGGTAGACAGCGCCGCCATCATCTACCAACTCCACTTCATAAACGATAGTTGGGTTAGATGGATTCTCGTGAAAGTCTAAAGATCTAAACGTATAATAGTATTTTGTATTCGGTTGTAGTCTTTCTACGTATGTAGCTGCAGCTGCTCTTTTCACGGTGTCCCCATCTGAGACAACAGTGGAGATACTTGCTCGTTCGTTGCCAGCGAAATCAGAATAACTAGTTGGAGGGAAGTCTATTCTATAGACTTGAAACTTGTCCACTACGTCATCTGCTTCAAAAGTAACTCCAGAACCTGGCAAGACGCCTTGTGCATCGTAGTAACTATTAAATAGCTCCTCTTCTTCTGGTTCTATAGCTATGGGTAGTGCCACAACTTTTGTATTTGTACCAACAAAACTAAATAATAGATTGTTGTTTACCGCCCTATACGGAGTTATCTCCACTTCAGGAGGAGGGGGAGGGCTTGACAGAACCACACCAGTTCTTTGGAAATACGGCACTTTTATTATTCTTGTGCTTGGTTTCATCATAATTTTATACTGGGCTTGGAAACCTGTTGATTCTGTTAATATTGTATCTTCTAACTCTAACTCTCCAACTGTACCGGCGGCAGACTCTCCAGATGCGCCCGGCGGGAGGGTGCCGTAAGTAACGCTAACACCAGTAATAAGATCTCCGACAGGCCCTCTTAGAGTAGTAGTTCCATCCGGAGCGACAGCCAACCTCCAGCCCCTTAGCAAATTTGAGTGGACCTTTGCAAACCCTGTAGCTATCCCAGCGTCTTTTTCTCTGGTCCCCCCTATCACCTCTAAGCGCGTAGAAACTACATCTGCCAATAAAGACCCTGCGCCTATTAAATCCACATAGCGTGCTGCGAAAACGTGATGGGATGGCGGATAGCCTTGATATGTCTTTTTTAGATCATAGCCATACACGCCCGCTCCAGATGCGTTTAGTTCATCACCAAAACTAAAATGCTGACTATCTGCTGCTCCAAAAAATAACTTAAACCACTGTAGAATAGAAAAATTCCTTGGGTCTTTGCTCCCCAAATCTTCATCCAATGCAATGTCTAAGTCGCCGCCCCCCATTGGTGTGTCGGCATCGATAACCAGACCGTCCTCCCCCCAGGTATAATCAGACCATATATCATCCCAAGATTGGTAGAAAGTGCCGTCTGGGCCTGTAGGGTTTGTACGCCAAGCTATCTCAAATAGATTATTTAGCTCTGCGAATGTAAAATAGTGAGAATTTCTAGATGCGTAACAGTCAGCCCCGCTAGCAGCAGCCACCGCCGCCCCGAAGATCGACCCAAAATCAGGAGGGTCAGTTCTATAGAGAGAATCAAATAAAGCTAAGTGCCCGTAAGGGTAACTTACAGTGTTTGCTTGCGTGGCGACCACCGACCAAGCATAGACTCCGTCTATCTTATCAAAAAGATTTCTTGCACCATCCCAATAGACAAGGTAACCTAATGGACTAGCTCCACCGCCTGTAATTGGAACTGCCTCTATTTGCTTTGGCTCTTTGGTTCTTTCGTAGCTGTAGCCCATCCCAAATACGTATTTATAAGCGTATGCGTCATAGGTGTACTTTTCTCCATATCTTACCTGGGAGTCCACGTAGTTAATTCTGTCTTCGCCGGGCACATTTGGAATCCAAATCGTCTGCACGTACTCGCCTGTCTCTTTGTCTCCCCTGTATTTATCTATTCCATAACAAATAGTGTGTGTAAAGCTTCTTGCAGCACCAAACTCATCTTCAAAAGCCTCCTCATATGCTCTTGCTCCTGAATATTTTTCATTTGTAAATGACAGAAAAGATTCCATAGCGGCTGTCTGGCTGTTACTTGCCTTGTTAAATACATTAAAGTGCATAACTGCAAACTGGTCGACTAACCTTGCCTGCAGCTCAAGCTCAGTTTCCAGCAAATCAGAGACCGTTGATTCGCCAAGGGACAAGGCATGCTGCTTTTCTTCAGAAGGACCGCCCAAAATTAATTTTCTTGAAGTATCAAACAATGGAGATGGGCTTTCTATAACCCCCGTATCAAAGTAGTCCCCTCCATTTACGGCATGATAGGCTAGAGTGGCTATAGAGTTTGTTGAAGTTGGGCCTGCCTCTGGTGTGTAGGAAGCATCAAGAGTTTTATCTCTCTCAAGATTTCTGTTAAGTACAGAGCTTCCTTGTAGTGTGACCGTATTTGTGTCAGATAACTCGGAACTTCCTCTATTTGTTATAAAATATTCTAAATTCTTTAGTCCGTAAACTTCATTTTGCGTCGAAGTAAGATTAACGCCTGGATCGTTGGCCGACGCTAGATAAGAAGTCCATATCGTTGTCATGTTTCCAAGAATATCTGATATATTATCAACAAAATCTAGCTCTAGTCCTCCAAATTGCACTTCGCTACTTGTGGGATCTGTTATGGTTGATACCGGCTCTGCAGGGGCGTCAATTTCTATAAAAAATGGAAGCTTCTGCTTTCTCGAACCAATAAAACTAAATGGGTAGGCCTCTCTATTTTGAATTCGCTGGATTAAAGTTCTCTTTGTTAGAATGATATTTTTGCCAATTGATTCAACCTTTTGTCTCCGGTCTAAACTAAGACCACTATATTGAGAAGTCCATTCTCTTACGTAACTCAAAAAAGGATCATCAGTAAAGACCCTCTCTGGACCGTCTAACGCTCCTTCCCCAAAAGGTACAGTAAACAGTCTTCTTTTTGCAGCTATAGTTGAGTCTAACAAAACATGAGTTTTAATGTCTTCGCTAAAGTCTATCTCGCCACCAGCCCCAACCCCAAAATCTTTGCTATAGTCCGCATATGAAAGAAGGGCATAGCCGTTAGGTATTGAAGACTCTGGTGTCGTGGCCAGTGTTCTCTCATACTCCTCGGAAAAGAAATTATAAGATGAATGGATTTTAATGGCAGGTTCTTCATCGATAAGGTCGTTCCGTCCATAATATTCGCTAGTAAAACTAGTTTCTTGCCAAGGGCTTTCCGCACCACCAAGAGTATAATTTTTAAATATTTCTTTTAAATCGTTATCAAAAGTTGAAATAAACGGGTATTGATCGTTAGTTCCCTGAACTCTTAGATATAAATCCACACCACCTGTGCTTCTGTTTCTAACCAGCCCTACACCTGCGCTATCAAGCCCTACGCCCAAGTTTGCATAGGCATAACCAGTCCAGATGCCTTCGTATTCATTTACTGCTGGGTCCGAGGGCAGGTGAACCCGATTAATTAACAGTGTCCTGTCTGCTTCAAAAGAGTTTATTGGGCTGTAAGTGACTTCGACTGTTGGCCCCACTAAGCCAGTTGGGACGGGCCCGCCTTCAAGTTCTGTATCAACATTGTATCGCAAATTTCCCAATGCGTCAATAAACCAATACTGTCCCAATAGAGACCTAAAGTTATTAATATTTGGCTGTAAAGATTGAGATGAAATAAACTTCTTAATAGGCACTTCCGCCACCTCCGGATGTTCCCGTAGAGACACTAGCTGGTACTGCTTGTCTTGTGATCAATCCTGAGCCAGGTGCGACACCTCTAACAAAGCTCTGTTGTTGCCCGTTGGATGCTGTGAGGGAGGGCTCAACTTGTACGACCATCCCAGGTGTTGTTGGCTCTGACACTAAAGCCCCCGATTCCGTCTCTACATCTTCTATATAGTTTATACTATAGTAAATGTCTGGATTAGAGTCTTCAGACTGGCCGTACTCATCAGGAACCTGCTCTTCGGGCAGTGGAGAGGGGGAATCACCAGGAATTTCAGGTAGGCCTTGGATAGCAGTGGCTTCCTGTTGTTGAGGGCTACCTTGGTTGACCAAGATAACAGAATCATACAAATCTTCTTCGGCGAGGAGCCCGGAATTATCATCGACCTTCATCATTACAAGGTAAGGCTCGTCTGAGAAATAAGGCACTAAGACCTCCTCAAGTTCAAGCCTTTCATTGAAAGACGTTCCATATTTAATGGATACGTCACTATCGCTTGATAATATATCTTTGCTTTGACTTACCATCTGGTCGATTTGCCCCAAACTTATTCCTTCTAGAGCGTTATTCTCCCTTTTGCCTTCGTCTCTCTTCTGGGCTTTGTCTCTTTTCCTATTAAAATTGTCACCCTCACCTCCAGGCATTGTAGAATCTGCCTGCGTTCCTTCTGGTTCGGGCTGCCCTGTTATCGTTTCTATGGAGACACCTTCACCTCTGGTTGCAAGGTAGTCAAGATAAAGTCTTCCGATTTCTTTTTCTTGTTCGGCCTTCGAAGTGTTTAGCCGAGCACCCAGTTCAGGCACGCTTACGCTTCTAGCTCCTGGGTTCTTCTTGAACCTTAGTATCTTGACTCTTGCATTAAACTCGTCATTTGTGACCCTGTTAGCCGAATTCTCATTTAAATCGTAGCCTTTATCCGATAAACTGACGACCAGGGGGGATAATCTAGAATAAAAACGTCTCGACTCTGGACTGCTAGATATTGCTGGAAGTGTCACACCTTTTTTAATAGATTCTGCAGCGAATCTCTGCTGCAAGTCGGTATAAGTTATAGTAGGCAGCCCTAGTGAGTCATATGTTATCAGGTTCCCATAGAAATTGAATCCGTAATCTTCCACGGTGTCAGCATGAAAAATATTACTAAATTTCTTACTTACAACAAGGTTCCCAGCTTCTCTTCTTGACCCTCTCCTCGTCCCAGTTGCTTCTTTCCTGAAGCCTTCCGGTGCGTCCTTTCCTAGCTTGAAGACTAGTTGACCTATCGTCTCCAGCATAGACTCCACTCCTCTCAGGTCTCTAGATGTCGGTGACACAAGGCTGTGTAGAAGCTCTATATTACTAGCTGAATAGCTGCTACCTGTCAGGTTGTTAACAGCCCGCAGGTACATCCTGACCGCTCTCCTCCATGGGGATTCTTTTGACTTATCTCCGATGGTTGAGGATATATTATATTTTGCTCGTATTGTGGTCATGAAAGTTAAAGGTATTTTCCCGTATTTATCAAATGTACAATACGATGTAACAAAATGATAATACTCAGAAAGCATGTCACTCGCGTTCTTTAACAATCTTATTTGCGATGTCAGATAATCAATGGTTGGGTCCTTAATAACCATCTCTACACCATACGTGTACTTGCCGGACTCAAAGTTAGCGATGTCTCTATCATAAAATGAAAAAGCCCTTCTTGTTCGTAAGTTGAACAGTCTTTGCTCTTTGATCCCACCAGATAAATAATCTCTCTTTCCATCGGAATTTGTATCTATATAGTAATTTGTTGACTTCAATTTGACAGACCCCGGGAAGTCGCTTGAGTTAGCGACCACTTCATGCTCTTCCGTTTGGTCTTTGTTGTCAAAATCCAATAAGTATTTATTAGTTCTCTTGGTCCTGACGACTTTTATGTCTCTGATCTCTGCTGTTCTTAAGATATTACTAGGGTCGACAAAGTTTAGTAAATTGCCATATTTAGCGTTTTCTCTAATATACCTCATGCAGTCAAACACAAAAAGACCTCTAGCAGAACCGGCAGCATCCCTAGATAAAAATAAATTTGAGTAATACCGACCACCGCTTTTTGCATTTGGTGAAAGCTCTAATAAATTATGGCTTTCCTTAAGTTTATCGAAAATTCTGTAGTCTTGGATTTTTAGATTTAAATGGTCAACCTTCTTAAGCCTTGGGTGGGACCTCGCCGTGTGCCTTTGCCCAGTCATCCAACCTGTTCCTGGGTGGAAGTGAACCGGACCTGAATAGACGCCTCCCCCTGGCAACTGAAAGGTGGTAGCTCTACGGTTGACAATCCCATTATTGAAGACCCTTTCAATTGTCTTATAAGATTTTCTGGGCGTGCCAGCCTGCTCAGTAAAGATAAAGTATGTTAAATGGTCAGAGTTTGCAATAAAGCTAGTCGTCACAGGTATCGAACACAAGAAGTCATCCATGTTCTTCATCAACTTCACCCTATGCTCCGACAAGGGCCTATCAGTAGGTACCAACAAAGTCTGCTCTTTTAAAAACTTTCTATACTTTCTATCAAACGCATCTAAAGTTCTTATATCGTTTTGCAGAATCTGCTCTGTTAAGAACGGATGGCAGCTTTGTATAATCTTTACATAAACAGGCTGTCCTTTCCTGTACCAGAAGTTAGTTGAATTGAAATCATTTAGAAATAGCGTCAAATCTATTCTATATACGTTGTCATTAGAAAAGAAATTCTTGTTTTGCAACTCTGACTGGGCTTCTCTTATTGTATTCCCGTACTCATCTTTTTTTATAACTTGTGCCGCATCAAAGGATGACTGGCTTTCGGAACGCAATTCCCCTTTTGTTATCTTGATACTTTCCGTGAAAACATACGGAAGACCTGTTCCTACAATACTTTTTTTTGCGAACACATTAGCAGGCATCAGTAAACACTTCCTATATCATCACACGGCTCGCCACTACCTGGGGAATCTTCTGGGCACGGTTCAGCTGCGGCGTCCGTACTATAAATATCTGCGAGAGTAATATTTCTAGTATCTTCGCAAACAATTTCGGTGTCCACAAACCGTCCTTTAGACTCAAGTTCGCCAACGGCCTTGCACACTAATGCCTCATCGATGTCGCTGTCGACCCTTAGATTAAAATAATATTCTACATCTTCTGTTGTTAGAGGCAAATCTTCATTTGTGAACACCTCTGACTCGTCTAACAGAATGTCTCCCTGCACTAAGCTAAACGGCTTTCTCATTTTCAACGGTCTAAGCCTCTCGGCGTCCTTGTCCATGCCGGGAACCTTTTCTGTTAATACCTCGAACACCTCAATGTCAAAGTTTTCTTTTGCAAACTCTGCATTTCTTTCTATAACTTGAGCTAGCAAGTATTCTGGTCGTATGTCTAGGTACTGGCCGTTAGGATATTCGACAGCCAATGTCGAATCAGATATAAATCTTCGATCGTTTACTACATCAATTACGTATGTGAGCGTAGCGTTCAGTTGTGGTATATGAGAAGTATGTTTTAGCTCCCCCTCGTCTACCCTTGAAGATGTGGATATTTCGGACTTTAACATATCTATTGACCACGCTGGGGCGTTAGTCTTTAGAATATCGGACTTCCCAAGCTGATGCTGCAGTCCGTACCTCTTTCTATCGTGGTAAGAATCAGTTTGTATGTGCTCCTCTTTCAACTCTAGAGAATCTGACGCGGTTAGGCCCTTCCTAGCAAACAAATCACGATCTGAGAATACAATTTGAGATTCCAATTGTGGCGTATCTTCCTGTATCCTAGATTCTATATCTTTTTGGAGGTCCGTGTAACCTGCATATTGAGGTTCGTACAGAATGTTATCATCAAAAAAAGCGTAGTACTCAGGCTTCAGCTTCCCCTGGGAGAGCAAGTACTCACCGTATGGGGTTAGCTGTATATCTAGAACTTGTTCTTTTTTGTCTAAAAATTTCATACCTCAGTGTCTCCATTCGCTCTTAGTTCGACTTCTGCGTCTATCTTCACCATCTCGACAAGGGAGAAGAAGTCATAAGGCCAGTTGTAACTATAGTCCAGTTCCTTAGTTCTGCCTGCGGTCTTAAATTGAAATTTATATCTTGGATCGTCTAAGTTGTCGCCAGATTTAGAAGCAGTTTTAGAAAAGTAATTCTTTACGGCTTTTCTCTTGACCTTGAACACCATCCATTGCAGTTTTGAAGTTACTTCTGATAAGACCTGGCCTGATAAAAGCTTATGAGACACCGTGGCCTCTTTCTGCTCGATTTTCGTAACGGATTTTGGAGGCAAGTTCTGCCATATATGTGTCAAGTCGTCTTTGTCAAACTCGTGCTCAAATTCAAAAATATATGCTGCGAACGGTGCTATTTGTTCGTTTGTGATGAAGTCCATCTTTGGTGGCATCACATACTTTTGTAGTTTCTCCACCATACTCTGAATTGAGTTTTCTTGCCCAAGTTTTCCTTCAAGTGCGTGCTTGATTGTGCCCCTATCGATAGAAAAGAATTTCTTTTGAGTGCCCTTGTCAATAAACGGCACTGCCACAATGGCCTCGCTGACAACCTTTGAGGGGGACACCTCCCCAAGCCTTCTTGGGGTCTGGTCTATCCCCAGAAGGTCAATTAACGACTCTACTGCTCCGTTGTTGTAGCTAGAAGGTGTGGACCCGATGCCAGGATGATTATTCAGCCAATCTTGTGGAATGTTATAAGCCTGCAAGAAGATTCCCTTTTCGGGGTCGTCTGAAGGTAGTCCAAACTGGTGCCACATGCCTCTCGGGACTGATTCCGAGCCATTGGTAGGTATAGTCAGGTTCCCAGCAGCATTTGTTATCGGACGCACCCCAGTGTCTCCAAAATCAAACATTGGAGTTTCCCACTTCGGCTGAATCACATACGAAACATGATCCGAGGAGGGGTCGTCTTTAATCAAGACTGGTCTGCCCGTGCTTGGGTCGTATTCAACAGATTTTACTCTTGCTCTGCCATCTAAAATGAGAGTATCTGTGATGTTTAAGATATTGCTTCTTATTTCACTGTTAGCGTAATATCCACCGTTATTCCCAATACTAACATTATTATTGTCAAACCTAAGTTCACGCGCAGACTCTATTGAGCTTAGTATCTCTGATAGCTTGTACTTTTTTGTTTCCGTGGGTATAAAAAGAATATCTACCCAAGCTTCTCCGTGATAGTAAGGAGGGGTAGCGGCCCAGTTATACCCGCTATAGCTGTCTAAAATTCTATCCCCGTAGGTGGCACTATCAAACTGCGAGTTGCTAATTGTATTTCTTCCACTTACTGCGTGGAAGAAAGCTGTTGGTCGGCTGTACATTGTGAATGTCTCGTGTAAATCGCTTTGCACAGGCGAGTCTTGCGGGTATGCATAACTTAATCCAGAAAATGTTCTGGCTTTATTCATACTTCTGTACATTCTTACTCTCATGCCGTATACACTTCCGCTTACCGCGTTACCAAATCTTGGATCGCTCTCTGGTAAAGATGTGATAGCAGACATATTTCCTTGAGGTAAAAAGAACTCTGGGACTTCTGCAAAAAAGTTATTCGCCATCATACGGTAAAGAGGATCTCCCTTACCATTCCAAGAAGCTGTTAGATTAAGCGAACAGCTAGGGTGAGGGCTCATATCAACAAGGGGTACGTCCGAAAGATATTTTTCTGGCTCAATCGCAGCTTCAAAATCAATCTTCCTGAAGCCACTTCCGTTGGCGCTCGAACTAATTGCATAGTAGTCGTGCAAACGCTGAACACTGTAGCTGGAAGTGAGCACGGGGTATGGGACTCCTATGCCAGACTTAATCGAGTTGTACACAATCCCTGGTGCGAACATAGGCTCCAAAAATGGTCGTATCTTTGCATTCTCTAGTGTGGAGTCCGTACCAGCATAATTTATATGTTTACCATAAGAGGAGGAAAATTGCTCCGCCATCTGCAGGGTTCTTTCAGCTGGATAGAATCCGTTATAGGGTAAAAACTTCATTAAAGCCTTGCACTTCAAGGTGATTGAGTGCTGGCTTGCTATATCTTTGTGATCATTCTTAATAATATCAAAATATTTTAGAAAGTCCGAGTTTGTATACACATTGTAAAACTCAGTTTGCGAACTGTCGGTTGGGAAGTCCGCGTTAGCAGTTGCACCAAATATGCTAAATGAGCCCGTATTATTGGTAAAGAAGTCTCCGTTATTTTGTGATATGTAGAGGTCCATGTGATCACTAATTCTAAATTCAGGGATTATAGAGAAATCTTTATTGTGTGCCCTTAGTTCATCTGCGTAATCAGAATAGGTATCGTAAGCAGGCACAGTCCTATCTACAGGGCTAGAAACAAACGCTCCGTTCTCTACCTTGCCAGCAAGAGCCCCAGCCTCCCATAGGGCCACCCCAGCCCCCACAGTTGCATTTCCAAACGGGTTAGGTGAGCCTCCTGCAGCGGAGCCTAGTTCTGCGAGGGCGATCCCGCTCGGAGACACGAAAGAAGCTGTCGTCGCGACCATGTGAGGCAGTGAATACAAAGCCGAAGCTGTTATCGCTGTTTTTGTATTATTGTGAACTTGGGTTCTTCTGTTCTGCAATTCACCCGGAGGGTCGCTTGCTTCGTTTGTTGCGTTTGGGACAGCCATAGTACTAAAAGAAACTGGAGCGTCTAGAGACCAGACACTATATAAGCTCCTGCCTCCCAAACTAACCTTAGTGGAGCCATTATCAGTTCTTGTCTGTCGATCAGAGTGCCAAAAGTCTATTGTGTAACCTTCTCTCTGCCTGATTCTATTATCGTAGAAGTTGTCTTCTGACGGGTATATGGTCTCGTTGTATCTCAAGCTTATAAAACTTTGATAGTTGCCTTTTACTTTATCATAGAACTGAGGTTCTTGTATTTCCGGGTATAGGGCATCAAGCTCGTCATTTGAAAAATTAGATATGTTGTTAGCATAAGTAGAACTAATCTTCATGCCGTTGGTAACTTGGGTTATCGGCTTATATTTTGACACAATCGGGGATTCCCTAAACTGTTTGAAGTCTCCGTATCTTTGGACTTCTAACACTCTACCATCACTTGTGTAGTTCTGCTCATCATCAAAGACTACAGAGACCTTATGAGTCTCTCTCAACTTCCTTGCAACAGGGTTATCGCCTACTCTTATCTGCTTCCAGCTACTGTACCCAAAAGTATCTCCTCTATGCGAGAGGATAGCACTTAAGATGTTACCTTCGCCCAGTGAACCATAAGAAGAAGGATTATAAGAAGATACGCCCACAGAGAGAGGGTACCCTAACGTTTGTTCCGACGCGCTAACAGGCTCTACAATAATAGTGTTTAATCCAATAAAATCAGTGACCACGTTCCCAGCTACATGGCTTTCGCTTGCAAAAGTAATTGCATTCACATATCCGGCTGATGTCGATACCTCGAAATTTCTAGGGGCGTACCCAAGCATCGACCTCCCACTAGCCCTAGAACCACCGGGCTCCGTTGTCTCATAAGAACCTGTGACCCATGCATACTGCAGGTCACTCTGCGGAATTGGCCTCGTCATAAAGAAGTTATCGTTAACGGCCCCTGTGGCTACCGTCCCCAAATCACCAATAAACTCGTTGTTGTACTCTATCCTATTTAAAGTGTTTCTGTTTGCTTTGTGAAAGTTAGCTACGCCTGAATAGTTGTCAGCCGTTGCCGCTACCCCTGGCTTAAACCCGAACTGAGACGTGGATGCAGATAAGAGAGTAGTCAAGGGCTTCCTTACTAGAAGGTTTCGATAAGGAAGAGCGCTGTAAACGCTAAATTGAGTTGTTTCTATGTCGAGGCCACCGTGGGAAGTGTCGACGCCACCCGGTGCCGAGAACCTAGAAATTATCATATGCTCAGAACTGCTCAAGGAAGACACTTCGGTGTCTACAAGCCCATCAATTAAGTCAGAAGTCAAGTTTGTTACCGACACTCCTTCGTTTCTGACAAACTGGCTATCTCCGCCTTCTCTGCCAGAAACTGACACAACTTCTCTTATGTTCGAATAGTTACCAAGGGCACTGCTACCAGTAATCTTGATGTTTTCTAGGTTTAAAGGTCTTTTCGCCTTTACATTTCTAGAAATCATGTCCCTGGGGTTAGCAACAAGTGGGTGCGTAAAAGTAAGACTTGTCGACGTTACTCCAAGACTCCAGGACTCAGCCCTATTTGCTGCATCATCGGCTCCTGCGTTGATCGGTGTGTGCCTTGATGCCATACCACCAACATACTTTTGCGTAAACAACCCTTGGACCGGAAGTTCCCCTCCATCCAGATAAGAGTCAGTATGAAGATTAACCACTTGAAAATCTGAAAAGCTGGAATTGTACCCACTCTCTGAACCGCTTAGGACCCTGAAGGGAGCGTATAACTCTCCCTTCAACTCGTTATTGGACTCTTTGAAGTATTGATACTTCTTTTGCTGAGGGTGTAGTGTATCATTAATATCTTTTACGTTTTCGATACTGTCAAACAAGAAACCGTTAGATGTGCCAAAATCTAAAACATCTCTAAACGCAGCTTGCTTCTTGGAAATTGGATAGTTGACACCTCCGTGAAGAACACGCCTGCCGGTCCCCAGCCTTGATACTTGGTCCTGCTCTTCTAAAACACTTGTTATTTTGACAGGAGTGCTAAATTTCCTAGTTCTATCTGCTTTTTTGGACCCTATAATCGCAGCTCTTGTTTTGTTGACCCCCGAGTTGCTAGAAGATAACACAGGGTGTGTAGCTTCAGCAAACTGCCAGTATATTGTGTTGTCAGCCTCGTCGTTCGAAGTGGGGGCGTGGGCATACCTCCAGTTAGGATGCAACAGTTCATCTGGCTCAAATGTGTTGACTCCGTTTATGCCCCCTTCTATTTTGCCTGATTTTAGCTCCAAAGTCGGGAATTTATATTGGTACTTATTGCGTTCTAGTACGTGACTTTCGACCATATTTCTAATATCTTCTGATGTGTTGGCAGAAGCGGGGATCAATTGCCTCAAGATTATAGAGAGTGACGCATCAATCCAGCGATAGAAGTCGACATACTTATCTAAATCTGGTATGTTTTCTACATTTTCAAAAAACAAATTCCTAAGCTTGGCCATGTCTTTGTACTCATGCCTGTACTTGTTGACTGGCTCACCAATTAAGTTGTTAAACCCAACAATGGTGCTGAACATATTCAGCATCTCTTCAGAAATTGTCTGGTACATGCTCTTTTCAACTGCAAAGAAGTGGTTCACAGTCCTACTGTCTCGCTCAAAAGTTTCGTCGTCAAACTCCATTATGCCCGTCATGTCATCGCTGGTAACGACCTCTGGAGCCTGTTGCTTCGCGATCTGTACGTATTCAACAGATATGGAGGAAGATGCGTCTGACTCAAAGAAATACCCCCGACCTGTGTGCTGGTTTCCTACTATTTCGCCAAAGGTACCAGGGTATCTGCTCCTCAAAGCTACCGAGCCTGACGAGTAATCGTTTACTAAGAACTCTCCGTTAGAATCTGAACTCTTTACATCATCGAAGTTCCAGTGGAAAGAGAGCGTTTCAGATTTTGGAACATGAGTCCCAAGCAAGCTGCTATTGTACAAGAACGCGCTTTCATGGGGCCTCAGCACACCAAAGTTTTCTGCGTTCCTGGCGTGGGAAATAACTTCGCTGTCTTCGACCAGAGATTCCCAGTGCCTAACAGAGGAGAGCTTAACATCCGAATTAAACAGAACTGAGCCTGTGTGATTCTCTCTACGAGCGCCAGCATAGTATCTTCTAGGGTTAGTTATATATCCGTTATTGGTACTAGAAGCTGCTACACTGCTTAGAATTTTAAATTGATTCTTTACGACTCCTAGTTCGACATTACACCCAAAAAGTTCTAGGACAATATCAGATTCACCAGACGTACCAAAGGACCCAGAAATGTAATCTGCTTGCGAGTCTTTAGCCAGATAGGTTCTTATCGCAAAATTCCACTTGGTATCGTCATAAACGTCCTGAAAAATGTCGCTTGTTAGACTAATTGTCCCTTCCCTGTTAGAAAGTAGAAAGTATGCATCATGACTATCAACATTGGGTCTAACAGCGTATAACTGAAGTGATCGGTCTGCGCCTGCAGCGTACCCATATGTAAAGTCTGAAATGTCGTTTGATGTCTTGACCCTATGCCACCCCGCTATTGAAGAAGTTAAGAATGTTGTGGAAAAATAGTTTTCTTCATTCTGGTTGGGCTTTCTAGGGAAAAGTACTTCAACTTCTGTTGTTCTTGCTTGGTAAGCGGACGATCCTGTCACATATGTTACGTCAAGAGTGTTCGCATTTGCACTAGATGTTTGATGGGTTACAGTGGCTGTGAACCTTGCAGGCTTGCTAAAGTCTGCGTACCTTTTCTTTGTAATAGAGTTTTTATAATTTTCTCTTAATTTGTGTGTCGCGTTATTACCGTAAACATTAACCTTTATAAGCTCGTCGTCCACACCATAACAACGAATTACGTTACGAAAAGACTTTTCAGTACCTTTTGACTTGTAAATGTAAACTAGGTTATTATAAATATTTTGATATATAAGATTTTTGACTTCAGACAAATCTTCTTTATAAAACTCTGTCTCGCTCTGTTGTTTTATCTGCTCCAGCACTGAAGCGTCAACAAATATCTCAGGGGCAAACATCCCGCTTGACTCTAGAAGCCTGTTAGAAAAAGGATAAGCTTTTTGACTAGAGCTTACGTAATTTACATCCTGAAGTCTTGGCATCTCTGCTATCTGCGTGTGCAGCGTGTCAAGGTAACTTGATAGTATTTGCGTAAGATTTAATATTTCTCCTTTTTCCTCGTCTTCCTCAATAACCCAAGTTGGCAAGGAATGATACAAGGAAGAATTGTTCTGGTAGTCGTAAGCAGAGCCGGTTACAGACAAAGCCTGTCTACTTGAGGAGACATCGGGGTGTATACTATAAATAATTGGGTCTTCTTTCTCAAATACCGCAGCGCTTGCGGACACCATGGCAGAACCGGTGTTTCTCGCTGCGCTTCCCGGATACCCAACCCATGAACCATTGCTGATTCTGCCAGAGTAGTCCAAGACTACCGAGTCTGTTGTCGTGTCGGACGTAACCCCTTCGTTGAACTTAAAGTATACTCCAAGCTCGGTATTCGCTATATCGGTGTTGGTACCCCCCTCGACATGCCTAAAATAGTTCTTTCCTACCTCTTCGTGTGTCTTCACTGCTTTCCAGTACCTAAACTCGTCGATAGAGGCGGATAACTTTGCGGCACCAGCCCCCGTACCGCCGGTGTAAATGTTGCCAGACGGTGTTGTTTGGAGCGCCCCGACAAAAGCGACAAGAGAGCCAGTAACTTCTTCGAAAGAGGCTAGAGAAGTGTTTGTTTTAGCCTCTTGCAGATTGCCATTTAGATAGAAGTTTGACTCTAGCTGTGAAGACCCGGAGTAGAATGTTAATGCAACATGATTCCACGAGCCTTCCAAGGAGGAGGTGAGGACTGTCGTCCCTCCGTAAGACACATCCCACACACTGGAGCCGGACGCCAAATGTGCTCTTATGGGATTTCCGCCGTCAGAGCTTCCGGTGAGATATATGAGGAGCCTGCCATATCCGGAACTAGAGGATGCTTCTCCGTTCCATAGATCGAATACCACTTCTTTGTCAGTAAGCGAAGAGCCGAGCCACGAACCTTTCTTAACCCAGAACTCTGTGGTCACTCCGGTAGCTACTTTAAACCTTAAGTTTGACTCTCTAGACCCTTCTTTGCCGAGAGACAGAACTCCTTCCGAGTCGTAAATATTAGCATCATAAATGTTTGATGCACTAAATTCTGAATGGACAGATTTCCCTTCCATTCCACTAGAAGCTGTGTGTGGCCCGCCAAGAACTTTAATGTACTCTAAATCGCCGGTCTTACCCCAAGCGTCTTCTGTTCCTTCCCCGGTCCCTAGGAAGCCGGTGCTTGATCCCCACTGATCTGAAGATATTATTACATAACCCGTAGTCGTTGGGTATTCGTTCTCTAGAACATAAAGATCAAGGTAAGAAGAGTTATTTAAAAACTCTGTCTTTTCGGCACTAGACCCATCATATGGGTATTCGTTCGTAATCCTGTCAAAAGCGGATTCATAATATTTCTTTGCTGATCCGTAGTGTACAAAACTAGATGCGTCTGAAAAATCTAAATTTGGTATAAATCTGTTTTTCTCAACTACCTTAGCTTCTATATTCCGGTGGGATTCCGCATCGAGACCAAGCGTACCAGGGTCCACAGACGGTAAAACTTTGTAAGATTTACCTTTATCGAAAAGATTTTTGCTGCTCATTCTTCAACCCTAAACTTAAATATCTCTGGCTGTTCTATCCAGTCGTTTACTGAATTATTATAATAAGTGAATCGTATTCCGTACATGTAGCCAGCTTCTAGTGTAGACATATCTAAATCGAAATAGTTGCCAGACAAATCATAGCTCATAGCCGTGTGCAAGTCACTACCAGTACCATATGGTACAACATCAAGTTCGTCTACTATCCTAAAAACCTTGTATGATCCGCTTTCAACATGGGCGGCCTCCGCTTCCCTAGAAGCTACTGTATAAATAGTTGGGCACCAATCCTTTTGTCTTGCAAATACCCTAAACCTGGCCGTTTCACTTCTTCCATAGGTCTTCTTTAAATTGGTGATGTTTGTTATGTGTCTATCAGAAGGCGCTATTTCGTAAGAGTCAACCGCAGAAGGGAAAATGGCACCAGTATGGTACTGTACCGGAGCCCCAGCGGCATCAGCAACCGAATCACTGCCTTGGAACCAAACGTCGTAGACTGTATCTAGAGGCGTTGAGGCAGCTGTCAAAGCTACCCTGGCAGTGTAGATCCCTGTCGACAAGTAAGACCCCGTCACGACCGTGTTGCGGCTGTTGTCGGTAACATGTGTGCCGTCAATTACGAGTTCTAGTGCGCTACCGGAAGGCACCGTGTCGTCTTCGGAGCCAGAAAAGAAGCTTACGTATATATTACCTGTTTCGATCCCAGGAATATTTCTCAATTGTCCTCTGAAATAGTTGTAGAGGTAAATCTTGTTTAGATTCTCATCTGCCGTTGTAAGAGAACTCGAATAAATAAAGTTTCCTCTGTTGTCAAGGTCTCTAGAATCCCAACGCGCTTCCAGTACCGGACGCTTAAAGAAGAATTCGGAGCTTCTAGCAAAAAACTTTTTAGTGTAATAAGATCTGCTTTCCGTTTCGTGGCTTGACGATAACATCACACCAAGGCCATAATTGTTCTTAGCACCTAATACGTTGCCCTCACTGTTTAGCCATTGTTCCACAAGTGTGGTCACATCAACTTCCAGATCCTCTGTACCCTCATCGAATACCTGGGTAAACGAAGAAGAAAGGTCTGTGTCTGGGTTTGCATAATCACCGCCTTCTGTGGCCCATGCACCTCGCCCACCAGTGAAGTTTGTTTTGCTAAACCATGGACCGGCTCCACCACCATCAACGCATGTAACAGTTGTATTCCCGCCTAAGCCGGCTGTTGCTTGGGTTACGGTCACTACGGCACCGTCAGATGTGGCCGAGAAGAGAGAATGGTGATTTATAGCTGTTGTAATCAAAACTGCTTGAGCGGTAGTGCTGGCACCATTATGTTGGGCGAACAACACGGCGTCGTCCGCAGATGTCGAGCCGGCTGTCGATACTGCTGTAACTGTCTCAGACGTGGGGGTATCAGAATCATTTAATGCCAGTATGACCCTCGATCCGTTGGTTGCGTCTAAAATGATCACATCATCATTCTCAATAAATCCCTCGTTAAGGACAGTTATTGTTGCAGTTGCTGTTGCGCTGGTACTGGACGCGTTAACCCAGCTAGACCCTGTACCGCCTACTGTAGAATCCGTGTACCCTTCCATATCTAACCCATAACCCTCTTCCCATTCTTGGGTAGCGACAGAGCCTGTAACTGCTTTGACTTCCATGGTGTAATTCTTGGGCAGAGTCTGGCCGTGTTTTGCATTGAACATCTTCAGGTAAAATGAGACACTTCCACTTGCCGGAATGTCACCAGCTGTTCTATCTGCTGCCACATCCGTAGTATCAAATTCTACTAGAACCCTGGCTAGTTCTGAAGACAGGCCGGATGACGAAGAAGCCTGTCCATGGATTGAGAAAACCTCTAGTACATCCGACTGCCCCATGTTCGATTCAGTGCCCCTAGATGTTAGATCGGACTTGAATGCATTAGTAATTGTGTTGTCTTTTGAAGCGAAATATCTCTTTATAGCCATTACGAAATCGCTCCCTTAATGTCAGTGTCTGGGAACTTAACCTCCAGAGCGACGTTCTGCGGTACAGACAAATATCTGCCGTCTGCCGATAAAGCATTATTTAAATCAAACCTAGTTGTTGAGTAGTTAGTCCCTACTTTATTAGCAACCTCAACTCTCTTGGTGTCGACAACACCGTCGACTTTGTTAAGGGCGCTGTAAATGTCAGTTAAATAAAGGGGCTCTCCGATAAATGGGGTTGTCGCAAAGAGATTTTTGACGACGTTAACACACTCTGATAGCAGCTGGAACCTATTGGATTCTTCGTCGGCTACAACTTCAAAATCTATTCCAACATTTACTATCTTAGCGTCCAAGATATCAATTGTGTCACTAATCATCTTTGTTCTGTTGAGCCAGACTTTAACATTTTCTTTAATTGTGGAGTTTGTAGTTGCGAGCTTTCCAGCCGAGTCTTCTGACAGTACATAAAGATTCAGGTTTCTCCTAAGAGAGTCTGGGTCTCGAATGATCCTGCACCTCTTTATCGAGCCGAAGTTGTCTGGCATGGAATAGACCAGAGACTCATAATCAAGCTGTGTTACCGCTCTGTTTTGTGTTGCAAAAAAGTCGATTGTCCTTCTCCTAATTTCATTAGCGGAAGGCAGGGTAGTATCCCCATTAATTGGCTCCTCATTGAAAGATTCAAGTGAGTTTATAATATCACTAATACTTGACTCTAGCAACGTAGACCGATCCTCAAACTCGATGAGTGGCCGGATAACCCTTGTCACGGAACCGGCAGCAGCATTCACGTTTGTTGCTGTGTTGGTCCTGTAGGTAATTGTAAGTGTGGTGTTTGACGGTGCAATGCCAAACTTGTCAGACTGTAGCAACCGATACGGATCGAAAGATTTGTCCGTAATGTGATCTCTACCATTAAAATCAATTACAACGTTCTTCGGGTCAGCCACAGACGGGGTTGTAATCTCTTTATCACTTCCATACCCAAATTGCAAGTATATCTCGTTCTGTTCCCTCTCGACGACAAACCTTCTTGGAACAATCATTGGCCGGATAAGAGAGGGGACAGTATCTGAGTTGTCCCCCTTGTTTACAACTTCTTTATAAACTGTGTTCTGTGATAGGTGCTCCACTTCAAAATATTTATTTCCTTCAGTATCCACAACAGATATAATTTCTGTTATGCTGTTGGAAGCAAGTTTAATTCTTTTAAATCGCTCAAAAGAGCCAGCGGGGAGACTCTCTACCCCAAACAGCCCAGATACGATCCTCCCATACGCCCTAACAGCATACGATGTCGGCAATCCAGTTGCGGTGTCTACCCTAGCAACAACTGTCTCGTTGGACGGATCACTAAATTTTACGTCTTCGTCTAAGATAAAAGTGTTACCAGATGTTGACGCATGCTCTGTTCCTCTCCTGAGTGTCGGCATGTAAGCAGGGTCCGGCCCTAGTCCAGTCGCACTTGCAGGTATGATGGCATATATGGCGACTTCTCCGTATGATGAGGGGTTTGCCTTATACTTATAGCCCATTTGACGACTTAATCTAATGATGTTGTTGTATTCAATAGCAGAGTCGAAAAAAGATTCGTTTACTTGGTAATCCACGTAAAAAGAAAGTATGTCGCCAATATACGAAACAGTATCGAGCATTAAAGAACCGAAGGAGGCTTCATTGAAGTCCTTGTAGGTATCCGGATAATACCTTTTTGCGTGCTCTATGAGATCTCTTTTTATTGAATCGAAATCTCTGCTTGTGTACTTTATTGGCGATTTCCTATAGGACATCCAGCAGTTCTCCAACTTCTTTATTAAATAGTGTTCTTATTAGTTTATTGGAATTTGCAAAACATCTTTGATATTGATGCCGACAACGTTATAGTATATGGAAATTCCTAAGAAATTCTCAGAGGCGTTATTGTTTTCGTTTATAGAATTGAATTCTATTAATTCCAAATTTATATGAGGCATATATTTGGAGATCTGTTCTTGGATTCGTGATCTTATCCTACCCTGTACAAGTACATTATTGTTTTCAAAATGGTATGCAAGGATCCCAACACCAAACTCTGGATCCATGCTCCTCTCACCTGGGTTCGTAAGAACTAGCATTTTAAAGTTTTGATGGGTCAACTCTTTGAGGGTTTTAGTTAATGTGAACCCATCGTCTGGATCGCGAGTTAAAGGAAGTTTTGGCGAAAATCCTGACATTTAATCACTCCTTCTTTTTGCAAGGCGCCGGCCTTAACGAACTCCACTGCCACCACTTAAGGTTTGGGTCGAAATCATTAGCACTACTGTTTACTCTAACAAAGTTTTCTTGGGAGGTTTCATCTTCCCTATCCTTGTATAAATAGTTAGTGTTACAGGAAGCCTCAAGAATCTGCCTTAAAAGCTTTTTTGTTTTTTCGTAACTATCACTAAGACCTTCTTTGCCTCGCCATGTATGCATTCCTGCGCTAAAGCCCAGCCATTGTCCTCCGCCCTTCTTTTGAGGGCCGACAGTCGAAGCCCAACCATCACTAAGCTGCCCAATTGAGGGCACAAAAGTATTGGCGACATAAACGCCTAAGAAAGATATATATCTTGCTATTGGGAAAATGTGAGTGTATATTAACTTGTATTCAGGTTCTTCTACGAGCTTACAGAGCAGAGGCTGAACATAATCACTGTAAAGACCCGCTGTGTACATCTGGCCGGGAGATCCAGGAAGGATAGGCACTTCGACTCCGACCATTGGTATTAGGTACTTATAGCTTTCTGTGTATGCTTTTTCTGAAAAATCAATACCAGGAATGATGTAATCGCTCATGTCCTCGACATAGGTAAACTCCTCCGATTTCATTCTAGTGTCAAAGACATCCCCCCCTGATGGCACAAAAGATAGTCTCATGCCGAACTCCCAACTGCCATCTGCTGGTATCTCTGAAACTCCTGTGCTGGCTACGTATTCTTCCCAATCATAGATATTTATGATTGTCCCTAGGCCGTGGTCGGAAGGGCTTATATTATTTATTTTGATATACCTCTCCAAAGCAAAGGGCCATTTCCTATCGACGAAGGGAACGCCGCTAAGTAAGTCTAGCGGGTGGCTGCCAACACCTCCAAGGAAAGAAACTGGTGGTACGTCAACTGGCCCTGCTTCCTCTCTGTTTACGGCCCCCGCCACGTATGGGACCTCGTATACCCCTGGGAGCACTGAGTATGGTTTTGGCCTGGGCTCTGACAACAAGATTAAGTCATCCTTGTTGTCTAACGGATATAGGCCGGGTTTATTTACTCCGTTGACTGTGGCGGGCAGATTTGGTAATGCTTCCTCCAAAACAGAGATCATTCTGTTGAATTCCTCGCCGACATATCTTCTTAAGATTGTCTTGGCATCTTTTATAACAGAGTCAATAAGAAATACTTTTTCCCAAGCTTCTTTCTTATCTTGCCTTGACTTCTTGGGGTCTGTTGGGTTCCTTCTATAAGACCAATTCCTCTCCACGGTTGCTTTAATGGAGGCCAAAGCATCTAGCTCTGTTTGAGGTGCAGTGTTTCTGTCTATGATCCCCTTTTTTAGTTTGGTGCTATATGACTGGACAACTTGCTCTAGAAAAAGCCAATAGTATTCTTGCCAGTTTTTAGTAAACCTGAACCCTCTTCCGGTATTCTGTAAACCTGCCTCCATATCTTCTACAATGTATTCTGTTATTAAGTTTGTGTAGTTGTCTGGGTAACTCGGCTTCATGAACGTGAAAACAGGCAGAGATTTCAGCATGAACTCTACTATGTATGTTCTGATTATTGCAAAAATTGTAGACTCGTTAAGGGCCTTGGTAGCTGCTGGCAGGGCCCTATCAAAGGGGGCCTCTATTACCTTTAGTATATCCCCATTGCACGCCAGAAGCCTCCTGTCGTCCTTCACCTTAGATATAATTTGACTACTCAAGTCAGTTAGATCTTTATAGTTAGGGAAGGTCACTCTGTCTAGAGGGTTGTCGTCATCGCACAGTTTAATCTCGGGCAGGATTGCCTTAGAAACTTTTAAGAACCCATCAGAGCGGGGCTCTTTGATATAAAACGGGGGATTACCTTCGGAGCCTCCGTATCGAGTCAGAGCACCAGCCAGATCCCCTTCGTATTCCCCTCCATCTTCCAGATGAAAGTATATCACTTCCGGCGTGGACTCCCTGTTGTACCCATAATCAAAAATTGTATTTTTTGATATATCTTTAGCCAACATATTAACAAATCCTTCGCTCGCATTGCTAAAGATATTGTTTTTAAATACAGATTTGAACGTACTCTCGAAAGTGTCCTTGGAAGTAAGCCCAAATCCTGATTCGTCGGGATTTAATACCCTCTCCACCTTGCTATATATGAACCGAGCCCAATGGTCAGAGGGTTCATCAGAGTTATTTCTGTGGAGATTGAACTGTATGTAATCAGAGACTTCAGGGAGAATGGGGTCATCTGCTACATAAGTTATACTCTTGTCTCCCTCCTTCCTGTCCAAGAAAAGCTCTACCGAAACTCTATACCCGCTGTAATCGTATGGTGTACGGCCTTCGGGAATTTGGTTTCTATAATCATATTTAAACACAAATTGTAAATCATCCTTGTCTTCTGTGTTATAGTCCATCCACTGCTTTTCGAAAATGTAACTTCCAAGTTCGCTAAACACAATCCCATAAGACTCCAGGTCTTCCTGGAGATACCCAGCGACTTTGTCTGGTAGACCTCCTATAGCTGGTGGCCTGCCCTTCCAGCTTTCAGCATCATCGCCTCTGCCCTCCGCTGCTTCTTTTGCTTCATCATTTTCTTCGTCAAGCTGTTCGCCGTTTGCACTTAGAGGATTAAATAAGTAAGGCAGCCATATAAATTTTGAAGCGTCCTCAGTGTACTTTATTGGGCCAGTCACCCATTCATTGTGATCTTCAAGGCTCCCTTCTTCGGCTCCCGGCCCCCATTCATCTCTAGGTGGATAAGTTCGCGTGCCCCTTGAGCCATATATGTTAAATGTTTTTGGACCAAACATCTTTTGGAAGTTTAGGTGCTGAATATACCCTCTACCTCTGGAATCCGCTAGGCACATATTGATAAAGCCTCTTCTGCCAATTATATCTTCAGCAAACTGCGCTTCCACTCCATCCATGAGTGAATTAAACATTGAGTTAGCAAATTCTTCTGTTGCCGGCGGGAGTGGAGGCAGCAGGCCTTCCTTGCCAGAATCAGGGTCTTTAATCAGATCAGGTAAGATATTGTCAATACCACCATGCAGTAGATCCATTAACTCTTCTAGGTCGTTAAGGGTGCGGTCTCTTAACCTACACAACTGGTCGTTAATGCACTCTTCGTCAACGCCCTTGTCCCTAAGGGCTTGCGCTCTCGTATCCCTAAAAAGATCTAGAAGTGTCAACTCATCGCATACAGACTGCCCAAACGGCAAATCTTGCGGGTCTACGATACAAAGAGATTCTATATCCACCAAAGCGCCAATTGACCTAAAGAATGAAGTTAGGGCTTCTTGGTTTCCTATGCATTCGACTAACGGCAAGGTGATGGGATCGACCTTCATTATTTGTATAATTAAATCATAAACATTCTGGCTTGCCACACCATTTACTAGGTCAACAAATTCACACTCCGTAATTACGGAAGATACATTGTCAACAAACCTCCCCAACGCAGCTGGATCTTCAACGCAACCTATGTTAGAGTTTAATATGTCTGCTGCTGCTCTGTTGATATCATCGTCTGATATCTCATTTCCACACCTGCTTCTCAAGGCTTCCCGAAGGCCTAGTGGATCTCCTGGTGTTCTATTTTTACAAGCTTCCTCAAATATTATTTCCAACAATCTTCTTAAAACGAGTATTAAGGCTAGTTTTAGTATTTGTAAGGCTAATTTTGCAAGGGAGCGTAAGAGAGATTGGCCGATACCAGGCAAGGTTAGCTTAGGAACCTCTACGGATCCTGGGAAAGTTCTGACAACCGAGCCTTCCCCAATAGCGCATAAATCTACGCTAATACCGGGTAACCTTATAAAGTCTCTCAAGGGTGGGTAGAATTTTGGAGTCGCAATACAAAACTTATCAACTTTGTTGATAACCGAGATTGCTATAGCGGCGCCTGGCAGGGCCTCTAGTCTTTCTAGCAGGATGTCAATGTTTAGCAAATCATCAACAATTAAATCATAAACTACATTTTGTAAAGTTGCGTAATCTTGTGCGGAAGGCGAAGGTTGACCACTTGGTGGCTCAAACCATGGACCCTTCTCTCCCAAAGCCAGCGTCTGTCCAACGTAAGTTCCCTCGCTAGAGTAGCTGTACGCTAAATCTCTATCATAGACAGGATCAACAATAATTCCCTCGCCATCAACTATCTCTACCTGGACAAAGCTGCTTAAAAACGGTAGCAGCTGTGGTGCCGTCTCGGACACAGAAGCTCTTATAATTTCGACCATTTCAGGAGGCAAGCTAATCAAGAACTTGGCAAACTCCTCCTTGTTCATACCTCTCACAGCTGCTCCGACAATAATGCCTATGGAGTCTTCGTAACCAAGAGAGTTAAGCACACAATCCAAAACCGACTTAATTAAATCAAGCCACCCGCAATAACCTAGGTTATCAAGCATTGATTGATATAAATTGGTGATGTCGTTGAAGCTAGACTCTTTAAAGGCGACGTTTGCAAGCATGACAGGTAGATCATTAATGATACGGTCACTTGCAAGGTATTCTTTTAGCGACATGTCAACGACTTCCATTACAGTGTCGACTCTTGTTTGCGATTCTAAGATTCTAGAATCGACAATTGCACAAGGATTTTGAGACAGCTTGTTGTATAGAGCCTGTGATAGGGACTTAGCCTCGGCGCCTAGCCATTCCCCTGCATTCTTTTTCGGCTCAAAACTATCTGAACCTTCAGCACACGCAGCGTCTGACAGTACCTTTAGTCCACTAAAATCTTCCCCAACAGGCGAAGACAAATCGCTTGCATACACTTCCTCTATGTTCGGGACTCGGTACTTCTCCAATACTCCGTACCAGTCGAGAGGAGTTCTTGAAACTAAATCATCCCTGATGTCTGGTAACCTAGAAATGTAGGCCATTATTGTTGGGCTGCTTGGCACTGGTTTTTGCAGAAAACTTGAGAATGACTTTTGTAGAGATTCGGAAGCCCCCAATCTGTCAATTGCTTGCACTGATGTTATTTTATAAGACTCGTCAAAGTCTATTCTCACAAATGACAATTCAAATATGGAGTCATAACTCTCTTCCACTAGCCCCTTGAGGTCACCGTAGAACTTCTCAATTCTGTCCGCGTCCTTTACGAAATTAAGGCCCTTTATCGTTTTACCATTTGTGACACCCCACTCGATATAAGGGAGTTCAAAATATCTAAAACTTCTTGCAACTATGTCGAAGATCCTAATCATATCTTTGGTAGAAAGCATTACGAATGACGGGCCTTCTCCAGATTCGTCTTTTGAAACACCCTCGAACCCAACTAAAAGGGGTTCCTTCTCGGGTATTCTATTGAATTCTTCCGCAGAGACAGTAACTAGTATTCTAGTCTTAGCTAGAGGTCTTGCAGGTATGTAAAAATCTTTTGCTTTAGCCGTTCCAGCAAACTGTAGGCCTTCAAGATAAAACTGACTATTCACTCCCTTTGTAAGAGCCCTTAACGATGTAGGCTCCAGTTCCCTTTTGTCTACTGGGTTAGTGAATGTTACCGAATTCTCTTTATTATAAAATTCTAGCATCTTCTGGATCGCTGGGCTGATAAAAGAGCTAATGTATTCTTCGCTACAGTCTGGCGGGTCTGCGTAAATCACTATCGAATACTCACAAGTCTTTTCATTTAGAAAAGCTTGTCCCTCTTGCTGGTCGTACCAAACGGGGACCACTGCACTTGGGTTAGGGAAGCAGGTCTGATAAGTCTCTACAGTTATTTCTTCAATCGCATCATCAGCACACTTAGCTGAACTTACGCCTCTTGGTGGCATAGGGTCGTCATCGCCGGAACCTCCTCCCCCGCTTGGAGGCCCATCGTAAACGCAACATGAATAGTCTGGTTCGATCGGGCCAAACGGCCCTGTGGCTCCTAGTAGAACGCCGGAACAATCGTGAGTTGCAAGTGGATTGTAATTTATTGCTTTCGGGTCCGCACAACCGATTATAGGACGAGTGTCGTCTCCTACTGGGTTGTCTTCCGCGTCTTCTGTGGGCCCGTCTTCTGTGGATCCGCCTGACGGGTCAACGTCTGGTACACAAAAGCCATCTACACACACATATCCTGCTGGACATGGACTGGTGTCATCACATGGTATTGGTCCTAAATCTTCGGGTAGAGACATGAAATATTAATCCTAATTTGTCTTGTTGTATCTTGACAAGAAACTAATTGGTGAGGTATTTGACAGGTAATTAAGCTTAAACCATGTATTAATCTTGTAACCAAAAGTCCCAAGTGCAAACACATGGTCTTTTAATTGAGATATTGTAGTTTGCGCCCACCCTGTGATGTTCCCGGTATCTGGGAAAGCCACACCGCCTGTGGTTGGATGAGTATGAAAAGCAAGTCTCGTATTGAACTGCATTTGGGCCTGGCTAAAGTTCTCAACTGCAACCGCAAGATCTGCTATCATATCAACAATCTCTTCTATACACAAAGACAAGTTATGCCCCTTGACAAGAGGCTGTAGCCTGTGTATTCGCAGCGATGCAGGAGGACCTTGATCTACCAAAAATGAAGGCGTCGGCCTAAACAAGTGCGGGTCTGTCGCCTCGTATGTGCCAACCCTTTCATGAGCTATCAAGTGAATTCCTCTGTCTGGGCCGTCACTCTCTACTTTCTCCCCCCTGGAGTTAAACTCTTCCGGTGTACTGTTGCTTGTCCTGGCATTCGTTACTAAGCGAATACCTTCTCTCCCTATAATCCTAACCGAATCAGCTTTCATACCAATCGCAGATCTATTTGTAGAATCCTTAATTCCGACGCTTTCATCGATGGGTAGTGAGAAATATCTGTCTATGTCTGCTCTTTGCGAGATATAAATTCTAGCAGCATCGCCATAAAAGTTTGGTCCTACGCTGTTTCTGGGATTAGGCTTGGAGCCTTGGCTCCCGACCGCAATGTCTATCGAGCCAGCAGTTGTGGCACCAAGACCACCGTAGCCTTCGTTTTCTCTTGTATGCCGGTCTCGGCCAAACACTATCCGGTGTCTTCCCCAAAGGTGAGAAGCATCTTTAGGGTGTACAATTTCACAACCAGCCTTTTGGTACTTTGGTAAAGGCTCGACCAAGCTCCCGCAGTCCTCACCCTCTAGGAGAATCTTTTCTCCAGACTTTCGTCTAGCGATTAAATCCTGATCTAAGGACTCCCTTTCAACCTGCTTAGCCGCATCATATCCCCACTGCTCTCCTTTTACTCTCTGGAGAGTGGTGGGGCCAAACGCTCTTAGTTTTTCATTGGCCATTTCCTTCCCCTATTTCCATGGGCGTACCACCATTGCTGAAAGATTCCCTTGCTGTAGCTGTATCTGATTCTTGTGGCCTAGCCTCTGGGTCGACTATGCCAAGATAAACTCCATACCTTCTGTTGGCTTCAGCCACAAAATCAACTTCAACTATGTTACCAACTTCTGGTTTCACTTCCGAAAAGGAATAAAAAACTGGATGCATTAAAATGGCTAAATCCCTTAGCTGGCGGCACTCAACACCAGTCGAGTCCATTATGACTGGCTTGGGTAAGCTTGAATGAAGCTCAGGTATCCTAGCTATAACTCTAGTAAGGTTGTCGGGTCTAGGGCCACTGTTATCAGAGAATTCGACACCCTCTAAAAACGGAACTTCGGCTACAGGGTCTTCCCCAGCCCACAAACATATTGCCTTGTAAGGGCCATTTAGCTGCAGTTCTCCCTCATTTCCAAGAACTATATCTCTCGCCGCCCTCAGAGAGGCAAAAGGGCCATCGTACTTAGATATTTTGGCTGTAAACAAGCCGTACTTGAGGCTGTTTAGGTCGCCAGGGCTTTTATCTAGCAATATGTCCTTTAAAGAAGCCATTAGTTACCTTCCTTAATCATATCAAAAAGCTCTTCCTTGTCTTGGCTTGACAGTGCTACAGAGCCGTTGCTATTCTTCTGAATCAAGGTTGCAACCTTTACCAGTTGCTCGTTGCTTCTCTGAAGCGTTTCTACGTACTTAGAAGCCGTTAACCCAACTTCCCTGTGTCTAGACTCGTCTTTACTCAAGTAGCGCATCACATCGTCCAGAAGCTCTTTGGTAATTTCCCTGTCTTGTTCGATATTTGTGATAGCTTGGCTCAAGTAGTGGTCTAGTTTTTTCAAAGTTGCCCCTCTTCCCATCGGTAGCGGAATGTTTTATATTTTGACCTTAACTTTTGCAAATTATTGACAACTTGCTTTGTGTTTAGCCCAGTTATTTCTCTTATGTATAAATAAATAGCCTTTTTATTGAAAATCAACTCAGGATTGTCTCTATCATTTAGTAAGATTTTTATAGCCTGTAATACCTTCTGCTCGTTCTCCTTTAATTTCATCTCTTCCCAGGTATTTATCTCTGACCACAAATGGTCCCAAAATTCTTGTTTTTGCCTCTCTGTGTCGTACTCGTTATACACAGATACATGTGCAAGCAACGCTTCTGTGGAGAGGTCTTCTATGTTGACTTCTCTCTTATTTCTTTTATTAGTTTTCTTAACTTTGTGTATAAACCAATTTTTGGTTATAACGCTAAAATAAGAAAAAGCTTTTGAACCGGTCTCGGGCCTATACTTACATAAAATAGTAGTAAGGTGTATCTTGCAATCCTCTCTAAGCTGTTCGATATTTGGGAGATTAGTGAACTTATACGTAAACACAATTTTATCAACCATTTCGTTGAAAGCTGGTTGTATGTACTTTTCGTATAGCTCTGCTCTTTCCTTCAAACAGCTTGAGCCATTGTATTGTATAATAGCGTTCTCATGGACTTGCGTAAAGTAGTTTCTCTTAGTCCTCTTACGTCTCTTCTGTGTCATCGGAACCCTCCTCATCAACGTATAGAGGTTCGGAAAGTAGGAGAATCTGTTCGTATTCTTCTATTTCTTCCCTTACCGCATCTGCATGTTCTAGGAGGTTAGTAAGAGTTGGGTCACCATAAAACCTCTCAAGCTCGTAGACTGTTTTTAGGTGGTCGCCAAAGTCTGCAATCACTTCATAGAGAGAAAAAACATTCTCTGATATGTACAACAGGTTCGATAGAGTGGTCTTTGTGTACCACGCAAAGACTAGATTTAAACATACGGAAACAAATAACGCTATTCCTAATTCAATCATGAAACTCCTCTTTCAATCTTCGTTTTTCTCTCTTTACCTCTCTTCGAGTGTCCTCAATAAATTCTTTTACCAAGCCACCAGACTCGTTCTTAGCGGTGGTGGTAAAAGAAAAACAAACATTTCGTTTTATATCACTTGATTCGCAAATAGTGCATTTGTCCGCAACTTCGCTCATTAAATGGTATACGTCAAAATCCTCACCACAGCTAGAACAACTATAACTATACTTCGGCACTCTTTTTTCCTTAATATTCTTGTATATCGCTATTACCAACCTTAACCGTTGGCGGATTCATTACCATTAGGCCAGTGTCACCGACCTTAAACTTGAAACCTTCCAGTACAGGCACAATGTCTGATTGTTCCAGTAGGCTCTTCTGAAGAGCCATCATCAGAGCGCCGAGCGCTTGAGGGCTAAGCCACATGTGGTCATCAATTTCGCTTGTTAATCTCATTGGTTATCTCCTTAAAATAAGATGTAATATCACTCACAAAGTCATGCTTAGGTTTCCACCCAAGCTGGTCTAGTCTAACATCCTGCATAAAGGTGTGTTGTACATCACCCTTACGTTTTTTTGCATTTACAAATTTAACACTATTATTGAATAAAATCAACTTTTTTATATCATTTAGCGAAAATATTTGTCCGCTTCCGACATCATAATTCTGGCCATTAAAATTGTATTTGTAATTCATACAAAAAATATTTGC
>TARA_R110002012_G_scaffold53010_3_pt1 | contig 34292 bp, 50 predicted proteins | sample TARA_R110002012 | Tara Oceans TARA_R110002012 (sample SAMEA4396515) | marine metagenome | biome: Westerlies Biome; feature: [DCM] deep chlorophyll maximum layer (ENVO:01000326); material: water (ENVO:00002006), including particulate matter (ENVO:01000060) such as... | depth 40 m
CACTATCTCATTCCCGACCACATGTTTGACCGAACCCTTCCCGGCAGCAAGAAGGAACTGAGGTGGGATGACTTCCAAGAGTTCGCTCTGCTTGTGAACGAGGATGGATACCCAGAGCACACAGGAGATGATGAGTGATGAAGAAGACAACGAGAGTGAATGATGGAGTGAATATAATGGGGAGAGAAGTATCGAGGACCGAGCCCTCGCTGTGCGCCAGAAGGAGAGCAGCGAAGAAGGAGGCGGAGCGTGCGCTTCGCTCCAAACTCAGGCTCACGCACAACCAGACTCTCAACAAGAACGGTGTGCTGAAAGACCCGAAGAAGGCAGATGCTTGGAAGGAGTACGAGATAGCACTCGTCAAGATACGCGAGGAGATGATTTGAGATGATAAGGAAATGGATTAGGAGAATGATAGTAGAGGAACTGGAAGAGAACGCGCTGGAGTACGTGAACCACGATGAGATAGCGGAGAGCATTGACCTTCAGGCATTGGCGGGTCACGTCGACGTGTACGATGTTGCGAGGGAGATGGACGCGTGCGACATAGCGGAGCACGTCGACACATACGATGTCGCTAGAGAACTGGACATCGATGCGAGAACAGTGGCGAACTACATGTTGGAGCACATGTCAGTGGGCGAACTCATCGAAGACCAAGGAGTAGCGGCACTGGCGAGTTTAGTGTACGACATGATACATGAGAAGAAGGGGGAAGAGGAATGAAGGAATACTATGTGAAGGAATACGCCGTGATAACCTACCGCGTGAAGGCGGAGAGCAGAGCGGAGGTCGAGCAGATGATTGAGGATTGTAATGAGTTCGTGAGCAGTCCCTCGCACAACGTGAGTTGGGATGTAAGTAAGCACACAATCACGGAGGTGAAGCAATGAGCACAGTGAAGATGTGCAAGGAGAGAGGCTACCACTCGTGGGACACGGCTCATGCCTACATGGACGGGTCGTTCGATGAGGCCAGCATCACGCTGTCATGCTCGGTCTGCGACGCCGAGGTCGAGATGACCGGCGACGTGAGGACCAGCGACGGATGCTACATTGACTACGCAGTGGAGGAAGAGTAATGATTGACACGGACAGGTACGAGGGACTGACGAACGACGGCAAGTGGAGGACCACCGACTCCGATGACTCGGTGATATACCATGATGCTGAGCGTGATTGGTACGCAACCATCGCACTGGTGCAGCGTGACAGCGACCACTACGGCAGCGAGGACAACCCGGACATGAGGCTGATGGCAGACGCACCACTTCTCCTTGATGCATACAAGCAGTTGCGTGAAGCACTCATCGCCATTCAGCAGTCGCTAGTATGGGATGAGAAAGACAGGGCGATGAATGGCGACCCAATTACACTTGAAGCACTTGTCACTCAAGTTGAGCAAGTGCGAAGCGACATAACGGAGATGATTGAATGAAGGTCGAGCCCACCATCTTCGTCGAGGAGTGGTTCGCCAAGAGCGACCCCGCCCGCAAGTACCCACGCAAGTCCAAGCGCGTGGCAATCAAGTTCCCATTCGACAGGGAGATACAGAACGAACTCAAGGATGCGCTCCGTCAGATGGACGGCTACTACAACCTGAAGTTCTCCAACGGTGGCTGGTCCATCAGATACGACCCGGAGGTAATCAGGAGAAGCGCATCTATTCTCAAGCAGAAGTATGATGTCACTGACCTGCTCGGCATGGCGAAGGATGCGCCTGTCGCTGAGAAGGCAGAGAGGATTACCAATGCCACGGCATCAGTCGTGCGCGGTGAGATAGAACTCAACTGGCCTTGGATTAAGGACAACGACCTGCGTGACCGCGTTCGCAACATCGTCAAGGGCGTGCCCAACAGGAGTTGGGATGCCGGGAAGAAGGTGTGGCGCATACCGATTGGCGAGGCCGGCTTCCTGATGGCGAGGCTCAACGATGTGTATCAGCCGCTGTGCGATGCTATTGCTTCGCTCTCAGAAGTACAGACCTACATGGATGACTACGCTGCGAGGATAGCGATATCCGATGCCGCCGAGTTGGATGACGAGGAGGTCGTGGCCGAGATGAGGGAGAGGCTGACCGGTGTGTTCGCACCGGGACTCGAACTGTATCCCTTCCAGTACGTGGGCGTGAGGTTCGCTGAACTGGCTGGAGGCAGGTGCCTCATCGGTGATGACATGGGGATAGGCAAGACGATACAGGCGATAGCATACTGCGCCCTGCATCAGGACCAGTGGCCTGTGCTCGTGATGTGCCCGTCCAACGTCAAGTACAACTGGGCCAAGGAGGTTGCCAGATGGCTGCCCGATGCCACCGTCGAGGTGGTGAACGGATACAGGGGACCGATAGATGAGGCTGACTTCACCATCATCAACTACGACCTGATGGCTAAGAGGTTCGACCAGTTGGATGGGATGGAGTTCGGCATCAGCGTGCTCGATGAGTCCCACTACGTCAAGAACAACAAGGCGGCGAGGACGAAGGCCACGCTGTCGATAGCCGACAAGAGCGACTCGGTGCTGTGTCTCTCAGGCACAGCGATAACCAACAGGCCAGCCGAGTACTTCACCACGCTGAACCTGCTGCGCAAGGCCCAGTTCTCATCATGGCTCAACTACGTCAGGAGATACTGCGCAGCGTACCACGATGGCTGGGGATGGAAGACAGGTGGCGCGAGCAACGTCGAGGAACTCCATGCAGTGAGCAGGGACTTCACCATTCGCAGGCTGAAGAAGGAGGTCATGGCCGAGTTGCCTGACAAGATACGACAGAGCATCCCGGTGATTCCCACCAAGGCCGAACTCAAGGAGTACAGGCAGAGGCAGAGGGACTGGAGCGACGAGTACTCTCACATCAGGGACAGCGGCAGGGCACTACCAGCAGGCTACGTGCTGAACATGCTGACCGACCTCAGACATAACTGCGGTGTGATGAAGGTGGGACCAGTGTCCGAGTGGGTGCTTGACTACAAGGAGAACAACGAGCGACCCATAGTGGTGTTCGCTCACCACAAGAATGTCGTCGCACCGCTCTTGAGCATATTTAAACTCAAAGGACTCAGAGCAGATACTATCACCGGCGAAGTAAAGTCGGAGAGAAGGAGCGACATAGTCGACGAGTTCCAAGCGGGCAACCTCGACGTGCTGGTGTGCAGCACACTGGCAGCGAAGGAGGGGCTCACGCTCACAGCAGCGGACACAGTGGTGTTCGTCGAGAGGGAGTGGGTTCCCGGCTGGGAGGAGCAGGCGGAGGACAGGGTGAACAGGATAGGGCAGGACGCCGAGACCGTTCACGCGCTGTACTTCACCGTCGAAGGTACGATAGACGAGAAGTTCAATCATCTCATAGAGCAGAAACGCGCAGTCGTGAAGGCTGTGCTGGACGGCGGTGATGAGATTTCGCGCAGTGGAATCACACGTGCGCTACTGCAGGACATGGTGGATGCCGGCGAGATAGACGCGAGTATTCTCAGCATGAAAGAAGAGTGAGGAAAGAAGTCATAGTCGCCGAGAGATGCAGCAGCGAGAGCAGGGAAATAGCAATTCATATTTAAAGAAGCAAAGAAGGAGAGATGAGAGACGATGATGATACAACACAACAAAGACCGCATGGAGAGTGTCAGGAGCCAGAAGGCTGCGGCCCTCATGAGGTACCATGAAGATTACAGCAGGTGCTATGACATACCCAAGAACACCATCGTCCTGCTGCTTGAAGACGGACCGAAGTACGTACGCCGATGGTTCAAGGAGACCAATGAGGAGTGGGCCTTCCTACGAACGGCCCCACTGACCCCGAGGCACGGCGTGCTGGAGTCCACGAGGATACACAGGGATGACTTCCTCATGCACTGGGCGAGACTGAGGAACAGCATGCTGGAGCATGACCCCGAGGGATGCCTCATTCTGCAGAATTGCATCGAGGCTCAGCACAGCGCGGTCATGGCACCGGGCAAGTACGTGGTTGTGGGAGAGGGGCACGACGGCATCACCGCCGGTCACGGCATCAATCTGACGTTCCCCATACAGAAGGGCGGCAGACTGACCCGCACCCTCATGAGCATAGGGAGCGACCCCGATGAGCATGAGGTCGAGTTTGTCATGCACAATCGATACAACTCTGCTGAAAGGCGAGCCGTCGAAGCCGAGGAAGCGCATGACCGCGTCTCACTCACGCAGGTGCGAGGCGCCGATGGTCATGTGGTGCTGGCTCCCCCACCGGAGGGAGTCACCGTCAACGGCTTCATCCCCGAGGGCAGGGTCGAGGTCGAGCAGGTGTTCGAGGCGACTGGTCTCGAAGAGGTTGCTTGGCTGGAGGAGAAGATTACCAAGGACAAGGTCCCCAAAGGCTTCGTCGTCAGCGAGCCCAACGGCTCTCTTCTCTCCCACATCTGCGCCCACTGCCGTGCGCATGGCATCCCATATATCATCGGTCACGTTGACGTCGGAGACTCTTGGGTCGAGCCGGCAGCAGGCTGGGTCATCAACGACCCCGAGCATGGCTTCGTGGCCAGACCATACGACCCGGCGCAGTACACTGATGAGTTCATCGCCGGTGTGAGGTACTCCAACCTCCACTGGGAGAAGCAGTACGGCTGGCTGTCCACGTTCTTCCACCAGTGGGTAGCGATGCCCATGTCCAATCCCAGCACCGTCGCCTATCTGGCCGGTGTGTTCGCAGGTTGGATTGTCAAGGCGACGTTCGCCATATGCGCAGGGGAGATGAGGCACGCCCGCTCGAGGAAGAAGAACTACACCCCCGACATACCGGTGTTCCTCCACGCCGCCTTCGGCGAGAGCCTGATGCTGGAGGTCAATCCCAACATGCACGATTACGATGACTGCCCCGTGATGGATATCAGGAAGCACTACTACGCCTGCGTCTCCAAGATAGACTTCCAGTCCTACACTGGTGCGGCCAGCCTGCTCGACTACATGTACAAGAGATTCAGGACGAACTGGGAGAACTCGTACGGCGGGCCCAAATGGGCAGAGGCAGCGAAGTTTGGCTCTGAGGCTGCGACTGCGTTGCAGAGTTTCATCGACGGTGGTGAGTTGGAACCGATGCTCAGCGCAATCAACAAACTGGAGAACCATCAACACAACACAGGCCACCTGTTCAACAAGTTCATCTCGAAGACCGCCTTCGACTCCGGCACCAGTGGCTTCAGGGAAATAGAGATGCAATACATCACCAAGACTTTCCGAATAGCCAAATACGTCATGCAGGAGCGTGACACCAAGGTCACTCGTGCCAGCGAGACCCATCTCAACTGGACCGCACTCGGCAAGTGGCTGAAGAAGAACACCCCGAACCATCAGAGGAAGATGCCGATTCACAGCAGCAAGCAGCCTGAGTTCCTGCACGAGGCCCTCGGCAAGATGTCATACACAATATCACACTCATCCAAGACCACCCATGACCTCACCAATCCCAAGAACAAAAACTTCGTGCCCTGCGGCAAGGACGGCTGTCACATATGCAAGAAGCATGAGGAGTGGAAGAGCGAGCCCGAGCCCAAGTACACGGTCTCGAAGCACCATGAATGGCTGGAGAGCCAGCAGGGCAAGCCCGAGAAGAGCGAGCCCATGTCCGTCTTCATACTCCCGGACTTCGATGAGGGAGGGTACTACCACGAGGAGAAGACAATCAGCGAGACGTCCCTGTACGAGGCGCTGTTGATTGACATCGACAAACTAGGAACCTATGTCAAATCAGAGGCTCCCCTCAACTTACCTGAAGCGTGGAATGATGTACAAACGAGATACGATGAGTTGTACGAGACGGTGCTACAGTCATCCAGCCAGTTCACGCATGGTGAGCAGGCTAAGTTATCCAGTAAGATGGGAGCGCTGAAGTGGCTGATAGACGATGTCATTTCCAAGTGTTCGGAGCAGTGGTTGAAGGACAATCCTGACTACGAGGAGTGGCCGAAAGAATGGTGATGGAGGAATGAGAATGGGAAAGAAGAGGAAGAAGAACAAGAACAAGAACTACGACATATACACGGGTAAGAAGCAGGAGGATATCGACATGGGTTGGGGATATTACAGCAAGGGCAACTGCCACACCGGCAACATACTGGTGTTCTCCACCGGTGGGGTCGACGTCTACGGCGGTGGCTCCAGCAGGGACGGATGCTGGTACCGCATGGACCCACTGCCTGACTTGGCACTGGGCCCGGACAACGTCGTCAACAAGACAGTGGTCTCGTTCCCCGACGGATGGGCCATATCCAAGTACGCCCCCAAGCCACCGGTCATCATACCGATTGACTGGCCCGACTACTCCATACCACGTACTCTCAAGCGGGAGTTCTGGTTGGACTTGGCTCACGACATCAGGACTCAGGACATCAGGACAGTGTCATGCCAGTGCGTCGGTGGTCATGGTAGGACCGGTGTGCAACTGGCGATACTCGCCCACCTCCTCATACCGAAGGAGGAGCACACGTGGAGCGACTCTGCCGAGTTGATTCGATTCATCAGGTCGAGGATGTGCGAGCACGAGGTCGAGGCCGCATCACAGCAGCACTACATCGCCGAGGTATGTCAGATACCACTGGGTGAGGATTTATTCCCACCTAGGAAGAAGGTGGATGTCTTCGGCAGCGCAGGCGCATATCCCAGCAATTTCACATTCACGAACACCAAGAAGCAGGAGAAACTAGCGGGCAAGGGCAACTACGTCTATGAGTGTCTCAACTGCGACAACATAGGAATGCACGACGTTCAGGACGTGGAGGTCCTGTGCGACTGCGGTGACCTGATGGTTGACGTGAGCAAGTACGAGGAGTTGATTTGAATGAGTGGAATACAAGTGAGAACAAAAGGAATGCAAGCAGGACGAATGCACATACAGGGCATAGGCCCCGTCAGTGTGAACAGGGACTACGGTCTCTCCATCGAGATGAGAGCACCGGTGGATGTGACCGAGTGGTTGGGTAAGCAGGAGCCCACGAACAAGAGCGCGGCTTCAGGCAACAGCGTGTACTACATCACGGCGACAGTGCATGAGGATGATACTCAGCAGGGTGGTACGTGGATGCTGATACACGGTGACAACTTCAATCATCAGGACGGCTTGGCGCTCGGTCTCGACCTGAACAGCCCGCAGTCCAAGACCCTGATTGATTTCGCGCACCAGTGCCTGATGGTCACACCCGCTCCGTCAACAAACTTGGAGCCCGCTGAGGAGAATGAGTAAAACAGTGACAGAAGTAATTCATATTTAAAGAAGTAAGAAAGGAGAGATGAGAAAGATGCATGGAATAGCACAGACAACGAACGGACAGATGATGACAGCGTGGACCGGTAACACACCGTGGCACAACTTGGGTCAACAGGCGAAGGGCCTGATGACCTCGGCAGAGGCGCTAGAGATGGCGCATCTGGATTGGAAGGTGGAGAAACTACCACTGTGGGCAGTCGAGGAAGACGGCAACCCAGTGCGTGTCCCCGATACCTTCGGTGTGTTCAGGAGAGACGAGGATGACAAACTCGTCCCGCTCAGCCGTGGAGGCAAGAGCGTGGGACGAGTGTGGACAGCACTTCAGAACGAGGATGCATTCGCATTCATGGATGACCTGATGCAAACGCAGGAAGCGAAGATAGAGGTGTGCGGTGCGCTCGGCAACGGCGAGAAGGTGTGGCTGCTGGCACGTATGCCACAGAGCGTCGTCATCGGCGGCAGCGACGAGGTGAACCAGTTCATCCTCATCAGCAACACGCACGACGGCAGCGGCGCTGTCAAGATACTACAGACGCCAATCAGGGTGGTGTGCCAGAACACACTCACTTGGGCCCTCAACCAAGGGCGCGGGCAGGGATACAACATCCGCCACACACGGACCATGATGGACAGGGTCGACCTAGCGAGAGACGCTCTCCGCATGGTCAACACCGACTTCCTACGATGGGGCGAGATGGCGGACGGCATGCTCAGCACAGAGATGACCATGGGTGAGATGGAGACATACTTCATCGACGTCCTAGGCATCGAGAAGGACGAGGAGGGCAACCTCAAGACACGTGGCCGCAACCTGCTGGAGAGCGTTCAGGAGCGACTGTACGAGGACACCAACAACGTCGGCATGATGACCGGCACAGTGTGGCAGGCCTACAACACAATCACCGAGGCAATCGACCACGACTTCACACGACTGGCTGACGGCAAGTTGAGTCAGAAGAGGCAGGAGTCGGCTCTGTTCGGCGCCCTCGCCAAGAAGAAGCAGGTCGCATGGAACAAGGCCATGCTCGTGGTAGGTGGGCAGTGATGCATCCGTTCAAGAAGAAGGTGCTTGACAGCCTCCTCAAGGGAGAGGACTGGTTCTTCACCATGCGTGATAACGGTGGTGAAATCCACATCAGTTCCGAGTTGGACGACAACGGTGACATCACCAGCGTCAGTTACAGCATAGGGACCAAGACACGCGCCCTAGTTTTCTTGGATAACCCCGAGAACGAGGAATGGCCTCATCATCTGATGACGGCCCTCGGCGAGGACGAGGACGCTGTGGGAGTCAACTACAACGGGAGCGAGTGGTGACATGAGTGGCATACACATAGCGTTCGCCAAACTGAAGAAGGAGGTCGGGAGGCTGCAAGGCTTCGTCGACACCCTCCAAGAGCAGTCCGGCATGAGGCTGCAGCGCCTGCGTGAGCATGGCATAAGCGACCCGGTGTGGGAGCAGGAATACAACACTGATGAATATACAGGAGAGATGAAAGAATGATTGACGCACAAACGGTAATGGACGAACGAACAATCAACAGGGAGTTTTGGTGGATACTTAGATGGATTACAGAATTAATCGACCAGAGAGATTCCGGGGAGATTGATGATTGGTATTTCGCAAATGAAATAACACAATGCTGGCAAACTGAGGGGTTTCTAATCAGGGGTGAAGAGGAATGACCGACACAGAGTTTGACATAAGGAACGTTCCACCCTCACTTCTCCTTGCTCAATCGAATGGGTGGCTAAAGAAAGCGGAGGATTTGCGCAGAGAACTAGATATTCAATACAAGTACATCGAGTGGCTTGAGCAGTACGCACCTAAAGCGGGAGAATTCAATCTAGCGTGGGATGCCTACGAGGCACAAATGGAGGAGGAATAATGAGCGAAGAGAGATACGATAGAGCAGGCTGGAGCAAGGAACTGAGGACGTACATGGTGGATGCAAGCAGATGGAAGCATACCTTCACTGTGCTAGACAGGAATGGTAAATCAATGGATGTCGATATGGGCTCACCTGACAGTGGTGACTTCGATTGGTCGCACGAGGCCGATGGTTTCAATCTGTCAGGTGGAGACTGGTACGGGGACGACGACAGGCTCCCCGGCGAGGTGTGCTTCACCGTCGAGTGGCGAGTGGTCGATGACGAGAAGGTGAAGGAACTCGAGAGCGATTTCGAGCAGAAGCGCCTCGAGCATGACCACATGCTGACGCTGAAGCAGGACTTCGATGCCGACGACAAGTCGACATGGCCCAAGGACGAGCATGGGCGTCTCATCCACGAGTTCGATGACGATGAGATAGAGAGCGCAGAGGACGCCGCAGACTGGTTCTCCATTCAAGCCGACGAGTTGGCATCAGAGTTGGATTCGATTGACGACGAGTTGAAGCAGGAGAGAGAGGGCGATTGGGAGCAGGATGACATCACTGTGGAGATGTGGGGTTCAATCAATGACCCCCAGACTGGTTGCAGCGACGACGTCCCCGGCTTTGATGACTGGCCAGCCGTCTTCGCAGTGGCAGCGGGCTTGAGGGAGATGTGCCACAAGATATACTCCGAGGGCAGAGAGCACAAGGGAGAGGTGATAGCATGACATACGACGTGAAGGAGAAGATAGCGAAACTGGAAATGAAGATGTACGAACTGACGAGCGAGGCAACTACTCTCGAGCAGGAGTATAACCAACTGAAGACGATGGAGAAGTGCGCATCGCGGGACTGGCACGACTGGGAGTGGGCCGGCAGGGACGGCACCTTCACCCACGTGCACGAGTTGAATCTCAGGTGCAAGGACTGCGGCGTGGAGTGGTCGTATCAATTTGGTACCGACCAAGCGCCAGTACTTCTACCTGAGAGTAATGAGGAGGAATCGGAATGAGTTACTGGGAAAGCCTGACAGAGACACACGAGATACTGGCATGGGAGGAAGGCAGGCTTCAAGGGATGCAGGACTTGCGTAGACTCATCTATCATACGAAACTAACAGACCCTATTGTTCCTAAGCATGTGCTACAAGCCATCCGAGAGCAACAGGAGGTTATCGATGAGATACGAGGTGAAGAGGAATGAGTTATGCAGATAGCCTGTCAGAGCACGACGAGATACTGACATACGAGGAAGGCAGGCTTCAAGGGATGAAGGACCTAAAAAAGTGGATGCATGTGATTAGGGATTTCAAGTTAAAGCATCTGCTAGAAGCCATCCATGAGCAACAGACGCTTGTCGATGAGATACGAGGTGAAGAGGAATGAATTCATATTTAAAGAAGCAAAGAGGGAGAAGTGAGAGAGATGAGTGTAATCAAAGCGATGGAAAGATTGAGTGAAAGATACGCAGAGTTAGAGAGTGCTCAGAGAGCAGTCGAGGACTTGCTATGTCGGATGGAGGAGATATCCTTGCCCTCCGGTATAGAGGGTAGCCACCACGCCGACATGGAGTGGGGTGAAACCTTAGAGCAGATAGAAAGTGAGATGCAAGAAATCGAAGATAAGGTTAGGTGAGAAAATGAGCGAACAAAAGAAAGAGAATGGCAAACTGAAATTGACGGGCTTCCAGAGGATGTGCTTGGAACATGCTCTTGGAGTCGATTACGAATACGAGGCGTATGAAGACAGAGGCCACCTCACTGCCGAGCAATGTGAGGACGCCCATGGTTGGATACACGGCAAGTTGATGGTTCCATGGATACCCGGAAGAACCAATCAAGACTGGAAGCCGATAACGATAACCATACCCGCTGATATGATTGAGGCTGTATGGTATGTGTTGGACAACGCGCTTGATGCCAGCGTGATGCTGGCTGATGGTGAAATGTATCATGATATGCGATGCGATGATTACACAACGGGAATGATATCTGAGGAGTTGGCAGACAGCATCATAGACAGGACGAGTTATTCAATCGCGGTTAAACTCGAGACGCTGAAGGAGTTGATTGCATGAACAGCACGATAGAGTACGTGCTGGAGCACTTGGAGTCAGTCGCCAAGCAGATACACGGCATGCCCATACCTGAGAGGACGTGGAACTACATCCTGTCTCGCATGGACACGCTGGACACGCTGCAGTCCCTGACTCAGGACTCGATGGCGCAGCACGCCGCATGGCTTCACCTTCACGTGACGCTAGGTCAGTACCCGCCGCTCGACGGGATTGGGTGGCAGATGCTGATACAGGACATCTACTCTGAGACAGGAATACATCCCAGCAAACTATCCGGGTTGGACATATCTGTCAACACGGACAGGATGAATCCCAAGGTGTCGGTGAGAGGCACAGCAGACACGGCGAGCGGCGAGGGCCTCTCGGCGGAGGGAGTCTTGGTCGTCATGCAGATGGCCAATGAGGGACTGATAGAGATGGATGAGGCCATCAAGTTGGCCGAGACGTCGGACGTGCCGATATACAATCACGAGAAGCAGATAGAATTCATGGCGCAGCAGATGGGGATAGACCCGTCCGAACTGGACGGCATGGAGCCTCCTCATTCAGGGGAGGATGTATTCATACTGTAATTCATATTTAAAGAAGCAAAGAGGGAGAGACATGAGCAAGAAGAAAATGAAGAAGAAATACAAGAAATGGACAACGAAAGATGACGAGAGACTCGTGAGTATGTACGCTCAGGGAGTGAAGAGAGCGGACATGGCACGTTCTATGAAAAGGTCAGTTGGCACTATAGACCAAAGGCTGTACAAGATGAGAAAGGAAGGCCTCTATCAAAATGAGATAGGAGTTCATCGAAGGAAGAGTAAGGTACCTGACCATTCACTTCACAATAAAGTGAAAAAGCAACACAACCCAGTGAATGATTTCGAGAGCGTGACCAAGATGTTCGCTCAGAGACACAAGGAGATTGAGGCCAAGTGCCTAGAGCAGAGGCTCATCATAAAGGACACCATGGAGAAGTTGGATGTCTTACTCGGCAGACTCAGGTGGTGCTTGAATGATTGACGAAGTCAAGGAACTACGAGCATGGAAGAAGTTGGTTAGTGACATTGTCGAACAACAGGACGGCCCACACCTACGAGAGATGCTGAAGGAGTTGATTGAATGAGCGATAGATTCACGAGCATAAAACACGCAGAGTTTGAGTTGCTGATGAACATACTCAGGGAGACTGACATACAAGGGTGGGCCGAGCAAGGCGTACCCGGTATGAGGTCACCCAAGGACGCAGACGACGAGCATGCCCTGAAGAGGGCGCGTTCTGCTGTGCAGAATATCAGGAAGGTCATACTCAACATGGCATCCAAGAGAGTGTCCTTCCTACCTGAAGGGCATGTCTATGAGGGATGGGACGGCCATAGGGACGGACTTATACCACCAGCGAATCAGGGGTGGGATTGAATGAACATATTCGTACTGGACAACAACCCGGAAAAGGCAGCAGAGGCAATGGACTGTGTGAGAGTGCCGAAGATGATAGTCGAAAGCGCACAGATGATGGCGTCAGCGCTGCGCAGATGGGGTGCTACCGATGAGCAGATGCCACTCACGCAGAAGGGTATGCCGTACAAGGGCGGGTATCACCATCACCCATGCACAATCTGGGCGGGTGATTCTATGGGCAACTATCAGTGGCTTGCCAACCATGCTATCTCACTGTGTATACAATACAACATTCGATTCGGAAAAACCCATGCTTGTCAAGCACCTATTATGAAAATGGATATGATGGATGTGTTCATCAAAGGACTCGGAAGAATGACACCATTCGTTCAGGCCATGCCTGACGAGTACAAGCACGAGGATGCGGTCACGGCGTACCGAGCCTACTACCATAGTAAAGCAGACAGTCCGGGTGGTGTGCACTACAGGCACACGAGCCCACCTAGATGGTGGATGGAGGTGACAGCATGAGCAACTACCCACCGGGAATGACAGCAGCCGACCATGCGTATATCGATGGGAGGCATCCTCCCTGCAAGCATGAGGAGTGGATAGTCGACAGCAGCGACGCCGTCGAGGACTACCATTCCTCGAAGGGCGATATTATACTGAGGATAGTATGTGTTGACTGCAATGCCCATGGGTATGCAACATACAAGTCCGAGTTGAAGGAGGTGTACTTCGATGAGTGATAGAAGTGACTATGACAAAGGGATGGTCACCGTCTCGAACTTCCTGCCCGGAGGCATGATAGTCGAGGATGGGCATGTCCGCTCCCTCGCTGAGGCCGACTTCCACGCCGTGTTCGAGGACGAGCCGGTGCAGATGCTGTACACGATGCCAATCAAACCGACTTACACGCATTGTCAGAAATGCGGCTGTGAAAATCACGACGATGGCTTCATCGCGGTATTCGAGGATTTCCTCATGATGCCGTGCTGGGACTGCAATACCATCGTTATACTTAGAAGAGAGAGGGCAGAGGCGCAAATCCCAAGTTGGGAGGACGAATTAATATGACGTTTGAAGTAAATGAAGAGATGAAGAACTGGGCGAGAGAACACTTTGGGTCGATAGGCATCGGTGGCATATGGTCACCGGATGGTGCAGGGCTGACCTATCAGAAGTTGGATGACAACACGTGGAAACTCGTGAAGAGGATGAACCATCCTGATGTGATGGAGAACCATGCTAGGTTCGCCACTCTGATGATGGCCGTGGGCATCAACGTCGCCGAGGGCGAGGAGGTGGACTACGAGCCACCCACCAACCCGGAGCAGGCCTACATCATGGAGCAGCAGCACAAGATGGAGATAGCGCAGACTTGGACCTGTGAATGCGGGAAGAGAATGATTGAGATGGCCCTCGATGATGCGGTGGCCTACTTCGTCAGCGAGCAGGAGGTTCTCATGGAGTCGGGCGACACTGACACAATCGAGGTGTGGGCCTACAAGATGGAGTGCCCGGAGTGCGACCGTGAGGTGAACATGGACCCCGATGACTACCACCTGCTTGCGGGCGATGACCTGTTCATGCAGTTCATCGATTCGGACGGCACCAAACTTCAGGCCATGACCAGAAGGCAGATGATAGAGACAGCAGATACTAAAGAGTTAGGAGTACTTGTGGGCTCTTGCTCCCCCAACACGGGAGCGAAGGTGCCACCTTGGATGTGGGGCACGTACTGTAGAATAATAGGAGATGAGGAGGAGTGAACGCGAGAGTCATTGAACACTGCAGGAGATGCGGTGTCAGGCGAGTCATGTGGAATTACCACAACGGCACTCTGATGTGTAAGGAGTGCTTTGGAAATGCCAGTCCCAGTCAATAAACACTCAGGGAAGTACTGCATCAAATGCAAGAAGCAGAGAAATCTGGTATGGGACCCCGCGCATCTCATGTGTTATGATTGTATGATAGGAGGTTGATAGAATGGGAGAGGAACCGATATGGAGAACTTCCAGCATGGAAGGAAAGTGGATGGACGGCAAGGGAGATGTCGCCATCAGGAGAGTCGACTACTACGACAAGATATGGGTCGACTTCCGCATCATGAACATGAAGGAGGGTAAGAACCAGCACACGCGTCATGGGCTCAGGCTCACTGTCGAGCAGTTGAGGGAACTCATGCCCAGACTTCGTGAGTTCCTTGATGAGGTTCAAGATGAGTTGGAAGCGAAAGAGAGAGTGAGTGGGAATGCCGAGCAGCCATGATAGAAAGACAACCACAGCGTTGAGACACACTGTGCATGGTCAGTCGAAGGACTACACCATTCACCTGTCCATAGCGCTCTCATTGCCCCTCGACGTGGCCAAGCAGGCGAAGAAACTGCATGATGCCATGCTTAAGCATCCGCTCTGGGACAACAGGAGAACGCCGCATGGCCTCTTGGTGGATTGCCTGTACATCGTGTCGAACAGGCATGGTCACAAGGTGACAGTCAAGAGGATGGTGGAGGCCTCCAAGCAGGTGCTTGAGATTAGCACACAACCCAGACCGAGAGAGTGGAGCGATGCATACTCCTTCGTGATAGAGGAGGTGCTTGGGTGAGGTTCACTCAAGCGTCGAGGATTCACGAGTCAATGAGACTGGGCAGACGCAAAGTCAATCTTATTTCCAAGATAGAAGAAGTGGAGGACGCGGTCAATCTGCATGCTCTATTCTTCCCTAGGAGGAAACTACTGAGCAGGAGCGAACTCGCATCGATGTTCGCAAAGGAGGTGGGTGTGTATGTCGATGTCGTCATGGATGTACTTGGCGAGGACAATCTCTGGATGGCGCTTGCTAATGAGAGCAACAAATCCGCCTCAAGGAATTGGTCGGTCTCTCAGGCTGTACAATACGCTGAGAGCGTGGCTGAGGGCGCTGTCAAGATTCTAGACGTAGCCCACATGATGGACGAGATTGAAGCCAGATTATTCTGGCGCTTCATTCTCTCAGATACTATCATGACAGAAGTATCTTTCATCAGGGCACTTGCCAGAAATAAAGTCCAACCCGATATTCTCAAGCGGCACATGTCGATGAAGAGCAGCGACGAACTCATACGAGTCCTATTCGACGACCCCGAGTCTCTCGATGCCGGTGCTCGATGGTACGAGGAGCCCAGCCTCGCTCTCATGCCGAGGCACTTCCTACCCTACCTGTCAACGGACGGGCCCAGCAGGATGGAGGAGTTCAACGACAACATGTATCAGAGAATCATGCACAAGGGCAGCACCAAGATGCTGCACGTGCTCAATGAGATAGACGGCTCTCGCTTGGTATGGCGTGACAGGAGCGGCAGGCTGGTGCCGAGGGGGAAGGCCCCCATTCTCGATTGGGATATTCGTGGGCCGGTAATACTCGAGGCCATACCTGACGACAATCACATCAACGTGTATGATGCTATATTCCCCCGTTACCCCATGCTGACTCTCGACGAGAGGCTGAATCGATTCCAAGGCATGCTCACCGACGAGCCTGTCACCATTCACTTCCCAACACAGGTCGAGCAGTGGAGTTCACTATCCTACATGATTGACGACGACGTCATTCGATTCCCTAATCCAGCGCCTTACGAGCCATCCGAGGATGGAGGCTTCACGCTCATGCGTTCTCTTGCTCGAAAGTACTTCAGAGTTCATTCGTTCAAGCAGACGGATGACGGACTGATGGTACGCGTCAACATAGTGGATGGGATAGAGGACTATGTAGTGGTGGGTACTTTCATGGTGAAAGGAGACTTGGCCAGCGAACTGACGTTCAGCATAAAGAGAAGGACACCGCTCAGCCCACGCAAGGACTGGCAGAAGATAGACAATGAGTGCATAGTGCTGGAGGTGGTGGTGCCTGAAGTCAACAGAGACCCACTTGAGATTGTCACTCCCCTGCCGATTGCAGTTCACGACGACCTAGGTCTGTCGGACGTTGTGCAACTCGTGGACCTGATGTATGGAGAGGATTGAGATGGACGACTGGTCGTACGCACTGGGCTTCATCGTGTCCGACATCAGGTTCCACGTGAACGTCACTAGGTCTGACAACAACGACATAGGCTTCAGGTTCAGGAAGTACGCATGGTGGAAGACGCTGTTCAAGCATGACAGGCAGGACCTTCTGGAACTGATAGAGGATGAACTCGACACGATGGGCATACCTCTTCTGGAGATGTACTATGATGAGGAGGATATTATGAAGTTCGATATACTGTTCAAGAAATCAGGAGTCAGAGAACACTTGCGTGATGAAAGTAATCTCGACCTATTCCTGTGGTGCATGGATAATCCCATGCCGAAGGACTTCGATGACTTCGTCGAATGGGCTGAGAAATTTGAATTCATATTTAAAGAAGTAAAGAGGGATGAGTGATGCAGTGGAATGAGAGAGCGAGGCCCGTGAGCCTCAAGCACATAGTGGGGCAGAGGAACTTCATCTCCGACGCCGAGTCTTGGCAGTCCAATGACGAATGGCCATCATCCCTGCTTCTCGTTGGTCCACCCGGAGTCGGGAAGACCACATCAGCCAGAGTGATAGCACGTGCGGTATTAGGCGAGTTCTACGACCCTGTGAATTACTTGGAGACCAATGCCAGTGATGAGAGGGGCATCGACTCCATACGAGGGGAACTGAAGACCTTCGCTGGTACCAGACCTCTCGGCGCTGACAGGAGAGTCGCTCTTCTGGATGAGGCTGATGGTCTCACACCAGCAGCACAGGATGCAATGAGGCAGGTCATCGAGAATCACTCGGATAACTGCCTATTCATACTGACAGCGAATCAAGCGGACAAGATACGACCTGCAATCAAGAGCAGATGCTCGGTTTATGAGTTCAAACCTCTCACACCGGAGGAGGGTGCGATGCATCTTACCAACGTATGTGTCGCAGTCAATCTGGATTTCAATATCATAGAGGCGTGGAAGCCATTGTTTCCACGTCTGGTTTACATTCACAACGGTGACCTGAGAGCGTGTGTGAACACTCTCCAGTCGCTCAAGCATGATGAGGATGCGTTGAAGGAGAAGTGCAAGGAGATGGATGTGGTCTCCGACGCAGCAGCATCCGCTCTCGTTGACAATTGGCTGGAGATGAGAGTCAGCCTGCACAATGCCCTCGACAGGGGCAGCACCAGAATGATGGTCATGCAGTCCTTCTATCAGAATATATCATCCTTCTTCGAGATAGGAGAGGATACCAACAGGCTGTGGGATATACTCGCAGTCTACTCAGACATGATGAGTCGCATTCACGAATGGCCTGACAACAGTTATTCCTACGTGGATTGCTTTATTGCGAAATTGAAAAAGGAGTTGAATAATTGACTGAAGAAATAAATGAGATAGAACAGAAAGAGAACGCCCCAGCGGGCTTCGCTAAGATGGCGAAGCCGAGTAATGCGATGCCCGATGGGCTACGTGTGCGAATAGAGAAGCACGCAGAACGCACAGGGGATTCAGTGGAGGAGGTCACCAAGCACTTCCTCGACAGCATCAGAGACGACTACGGCTGTGAGAACTGGGAAGACGAGGATGAGGACCTTCTCATTGATTGGGCGGAGCAATGCTTCGTACAACTACGCAGGAGTACAGTATCTGGTGGGGCCAACACGACTTGCTTCGTCGGATGCTTCATCGGTGTGGACGCTAACAAGAGAGACAGGCGTGCCAACATGGTAGCCAGAGCCAAGAGAGACTACACGATGGACCCCAATCAGGCCATCGGCAGCGGCAAGGTCGGAGTCTATCAGAAGAAGGGAGACCAATGGGTCATAGAGACAACCAACGGAGTCATCGACACATTGGAGCCCGTCAATGAGGCACCATCCATGGGATTCATGGCAGATGGTGATTACATATGCCTCCTAGGCTCGACAACCGGAAGGCCAATGCCATCGAGCATGATGGGAAGGCACTACTTCTTCCTAGGAAACGAGGAGAGCAAGTTCGAGAGCAACATCCAGATGTGGAGAGTGGATTGCGTCGGTGGTGCTGTGGACATATCCGTGAAGGTGGGAGAACCATGCAGGATATACGTCAGACCACCCAATGACAACGCCCCGGAGGCTTACAAGGACGTCCTCGGTGTGTCTATGGGATTCGAGGATTCAATCAAGTACACGGATGATTTCGTCGGTGAGTCTGATAGAGAACATCTACACCCATCCAAGTTCATGACAAACAAGCGGTTCCATGACTGCTTCGTCCCCTTGGAGGACCTAGCGGAAGTGTATGAGGCTCGCAGTAGAACTTTCGAGATTAATGGTGAGACTGGAAGGTCCGGCCCAATCGTGATTACGAAGGGAACGGTCAACAGGCTATCCACTGAACCGAGGGACAGCGAGTACGACCAGACAGGAAGAAACTTCTCCCTCAACCTAACCAGCATAGGGCTGCAGAGCATGCACGGCCAAAGCCGTGGCTCTGAGGTGTCATGCTGGGTTAGCGGTGCATGTTATGACTCAACTGACCCCTTCGTTTCGAGGAAGGACGACGGTCACATCGAGTGGGCTGAGAAGTCCACTGTGCTAGTGGTCGGACGTGTGGGTATGTCTGTCATCGACGGTGAGAAACTACCCAAGTTGAACGTGTTCGGCGTTTATGCCGACCCACGCAGGGTTAGACCCAGAGTGGGCGGCGGCAACACCGGCAGGGAGCAGTTCGAGTGAGGTGATTATTGTGGCAAAGAAAACAATGAAGGAAACAATGAAGGAAATGAAGGAAGAAAACGAGGCAATCAAAGCGCAGTTGGCGGCTATTCCTGCTCTCGAGCAGCAGTTGGCCAAGATGCAATTGACCCAGAGACTGCTGGAGCAGCATGCGAATGCTGTGATGGCGGCATCTCAGGCTCTCCTGCGTGACATAGAGGCCCTCAACAAAGCAGCAGGAGGACAGGACTGATGGCTGGTTTCGGAGCAGCGAAGCAGATGCAGGAGGACAGGGAGGAGGAACTCCCACCTGTTAATACTCCTGCAAAGGCCAAGAAGACAGTCGACCCGTTCGCAGACCTGCGTGCTGAACTGAGCATACTGCATCAGCAGCAGCCCAAGAGCACGGTGTTCGCCCTCATAGCAGGGCATGAGAACACCGGTAAGTCCGCCATCGTGCTCGACGCCTTCAGCAAGAGCAAGAAAGACGGTCAACTGTGGATTCTGGATTTCGATGGTGGTGGGGCCGGCACGGCTTCCGCCTTCCACAGGGACAACGACAGCATCCGATGCTGGGACCCTTGGGTCATGCAGCAGGGAGACAGGACGGCCTACGACTATCCGGGCACCCACGACCGCGTGATGAAGATAATGCAGTTCGCTGTGGACATCGCTAGGAAACAGAACACTCCCGGTTATACTGGTGAGAGGCTGTGGGGAGTCCATGTCACCGGCATAGACCTGTGGGACAGCGTATGCATCAACAACATGCGCATCGTGGATTTGAATCTCGCCAAGGACGGTATCGAATCCGCTGACTGGAACGTGAAGGTGGGCCATCAATGGGACTGGGCCATCCGCAAGACTCGATTCCATCAGTTGACTGCCTTGTCAAGAGGACTGGTCAAGGCTGGTGTGAGTGTGTTCTGGGAGACCCATCTGCGCATGACCAACTACTCGTTCGGTAAGAATGAGGATACTGCGAAGTGGAGACCCGACTGTGAGAAGGCCACGAACAACTACGTCTATCAGATTCTGATATGCGAGAGAAAAGACGTCTATAATGAGGAAAGAACGGACGTCATACGAAGCGAGTTCACAGTTACATTCGACAAGAGCAAGACCAATGCTGAACTTCAGGGGCAGCGCCGTACCATTCTGGTGACAGAGGCAGGGAAGCCTGCTCGATGGATTGGCCTGCCTGAACTCTCTGACGGAAGTCTTTGAGATGACTGAGGTAACGCTTGACAGGAAGAGCCTGCTCGGCTTCATAGCCGGGTTCGGTGAGGTGGATGACCTACGACTCAGTGTCGCAGGCACTCGCATCACCGGAGAGGTGGGCTTCTCGACTCACTACCTACGCCGGACTCTCATCGTTGATGAGGATTCGATAACCAAGGAGGGCGACATCGACATCGGTGATGTGTCTAAGTTGAACATATTCTGCAAGAGAGCGAAGACCACTGCAATCACCCTGAAGCAAACGGGGAGCGGTAAACTGCTGTACATCAATGCTGGAAGTATGAAACTACAACTCCCGACACCTGACAGCATAGTCAGTCACGCCAAGACCCCTCTGGTGCGTAAGATAGTATCCAAGTCAAGCGAGTCGATGTGGACCTCGTGGATGACAGGCACATCAAGAGAAACACTGTTGGAAGTACATGGTGACATAGACGCCAAGGAACTCAAGGCCATAGGCGGCATGAAGGGAGTCATCGGGGCTCCTGTGTTCAGAGTCTTGGTGAACGCGGAGGAGGCGGAGTTCTCGGTGCAGGCTGGTAAGAAGCACACGCCGAGGCTCTTCTTCACCACGGAGGTGCAGAACGCACAGGGCCCGAACGCCACGATAGGCAGTTCGTTCGGCTCTTGGTTCATGCAGTGCGTGAACATACTAGACGACGACACAGCGACCATTCACTTCGGTGAGGGTACTGTGCTCATCATAGAACAGGGACATGACCTCCTGATTATAGTGGACCAGAAGGAGTGATTGCGGTGATTGTCGATTGGTTCTATCCGAGCAATGCGATGGAGGATGACCCTCTCATCTACATACGCACGCGTGGAGCCGACGGCATCCTGCACGAGAGAATCATCGGACCTGAAGACGAGAGTTACATGACACCCTTCTGCTGGGTTCCTAGGAATCTGAATGAGCGTTCTATACAGCGAATAATGCGAAGGTACCCCGGCACTGTGTTCCACACGAATGAGAGAGCAGAAGGTATAGACGGTACTTCCCTGATGAAACTATCGACTCCCAAGCCCGGTAATCTATGGGATATCAAGGATGAGTTGAACAGCACCTACGAGGCAGACCTGAACTTCAATGACTGTTATATTATTGAGAACTACCCTGAAGGGATACCCGAGTTCCACCCGAGGATATGGTACTTCGATTTGGAGTGGGACCCGAGGGAGGACTTTACTACTGTGATGGCAGTAGTCGACAATCAGGATGAGCATCCCCATGTGTTCGCATGGAAGGACGACAAGGCACCCAAGGACGTGTGGGTGGAGCGCGAGGGTGGATACATGCTGCACCTGTGTGCTGATGAGCACTCCATGCATGACGCGTTCCTGAACTACCTAGAGGACCGCAACCCCGACATCTTCGTCGCTCATGCGGGTAACTGGGCTGACATACCCCATCTCATGCGCAGGCTGGAGAATCCAGCGCGTCTCAGCCCAATCAACCAGATTATCAAACCCAGAGGCAACGACGGCTACGATGACACTGCACAGCCAATCAAGGGTCGCATCGTATACGACAGCGCCGCTCGCGGCATGACTGGTAGCGGTTTCGAGTCGATATGGCAGAAGTCTGGCAGAGGACAGATGTCCAGCAGGAAACTGGACTGGGTCGCTCAGAAACTGGAACTGGGTGAGAAACTGACCAACCGTGTGGAGGGCATGACCGTCCACAACGGGTGGTACGACTACTTCGACGAGTTCGTCGATTACTGTCTGGTCGATACTACTCTACTGAGAGATATAGACCAGAAACTGCATGCGACTGAGTTCCATGTGGCAATGATGAAACTATGCGGTGTCAACTTCGGAAGCACGTTCAGGGTCACGCGTTACTTCCGTGGTCTCATCGCTAGGAGGACACATCACAAGGCCCCGTCATCACGAGCGCAGAGCCGTGAGGACCTGCAGGCCGCTTACATTCCAGACCCGGTTCCGGGTCGTCACGAGGGAGTTGCGTTGGTGGATTACGCATCTCTCTATCCGAATATAATACGCTCACTGAATCTTTCTTGGGAGACGCAGAGGAAAAACGCTGGTGATAATATCAAGTCACCCGGTAATGGTACCCACTGGGACCAGTCCACCAAGGGTCTGCTGCCTAGCGTGGTCGAGGAGATGCTCGCGCTGCGCAAGGAGTACAAGGCCAAGATGAAAGCAGCGGAGGACTATGACGAGCGACGTGGCTATGACATGCTGCAGACTGCGACCAAGGTCGCTGTCAACGCTCTCTACGGTATGGTATCCATGAACAAGATAGGAGGAATGTGGTCCGACTTGGACATAGGTCGCACTATCACGTACATGGGTCGTGAGAGTATCAAGTTCCTACTTGCAGAGAGTGAGAAGATGGGATACCGTGGCCTGTATGGCCACACAGATTCAGCATTCATTCAAGTTCCATTCGACGAGGCTGAGAATCTAGCGGGTCATCTCACGAAGAAGGCTCAAGAGGACTTGGACATGCCTTACATGGATGTGGAGTTGGAGGCTTACTTCGACTACTGGATGACAGCGAGCACCAAGAACAGATACTTCGGAATCAAGGTATGGCCTGAGTCCGACAAGGGAAGCATGAAGATATCAGGCTTCGAGGTGAAGGCCTCCAACTCAGCACCAATCAGCAAGAGAGTGCAGGAGACAGCCATGCAACTGGTGGGCAACGGTGCTGAAGAGCAAGAGGTCAACGATGCGATAAGACCGATATCGATAGCAGTCAAGAAAGGAGACGTACCAGTTGAGGAGTTGAGTCCCTACGGCAGGGTGAAGAGGAAGTTCTCCAAGTATGAGTCTAACGTCCCATTACCCGTCAGGGCAGCGAAGTACTACAATGACAACATGCAGCCAGAGGAGCCGTTCAGGCCCGGAGACGGTGCGCAGTGGGTATTCGTCAAGGGAGTTCCAGAGGGCATGAGCAATACGGTGCGTGTGCGTAACAAGACGTTCGACGCGAACGTGGTCGCTTTCAGAGATTCATCAGAGATGGATGATTTCGTGCTGGATTACGATGTAATCGTCGAGAAGATGATTCGTGCGAAGTTGAAGAACATATTCGATACTATGGGATGGGATTTAGACAACGCGTCTGGTGCCCCTGTACCGGAGGTGTATTGGTAATGTCAAGAATAGAAGATGAAGTGTGTAAGAAGATACAGGAAAGAGCGCAGATTGGATTGGAGAAGTACGGTGTGACTATGGAACGCACTGATTTCGATTTCAAGACTTGGTTGATTTATCTCCAAGAGGAACTGATGGACGCAGTGGTGTATCTGCAGAGGCTTATCGAGGATGTGGACTCTGAATGAGATGGAACCCTGTTGGCTCTGACAAGGTCCATCGTGACAATGAGATTGAGTACCCGTTCGAGGATATGCTGGAGTCCTACTCCAAGAGCACCTACGGGTGGGCCCCTGAGATGGAGGACTCGATACTCCGTATCACCAAGAGCAGCCTCGGCACGTTCGACTTCTGTCCCAAGCAGTATTACTTTCAGAATATAATGAAACTGAGGGGCGAGGAGAAGGACCATCATGTCCGTGGAAACAACGTGCATGACATGACCGAGTACTTCTGGCTGGAAGCACCCTCCCACATAGATGAAATCCTAGAGGAGATAGAGAACGGCAACGTTCACCTAGCCAGAGAGAAACTACACTCTATCATACCTGAGCCACCAGAACCTTACCTCTATGGTGAGGTTGAGCAGATATCACAATGGGTGGATTGGCAGTTCGACAGGTTGGTCGCAACCAAGGGTATCGACTGGTTCCCCGTCGGTAATGAGGCTGAGGTTCATGCTACGAGAACGGTGGAGGTCGAGGGCAAGAGGATACCCATTCACATGCGTGGCTTCATCGACCGTATATTCGAGAGCCAGAATGGCTACATCCTCATGGAGTTGAAGACCGGGAAGTGGAAGAACAGCAAGGCTTCCAGCATGAGAGCGGAGATGCAGTTCTATAGAATGATGCTCGATAACAGTTCACACATAGAATTCCTACCCATAACACATTGGGGATGGGAGTTCCCCGGTGGAGGTATCAACAACGGTGATGGGCCTCACTGGGATTACGAATCAACCAGCGACAGGAAGGCCAAGTATGCCACTAGCACTGTCGAGAAGAGACTCAAGAGGCTGGTTAAAGCGCATCTTGACAAGAATTTCCCCGCTGAACGCAACGATTACAAATGCGTATGGTGCGATTTCATGGAGTTATGCCCTGCGTGGACACAAGAGGAGTTGAAAAATAATGACTGAGATAACAAAGAAAGAAAGAACGATGATTGCCGTATTTGATGAGGTGCTGAGGTACCTCGCTCCAAGTGTATCCTGTAGGGTGCAGGTTGGTGCCCTTGGTAGGAGCGAGTTGAGAATATACAAGACGTATCAACACACCCTGCATGACTATGGTGAGATAGGGATTGACAAGGTCGATGGTGTTCATCACTTCGACATCACTGTCAACAAACAGTTTCTAACTCCAGAGTTATCAGGTGGATTGACAAAGACCCTACTGACATCTATCGAGAGCGAAGTAGAAAAACTACGTTGATGTGATACGATGAGTTTCATCACCTTGGACTTCCCAAGGGAAGTGCTCGAGATAGGTTCTGACGGCCAGAAGGGATACAGAAGGCTGGTCAAGGACTGGGATAGTCTCGAGCGCTACTGGAGGGGTAAGAATGGAAGTGGTAATGTCTACTTCACAGCGTACGGCTATCGTGCACTCACTCCTCCTCGCAATCATCGTGTGGATTACAACACTCCAATAATCAGACACTTCGTATGCGATTTCGATTGTAAGAACTTTCGTGACAGAGGCAAGGACATCCCCTTCGATGAGATGCATGAGCAAGTAAAACGCTTGCACAAGTATCTCATTGAAGAGGATACGATGCACTTCATCTGGTTCAGCGGGGGAGGCTTTCACGTGTGGATTCCTCTTGACACGGTATTCACCCCCAGCAACGGATTCGACGTCACTCGTGTGAAGGACGCTGGGAGGATGGTGCTCTCCAAGTGGCATAAGGAACTCAATCTGTACAGCAACGACCCCACTGTGGCATTCGACACAGCGGGTATGATACGCATACCCAATTCATACAACAGCAAGAGAGGCTGTTGGAGTGTACCGATAGACAGTGATGCTCTGATGAACATGTCTCATGATGAACTGATAGACAACGCACAGGATTCAATCGGTGGATACATCCAACATGGGAATAAACCTCTGAGCATAGTACTGCCAGAGAGGAAGCAGATATTCACAGCCAGAAGAAAAGAGATAGTCGATTTACCGGACATATCCATCGATGGTCTGACCATTCTACCCTGTCTAGCGCAATCAGCGATGGGTGAGGGTAACCCCACACACAGGGCTAGGTTGCACTTCGCATCCTACATGGCGAGCAGACTGAGATGGTTCTTCCCACCAGACAGCGTCAAGGATGAGGAGAAGGAGAAGCATGTCGATTTCATAACGCAGGTCATATCAGAGCAGGGATGGGTCGACTTCGACGAGTCTTACACGAGAGGACAAGTCGAGAGCATAGTATACGGGGGCAGTGGTAACAGCGGTTACAATGCAGGAATGTGCAGGACAATCATATCAGATGGTCTGTGTAGCGGAAGGTGCAAGTTCTACGACGGCACTGCGGAGGGGATGATGTGAAACATACGTTGAGTCAGAAGTGCCCCGAGTGCGGTGGACCGAGGTCATCCAACAACGTCAAGAGCAAGTCATCCTACTCGGGTATCTGCAACAAGTGCATGGTGAGGCCGAAGAACGGCAGCAGGTGCAAGCACGTCAACGAGAAGGGTAAGAGATGCGCCATGAGAAAGTATAGGAAACATGCTCATTACTGTCATTTCCACGGAGGTAAGAAAAGTGCCTAAGCCCAACCTAATCATCGATTCCAATGAGCGAGGCATGCTCTGCGACTCAGTGCTGAGGAAGGCTGAGAAGGCTGGTCTGATAGTCAACAGGCAGTCTCTGGTTGTCGGGGACTACGTTCTCGGAGAGGCGTGTGTCGAGGCCAAGAGCCTGAGTGACTTCTTCCAATCCAGCCATAGCGGTCACCTATGGCGTCAATTGGAGAACATGGACGTCAATTATCCTAGGTTCTTTCTCGTCGTGCATGGCACCATTGACAAGTACGTCGCCATGGCAAAGAATAATGGACGGAGGATAACGTACTCTCGTGTTCAGAACGAGTTGACAGGCACCCTCGCCAGAATCATGGCTGATTTCGAGTGTCAGGTCTTCTACACACCCAACACCAGCGAGGCTGCTCTCTTCATCATCAAACTACATGACAAGTTGCACAAACCGGCATCGAGTCACGGTGCAAGGACGGTGCGGCGTGTTGCCAGCAACGACATACGCGCTGATATGCTTCTCACCATACCCGGACTGGGCAAGGACATGGTCGACAAACTTCTGGAGAAGTGCGGCAGCATAGAGGAGATGTGCTACCCTGACGCCCTCAAACAGGTCAAGGGTCTCGGCCCAGTCTTGAGAGGGCGTGTGATAGAGGCTCTGACCAGCGAGGAACCCATGCATGTCGAGAGGAAAGTCAGAAGATAATCAAATGTATATACGAGTAATCGGACATAAGATATATATGGGGTCTCTCATGAGGTCAAAATTATGAGAGATTACACCGAGTATGAGGCAGTGAAGAAGTTCCCCATCTTCCAAGGCTACCTTGAGCATTTCAGAGAGACATCGATAGACAACGACATACCGGGGATGCTGTCGTTCTTCTTCCTGCAGGGGCAAGCAGCGGTACCCTTCGTGAGGATACCATGGGGGCCGAGCCACCTCGACCCACGTGTGCATGTATTCTGGATTCAACCATCGAGGACCGGCAAGTCAGTGGCATGGGAGTTCGTCGGTGATGTCGCACGTGACTCGGCGATACCGACTGACATGTACACCACTGGTACAGACGCTGCTCTCATCGGTGGATGGGAGGAGAGCGAGGATGAGCACGGAGAGAAGATTCAGACATTGAAGGAGGGACTGCTGAACGGACGTAAGGCATTGAACTTTGATGAGGGAAGTATTATTCTCAGCCCTAACAAGCATAGTCAGGAGACAGTCCTGTACCTGCAATCAGCATGCAATCCGGTGGGCAGCAACAACAACACGCTCGTGAAGCACACCAAGGCCGGTAGGATAGAGACCGAGTCTCTGGTGTCGATGTGGATAACCACGTTCCCCCCGAAGGGCGTCAAGGACTACGTGCTGACGAAGGGTATCTTCCAGAGGGTGCTTCTGTATTGGGCAGAATGGAACACTGAGAAGAGAATGAATGTCAGTATGCTCAGAATGAACTCGGCCTTCAAGAAGATGCCGAAGGTCAGCGTGAACTACAATCAAATCACAGACTACTTCAACAACCTCACCAAGAGGCTGCGCGACAGGCTGCTCAATCTATCTGAGATACCATTCACGGAGTGGGAGTCCATGCCAAGACCACAGCAGGAGGAGTTGATTCAGGCTCACATGCATGAGATGTTCTCAGCGGATGACACCTTCTACAACGCGTGCTATGACGCCATAGAGGATTACTACACACTGCTGAACGGTCTGGCACCCGGTATCAGCGAGGTTGTAGCCTCGTTCATGCCAGCGGTGGAGAACTACACCGTCATATTCGCTACTCACATGGCTATGATTGAAGGTGTGTGGGAGGTGACAGGAGACCACGTCGACATGGCGAAGGACATACTGTACGACCTCACCAAGAATCTCATACTGTGGTTGGAGGACGAGGTTGAAGTCGGTTTCAAGAAGACCGAGGTCAGTGAGTACAGGAACAAGTTCACACTTTCCTACCAGAATACCGATGCCGTTGATTTCGAGGATGGAAGAGGACAGGGTTGGAGAAGGAAGGAGGCTATGCTCAGAGTATATGAGAAGCAGGCTAACGTCACTCGCGGCACTGCTTGGAATCACTTCTCCAAATACGCGAAGGACATGTTCGTGGTGACCAAGGAGAAGAAGGTAGTATACCTGAAACTCAAGGAACAGAAAGAGTAAGACTTTGATTGACGGAGTGTTAGGTGATACCATGACTGACATACTATCACTCGATATAGAGACTGAGAATTACTCCTATGACATAGGTGGATGGAACAACAGAACACTGTTCCAACCCAGTGTGATAGCGACATGGGACGGCACCACAGGGACCGTCTTCTCCAAGCAGGAGATAGAACTGGACGGTGTGAATAGTCTGGACCTCCATCCTAGAGATGTAGGAGACCACATAGCAGGACACATCGAGAAGGGAGGAAAACTACTAGGCCATAATATTCTCAACTTCGACCTACCTGTCATAAGAGACTCGTTAGACTGTTGGGCTGCAGGCGACGCGATGGCCAAGAAGGACTCTATAATAGACACCAAGAACATCGTGCACAAGGCCTCCCTGCCTCACGGTAAGGTTGCTATGGACCTCTCCATGCTATGTCGACAGACACTCGATATGGACAAGAGCATGAAGAGCGTGGAGGCTCCCTCCGCTTGGAAGGAGGGGAAGTACAACGAGGTGGCTGACTACTGCCTTAAGGACGCCAAACTCACATACGACCTATACTCGTACATGCAGGAGTATGGCATTGTCAAATCACGTTCACTTGAAACCGGAGACACGGTGGAGATTGAAATTGAATGGTGAATGAAATGAATGAGCAGGAAGAGAGGAAATTGAAGGGCGCTTTGCACCTTCTCCTCAACATGATAACGAATGGACACTCCATGGTCGACATACAGATGGTGGCTTCAAAGGTCGCCGTACAGATAAAATGGCCATACTTGGATGATAAGGGAGATGAAGAAGAATGATATTGAAATGGTTGAGAAGAATATTCGGAAGAAAGAAAGATGAAAGCGATGACATTGAGGTCCTACTTGAGAAAGTGGAGGAGGAGAAGAAGGTCATGAAAGAGATTCAGAAGGAGAGGAATGTCAAGCACCTCGAGGGTCTATCATGGAGCGCCTTCCGCTCGCACCACAAGGGTACTCCTATCGCAGAGATATCCAAACTCTGGCAGGAGTACAAGGATGGCGCCTACAAGGTAAGGGATAATCAATGAGCGAGAGCAAGGAGCAGCGCTCAACAGCGCAGACGCTCAACATCAGGGCAGCGAAGACGATAGTCGAGACGTGCAGGTCCACCCTCGGTCCGATGGGCATGGACAAGATGATGGTCGACGGAGCGGGCAATGTCATAGTCACCAACGACGGCGCCACCATACTGAGGGAACTCGATGTCGCTCATCCGGGCGCCAAGATGATGGTGGAGATAGCCAAGACTCAGGAGGCCCTGTGCTATGATGGTACTACCAGCACAGTAGTACTTGCTGGTCAACTGCTTGCCAACAGCGAGAACCTCTTCCAGAAAGGGCTACATCCCAATGTCGTGTGCAAGGGATACCATGAAGCCGCTCAGATGGCTACTACCTATCTTGAGGAGAAGATTGCCTTCGATGCTGCTGAGGAGACTCTCAAGAGCGTTGCTAAGACGGCTATAACAGGCAAGACGCTCGAGACCGCTACTGACATAGTCAGTCAACTGTGCGTTGACGCGGTCATACGCGCTGGTGATGCTGACAAGGTGAGGGTAGTCAGCCTACCGGGTGGCAGCCTCGAGGACTCCTATCTGTTCAATGGTGTAATCATGAGCAAGGACTTCGTTCTGGAGTACGACCATGATGAAGATACCAGCGCCCTACTAATCAACACAGGGTTGGAGATGGAGAAGTCAGAGGATAACGTGCAGGTTCAGATAGATGCTGCTTCATATAGCAAGTTCAAGCAAGCGGGCAAGGACGACCTGCTCACCAAAGCCAAGAAGATAGTCTCGGCGATGGGTGGACGCGGGGTTGTCTTCGTCAGGGACGGTGTTCATGACAACGTCTGCGCATTCCTGAAGAAGAACGGCATCGGCGTGGTCAGGAGACTGCCTGAGAGCGCCATGCGTGCTCTGTCATCCGCTCTTGGCATACCCATATCACAGACTGTGGACGACACTGAGTCATCAGCACACGTCAAGTTGCTCAAACAGAGGCACAACGACGTCGAATATCTATTCGTGGCTGGTAGTATTGAGAGCGACCAGTCGACACTCGTTCTACGAGGTGCCACACAATCCACACTGGACGAGGTGGAGAGAGGCTTCGATGACGCACTGGGTGTGGTATCGATAGTCAAGGACACGAACCGCGTCGTGTGCGGCGGGGGCTCCAGTTACGTTGCCATGGCCGCTCACTTGAGGAATCACGCTGCCACCATAGGAGGAAGGGCTCAGATGGCAATCGAGGCTTTCGCCGATGCTCTGGAGATTATACCTGCTACAGTGGCAGAGAATGCTGGATTCGACCCGCTCGACATCGTACTCGCTATGAGGAACAAGGTGCAGAACGATTCATTGAACTACGGCCCCGACGTGAATGACGGTGGTATCATCGACATGAAGGATGAGGAGGTCTTCGAGCCCAGCATGCTCATCAGGCAGGCTGTCCTCAGTGCCACCGAGGTCACCACAGCGATACTTCGCATAGATGACATCGTGAGCAGGAGGCCTGTCGAGTAATGGGACGGCTGATGGACAAGTTGCGTGTATCGTGCCGTGGCTGCGGTCACAAGCACATACCGCACCGTCTGTCTGGTCGTTATCAGAATGGTTCAAAGCGACGAGTGTACCTGTGGGAGTGCAAGGAGTGCGGTCACATATGGAAGGACTCGGCGTTCAGAAGTCAGACTTGAGGCATCATTGGCTACGTGCAAAATAGTTATGGTGTCAACAGGGGGGTTTGTGTAGTAAAAACGGGGATTGCTTCTATTCATGCATCCTACACACGACGTGGAATCTCTTTCGCCACACTCCGTTTTCCTCCCTTCTATACACAATGTTAATCTACAAGCCGGTGCAGAAACTACACCATGGAGCGCAACTGCCGATGGTTCAATGAGTGGGCTAGTGAGACTATGGATGGCATACACATAGAGCAGCCACCCAGAAACCGCTTCATGACGACTCTGATGACACTGTTGAGGCTGGAGTGATGAGACTCAGCAGCACTCAACATTCGATGGGTACTTTTCTGATAGCATCGGTTCTGATAGCATATACTATCGTCATGACTTCATTCGTGACGCAGCAGGGCGTGGACCTGAAGAGCCTGCTGATACTCTACACCAACATAGCATTCATCTGCATACTCGTGCAGATGCACGTGCACAGTCGTCATGACCTTTATTAGCAACTCAGCAGGTGATGAATGCATGGCACTCAGAATAGAGTACGTCACGCCCTACGGAATCACATGCAATCAGGCTCACTGTGTGATAATCGGTACGAGATGCGATAGAGAGAAGATAGAGGACGGAAAAGTGTATGAGGTGCATTTCAACGGAAAGGTATACGCCGACCTACAGGCATATAATGATGATAAGTCACCTATCGGCGGCTTCAATGGCTCCTTTGAGTTAGACGTTGGTGATGGTAAAGACCAGTACAATATAGTAAAGCAGTGCTATGAGCATCTCAAGACCATGAGCGGCTTCGATGCTGGTGTTGATTGCTAGAATCACTCACCGTTTTCTAACTCTTGAACGCGAGCAGTCAGTTCTTGAACTGCTTTCAACAGGCTCCATATCATCTCATCCGTGTTGACAGTCAGATGACCGTGGCTGTTCTCCACTACCGATTCAGGGAATATCTCTTGGAACTCCTGAGCGATAACACCTGTTCTGATTTTATCAGCATCTAGGTTGTATACGTTCTCCCCGTCCCAACCTACCTTGACCTTGACTTCCTCACCTGATGTCTCGTCAATCTCAGGCTCTCCTGTTTCATCGTCTATGACTGTCTCATAGATGGGAGTGGCCTTCTCCTTGTACTGGAAATTGCGAATCCTGACATTCATTATCTTATCGAGCGTTGAATCTATATCCACTATGTTCCTCTTCAGCCTTCTATCAGAAGTGGTTGACCAAGTTGTTGCGTTATCACCTTGGAACATGGAGCCACTGCTATCACCGGTCATCCATGTCACAGTGCCGTTACCGGAGGATATCGAGCATTGGGTGTTGCCAGTCGCGCTTGCGACATCCACTGAGCCGATTACTACGTTCTCCGCACCTGAAGTGATGTTATCACCGGCATTCTGACCTATGAGGATATTGTACCCTCCACCAGTCATCACCTTTCCTGCTCTGAAACCAACCATCGTGTTCTTAGCACCAGTTGTGACTCCTGAGTAGTTGGCCTGATAGCCGACAGCGGTGTTGTAAAGTGCTGATGTCGCTGCTGACATGGCTTGATACCCGAAGGCAGTGTTCCCGCTGGATGTAGTCACCGCATCCAATGCATATGCGCCTACTGCTGTGGATTGATTTGCAGTGGTTATCTTCGCCATCGCAGAATATCCTACTACTGTGTTATTGTCACCTGTTGTCAAATCCTCCATAGCGAAAGCACCTACAGCAACGGTGTTATCACATCCAGTGGTATTGCTGGAATCACCCTTTCCAGCGTCTTTGCCAATCAATACGTTATATAGCCCCTCTGCACCATACTCCCCGGCTTCGTGTCCTATGGCTATGGTGTATCCGTATTGGTCATTCGTTACCTCGGAGCCAGCGTTCTCACCGATGTATATGACTCCTGAAGATTGCGCGTTCTCACCTGCTCCCCTGCCAATCATGATAGCACCGCTTCTATCGTGAATCGCCCTGCCTGCTCTCGCACCTAGTATGACGTTATCAGTCCCGGTGTCGATAGCCTCACCAGCGAACTCTCCAATCAGGATGTTCCTGTTTCCGGTTGTTACCGAGTCACCTGCTTGATATCCTATAGCGACGTTGTAATCTGCGCTTGTTATTGTCTTCAATACGTCCTTGCCGATTCCTATGTTTCCAGTGGCATTGTTCAGTGTGCCTGTCGTTGGAGCCGAGCCATCGCTGTTCGTCTGTAGGAGGAAGCCATCCACGAAGTTGGTTATATCCATGCTCACATCCGTCAAGTCGCCCATGACTGAAGCACCACCACCGCCGCCTCCTGCTGCCTCCAAACTGATTTGACCGTCTGAGTGGTCGTATGTCAGAACGTAGTTATCCTGCCCCGCCCCTACTGACTGGTCAGCATCGAACACGAAGTTCCCTAGAGAGACATGGCCGCTTGAATCTCCTGTTATCCACACAGGGCTGCCGTCTCCCGAAGAGATTGATAGTTGGTCTGAGCCTGTTGCGCTGGCTGCATCTGCTCCACCAATCATCACGTTGTTTGAACCACTGGTGATATTGTCCCCTGATTCATATCCTATTGCTATGTTCTTGTCTCCGGTGGTCACCGCTGATAATGAGAGATATCCTAATCCTGTGTTGCCTGTTGCTCCATCCTGCACGTTCTTCAACGTGTATCCGCCGAATGCGGCGTTCTGGTCTGCATTGTTATTCGCTGCACCCTCCATAGAGAGATAACCGACTGCCGTGTTCCTACTTCCTTCGTCTGTGTTGTACAACGACCTGTAGCCGACAGCGGTGCTGTATTGAGCCGTAGTCATGCTGGTCCCCGACTGATGCCCCAAAAACGTATTCTGATTACCGCTTGTTATTGCATCTCCCGCATAGTTCCCAATTACTACGTTCTTCTCACTCGCAGTAGTAGCACCGAGAGCGGAATAGCCGATTGCTATGTTGTCACTCTCAGTATCTGCGCCCTGTAGCGTACCATGGCCGATTGCTATGTTCCTCTCTCCTGATGTGAGATTGAA
>TARA_R110002012_G_scaffold109617_2_pt1 | contig 34201 bp, 31 predicted proteins | sample TARA_R110002012 | Tara Oceans TARA_R110002012 (sample SAMEA4396515) | marine metagenome | biome: Westerlies Biome; feature: [DCM] deep chlorophyll maximum layer (ENVO:01000326); material: water (ENVO:00002006), including particulate matter (ENVO:01000060) such as... | depth 40 m
ATTTGCGAAACCTATCTATTGAGAAATAGATAGGTTTTTTAGTTTTAGGATGTATATTTGCCTCTAGAGTGAAGCGCACGTGGTGAAATTGGTAGACACGCCACCTTGAGGGGGTGGTGGGCGAAAGCCCGTGGAAGTTCGAATCTTCTCGTGCGCACAAAAAAAGACTAATTAAAATTAAAACCTATAAAAGAAAAATAGCATCATGAATATTCATGATGCTATCTAAATGTTTATTATTGTAAAACTGTAACGCTATTTTAGGACGTCACAATGCTAGTTTTTAATCTGCAAAAGCCATTAGCAAATCTTGCTTAGTAATGATATGAGCCTCATTTCTATCATCTAAGATCATCAAGGCCTTATCTCCATGATTCATCATAGAAGAAATTGTGTCTACAGTCGTGTTCATTGCAATGAATTTAAAGGGATCATCCATTATTTCTGCAATTGGCTTGTCTCTCAAATCAGGGTTTTCAACTAGTTTATTTAATAATTTAGTGTCTGAAATACTTCCTACAAATTCATCAGATTTTGTAACAGGTAATTGAGATATGGAAAGTTCATCTAATAACCTTACAACTTCTCCAATCTTCTTTTCACTGTCAATACTAATTAATTTGTAGCTTTTACTTCTTTTCTTAATTATATCCTTGGCTGTAGCATAATCATTATTTTCAATAAAGCCATGATCACGCATCCAATCATCATTGTAAATTTTACCTAAATATCGAGTTCCGTGATCGGGTAAAATTATCACCATTACATCATCTTCTTTCATGTGTTCCTCTGCGTACTCAAGTGCACCATGTACAGCTGAACCACAAGACCATCCACAAAAAAGACCTTCTTCTCTAGCCAATCTTCTAGTCATAATTGCCCCATCTTTATCAGTCACTTTTACAAAATGGTCAATCATGGCGAAGTCCACATTTTTAGGCAATATATCTTCCCCTATACCTTCTGTCAAGTATGGATAAATTTCTTTTTCGTCAAAAACGCCTGTTTCTTTATATTTCTTAAATACTGAGCCATAGGAATCTATTCCAATGCTTCGTATTTCCGGGTTTTGTTCTTTTAAATATCTCGAAGTACCGCACATTGACCCACCTGTTCCAACGCCAGCTGCCCAATGCGTTATTTTGCCCTCTGTTTGTTCCCAAATTTCAGGTCCAGTTGTTTCATAATGTGCCCGTGCGTTGGACATATTATCATATTGGTTTGGATAAATAGAGTTAGGAGTATCCTGGTGTATTTTTTTGGCCACAGAATAATACGATCTGGGATCGTCTGGACTCACGTTGGTAGGGCAAACAATGACTTCCGCTCCCATGGCGCGAAGAATGTCCATTTTTTCTTTAGACTGCTTGTCAGCCAAGGTGAAAACGCATTTGTAACCTTTAGAGATAGCAGCTAATGCTAAGCCCATCCCTGTGTTGCCAGATGTCCCTTCAATTATAGTACCTCCGGGTTTCAGTTTACCTTCTTTTTCAGCATCTTCAACCATTTTGATCGCCATACGATCTTTCATGGAGTTGCCGGGATTGAAATATTCAACTTTAACCAGAATTGTACCTGGTATTCCCTTGTTGACCTTATTTAATTTTACCAATGGAGTGTTGCCAATGGTCTCTATAATAGAGTTGTAGTACATTTTTTAATAGTTTGCTTTCCGCAAAGTTAGTTATTTATAATCATCATTGAAATGTGACGTATGTAATATTCATATTCTTTTAAGAAGAACAGTCAGTTTTAAAGTGGCGTTATTTGTCAAGTATTAAATAAAAAAAAATATGCAGAGCCTTAATCCACAAATCTTATTTAAAATCAGTGAGTTGTCAGACTACGGTTACAACAATAGTTTTCAATTTGAAAACGGAGAATTGGTATTAAGAAAAGAAGTAGAAGAGCGTAAAATTGAAAAGCATTATGTTGCAGAACAAGTTTCTGTTGAAGCTGAGTACTTATATGAAGATAAAGGATCCGCTGTAATTACTTTCATGACCAACGATGGTGAGTTGGGTTATGCTATTGATACTATGGATCCAACAGGTCAATTCCCATTACTCAAATATTTTGAGGCTATAGAAGAATAATGTTCTTTAACAATATTTTATTGTATCCGTTGATTTACCAAAACAAACAATGTAATTATGGATCCAATGAAAACAGTGGCTCAAAAGATAGATGAATTGAAAGAGAAGGGGTTTGTTGAAAACTTTTTCTTTGAAAATGGGAAGCTTCAAACTGAAAGTGATGCCTTTGAGCAAAACGACATTAAAGAGATAAAAGAATATAGATTTGAAGGTAAATCCAACCCTGATGACTTGTCGATTTTATACCAGATTACTACGAAGTCTGGAAAAAAAGGAACAATAGCGGATGGGTTTGGCCCAAATGCAAATCAAGAACTAACAGAATTTGTATTACAGGCAGAATCTTAATTCTGCCTTTTTTGTGCCAGTAGGTATAACACAGCCATCCTGATGGCAACCCCATTTTCAACTTGATTGAGGATAATAGACTGCTTTGAATCTGCAACATCACTACTGATCTCTACCCCTCGGTTTATTGGACCAGGGTGCATCAAAATGATCTCCTTGCCTAATCCATCCAATAACTTTTTATTTACTCCATAATAAAGAGAATATTCCCTTAGAGACGGGAAGTATTTCAATTGTTGCCTTTCGAGCTGAATTCTCAAAATATTGGCAATATCGCACCATTCTAAGGCTTCTTTAACATCCCAACTTATTTCTACTCCCAATTCGGATATATATCTGGGTAGAAGAGTGGCAGGCCCACAAACCATTACCTCTGCCCCGAGTTTTTTTAGTGCGTAAATATTTGATAATGCGACTCTGGAGTGTAAGATGTCGCCAATGATTGCAACTTTTTTTCCTTTAAGATCTTGAATTTGCTCTCTTATTGAATAAGTATCTAGTAATGCTTGAGTAGGATGTTCATGAGTACCGTCACCTGCATTTACAATATTTGCTTGAATATTTCGTGCTAAAAAATGTGCTGCTCCCGGACTTGAATGTCTCATCACAACCATATCCACTTTCATGGATAAGATGTTATTGACAGTATCAAGAAGAGTCTCTCCTTTCTTTACAGAGCTATTAGAAGAGGAGAAATTAACCACATCTGCAGATAGTCGTTTCTCTGCCAATTCAAATGATAATTTGGTTCGAGTAGAATTTTCGAAAAATATATTAGCAATGGTTATATCTCTGAGTGAGGGGACTTTCTTTATGGGTCTATTGATAACTTCTTTAAAGTGGTCTGCAGTCTGAAAAATCAATTGAATATCATCAGCTGTTAAGTCTTTGATACCCAATAAATGATTTACACTTAAATTTGTCATTGTTCTTCGTTTGTCACTAACCAGATTTTATCATTTTCTGCGCCTTGATCCGTCCACTCCACTAACACCCGTTGCGTCTTGATTGTATTTACTTTTCTACCAACATAGTCAGCTTGAATAGGTAAATCTCGAGTATATTTCCTGTCAATAAACGTTAATAATTCAACGAGTCTGGGCCTGCCAAAAGCGATCATAGCATCTAAGGCCGCCCTTACTGTTCTTCCTGTGAATAGGACATCATCAATTAAGATCACTTTTTTATCTTCAATAATGAAAGGAATTTTTGTAGCATTTGCTTGCAGCGGAGTGTCCCGTCTTCTAAAGTCATCTCGATAAAATGTGGTATCCAATAAGCCCAAGGGGAGGTCTTTATTGAGACGTTCATTTAATCTTTTTTGAATTCTTTGGGCTAAGAATTTACCCCTTGGTTGCAAACCAATTAATACAGTGTTCTGAAAGTCTTTGTGATTTTCAATCAGTTCTTCCACTAACCTGTTTATGGTTATTTGCAGCAGATCGGTATCTAGGATTAGACGTTTTTCCATGGCGCTGGGGCAAAGATAGTAAACTAGCTATTTATTCGACCACGATTTTATTGATAAAAAATACTTTTCTGTTCAATTTTATATTTTTTTCTTTTAGATTTTTAACTCTATTTACCCCATAAGCATAAAAATTATTACCATACCACTGCTTCAAGCCTTCTAATTCTTCATCATTGCTTTTCATTTCATCACTTTCATACATTAATTTTAGGCTTTCAGTAAATTTACCTTCAATTAATTCGCTGCCTTTTATGACTTTAATTTTCAGCTCTTGATTAAAGAGATATAGCATCACAATTTCATTTTCAAGAAAAGCTAGATGAACATGTTCTTCCAGCTGGAAGCTTTTTAGGTCATTGATTTCAAAGCTATTATCCCAAAGTAATTTTCCGTCATCATCGAAGGCAATGATGACAGCATGCGTATATTTATATCCATCGAATACTTGAGAACTCGTATTATTGAAAACTGCGTCATAAGTATAAGATGAATAACCATAACCACTAGATCTATTAGAGTAGGTCGGGTAATAAGCTTCTCCAATTAATATATTCTGATTATCTTGTCTGACTATATCTTGAACAAATAGTCTATAACTGAATCTTAGCTTTTTTCCTTTAATTTTCTTCCTAGCGATTCGCTTTAGCACTCTGTCCTTCCGTCTTTCCTTCATGTAGTTGAAAAAGTTTTCTAAATTGGCGTAGTTGTAATATCTAATTTTGTCTTGATTCTCTCGTTCAAGATCAGCAACATAGATTCCTCGGGAAGTTTCTGTTCTTCTTTTGATTGAATAAGTACCAGCTAGTAGATTTCCACCGTCACTGCTGTTAATAATTCGTCCGTCAGTAAGACTTAAGTCATCTTTCGCCTGTAGATTTTCTTGGAAAATCGGTTCTCCCATGGTGTTGAAAGCCCGAACAGTAATTCCATATCTTTTGCTCGGTAAGCGGTCAGAGGTAATGACCCGTATCCAATCATCATCTGTTTTCGACACAATTTGCAAAAGTGAGCTTCTTTCATCATAAAAACCAGGCAAGACCACCCCTCGTTTTGCTGTAAAATTGTACATCAATACCACAGTCCGCATATTTACGTTACCACCTAGAACCACTGCATCATTTTTAACTTCAAATTCACTTAATCTGATAGGCACAACATTTTCATATACATATGATTTGAAAGTATCGCTGTTTATGGAAAAAGTTAGAAACAGCAGATCTTTTGCAAAATCATACCCTTCCTGGAAAAGCATTACAAATTGACCGTTGTCATAACTGTAGCCCCGAAATGAAAATTTATTATTGATTATTACTTCACTTCTATTTACTTCCTGGAGACTAGTGTCAAGTCTGATAATTTCCCAAATTGATTCGTTATCTTCTGTTCTTTTGTCCATTTCTTTAAAAAGGAAAAGTCCATTTTCTTTAGCGGAAACAATATAGTACTCATCAGTAAAATTATCGATTTCAATTTCATACCTTAAAGGCTGTGAAATTTGACCTATTACGGATTCACCAAATGACAATATTATTATCAGGAATACAAATTTTAAGTGCATATTAAAAGTCATGATATTTTATTCATTCGTAGTAACTTATCTACATCTCTATTGTTAAAAGAAAAAAATACAGAAGCTATCCATTATCCTTCTCAATATATCCTTTAATTTTACAAAAAATCAAGAAGCTTTGGAAAATAAACAAATTATAAAAATTTTAAAGAATACCGCCAAACTCATGGAGCTTCATGGCGAGAATGATTTTAAAATTAAAAGTTACCAATCTGCTATTTTTAAGCTCGAGAGATTTAATAAAAGTTTGGCGGGAATGGATTTAACGGAACTTCAAAATATTGAAGGAGTTGGAAAAAGTTTAGCCCAGTCTATTACTCAAATTAGCCAAAATGGTTCTTTTGATGTTTTTGACGAATTAAGCAATAAAACACCTGAGGGCATTTTGGAAATGATTCAATTAAGTGGCTTTGGACCCAAAAAAATAAAATTGATTTGGGATCAGTTAAATATTGATAATCTGGAGGATCTTCTGATTGCTTGTAAAGAAAATAGAGTAGCTTCACTAAAAGGTTTTGGAGAAAAGACTCAAGTCAAATTGATGGAGGCAGTTGAATTTAAATTGAATTGGAGAGGATATGTCCACTACAGAGAAGCCATTCAATTGGCTGAAAAAATCATTGAAGATTTAGTAAAGATCGAAGGAGTCATTGAACTGTCCATTACATCAGATTTGAGACGAAAGATGGAGGTCATTAAGCCTCTTGAGCTATTGATTGCCACTGAAAATAAGGCCAAACTTGTGCAATTTGTTGCCAAAAATGAAAATTATGAATTAGATAAAAAAAATTCGGGGCCTTTAAGTTTAAGATTTAAATTCAAGCCTTTGAAAGCTGAAATTAAGCTAATTTTTACAAGCAAGAATCAGTTCACCAATGAACTATTTAAAACTACAGCAAATCCTAAACATTTGAATTTTGAATTAGAGGACGGAAAGACTTTCCATTCTATTTTAAATGAAAAACTGTTTGCTTCTGAAGAAGAAATCTATAAAGCCGCAGGACTTCCTTTTATCGTTCCCGAATTGCGAGAAGGCTTGTGGGAATTTGATTGGGCAAAGGAAAAAAAGATGCCTGCCTTAGTCGAGATGAAAGATTTGAAAGGGATTTTACATAATCATAGTACATACAGTGATGGTAAAAATTCTTTGGAAGAAATGGCGGTTTATTGCAAAGACTTAGGATATGAGTACTTAGGTATAAGCGATCATAGTAAAACAGCAACTTATGCCAATGGATTGCAAGAATTTAGAGTCAAAAAGCAGCATGAAGAAATTGATGAACTAAACAAGAAGCTAGCTCCATTTAAGATTTTCAAAGGAATTGAATCCGATATTTTGAATGATGGTTCCTTGGATTATGCTAATGATGTGTTAGAAAGTTTCGATTTTGTAGTATCGTCTATCCATTCACCGCTAAGCATGGATGAAAAAACGGCAACAGAGCGGTTGTTAAATGCTATAGCTAATCCCTTTACAACCATACTAGGGCATCCTACGGGAAGATTGTTACTGCAAAGAAAGGGGTATCCAATCAATCACAAAGCTGTTATAGATGCCTGTGCTGAATATGGAGTTGTGATTGAAATTAATGCGCATCCCTGGCGCCTGGATTTGGACTGGAGGTATGTCCGATATGCATTGGATCAAGGTGTACAAATTTCAATAAATCCTGATGCTCATGAAACAATTGGATATCACGATATGTATTATGGACTCTGCGTTGGTAGAAAAGCGGGTCTAACAGCTAAGGATACTTTAAATGCCAAGAGCTTGAATGATTTGTCGAAATATTTTAAAGACCGTAAAGCGTCTGCACTTTCAAAAGTTTAAAATTTGAAAAATATAAATAAAGTTTTAATTGTACGCTTTTCATCTATAGGTGATATTGTGCTTACCACACCTGTTGTAAGGGCAGTAAAATTACAGTTAAATAATGTGGAAGTTCATTTCGCTACTAAAAATAGTTACGCGAGTATTCTGGAAAATAATCCCTATATAGATAAGGTTCATCAATTAGATAATGATTTAAACGATTTGGTTTCTAGATTAAAATTAGAAAACTTTGATTATGTAGTTGATTTACATAATAACCTTAGAACTCGCATTATAAAGTTAAGATTAGGTTTGCCATCAAAATCCTTTGACAAATTAAATTGGGAGAAGTGGTTAATGGTCAATATGAAAGTCAATAAGCTGCCTAATCAGCATATTGTTGATAGGTATCTGGAAGCTGCTTCAGCATTAGGGGTTAAAAAAGATCAGTTTGGTTTAGATTATTTCATTCCTGAGAAAGATGAAGTGGAAACTACCTGGTTGCCAGAAACTCACCAAAAGGAATACGTAGCTTACGTGATTGGTGCACAGCATAACACCAAAAAATTACCATTTAAGCGAATGGTGGAATTATGTGATAAAATTAATAAGCCAATTATCTTGTTAGGTGGCCCAGAAGATGCAGCAATGGGGGAGCGGGTTGAACAGTTTTTCAAACAGACCGATGATTCTGCTGCTTATGAAGAGAAGTTAACTGAAATGGGTAAAAAAGCTAAAATATTTAATGCATGTGGAAAATTTAATTTAAATCAATCAGCTTCTTTGGTTAAAAATGCTTCTTACGTCTTCTCGCACGATACTGGTCTAATGCATATAGCGGCTGCGTTTAAGAAGAATATATTTTGTATTTGGGGTAATACCATTCCCATGTTTGGGATGTATCCGTACAAGGCCAAATTTACGATATTAGAAAATACAAAAGTGAATTGCAGGCCCTGTTCGAAAATAGGTTTTCAAAAATGTCCTAAGGGCCATTTTAATTGTATGAATAAAATTGTATTTGATTTTTGGTTGCCTTAATGGAAAGCGTCTTCTATATGATAGTGGTTGTCAGGATTATTTAAATCAATGCTTAAGACATCGAATCGTATATCTTTCTGCCAATTTATTGCAAAAATGTAATTTTCAGCCGCTTCCAGTATTTTATTGATCTTTCCCTGGTTTACTCTTTCTTCAGGAAATCCATGTTTAAAAGAATGTAAAGCCTTTACTTCTATAAAGATAAGTAAGTTGTTATGCAGACCAATAATGTCAATTTCAGCTCTTCTAAACCTATAATTTCTCTCTAAAATTTCAAAACCTTTAGATTTCAGTATATTTATTGCAAAATCTTCTCCCTTATCTCCTATTTCTTTCGTGTTCATGTTGAAGATGTCATTCTAATATTATATTTGTAAATCGAAAAAAAACTGAACTAAATAACCATTGTGATAAAATTAATAAAAACTTTTCCAGAGCAACTTAAAGAAGCATTGGAATTAACAAATCAAATTAACCCAAATGACTTTTCCAAAGAAGATATTCAGCATATCGCTATCAGTGGAATGGGAGGGTCTGGAATTGGAGTCCATCTTGTGAAAAGCATAGTAGAGAATCACTGCAGTTTACCTGTTACTTTGATTCAAGGATATAATTTACCAGCATGGTTAAACAGCAATACATTATTTATTGCATGTTCTTATAGTGGAAATACTGAAGAGACGCTAACGTTATTAGAACTGGCAAATAAAAGGACGAATCATATTTTTTCAATTACAACTGGCGGGGCATTAAAATCGATATCTGACAAGGGTAAAATCCCACAATATAATTTTTCAGGTGAAGCTAAGTGTCCAAGGGCAGGACTTGCGTATCCATCAGTATCAATTTTAATGCTACTTCAGAAATTGGGTTTTTGTCCAGGTTTAGAAATTGAGGTAGAAATAAAGTCTTCTATATCCCTGCTAGATAAGCTTCAACCTGAAATACAATCAGAAGCAGAGAAATTGTCAAAACGAATCAAAGGTTTTTTCACTTTACTATATGCAGATCAAAGGTTTTTTCCTGCTGTTTTGAGGTTTCAGCAACAATTGGCAGAGAATAGTAAGCAGTTATCGCATGCGCATGTTTTTCCAGAGCTTAATCACAATGAATTAGTAGGTTGGAGATTTCCAGAGGAACATGTCAAAAGTTCTAAAGCATTGGTTTTAAGATCTGATTTTGACCATGAGCGTAATCAAAAAAGGATGAACATAAGTAAAGCAATTATAGCAGAGAAGGCAGAAGTAATTGAGCTTCATGGAAAAGGAGATAGCTTTATACAACAGTTATATTATTTCATTCATTTGATTGATTGGACAAGTTTCTATTTAGCCATGGAAAACCAAATTGATCCTTTTCCTGTTGATAACATTGACTTTTTAAAAAATAAATTAGCAGAGTAAATCGTGAATTTCAAACTCAATAAACAAACTCAGTTTCTTTCTTTAGGAATGATGGACTATAAGAAAGCCTGGGATTATCAGGAAGAATTGTTTCTCAAAACCATAGAGATAAAAACTTCTAACAGAAAGCTTGAGGAAGTAAGTCACAAAATAACTCCAAACTACCTCATTTTTTTGGAACATCCACACGTTTACACGCTTGGAAAAAGCGGTTCAGAAAGCAATCTCCTATTGGATCAAAATGGATTAAAAGAGAAGGAGGCTACCTATTATAGAATAAACAGGGGGGGAGACATTACCTACCACGGACCAGGACAGATTGTTGGCTATCCTATTTTAGATTTAGATAATTTCTTCACTGATATTCATAAATATTTAAGATTATTGGAGGAGGCTGTTATCCTCACTTTGAAAGATTATGGGATTGACTCTGGTAGGATAAAAGGCTTAACAGGTGTTTGGTTAGACTACGAGGAAGGCGCTACAAACCCTAGGAAAATTTGTGCTTTAGGTGTGAAATCAAGCAGATGGGTTACTATGCATGGCTTTGCTTTTAATGTGAATACAAATTTAGATTACTTTAAGAATATTATTCCGTGTGGAATCGAGGATAAAGCGGTTACGTCTATGGAAGCCGAACTAGGGGAGAAGCAAGATTTTTCTGAGGTTAGTAGCAAATTGAAGCAATACATTGCAGAACTATTTGAAATGAAATTGTTGGAAGAGATATGAAAAAAGATATTGATTTTTCACCTGTAACGGGTGTAGAGTTAGTAATTACTCGATCGGAAAATGAGGGAAATGCCCAGTGGGATGTTTATCTTATTAATAAAAACCTGATTGAATTAACCACTGTAATGATTACTTCGAAAGGTTATGGTGAAATCAATGGAGAAGAAAAGGAGACCTCCGTTTTACGTCATATGATTGAACAAGTGGAGCAACAAAGTTTTGAACGCATTGAGCCCATTCAACCTGAACTCTTTAAGTTGAACAATGAATATTGGGTGAGTTATTTTATTCTCGACCAGGTTTTTGATAAGAAATTTGTCTTTGTTCCTGACAGCATCCAAAAAGAGAATCTTCAATACATTCCTGAATTAGATTTGATGGGAGTTCGTCATGCCTAAGTGGCTTTGTTGAAATTTTATTCACAATTCTGTATATTGACTTTTTTTATAACCTCCTTTTTATGAAATCACTTACTATTCAACTCTTATTTTTGCTAGCTATTGCTTATTCTGGTGCCCAGGCTCAGATTAGTGGGAAAAGCTGGAATGAAGTTAAAACCGCAGGGCAAGGTGAACTTACTTGCGTTTATTATCAAACGCCTGGACTGGTTTTTGAAGAAAACGGAAAGATGCAAGGGGTATGTATTGACATTATGAATGAATTTAAAGCTTTTGTAAGTGATAAATATAAAGTAAATGTAACTTTCAATTTTGAAAAAAAGGTGCCAGTTTTTACAAATTTCATTAATACAGTGAGAAATGGTAAGAATGTGATGGGAGTTTGTAATACCAGTATTACATCGGAAAGAAAGCAGTACTTAAGTTTTAGTCCTGCTTACATGAACAATCCCTCTGTTTTACTTTCCAACCAAGATGCAGAAACGCTAAGGGATTTTTCTAATATGGCTGAAACCTTTGAAGGTTATAAAGCGATTATCATCAAAGGCTCCACGCATGAAAAGTACCTTAAGAAGATAGCAGACCAATACTATCCTAATTTGAATATCGAATATGCTAATTCTGGAACTGAAGTGAATACTAAGTTAAGGAGTAATGACAAGTATTTTACTTTAATTGACTTTACGGAGTATTTTGACGCGGTCAGGAAGAAAATGAACGTTACAAGACACCCCGTTGCTTTAGATGAACTAGAAGATCAATTAGGTTTCATTTTCCCAAAAGGAAGTGATTGGACAAAGGTATGGGAAGAATTTCTTACACCTACCTTTAAAGAAAGCGTTACCTACAAAAAGATTGTGGCAGATAATTTGGGGACGTCTTTCGTCAATCTAATTAGATAATTATTTGTCTAAAAGTTTTATTGATGCAGAATTGATGCAATATCTCAAGCCTGTTGGTTCAGGTCCATCAGGAAAGACATGGCCAAGATGAGCATCACAAACGTTGCAAAGGACTTCGACTCTCACCATTCCAAAGCTAACGTCTTTCACATATTTGATGACGTTATTTTCAAATGGTTCAGTGAAACTAGGCCAGCCCGAACTTGAATCAAATTTCAAGGTAGAATCAAAGAGAGTTGTCCCACAGCATCTGCAAGCATATTGTCCAGCCTCATGAGCTTCACAATATTCCCCAGAAAAAGCCCTTTCTGTTCCTTTTTTTCGAGTAACTCTATATTCTTCCTCAGATAGAATGTTTAGCCATTCTTCATCAGTTTTTTCAACTCTTTTCGGGGGTTGAGGACTACCGTTATTTGCAAATTTTATTACTTCGTTCCAGTTCATTCGTTAGCTATTATTTAATACAGTAATAAACTGATGAGTTGATGCTATGTTTTACTAAAATCAGAAAGTTCTTGATGGTTTAAGTAGTAGACATAAAAAAAGGTTTCCCAAATTTGAGAAACCTTGATTCAATTAAATGATCTTAAAATGTATATTTATCAATTAAGCTAATTTCACATTCACTGCATTTAAACCTTTTTTTCCGTCTTGAAGTTCATAAACAACCTCATCATTTTCTCTGATGTCATCAATTAGACCAGATACATGTACGAAATAATCTTGTTGTGTGCTCTCATCAATAATAAATCCAAAACCTTTTGAATCATTAAAGAATTTTACTGTTCCTTTATTCATTATAATAATTTTAATTTTCACAAAGCTACGTCTTTTATTTTCAATTACTATCACTTTGCTCTTTTAATTTATTATTAAGAAAATCTAAATACCAAGAATTTTTTCAGAAAAGACATAGAATTGACTAGTTCACATTTTAATTCTATTAATTTTACCAAAAAATTTACCTCCTAATTTAATAGTATGATTAGAAGTTTCTTATGCCTAATTTTTGTTGGTCTTATATCTATTTCATGTTCTAATTATCAAACTGATCAATCTATCACCAATTACACTATTGATTTTATAGATAAAATAGCTATTTCTAATTCTGATTTTGCTGATAGTACTAGATTTGGAGGCTTATCTTCAATTGACTTTTTAGGTAAAGATAATTTTGTATTGATTTCTGATGACAGATCTGAATTTTCACCAGCCAGAATCTATGAAATGAAAATAGATTTTGATTCTAGTGGAATAAAGGAGTATGCTCTTACTAAGACCACCTTTTTATCTAAAAAGGATAAGTCACATTTTGCATACAATGAGATCGATCCGGAGTCAATCAGATACAGAAAATCAACTGATACTTATTTATATGGCAGTGAAGGCGGCAGAACAAAGGAGTGGGTGAATCCATTTATTTGGGAAATAAATCGAGCAGGTGAGTTTATTTCAGCAGTGGAGGTACCTGAAATTTTTCACTTTCGCAATGAGAAAGGGTTGAGAGTTAATGGAGGATTTGAAGGTTTGACGTTTGAAAATGACACTATCATTTGGTATGCCAATGAATTGCCATTAAAGGAAGATGGTGATGAAGCTGGATTTGAAGTTGGTAGTTTTCCTGTCCGTCTGGTGCGCCATGATATTAAAAATAATAATGTTTTAGGTCAATATGCTTATAATATCAGTCATTTGGTTCAGAGACCTATTCCTGAAGGTGGTTTCTATATCAATTCAGTACCTGAATTATTGTATATTGACAATGGTAGTCTGTGGGCAATAGAAAGATCATATACCAAAGGGGTAGGGAATTTTGCGAAGCTATTTCAAATAAATCTTGAAGGCGCTACAAATATTAAGGAGGTTAATGCCTTGAGTAAAGAAGAATATAAGGCAGTAGGCAAAAAAATGATTCTGGATTTTTCAAACTTCAATCAGAAAATTGATAATGTGGAAGGGATGACTTTTGGCCCCAATTTCCCTGATGGCAGTAAAAGTCTGTTGTTTATTTCAGATGATAATTTTAATCAAGAGCAAGAAACTCAGTTGTGGTTGTTTCGTGTAAAGTATACTGATTGATTTTATTTAGATTTTAAAATAGTTAAGCCAAGAAGAAGATATTTTGCATGGTTTGTTTTTACTAAAAATAATATGAATTTCTTTTCAAACTTTCTCAATAGCTCAGGTGTTTTGGAAAATTCCAAGATAATGGAAAACTATGGACATCTTTTCCTTGATGAGGAACAGATAGAAGTAGGTTTTAAACTCAACAATGACACCTTTGTTTTTACAAATAAGAGGTTGATATTTATCGGTAAGCAAGTGATGGAAAGCACTGATATAAGTACTCTATCAATTCCATTTACTCAAATCTCTTTTTTCTCTCTGGTAACAAGTAAGAATCTAGATCCCAAGGCAATTTTAAAAATATGGCTCATTGGGCAGCAAGAACCAATTTTAGAAAAGGAATTTAATAAGTCGGTAGATGTTTACGAGGTGCAAAAGATTTTGGCAGGACATGTACTGTAACGAATACTTCAAATAGGAAAATTTGATTAAGCTATTCCGTCAATTGAGTGCTCAATTATCAGCCTAGCTTAATCAAATAAACAGTTGGAGTCTTATTTCAAGTCAATATCATAGATTCCAAACCTTCTTTTTAGCTCCATACTTCCCATAAGGTCTTTGGCAGGAATTTCCTGCAGTTTTGTCTGTCTACTGACCTCATCAGAACCAGCCAAATAGATTAAAGCCTCCCTCAATAGTTTTTCATTCACATCACCTAAATCTAGCTTTACTAAAGAATTGTCTCTTAAGGGGATGTCAGGATAAAATCCTAAATCATAATCAGATTGATTCAGGCTATTAAAAGACTTGGTAATGATAGGTTGCATTCCCCAAGTGTTGTCGGGGTTGTTCTCTTCGTAGAAACTAGTGGAACCAACATTTTTACCAACAGTCGTATCTCCTATGATAAAAGTTTCCATAAAAGGGTTTAATCCATTTATCAAAAGTTCTGATGCGGAAGCTGTTCTGGTGGATGTTAACACAGTTAGCTGCGGACTTTTAAGGTTTGAGCCTATATTTTGAGTTTTTTGAACGAATTTCCGGTTCAAAAAATCTTCACCGTACTCATCAATAAAAGCTTGTTTTAGTCCTTCGTTATAATCCCTTTTCACAAATATGTCCTGCTCGGAGATATTGGAGCCTATTAAGCTTGCCAAATTAATTGTTGCTCTTTCAGCACCGCCACCGTTGTATCTTAAGTCAAGCACAAGATGATCGATCCCTTCAGATTTGAATTGTTCAAATATTTGATCCATTTCCTCGGCATATTTGGCACTATCAGTGTCAATCCCTACTGAAAATAAATTATATACATAATAGCCTATTTTTTTATCGTTTCGTGTATAAACCGTATCAAGGTGATTAGGATTTTCAGCAAATTGTACTGCACCCAGCTCGAAATCTCCTATTTCTAAAAATTCCTCGTTTTCGAAATCATATCGCTCAATCGTTAAAGTATGGTTTTGACTGAGATTGCCAAGTTGATCTCTGTAATTATCTAAAGTCAAGGCACCCCCATTGATTTTAGTAAAAAGATCGCCCCTTTTTAGACCACTCTGCTCTGCTGGAGATCCATTTTTCACATAAGCGATTTGTCCAATCACGCCATTCTCGTTATTTGGGTCATTATATAAGATGTACTCATAGCCCGATTCTAAGGTGATTCCTTGAAGGGAATTAAGTAATTCTTGAAAATTTGGCTGAATCCAAGAAAATCTATCTTGATTTGAAAGTAAACTATAGAAAAAATCGTCAGGGCTTGCTCCATTTATACTTTTATCCGGTAAATCCTCATTCCAATAATAGTAAAGATTCATATTATCATAAATCCAATTGTTCACATATTCATTGGTTCCTTTTTCAAATTCCTCTGGCTCCGGCTCCTGTTCCCGGCAAGATGAAATCAGAATAATAGAAAAGAGCATTAAAAAAGCGAGAAGACTTTTCATTTTTGCCATAGTAGGTGGTTATTATTTTAATAATCTAAATTTCTAATTTAAGAAAAAAGTTCCGTTTACTGTATAATAAGATTGAGCTATTAGTTTAAAATTTTCTGAATTATGAATAGTCTTAAAATATCCTCCCCTTGGGCTTAACTGCCGTGATTCTAATTGGGATTTGCCTAATTTTTCTGCCCAAAAGTCTACTAGAACTGCTTGGGTTGAGCCCGTAGCATGATCCTCTAATTGCTGAACATGTGGAACAATAGTCCTACAAACAAAATCATCATTGAGTGAAGAAGGAGCAGTCACGCTATATCCAAATACGTCAATTTTCCTTAATGCTTCAAAATTCGGTTTCATGTCGGCAAGACTGTCCTCATTTTCTAAGAGCACAATATGCTTGTTTTCAGTAGAATAATATTCTACAATCTTTTGTCCCAATGCTTTTTCCAATCCTTCAGGGGGAGTTTGGACTTTACTTCTTTTGATGTTTTTCAAAATTATGAAATGTTCATTCTCCGAGTGTTTATCTGCTTCTATAATTATGTTACCTTTCAATAGTTTGAAACCATTCCCTAAAGCTAGTTCTGTAAATTCTTGAGTTAGGAATACTGTGGCCGCCATTGCCCCATGACCGCATAAACCAATTTCAGCGTCTGGCGCAAACCACCTGATCTTAAATTCATTTTCATGATTTGTTCTCCATAGGAAGGTGGTTGCCGGCTGCTTCATTTCGGTGGCTATTGATTGTAGCCTTTCATCAGATAGTTCTTGGTTAAGAAGAATTACAGCTGAAGGGTTTCCTAAAGTACCAGTCTTGGAATTAGAAAATACATTAATGATGGAAAATGGAAATGCAGATTTCATAGAATTTTATTTAAATTAAAATTACAATTAAAAAAAGAATAGCAAGTAAAATGGCAATCCATTTAAGATTATTCTGGTAGCTACGACTTGGGAATTCATATTGACAAATAGGACAGAAATGAGCATTTTTTTCAATCATCATAGCACAAGAGGGGCATTCTTTTTTCATTATTTCATTTCTGATCTAGTATAGATGCTATTTAATGTTTCTACGCACAAAATTCAAGAAATGGATAGCCAAATTGTAAAAAGATAATCTTGAATTTTCTTGTAAAGATTGACTAGAATATGTACATTCATATCAACGAGTAGGGAGATTTGATTTCCCAAACGTTATCAAGAGGTAGGATTAATGGTGAAGTACCGCCATTATCACCCCAAAGGCGAGTTTAAGCTCGCCTTTTGATTTTTGGGGTAGTAACTTCTAAAGAATTAATTCTCTTTATTTTCAGAATTTTCTTCTCTGTCTTTTTTCTTGTCTTTCTTAGGCTCTTCTGGTGGGCTGTCTAATATATTACCGTATTCATCAACATATGCTATCATGTCATCTAAATTGCCTCCTTTGGATTGTTCTTTGCGCAATTCTTTCTTCTCTTGCTTCTCTTCTTTTTTCTTCATGCGCTTTTTCTCTTTTTGTTTTTTGATAAAGCTATTTTGTGATCTTGCCATAAAGTAGGGTTTTAATTAATAGTGTAAGACAAGCATTCTACTTGAATATAAATACCCCCTTTGAAAGGGTTCAAAGTAGAGTAACCATGGGAAGGTATCGTTAAAGATAGATGCACAAATGGTCAAACTGACTTCGAGTAGATACAAAGCTACCAAAAAGCTTTTGAAATAACTATTATTTAAAGCAATCAGCTCGCTAGTATTCTTGTATTGCTAAGTCAGAAGTTTTACTTTTGGTTCATATTAAATTGAATTAATTTGAAAAGATCCCAAACAATTGAAGAAGAACTAGCCAACAGCCTTACTCACGGCTTTGGTATTTTATTTAGCGTGGTTGCCATATCTCTCTTAATCACATTTTCCGTCTTAGAAGGGAGTGTGCTACATATAATAAGTAGTAGTTTTTTTGGTGGAGCATTTTTGTTAATGTACACGTTTTCAACGCTTTACCATGCTATTCAACATCAAAAAACAAAAGCAATTTTAAGAGTATTTGATCATATCAGCATTTATTTTCTTATTGCCGGCACTTATACTCCATTTTTGATATTAGGAATCGGAGGTACAATGGGTTGGATTATGTTTGGGATTGTTTGGGGCATTGCTTTATTCGGGACCATCTTTAAAATCTTTTTTACTCATCGTTTTCCTAAGCTTTCTCTAATACTTTATTTGGGGATGGGGTGGATTGCAATCTTTATTGCAAAACCATTATATGAAGAACTGTCAACTACTGTATTGTTATTATTGATAGGAGGGGGGCTGAGCTACACTTTAGGAACAATCTTTTATACGAACCATAAAATGCATTATGCACATGCTATTTGGCATGTGTTTGTGTTGATTGGAACGATAACGCATTTCATAGCCGTAATGTATCTTTTATAAGATTTAATAATCTGATTCACGGATATTTAAAAGTTTTTTTATGGCTTCAATGGTTTTAGTTTCCATATCATGAATAAATCCATCGGCCATAATTACTTCTTGTAAATCATTCATGATTCTATTTGCGTTGATATTATCATTTTTATACTGGAGGTAATTATGATATATGATATGGTTGATGTCAGAATCAGATAGTTCTTCGTAGTCATCCTTCAAGCTCACAAATTTTGATTGAAGTTGATCCATATCTTCAATATCTGGAAAATAATCTTCCATTTTAGATAGAATAACTTCAATTTCAGATCCTTTTAAGCTATAATCTGAGCTTCCAACGTGAATCAGTAGGAATAAAATAAAGCTTTCGTAATTCTTAAAAATATGATGCTTGTCCATTTCTTAGTTATGTTTATGTAAATCTAAGCTTTTTAAGAATAAAAAAATAAAAAAGGCTTTGTCAATCGACAAAGCCTTAATTTTCTTCTTTGAACTGGTGAAATTACATCATTCCACCCATTCCGCCCATGCCACCTGGCATTCCACCGCCTGGCATTCCACCACCGGCTTCTTCTTCCTCTTCATCTGCTACCACACATTCCGTAGTTAACAACAATCCTGAGATAGAAGCTGCATTTTCTAGTGCTAAACGTGTTACTTTCGTTGGGTCAATGACACCTACTTTGAATAGATTCTCAAATTTATTAGTTCGTGCGTTGTACCCAAAGTCGTCTTTTCCTTCCAATACTTTATTGATGATTACCGAACCCTCTTGGCCAGCATTTTCAACAATTGTTCTTAGAGGTGATTCAAGAGCTAATCTGATGATATTAACACCAGTTTCTTGATCTTCATTTTCCACGTCAACTTTTTCTAAAGATTTGATAGCTCTTAATAAGGCAATACCGCCACCTGCAACAATTCCCTCTTGAACTGCAGCTCTTGTAGCATGCAATGCATCATCTACTCTATCTTTCTTTTCTTTCATTTCTACTTCCGTAGCAGCACCTATGTAAAGTATAGCTACACCACCTGACAATTTAGCCAATCGCTCTTGTAATTTTTCTTTGTCATAATCAGAAGTAGTGTTCTCCATTTGAGACTTGATTTGACCTACTCTCGCCTGGATGTCTTCTTTCTTACCAGCACCATTAACAATAGTAGTATTGTCTTTGTCGATGGTTATTTTCTCAGCAGTACCAAGATATTCTAAAGTAGCTCCATCTAATTTGTAGCCTCTTTCTTCAGAAATAACTGTTCCTCCAGTTAAGATAGCGATGTCCTCTAACATTGCTTTTCTTCTGTCTCCAAAGCCTGGAGCTTTAACAGCAGCAATTTTTAAAGAACCTCTAATTTTGTTTACCACTAAAGTAGCTAAAGCTTCGCCTTCAACTTCTTCAGAAATAATCAACAAAGGTTTACCCGTTTGAGAAACAGCTTCAAGGATTGGAAGCAACTCTTTCATGCTACCAATTTTCTTATCATAAATTAAAATATAAGGATTATCTAATTCCGCTTCCATTTTTTCTGTGTTGGTCACGAAATATGGTGATTGATACCCTCTATCAAACTGCATACCTTCTACAGTTTTCACTTCCGTTTCAGTACCTCTTGCTTCTTCTACAGTGATAACACCATCTTTTCCCACTTTGTCCATTGCTTCAGCAATCATTTTACCGATAGTGGCATCATTGTTTGCTGAGATAGTACCTACTTGCTCAATTTCGTTGCTGTTAGAAATATCTTTAGATTGCTTTCTTAGGTTTTCAACAACAACTTTTACTGCTTTTTCAATTCCTCTTTTCAAGTCCATTGGGTTTGCACCAGCAGTTACGTTTTTCAAACCGTGTTTGAAAATAGACTGTGCTAAAACCGTAGCAGTAGTAGTACCATCACCAGCTTCATCGGCTGTTTTAGATGCCACTTCTTTTACAAGCTGAGCACCCATATTTTCGATTGCGTCTTTTAATTCTATTTCCTTAGCAACAGAAACACCATCTTTAGTAATAGTAGGAGCACCGAATTTCTTGTCAATAATTACGTTTCTACCTTTTGGTCCCAAGGTAACTTTTACTGCGTTTGCTAATTTATCAACGCCTTTTCTTAAGCCATCTCTAGCTTTTAGATCAAATGAAATATCCTTTGCCATTGTCTTATAATTTTTTAGTTAATTTTTAAATAGTACCGAATATGTCGGAATTCCTCATGATTAAATACTCTTTTCCTTCTAATGTAAATTCTGTTCCGGAATATTTGCCGTATAAAACAGAATCACCAACCTTAACGGTCACAGGAGCATCATCTTTTCCCGGTCCTACCGCAACTACAGTACCTTGTTGAGGTTTTTCCTTCGCTGTGTCTGGAATAATAATACCGGATGCTGTTTTTTCTTCTACAGGAGCTGGTTCTACTAGAACCCTGTCCTCGTTTGGTTTAAATGATACGTTTGACATTTTAGTTATTATTTATGTTTTGATTTTTTATTTAATCTGTGATGCTGGTATCATTAAATGTGCCACTTCTTAAAGTGTGTCAAAATTGCAGGCTTTTTATCTATAAAATGTCATGTAATATTAATCCCGTAATTCTTTGTGAATTTTTGACAGATTTTTACTATATTTCTATGTCAGTTAAGTTGTTAATTTTGATGAATATGGAGAAATTATCAGATGATTGGATTACTAAAGGTAGTTTAGATTTTGAATACAAAAAGTATATTCTCTTGGCTTATTTGCAGCATGTGAGTAAGGATTTTGAGCAACATCGGCTGTATCCAACATTTGCCGATTTAATCATGCATTATAAAAATGCAGCCCAATTAAAGGCAGGTAAGGATAAGCTTTTAAAATCATTTCCTAAAAAATTAACGAAACTTGATTTAAAGAATTTTAGAATGTTTTTTGAATCGAAAGTTGAAAAAGATACTCAACTAAAGGAATTGGAAGACATTGTTGAATTTACAATGAATAAGCTGAAAGATCACATAGTAATTGGAAAAGATATTTTCGACCAAGTTGAGCAGCAAATAATAATTGAGCCTGTAGGAGTAAAGGCCTTAGAGGAAAATGAAGGTTTACTTGTGATTGACCCTCAGTATGATTCCTATTATCTTTTTTATCAATATCGAATTTCGATTTTTGAAGCTACAGAGGAAAAAATCAGAGGTTTACAGACTGTTTTTCTCAATAAAATAAAGAAGTCGCTTGGAACTACTTTGGAACAGCTCAAAATCCAGATACTACAAAACATCCAGTTAGTTAGTAATTACTCCGCCTTCAGGGTAGTAGCCTTACAGCCATATCCGTTCGAAGAAACACTATTGCCAATTGTAAAGAGAAGCTTTGCTAGTTATTTGGAAAATACTAGCAACTGATGCGCTTCGTAACCATTAAACATTTAGTTACTCCTTTTACGTACTTTGATTAGTAAAAGAGCTCGGGTTTGTATAAATTCAATTATATCAATCAATTAATCACAATATTCCTAAGCTTGTGGTTAAATGGTCTTATTTAACCCTTAAATTAAATGACATGAACAAAGTAATTTATCTTTTCCTGCTGTTGTTCATCAGCTGGAATACATTTGCACAAGAGAATTTAGACTATCAAAAACCACCTAAAGACATTCTAGAATTGGTAGACGCACCTTTAGCGCCTTCTGTTTTAATTGACAAGGAGGGTGAAAATGTGGTGTTGATTTATAGAGATCCATACAAATCAATTGCTGAGCTGTCTGAAGAGGAATTAAGATTAGGTGGTTTACGAATTAATCCAAAAACAAATATTGGTAGTAGAACACGCTATTATAATAATGTAAAAACTAAGAAAGCTCTTGGAGATAAAATAACAGAGGTAAAGGGTTTGCCAAAAAACCCGAGGCTGGCTAATTTTAATTGGTCACCTGACCAGAGTATGATTGCATTTACTCATACCACTGAAGTTGGCGTGGAAGTTTGGGTCTTATATATTAAAGAAAGTAAAGTAAGCCGTTTAATGGAGGCGAAGGCTAATGCTAACATGGGGAACCCCATAGAGTGGAGAAAAGACAATTCGGGACTGCTGGTCAAGGTGCTCCCTGAAGATAGAAAGGACCTTATCGACACAAAAACTTCAACACCTAGCGGTCCGGTAATCTCTGTTAGTAAGGGCGAAAAGGCACAAAACAGGACATATCAGGATTTATTGAGCAATCCTAATGACGAGTTTAATTTTCAACAACTGGTATTATCGAAAATAGTCTCTTTGGATTTAAATGGAAATCAAAAAGAATTCCTGCCTACAGCTATGTATTCCGATATTTCCGTTTCACCAAACGGAAAATATGTAATGGTGAGTGAAATCAAAACACCATTTTCTTATTTGGTTCCATATTATAGGTTTCCAAATGAAACCAATATTTATGACATGAACGGTGATTTAGTCAATCAAGTGAATGATGTACCCCTTCAAGAGGTTTTGCCTAAAGGATTTATGTCAGTAAGAACTGGTAAGCGAAGTATGAGTTGGAGAAATGATAAACCGGCAAGCTTGATTTATGCCATGGCTCTGGATGAGGGTGATCCTGAAAATGAAGTAGAGTTTAGAGATGAAGTCTATCAGTTAGATGCCCCTTTTAAAGGAGAAGGCAAACCGTTATTAAAAACCATCAATAGGTATCGATATATCCAGTGGGGAAATGATAATATAGCCATTGCTCATGATTATTGGTGGAATACTCGAAATATGAAGACTTATATTTTTAATCCTTCCAATAACAAAAAGCAGCCAGAAGTACTGTTTGATAGAAATTATCAAGATAGCTATAGTGACCCGGGGAGTTTTGTAACTACTAAAAACGATTTTAACGAATACGTAATTGAAATGGATGGCAGCAAGGCTTTTTTGATGGGAGCTGGATATACTCCTGAGGGTCAGTTCCCATTTATCGATGAGCTTGATTTGAAAACAAAAAAGAAGAATAGACTTTATAAGTCAACCTACACTGATAAACTAGAGAGTTTATATTCATCCATTGATATGAAGAAGGGAACAGTTTTGGTAAGGATAGAGTCTCAAACCGAGTATCCAAATTACTATTTTCGAAATGTTAGGAAGAAAAATGATCTAAAACAAATTACTTCATTTGATAATCCATTTAAAAGTATGCAGGATGTTCATAAAGAAGTGATAAGTTATAAAAGAGAAGATGGTTTATCTTTGGACGGCACTTTGTATCTACCAGTAGGCTACGATAAATCCCAAAAAGAGAAGAAACCAATGATTTTATGGGCTTATCCAAGGGAGTACAAAGATAAAAGTAGTGCAGGACAGAATACTTCTAATCCTAATGAATTCATCTATCCATATTATGGAAGCCCTATTTATTGGGTAACGCAAGGCTATGTTGTATTGGACGGTGCAGCATTTCCAATTGTTGGCGAAGGAGAGGAAGAGCCAAATGATACGTTCAGGAAGCAATTAGTTGACAATGCTAAAGCTGCTATAGATGCCGTTGATGAATTAGGTTATATTGACAGGGATAAGGTTGCAGTTGGGGGTCATTCTTACGGAGCTTTTATGGTAGCCAATCTACTTTCGCATTCCGATTTATTTGCGGCAGGGATTGCCAGAAGTGGAGCTTATAATAGGACGCTTACCCCATTTGGATTCCAGAGTGAAGAACGTTCTTATTGGGATTCGCCTGAGACTTATTATAACATGTCGCCATTCATGCATGCTGAAAAAATGAAAACGCCATTACTGTTAATTCATGGTCAAGCAGATAATAATTCAGGAACTTATCCATTACAAAGTGAACGTTATTTCAATGCTTTAAAAGGATTGGGAGCTACTGCGAGATTAGTTATGCTACCTAAAGAAAGTCATGGTTATAGTGCAAAAGAAAGTATATTGCATATGCTTTGGGAACAACATGAATGGTTAGAGCAGTACGTTAAAAACAAGCCAGAGGATTCAGAAAAAGAGGGGAGTTATAAATAGAATAATAAAGCAGTGACATCATGAAATTCTTTACTGATAAATTTTCGGTAAAGAATTTTTTATTGATGCTCAAAATATATTTCACTTATATTTTGATTAAAAGAACTATAGCCCTACATTTGCAATCCAATTTTGACAAAGAACTAATCATGGCAGGAACAAGTCTTAAAAGAAAAGCAAGAAGAAACAGAGTAGTAGCAAAGCAAAGGGTAACTAGTATCCAAAAGTTGCAACAGCAGCCTGTTATCAAAAATGTTGATATAGAAGCAATTAAAGCAGATTTCGCAAAAGCAGATAAGAAGAAACCTGCTGCTAAGAAAGAAGATACTGCTAAGGCTGAAAAAAAAGAAGAAGCACCGAAAGCAAAGAAGGCAGCTCCTAAAAAGAAAGCGGCTCCTAAGAAAGAGGAAGCAAAGACAGACGATAAGCCAAAGGCTACCAAGAAAAAAGAAGATAAGAAAGAAGACTAATACTTTTTCTTTTTGCAGATATAAAAATGAAGCGAACATCAGTTCGCTTTTTTTGTTTGTAGATATTTAATCATCACTCTCTCTACATGGCTAAAATTATTTTAGAAGCGCGAGGTATCTCAAAAACATTCGATAAGCCCATTCTTTCAAACATTATTTTGCAGATAAAGGAAGGAGAAACGCATGTGCTCATGGGTAAAAGTGGACAGGGTAAATCGACTTTACTTAAGATTTTAGCCGGATTAGTGGCTCCAGATAAAGGAGAAGTGTTGTTTGAAAATCAGAAATTGGAAAATCCGGAGGAAGTTTTGGTTGCGGGGCATGAAGAACTTGCATATGTTGCACAAAACTTCAATCTCTTACGGAACAGAACAGTGCTTGAGAACCTGAAAGATGCGTTACTTTCTTTTAAGGACGAGTTTGCGAAAGAGCAGATTAATCAATTATTAAAATTGATGAGACTTGGAGATTTGAAATCAGTAAAAATTGAAAAATTATCAGGCGGGGAAAAGCAGCGATTGGCAATAGCTAGAGCTTTAGCAACGCAACCTGCAGTCCTTTTACTTGATGAACCTTTTACCCAACTAGATTACCCAACTCGTCAGATCCTTTTAGATGCCATTAAAGAAGTAAAAAAGGAATTTGATAGCAATATTGTTTTGGTAAGTCATAATCTATATGAGGCTTTCTATCTTGCGGATTTCGTCCATATACTGCAAAGTGGTGACATTATAAAAAGCGCTTCACCTAAGAATCTGTATAGAAATCCCGAATTTGTATCTGTAGCTAATTTATTAAATGAAGTCAATGTCCTTCCCATTGCTACCTTAGGTAAGTGGCAAAAAAATGTGTTAGGGATCTGGAGTGAAAATATTATTATTGAAGATGAACGAGAAACTGAATATCAGCTGGATTTGATGTTGACAGAGAAGCTTTTTATCGGAACTTATTACCGTTATCAATTTGAGTTTTCAAAATCGCAAGTCTTAGTTGTAAAATCAATTCATTCAGAATTCGAACTTGGCAAGTACTACAAAGTAGGCTTTTCTGAGGCCGATCTATTCGATTTAAAAGAAGATTGATTTTTTTATTATCTGAGCCCCAACATCTTGTGACTTCATAAATAAATCGTACCTTTGCATTCCGTTCAAGTGAACGGGCTTATCTGAGTAGATAAGTATTTGTAAACCAAAACGATGGCAATCTTGGCTCGGGTTGTTATTGTAATTAAAGAGCCCTGACACATTATGGCAGAAAATCAAGAAAACGTGAAGAACGAAGAGTTCGACTGGGAAGCATTTGAAACCAAAGGATTTGGTGAAGGCTACTCAAAATCTAAAAGAGAAGAATTAGCAGCAATGTATGACAATGTTGCTACTGATCTAGCAGAGCAGGAAGTGGTTAAAGGTATCGTTGTTGCGATTAATGATCGTGACGTGGTATTGAACGTTGGCTACAAATCTGACGGATTAGTTCCTACCAATGAATTCCGTGACACTCCTGACTTAAAAGTAGGTGATGAAGTGGAGGTTTACGTGGAAGAGCGTGAAGATCAAAATGGAGAATTAGTTTTATCCAGAAGAAAAGCAAAAATTGTTGGTGCATGGGACAAAATCCAATCTGCACTTGACAATGACGAAATAATTGAAGGATTAGTGAAAAGAAGAACTAAAGGTGGTCTGATCGTGGATGTACACGGTGTTGAAGCCTTCTTACCAGGTTCTCAAATTGACGTTAAGCCAATTCGCGATTTCGATGTTTTCGTTGGAAAGAAAATGGAAGTAAAAGTTGTGAAAATTAACTACAGCAATGATAACGTAGTAGTTTCACACAAAGTATTGATAGAAAAAGACCTTGAGAAGCAAAAAGCTGAAATCTTGAACAACCTTGAAAAAGGACAAGTTCTAGAAGGTGTAATCAAGAACATGACCAACTTTGGTGTATTTATTGACCTTGGTGGCGTTGATGGTTTATTGCACATTACTGACATCTCATGGGGTAGAATTAACCACCCAGAAGAAGTATTGAAGCTTGACGAAAAAGTGAAAGTTGTAGTATTAGACTTTGATGAAGGCAAGAAACGTATTTCTTTAGGTATGAAGCAATTGACTTCTCACCCTTGGGACTCATTGGCTGAAGGCCTTGATGTAGGTTCTAAAGTGAAAGGTAAAATTGTTAATGTTGCTGATTACGGTGCATTCTTGGAAATTGCTCCAGGTGTTGAAGGTTTGATTCACGTTTCTGAAATGAGCTGGTCACAGCACTTGAGAAATCCACAGGATTTCATCAATGTTGGAGATGAGCTAGAGGCTGTTGTTCTTACTTTGGATAAAGAAGAAAGAAAAATGTCTCTTGGTATCAAGCAACTAACTGAAGATCCTTGGAACAAGAAAGAAGTATTGACGAAATATGCTGTTGGTACTGAGCACAAAGGTGTGGTTAGAAATATGACTAACTTCGGCTTGTTCATCGAGTTAGAAGAAGGTATTGACGGATTGGTTCACGTTTCTGATTTAAGCTGGACTAAGAAAATCAAGCATCCATCTGAATTCGTGAAAGTAGGAGAAGAGTTGAACGTTGTTGTTTTAGAACTTGATGTTGATAACAGAAGATTAGCATTAGGACATAAACAATTGGAAGAAAATCCTTGGGATACTTTCGAATCAGTATTTACTGTTGGATCGAAGCACAAATGTACTGTGTTGAACAAAAACGAAAAAGGTGCGATATTGGAGCTTCCATACGGCATTGAAGGTTTTGCTGCAACTAAGCATTTGAAGAAAGCTGACGACTCAATGGCAGAAGTTGGAGAGTCATTAGAATTCCAAGTATTAGAATTCTCTAAAGATGATAAGAGAATTGTTCTTTCTCACTTACATACACACGCAAAAGTTGAAGAAGCGGCTCCTAAGAAGAAGCCGGCAACTGGCAGTGGTAAGAAGAAATCAGCTCCTAAGCAACAGGCTTCTTCATCCACATTGGGTGATTTAGATGCTCTATCAGCATTGAAAACTCAGATGGAAGATGACGCTAAAGGCGGAAGCAAGAAAAAAGCTGCTCCTAAAAAAGAGGAAGAGCCAAAAGCTGAAGCTAAAAAAGCAGCTAAGAAAGAAGAGCCAAAAGCGGATGAAGTGAAGGCAGAAGCCAAGAAGGAAGAAGCTAAAGCGGATGAGAAAGAGGCAAAAGCTGAAGAGAAAAAAGCTGACGATAAGAAAGAAGATAAAGAGTAAATCTTATTTCTTTCAATCATATAGGAAAGCCATCTGCTGAATAAGTAGATGGCTTTTTATTTTTTGAGGATATATTTATCCTATTCATAGTCAGCTTAATGTGAAATTATTTAATAATAATTGAATTCTCTATTTGACAAGCACAATAATATGTCTATTTTTGCAATCGCAAATGCGACAATGGTCACGTGGCCGAGCGGCTAGGCAGTGGTCTGCAAAACCATCTACAGCGGTTCGAATCCGCTCGTGACCTCTTTATTTTTACCTCCTACACTAGCAATAGGGTAGGAGGTTTTTTTATGCATAAGCTTTCCAGCGGATGAGAACCGAAGGTTCGAAATCAAGCCGAAGGCGCAGATTCACGAGAGCAAGTGCAGCAAGGAAGTGCGTATGAGTAATCCGCTCGTGACTTTTTTATTTTTACCTGCTTCGTGTTAGAAGCGAAGGGGGTTGTTTTATGTATGAACTTTGCTGCGATTAATCAGCAACGTATATTTGAAGAACAGCTAACAGATGTTTTTCAGTGTGTTGATTAAGGTGAAATAAGTAGTTTAAGCAAGGCTTAGGACTGGCACAGATACAAATTCAATACCATTGGACTATTTAAACCTATCAAGTTGATGTGATCAGCATAGTTTCACTTTTTCGATTCTTTATTAGCTTTGATTTCAGCATTAATATTTTCTATACTATATGATTCATATGCCTCGCTTAAATCTCCACTATCCAGCGTTTGATTTATTTTTCTTGTTATAGCATCAAGTTCAAATCCTGTTGCTTGTATCAGATCCAATATTTTTTGTTGCTCCTTTGGTTTTGTGATTTTTAGGACATTTAATAAGCCAATCATTCTGCATATTGGCCCTCTTAATTCATGGGAATTCATAAAAGCGTAACGTGATAGGCGCTCATTCTGCTCTTGCAGTTTTTGAGTTCGGTCTTGAACTACCTCTTCTAGTCGCTCATTATTGGTAGCTATTTCTTCACTTTGACTCATTAGCTCTTCATTTTGAGCTTGAATTTCGTCATTCATCCGTTGAATTTCCTGGGTTCTTTGACTAACCTCTTTTTTAAGCTTTTTCTGATTTCGGAGTATTATATTAAAGCGGATTCTGTAAACTGAATAAAGAATGATGATAATAAGTAGGGCCAAAGAAATCAAGAACCAGTAGGTCGAATAAAAGGGTTTCTCAATAGTGAAACTTATGCTTTTTGGATTACTCCAATGGTTAGAATCAATGCTAGCTTCCACTAGAAATTCATAATCATTGGGGGGCAAATTAGTATACCGAATAGAATTTGAATTTGGATTATTTATATAGAGGTACTTATTATCAAATCCCACTAACTTATATCGATACTTTACTTGATTTTCGTCAAAAAATGATACTCCTATAAACTGAAATTCAATAGTGTTGTCATCATAATTTAAAATATTACTGTCTTCTTTTAAGGACTGGCCGTTTAATGTAGATGCTTTGGTTATTTTTAGATTCGGAATAATCTCCATACTGATGTCTTTGCTGTAATCATAAACAGAAGCACCCAACTCAGTTCCTATCCAAACTTTCTTCTTATTGATTTGAAGAAAGGCATTTCTATTTATTTCATCACCAATTAGTCCGTGCGAACGATTGTAATTAACTAGTTTTTCCTCATCCCATATAAATACACCTTCGTTGGTCCCTATCCATAATTTATTATTTGTACTTACAAATACACTATAAATTGCAACTCTATTTAATTTCTCAGTTGTGAAATAGGGAATAATCTCATTGTTTTTAATTATTGCCAATCCACCATTTGTACCAACAAAGTATTGGCCATTCCAGCTACAGATATCATATACGTTTCGATAATTGAGAGATTTAGACGTGATGTGTTTTAGCTCCTTTGTTTTAGGGTGGTACAAATACAAACCATTGTTTGTACTAACGGCAGCAATACTATCGGCACTTAAATCTTTAATGTTTCTAATTCCAGATACAGAAACCTCTTTTGTTATTTGTCCTCCCTCATATGAAAACAAAGCATCCATGCTAGCAAAAAACAATTTGTCATCGATAAACTCCACGGTAGTTATCCTATTTTCCTGAAGCTTTGGTAATTTAATATTAGCTACCTTAGTGCCATTATATACTTGTAAACCAGCTGAATTGGTGGCCATGTACAATACGTTTTGACCATCATATGCAATGTCAAGTATTCTAATGCCTACTTCATAGTTTACAGGGATTTTTTTCTTGATGTCCCCTTGTTCTAAAAAGTTCAAATAGGCTTTATTAGCTAAAACTAGTTGATCTTGATACTCGGAGATAGCAGTAACTTCGTCATCAGCTAATCCGATATTCTCATTGTAATTTTGGAATCTTAATACATTAAACTTGAAAAGCCCACGATGATCTCCAACCCAGATATTGTTTTCGTCATCTACAAAAATCTTATTACTCTTTGCATTGAAAATCCGACCGTTCACGAACAAGATTTCGCTTTTACCTGTTGCAGGATCTAAAAAGCGTGCAGAACTCATACTGCTAAAAAATATCCTTCCAAACTGGTCAATGGTTAAATTATGCTTATTGAATTGACTAATATTGTTGACCCCAGTATTCTTGCTTAAATACACCAGTTGATCGTTTTTATAATGTCCTAGCCAATTCTTACCCAAAAGATATAAGTGATTATTGTGCCATGTAATTTGAAGAATTTCTTTTTTCGAGCCTAAAAGCTTAGTCACTTCATGTGACTTTATAGTTTCGTCAAATACAAATAGCCCTTCAGAACTAGGAATGTAAATTTTATCCTCACGAAAAGAGACCGAGTAGATTTCAGCGGATTTAGTAGTGGGTAACAGAACTCTCTCCAATTTATCCTCTGAGGTATTTAATATCTGTAGATAATTTTGATTGCCTATTACCAATTGGTAACCCTTCTGTTTCATTTTAACATCAAAAGTGAACTTACTTTTTACTTTATCGATCGCTTCAGTCTTAATTGAATGCCATTTTTCATTTTTCAAATAATTAATCGTAAAACCTTCACTGTTCTGGCCCGCAACCCAAATTGACCCATCATCAAGTGCTCTAATGAAAGAATAAGGGGAGTTAGGAAGCTGGAGACTGTCGGGGTAAAGTTTCCAGTCAAGCGAGTTATATTCGGCAACACCTTTAGAAGTCATGAACCACAAGGTCCCATCTGGAGATTGGGTGATGTCATAAATAGCATTTGTAGGCATTCCATCACGAACGGAATATAATTTTGCTGGGTAGAATTGACACAAGCTCTCATGACCTGACAACAAAATCAAAACTAAAATAACTATTATTTTAGATAGCAGATTAGACTCACTACTCGCGTCTCTAAGATTTCTTTTAGTTTTATTTGAATTAGTAATCAATGGCTCATTATTAAATTAGTTCAAATGAATTGAAAGAATGAAAAAGCTTGCATAAAATTAAATAATTGAAAATACTTACTAAAGAAATATTGAAATAGAATATATTATCCTCAGTATTTATTTCAGGCTCTAACTCATAGGATCATATTTGAATCGATTGTAGTTCTAATTTAATCCTGAACTAGTTGTATTACATAGCAATAATGTAAAATACATTCAATAAACTTTAAAACATAGGATTGTGTTATTGTTTTTGGAGAAAAAATGAATAAAAACAATATTTATTATTAATAAATTAATTTTCCCCGCTGGTAGGCTGAAAGATCTTAATACTTGTTTTAATCGTGCTAATCAATTTTGTCAGGTGTAATTGTTTTTAACAGTGCTTTGTAATATCGTAGTTTTAATATTAAAGATAAACTTAATTTGATATTAATGTTTGGTTGAAAATACAACTTTTGATAAAATGAGATGGGGTACTCTGAAAACTACTTTCTAATCAGAGAATTCTTCGTTTCATGATTGTAATTAACTTTGCTTATATTGTTATTAAAACGCAATTCGGATTTGGATGTTCTAATTGCGGTTTTAATAGAGTTTATATATCCTATTTAACATTCTAGAAAATATTACTAGGATATATAAATCACATAGAAAGTAAATCATATTTCATGATCATACGGAAGGTAGTTTTCCCACCTCCAAGGAGTAAAAGTATCCTTAATAGATAATTCTAATAGATATTTAAAAATACTCTCCCCATTATCACTATTAGTCATGAGCATAACTCCGCTTTTTGTTTTTGGAAACAGAATGAAATAGTGTTGAAAACCATTGCCATGCCCTTCCTTAAATGCTGCCCATCTATAAGGTGTTTTAAATAATCCAAAGCCTAATCCATAGGAAAGCTGAATGATATCATATTCATCAGTTATTTCATTGGAGAGTGGTCCGAATTGTCTTTTAGATTTAATTCGGGTGTGAGGTTGTAGAATTTCATTCCAGCTTTGATGACTCAAGAGCTTTTTATTTAAAACTGCTTCTAGAAATAAAGCATAATCTGATGCGGTAGTTTCTAAGGTGCTGGGACCTCTGGGCTCATTGTCCTTGTCTTTTTGATACAGTTCGCCCTTTTTGTTATGCCCATAAGCAAAATCTGCTTCATATTGGGTTTGCCATTGAAAGCTGGAGTTGTCCATTTCTAAAGGGGTAAAGATTTTTTCTTGAGCCAATTCTTCTAATCCTTTTCCTGTAATTTTTTCAATGACTACTTGGAGATATACCATGCCTTCACCAGAGTAGAGATACTTTTCTCCAGGTTCAAATTTAACTCTCAGCTTTTTATCAGCTTCAAACCATCTCCAATTTGGGAAGCCAGAAGTGTGGGATAAGCACATTCTTGTGGTGATTTTATGGTAGAGCGTATCATTTTCTAAATCTGAATAGTCATCGTGCCAACGGGTTTGTGGCTCATACTGGTAGATCTTCTTGGGCAAGTATGATTCCAATGGAGTGTCCAAGTCTAAAACGCCTGCCTCCACTAATTTCATTACCAAAACACTAAATACAGCTTTACTAAGGGATGCCCCATAAATACTGGTGGTGTCAGTTAAAACGGTCTTATCCTCAAAGTTTTTGTAGCCAAATGAATTTTGATAGGAAACCTTATTGTTTTCTAAAATAGTCATGCTTAAACCATGGACTTCAGCTTTGCTTATGAGGAGCTTTACCTTTTGTTCCAGTGAGTCAAGGGTTAGTTTGCTTCCATCTAAGCGAGTTATGACATGCTCAGTAGGAGCTGAACAGGAAGAAAATATAACTAGCAGTGCGATTAGAACATGTTTTGCTTTTCTTTTGAGTGAAAGAAAAGGGACTGCGAAAGGGTAATAGCATTTTTGTTTATTCACCACATAAAACATATTAAAAATGATGATGGCAAAATTGATCGGTACAACGCTTACAAAGAAAAGGAAGCCATAACCTTCCACAGTTAGTAGTGCAATAAATGCAATGATAAAAATTAGGGTAATTGAAATGTTATAGTTAAGGATTTTTCTACCATGTAAATCATAGATTGGATTGTCTTCTCGCTTATGTACCCATAGGAACAAAGTCGTAAAGATATTGAAGAAAGGAACTACTACTCCTAATAGTGGCAAACCATGAAAGAGCAATAGCCATTTTGTTTGAATGCTTTCTTCTTTTGGGTTATCTAAAGGCTTTAAATCTTCTAGTTGAATACCCAATCCGACTGCCAATAATTTAAGAGTGTCCAGATGCGGATTAACGGAAGCTTTCTCGATTCTTTGGATTGTTCTTACCGTGACACTTGACTTTTCCGATAGCCTTTCTTGAGATAATCCTTGCTGTTTACGATAGTAAACTAAGTTTTTTGCGATACTTTCTTTTTCCATCATTTTTCGATTTGTTAAAGTACAAAACTATTTTTAAATGATGGACTTTGTTACGACATAGTGGTGTCACCTTGATGTCATATTATGTTTAATTGGGTTTTAAGGTGGTTTTGAGAAATAGATTGGCACACGCGACACGCGTGCGCCAATCTATGACTGCCAGTAGCTAAGTAAATGCTACTTATTAATAATTATAGAAGATATTTTATATTGTTATTAATTTTTTATTAAACTTTTAGTTAAAAATAATTTGCTAAATTCTTCCTACTAATTACTTTAGTATTTATAGTAATTTTAGGACAATACATTAGCAAAGCTAGCGCACGCGTGTCGCATGTGTCTCTAACCAAAGTCAGAAAATAATTGAGAAAATATTTATTATCAACCTTAACCCAGCTTGTATATGAGTAGAAAGTATAAATTCCACAATAAAGAAGGCTTATATTTTGTCAGCTTTGCAACTGTATATTGGATTGATTTGATGGTACGGGAACAGTATTTTTCAATCCT
>TARA_R110002012_G_scaffold178236_2_pt1 | contig 34145 bp, 20 predicted proteins | sample TARA_R110002012 | Tara Oceans TARA_R110002012 (sample SAMEA4396515) | marine metagenome | biome: Westerlies Biome; feature: [DCM] deep chlorophyll maximum layer (ENVO:01000326); material: water (ENVO:00002006), including particulate matter (ENVO:01000060) such as... | depth 40 m
TATTCAGATAACGGGGGTGTTGATGCACAAGGATGGCCACCGTGAAGAAACCAGCATGTTGCTGCCTGCCGATATGAGCGGTAACAAGAACGCGGTGCAGGCGTTTGGCTCATCCACCAGCTATGGCAAGCGCTACGTACTCAGCGCCCTACTCAACATCACCACACGGGGCCAGGATGACAATGGCAAGATCACTACCAAAGCGAGCATCAAGCTAGTGACACCCTTTCAGGCGGGACAGATCCAGCGACTGATTAGCCAGTGCCCCGCCACGACCCAGGAGTGGTTCAGTGGTAAATACGGTTCAGCCGTGCAAGTCCCTCAGTCTGATTTCGACAAGCTACGCGCCTCACTTTCTAAGCGATCGGTTAAATAACCCACCCACTACCCCTTATGACTGGAGGCTTCCATGCAAGTGCTTAGTATGGAACAAGGCACCCCAGAGTGGCTGGCGGCGCGGCTAGGTCGCGTCACCATGTCGGAGCTAAAGTCCTTGCTGGTTAAAGGTAAAGGCCCGGGTGGGTTGGGTACCGGGGCGATTACCTACATGCACCAGTTAATCGGTGAGCGCATTACCGGTGAGCTGGCCGAGCCATTTCAGGGCAACGCGCATACCCGCCGTGGGCATACGCTGGAAGGCGTAGCCCGTACGCTCTACTGCGATACCACTGGTGAACCCAAGCCACACGAAGTGGGCATCATCCTTAACCACAACGTGGGTTACTCCCCCGATAGCTTAGTAGGCGCTAACGGCCTGCTGGAAATCAAAACCAAGTTACCTAAGTTTCAGATTGAGGTGCTGCTCAGGGGTGAAATACCTAATGAGCACGTGCCTCAATGCCAGGGCGGCCTATGGGTTAGCGAACGGGAATGGATCGACTTTGTCAGCTACTGGCCCGGTATGCCGCTGTTTGTGAAACGCGCTTATCGGGACGAGATAATGATTCGCAAGATTGCCAAGCGAGTCGAGGCTTTTTACGAGGAGATGGAGCGACGCACGATGATAATTATGGAGGCATGATATTCAGCAGAATAAACATAAAAATGATTGCCCGAGAGGCTGAGGGCGTATCGCGAATCATTGTTCCAAATGCACAAGCGAAACTGCTGAACATAGTCCAGGAGTTTGTTAAGTGTCGGCTGGTCAGAGGTTACAAGCGTATTTGACCAACACTAGATTCTTAGCACCTGAAAATACTATTAAAATATAAAAAAAACAATTCGTTAAGAGTTCCATTCTCAGCAACTAACATCTGTTTTCCATTTCGAGGCGTTGTACCGAAGCACCATCATCTTGATCGACACCTACCTGTGGGAAATGATCAAGCCTGCTGTGGCATACAGCGAATCTCCTTCACTCTGGCGATAACCAACGTAACTGCAACAGAAAACACCTTTAGCATGCGCTGGGACTGGCGGAGGTTCTGTTTAACACCATATTGTTTCGAGAACCCATGAGGATGAGTTCTAAGCTGAAATTAGGTATTTGTGCACTTTTTGCTACATAAAATCTATATTGCCCCTAAGGGGGCAACACTGATCTTCCGTTATTTTTTTGCGATTTCTAAATTAGGCAGGGAGAAACTTTTTATTTCTTTAGTCTAGGTGTAAGAATCAGCACCGAAGCTAAGATTGCTATCTAGTGAAACAAGGAATCCGATGCCCCAGCGGGACAAAATTGTTGAAGCATAGCAAGCATAAGAGGAACCGGCCACATTCTAATGGCTCTTAGGTAACCAATGCTTGCCAGGGCATCTTGTGTATACCAGCTACGGCTAGTTCTAGAAACGCTACTGCGAAGACATACCAACCAACTTCGCCGAGCTGGCATCTACGCCAGAACGGACAAGTAATTTTGGAATATGATCTTCATCACCAAACCCCAACAAACGGAGTTCATTTATGCCAAGGTCAAATGCTGTCTGTACAGATCGTCCGAACGCGAGTCCTCTGTAGAAGGCAGCAGCGAAAACCCTCGCTGCGTCGTCGGCGACCGAGTCTGACATACCTACAACAAAGTCGATTTCCTTAATAATTGCCTGTGCCTGAACTTCCGAGTAGCAAGCGTTCAAAACAACGACCCGGATCTCGTTTTTCAAAACCCTGAAAAGGTCAACGAGAGCCCCTTCAGCGACAAGTCTTTCAGATCCTTGATCCTGAGCGTGCAGAACAATTCCGATCGAGCCGCCTCCGTGACCTGAGAAATGAACCACTACGGGATCATCCTCCAGCAGTGCCTGCTGTAGATCTTCAGATCGAACGGCCCAACGCGTTCTGAACGTGACCAGATCACGGTGTTTAGCGTCGCGTACCTTCTCTTCGATGGAACGCGCTTCCTCATCCAGCGCGAGACGCCCCGAGCTAGTAGGATTGGCAGCCAAGAATGTAATTCGCATTGCAGTACTCGTGATGTTGTGTGTCGCAGGTAATACCCCTGCAGATAAGTCTGACTCAGCACCTGTTGGCGGCCACCAGAAGCGGTCGGGCCAGGACAACAAGGACTGAGCGTACCACGCTACAAGTTTAAGCTCCTGCTTCCATGATCGCCGAAATGAAGACGCAGCTGACTTCCACTGTCTCGCCTCCAAAACCTGCGCCATTCGCTTATGGTCGTTATCCTCCCAGAAGAAACTTGTATGGAGCACCAACTCAGTAAACGAAGACTCGTCAATGGAGGGGAGTAGTGTTAATAGTCGTATAACCATGACAATGGGCTCCCCTTCCATGCGTTTGCGAACCGAGCCCACAACGAGGTGACGAATCGGCTCCGGGGGCGCCGGTATGTGTTCGTCCTCTGTGAAACGCCTCCACCAGGCTTCGGCTGCGCCAGCCACCACATCAGCATTCATTTTCTCCAACACCGCCGTGGCATTGTCGTAATCAAGGGCGACGCTACCTGCTCTTGACGGAAGCTTTGAGGCTATCGTGATTGCCACATCGTCTCCGTCTAGAAGGCCATCGAATATCCGGGTGAGAAACCTAGAGTTGATAAGCTCCTCTGGAAACTGCCCTTCGAGACAAAGGTGTCTACGCAGTAGTTCGAAGATAGCAGGGTGATCGATGATATCCCCAAAAAGATTTGGCTGCTCACACGTAACTGCGGCGGCTCGATCCAATAGCAGTGGCCAAGCCGTTGTGGCTGCGGCTACTACTATCTCGGAAGCGCCGCGGCTTGCCAGCATCGCCTCAAGACCTGTTTCGGGTTTTGATGTGGTGGTTCTGACGATGCCTACAACATCCGAGAGGGGCAGAGTGTCGCGGAGGACAGTTACTAATAAAGTAGGCCAATTCATTGTCGAACAGACTTGCTTTACCTCTTCCAGCAAAGGGCCTTTCGATAAACTCGGTGCATTGAACACGAGCCAAGACTCGGTTGGGCCCGACTCAATGAAGTATCTTTGCAGCCACTGGAACGCTTGAGGGCAGAGTTCTGCCCATCGCCAGATGGCTGAAGCCATTACCCGTGAGGCTCCGCTGAAAGCATAAGTGAGCCCTTTTCTAATCCCCTCCCTCCACCATTCGGCATGAGAGGAACTAAGGTGATGCTGGAGAATCCAGAGTGCATCTTGATCATCGGCATCTACAATTCGGGTCTCTACCCAATGCGCCACAGCGTCTTTTACTGCGTCACGATTTTGAACCTGTTCAAGCTTTGTCAACGATGCCGTGCGGATTTCACCGGCAGAGCTGTCCGACAGCTTCAAGAGCGCCTCACCTACTACTTTTGAATCCTCTGCTGGTAGGTAAAGCCCCCCTGGGAAAGCCTCTTGAGTTCGAACGATAAGCAGCGCATCAGCGAGTGTTCCTTGCTCTGAGTGCAGGGCGTCAAGCTTCTTTACTAGGCGGTTCAACCGCATAAGCACCGAAAAGTCGCCTGGCAAGCGTTCAGCGTTCTCCTCAAGTAACCGCTGCAGTTGAGGTGATGCCTCCCCCGCGAACCAACGGCCAGCAGGGCTCAAGCATGGCTCGGGTTGATTTGTCACAGCGATGCCACGCCATCTTGAGAGTAGCGCCGAAGGGAAAAGCGCAATCTTCGGCGGCGAGGCGATGTTCAGCGACTCAACAGCGAATACTGTTCTAAGCGTAAGCTCGCGACGCGCGCAAGGCCACAACTGCTGCCAGAGTGAAGAAAGAAGCGCTGGAGCAATAGATAGGCTAGAAATGGCAATTGGTTTATCATTTGCCGCCAACTGCTCGACCACAGTTCCGGCAAAATCTGCTCCAGATGACTCTTCGCGATGACCGATGGCACTTAAGACTGAAGAGAGATCTGAGAGGTTGCCGCATTCCGCCAGCGGAATCAAAGCCACTTTTGCACGAACCATGTTTCTCCTCGCCGCGCTCGGGTCTTCCTCTCCTCGCCAAATCGCCCACCAGTCCCCAACCGGTTGGCAACCCCAGTACGGCGACCAGAGCACTGACGAATCGATGTGCCCAGCGGGGCGGTCGACCAAGAAGCGAAGCTCCTCCAGAGCTGGAGTAGTTCTCGGCAGGGACGATTCGAGAAGCTGATGACTCCCGTCTTTGTTGCCAAATGTAGCTAGATGGACTTCAGTCGACAAGATTTACACTCCGAGTAGCCAAGCAATAGGCAGCGTTAGGTCTCGATCCGGGGTAGTGGTTCCAGGACGAAGGACATATCCGAAGTTTTCTGGGCCATGAGTACGGAAGTCTTCGTCAGGTGCATCGTTGTTTAATGCTCTACCGAGTGAAGAAAGCCCCCAAGCTGACCAGGATCCTTCTCGCCAAGTGCTCCGGATAAACATATTCAGAAGCGGTAGCCGTTCGGCTAGAAGCTGCTCAGGTGTGCTCTCTTCCTCGTTCAACTCGTCCCAGCATGAGAACACTACCGCTAAGCGAGGAACATCGATGGGTTCAAACGTTGAACGACCTGCCGCGAATAGGAACATTTGCAGCAGTTCAACATACCGAGCGCGGTCATCCCATCCAGCGCCGTCCACGGTGGCAGCGGGCGAGTTTGAGTGATTTGGTTTGACGTCTGACGGCCGTACCAGCAGATCCTCATAAAGTTTGAGTGTCGAAGGACGGATGAAGAGCAACCACCCAGACGCACCACGTGAAGACTCCTGCCACTCATCGGGCATTATGCGGTTATCAACAATCGCAAAGAGCCGTTCTCCGGCATACTCCGGCCACTCGAGAACGATGTCAGTGCCATCATAGGTCTCAAGTTCGCACCGAATACCTGTCCATGTTTCAGTTGGGGTGTGACCGGCGGCCTGCCCCTCCTCAAGGCAAGCAAGTACTTCTTCGAGCTTCGATAGATCGTCGATGCCACCAAGGCGGAGCCGCAAACGGCCGCTGCGGTCGTGTCGTAACCTCCCAAGTAGCTGACCAGCGTAGTGGGTCTTACCTGTGCCCGACCCGCCAAGCACAAGTACATCAGTGTCTTTCATCAAACCTCCTCAGCGCTAAAAACGGGTCTTGGGAGAGTCGGAGTTCTGGGTCAATCTGAACCGGCAGTTTGGCGGTAGCTGCCTCAATCGCCCACACAAAACATGCCTCAATTGTTTCAGGTTCCTTGATAGTGGTTCGCATAGTCTGCGCTGTAGGCATGAACTCAAAAGATGCAGCCTCAATTATGTTGGTTACTGCATCCGCCGCCGCTACATCATCCTTGGTCCAGACTACTGCGGTTCGGCAGGACGTTTGTGCGCCTACTCGCTCCATTAGATCTCGAGTCGCTCGCCGTGTCGCTGGTAACTTCTCATGATCCGAGAGCGCTCCGGTGTCGACCAATAGCAGGAGAGCATCAGCCCTTTCGATTACCCACCTCGCCCCCTCTGAGGATGAAGAGTTCGGCGTGCGTGACCACTGGTTGAACCATTCGCCCGGAGCATCTGTCAGCAACACATCGCGAAGTCTGCCCGTCACCTTGCTGCGAAGCATGAGGTGGAGTATCCCAGGGTGACGACCTGAGCTGGAGGTATGTGGCGGAAACGACGGTGGAGGCTCGCTCGTCCATCGACTGTACTGCACGACGGATTCCCATCCTCCCAGCGTCCATGAGCCGGCAAAGCTCCAACCAGCAACACCTCCATGCTCAAGTAGCCACATATAGAGGTATGTCAGTAGTGAGGTCTTCCCCGAGTTGGGTGGCCCGATCAATCCGATGACAGCGGGACGCCCCCTTCCACCAAGAATGGCCAGATCGCTCGTTCCCAAAACGTATCCATTCCATGGGATGTCGCTGGCTGAATCCCGCGCCTCGTTCTCAGCCGATTCTAAGTTCTGTTTCGGCGGCTGTGCGCCCCCTATCCAGTGCTCGCAATCTAAACGATTTTTGTGACCAAGAGCGCACGTGGTATCAGGGAAGCAGCTGTCGTGGGAGCATTCGAACTTCATGCAGTCTCCTCTGCAATGCGAAGGGCTTGCAATTCGCGGAAGAGCCACATAGCTACATCGGATGGCTCCAACATTAACTCCGTATCCACGCCAGCCCTTGAGCTGAGTTCATCCTCTGAGGCGTTTCTGCCCCTTGCAACATCAGCGACGATCTCAAGCAGCGTCACACGGGAATCATTAGTATCACCTCCTTTAGGAAGAACCTCTTCAAGCCCAACTGGACGCGACTCGTATAGCTGATTTAGATGTTCCAGCAGTGTCAGGGGAGCATTCTGTGTACAGTTTGCCACCATTTCTCCCAACACATGAGTGACGCTTGCAGGCGCAAAGGCAGGAACAATCTTAGTTAGATCTACGGCTGCAACAAGGGCGGCAGTCGCCGCCGGGAATGTCGAATATGCAGCATTTTGGGATTGTGAATAGCGTGCCTGCGACCACCAGAGAACATCGAGGCGCATCCTGCCGGAAACTTCAGATTCTGCCAGTTTGGACTGAAGGGATTCAATCTGTCCCAACTGCTGCTGCAGGTACTCATCGATGACTGAGATGTTCGCAGCGATGTCAGAAGCGATTGAATCAGCAAGCCGCGAGGTACCTAGATTTACGGCTTTGACAAGCGCCTCGGTCATTCGGGGTGTAAACTCAAGTGACCAATGCTGCGGTTGGTTCGTCCAGTGGGGATTCGAGTCATCGAGAGGTTGTCCCGAAGGGAACTGAGGACCAGCAGATCGAGCGATATCCTGTAGTACATCGTCTCTCTCGATAGACCCTGTCAGCGTTGGAACCTCGGGCTTAGACGCCGTGCTCTTCTTACGCCGCCTTTTCGTCGGCACCACATCGACCATCCCGGCTCGTCGCAGCGCTTCACTTTCTGCGGTTGAAAACACCTTCTCAAAGCACTGCTTGAGCAAGCCCGCTGCTTTCCCTAGGCTCGTCTGGTCGTGAATCAGTCGAGATGCGGCAGTATTCCAGACAATGGCGCTTCGCTCTGGGTTATTGTTTGTCGCAGCGGTCAGCGCCGAGATGGTAATCGATCGTAGAAGCTCGCGCGGACGGTTGACGTGTGTGTTACGAAGTGTCTTCCATTCGTCAATAACGAGGCCCTCTACAAGCTCGAAGAACGAAGAGTTCTCATCGATATTCTCGTCTAGGCAAACAAGGGTCGCCGTTATCATGAGGTAGGGCGACTCCTCAAGCTGCTTCGAGAGCTTCATTGATGCCGACTCTATCTTAGCGAATCGTGAATCATCCGATCCGATGTCAACAAGTCCGAAATTCAGAAGTTCCTGAAGCATATTTTTCTCCGAACACACCGCTGGACCGTAGGCCATTGGCTTCAATGATTAATTAAACTTGAACTGAGCCACATTTCACTCTACTTATCAAGGCTAGCTACATCTAAGAGATAATTTATCAGAATTTTCATTATTTTAGATGAGTTAATCTTCACAGCGAGCCAAGTACTCGGATAATTGGAACACATAGTTGACCGACTGGCAGGCCATGTCATTGGAGCCATCCAAGCCAAGAAGGCTTGGATGACTCCAGCAAGCTTAGTGTCGATGATCAGCATTCAGCCATAGCACCCAGTGGATGGGTGAAACTCCATCGCGGCAAGCCCGCAGAGGACTACAAGATTCTCTAACCCTCGCAAGCGTTTGAGCATCTGCAGCTACTGCTTCAGGACTATGAGCATGAAGTGTTCAGCGTGCTATTCCTCGACAGCCAACACCGTGTGATCCGCTTTGAAGAGCTGTTTCGCGGCACCATCGACGCGGCGAGCGTCTATCCAAGGGAAGTGCTAAAAGCTGCCCTTGCCAACAACGCCGCTGCTGTGATTCTCGTTCATAACCATCCCAGCAGTGATCCTGAGCCTAGTGATGCGGATCGCCATATTAGTGAACGCCTAAAAGAAGTGCTTGGCTTGATGGATATACGGGTGATTGATCATGTGGTTGTAAGAAGTGATGGTTGTAGATCGTTTGCCGAAATGGGGTATTTGTAGAGATATGCCTGAATAAAATGGAGCTGCCCAGCGAGGCAGCCCCAGTAGTGAGATAAGCTTTATTTTGTGGTAAATCAACAAGCTGAAATCATAAATATTCATTTTTCTGAGAAAAAAGAATACCACTCATTGTAGGTTAAGCCGCTTTTAAACGGCTTAGAACAAATACTGGCTTTTATGACCAATCAATTACGCAGCTCATGAACGTTGGCCATTCACCACCCTGCTGCATTTGAACGTAATTATATTTATCATACATAAGCTCTTTCTGATCATGATGTGAAGCATGGAAATCAAAGTTCATTTGATCCCTGTATGGCATCCTTCCACGCCAGTAGCCCATACCCTGATCCAGCAGGATCTTGCTGGATTTACCCGACGCCCACTTCACAGTAATGATTCGACAGTGCAGAAGATCACGTGGTTTATTCATTAGGATAATGTCCGGTGCGATATCGAACTGCTCTTCGAACCAGAGCTTGATTATGGTCTTCTGGTCATCCGCTCGCATCCAGTCATGGCCAAGCAGGTAGCTGGGCTGGTTACTGCTCGGTGCTAGCGTCTGTATTGATAGAGACTGAAGTTCATCACTCCGGAACAACTCCAGGAAACCCGTAAGGAGCATCAGCGACAAGGGCGATTTTAGGTAGCGATCCGAGTAACTGATGGAAATCGCCTGGTCATTGGAGATCAAGTCGGCCAGTTCTGGCATCTCAGCTTCGACCAGTGAATAAAGGCGTTTTTCCAGAGTATTGACAGGCCCATCAAGCTGCGTAGAAATTTCAACGACACGCGCATTTTGTAGCTGTTGGTGCCAGTTACTGCTATCGATAGAACTCCCGGTGACGGGTGGTATAAGTTTGCTGGTAGCCCACACCACATCAGCCTGACCTTGTAGCCAGTCGGAGCCAGGTGCTCCAACGCTGTCAGTGCTACTGTACAGGCTCTGAACACCAGATTGTGAAGGGAGTTGTGCAATTAGGTACGGAGCTTGAAACTCTGTGGGATTCAGCATGATTAGCTCAATTCCTAAGCGCTCAAACAGTGCAAAGGTCTCCTTTTGCTCGGTGCTTAACAGAGCATTCGTCGCAATCCCAAGGCGGACTTTGAGTCTCTCTGAAATGGCCCACGCCAGCACCTGTTCCCGGAAACGAGGATGATCCATATCCCAATCTTCACAGGAACCGTGAAGGCAAAGCAAAATCGATGCTGTTTGATCACGATGATCCAATGAGTTGATGGCGTAACTCAGTTCGCGCAACGGACCAACCGAGCAGTAGCGAGCACCATGCAAACCAGTAAATACATCGGGAAGTCCCAGATGCTCAATCAGTTGAGAATCGTTCATCCACTGCAACGCCAAATTGCGATCCAGTTCTTCACGTTCAACACGACTATCCTGGCTCGCCAGACAGTGCGAGCAAACATTCTCGCAGTTGGCAGGGCATCGTAACCTATCCAAAGTTTTGCTCAGCAGCAGCGAAATATCAGCCAAACCAGTCAGTACGAATCCGGCCCCCCCACTGACTTCATCGAACAACTGGATGACAGCGCGGCCCTCCCTAGTTTCCCTGTCACGGTCCAGGCGATAGCCGAATCCCATTTCGTTGCTGGCGATACCGATCTGATCTGCGATAACGTCGCGCATAGCAACACCCAGTGTCGTAGCGACTAAACGACCTTCAGAAGTATCGCTTAGCCACTCTCCAGTAAGGGGATTTCTCAGGAAGACCTCAAGTACATCAGTTCGAATCTGATAGCCCAGATGAATGTTGGGCTTCACCGTTTCGCCTGAGCAATCGCGCTCCTTGTGACTACCGGCTAACCCACCAACCGGGCGGTGGCTTTTATCAGGTTGCAAGTCCTTGGGAATTTCGCCCGAGGCAAGCATCGACTCTGCACGTCCACAGGTCATACAGACAGCATATCCTTTTTCATACTCGCCAGTTGAATGGTGAAAAACGCTACCATCATGACCAAAACGCACAAATCCGCAGCGTTGGTCGGGTAACGCAGTACTTTCACCATTCAGTTGAATACGTGGACGCTCAACGCGGATGAATTTCTGCGAAGTAACATCGTTGGTGGTTTCCTCGTAAAAGTCGGTCAAGAAGCCGCCTGGACGCAACACCATACATAATTCGGCTGACGGAATCGGGGTTGTACAATGCGAACAGCACAATCCGCTATTGTTAGAATAGGCATTTTCGATCACCCCAGAACTTCCGCACTCCGGGCAGCGCCAAGCTACATCGAACTTTTGTGCCTCATTGATCTTCCCGTCGCCATGCCACTGCAGGCTGACCCCAGCAGAACGATAAACACGTCCATCAATAACCACTTGAGCGCCGGGGGCGTATTCTCTAATGGCGATATTCAAGCTGCGCGATGGCATTTCCTTGTTGTTGAAAATGTTGTCCTCGCGGCTAACGTTGTCCTTTCGCTGCAGATGCATGAAATCTTCTACGTTGTATGTCTTGAGACTCACAACATCGGTAGGGAAACCGTAGCCCGGCAAGAAAGCAGAGGATGCCAAATGACGCAGTAAATACTCGTTCTCATGGCGCTGCTTCTCCAGAGTCAAAGCTTTCTTATAGGGGCCCTCACTGACTGACTTTAACTTATGGTCGATATTGCGGTGTTCACCCAGCCAATACTCCTTGATGTCTCGCACCGCCTGTTGTGTTTCGCCAGTGATTGAGCTAAGCGAACGTCCTTTCAGGCAGGTACCCCTTGCAAGTTGCTTCACGGCACTACCATATTCTTCTGAGCTTGCCATGAGCCAAGCCACGAACTGCTGACAGGGCGACTCGTCTGAGCCGAAGAACCATTTCAGAGTTAGTTTAGTTCGGTCGCCATCATTGCTGCTGTGCGTACGCAGGAATAACGAAAGCAACAGAGAGTTGATATGACGCTGTACGATCCTAGCAGAACTGAGGGTAATGCTCGGTGCTGGAATTGCGGTCACAAACGGCCACTTCGGATGGGAGAATGCTCGCTGGTTATGCGGATCGGCTTTGCATAGCGTATATGCGATCGCCCGAGCTTCGCTGCGTCGTCCGGCGCGACCTGCGCGCTGCAAATAATTGGCCGGATGGGGCGGCAGATTATTCATCACCACAGCAGAAACACCGCCGATATCCACACCCATTTCCATGGTGGTGGAACAATTCAGTACGTTTATATCGCCGCGCTTGAACTCCTCGACATAGTCATCCAGTCGTTTTGCCGACTGCTGTGCCGAGTGCTCGGCTGTTCGGTAGTAGAAACCGCCTTCGACTGTTCGGTCACTGATATCCGTCCATAGGCTTTCTTTTCTTAAATTAGTGATGACAGGATCTTTTGCAACCAGCTGCCGGATCTGAGCTTGCTTGGGCACTGGTGAGCCGTCCGGCATTAGAGTGCTCAAGGTAGGAAGCTGGATCTTCTGGCAACGGTAATCCTGATTTAGCAGCTTTCGCGGCAAATAGGGTGTCAAGCCACGGAAAGTATTATCGAAGATGCGCCGGGTCAATGGGCACACCCAACCCTCTGTAGGTAGCGAGAAGGTAAGGGATTCCAAACGCAAACGGTGACCAGTATCGGCTGGCTCCAGAATGCCAGCATTGACCAGCGCCAGCCACGCCGCGTCTAACCAGGTATTGATCTTGTCAGCATCCACATTCATGTCGCGATTCAATCCGGTTGCCAGTCCGAGCAGCTTAATCAGGCGATGGGGCGTGCCAGGCTTGATCTGCGGCCACTTCCGGATGGTACTACTTTCCTGCACGTCGCTTTTGGGTGAGTAAAGCGCCTTAGGACTAAAGCGGCTGCCCATCCAGCGGCGCATCTTGTTTTCCATTGGGATGAAAGTGTTCTCTCGGACGTAGAAATCGAGTGCAACCTTGAGGAAGTCGCGCCAGTCATCCAGCGTCAGAGCGCTTCGGGAAGCATTTTCAGCGCCCAATGCGGGCATGGCGTGTGTATCAACCCACAGCGGTGGAGTGATTGTCACCTTCTCCAACCCTTGGTAGCCGACCTTGATCAGTCCCAATGTTTCCGTGCTATTTTGGTTCTTGGGTCGCCTGGAGAACTCACGGGCTAGCAGCAGACGTGCCATAGTCAGGCCACCCTCACTGCCATCGAACAGCGCCGGATTAGCATAGCGGTTGTAACGCAGGATGAATTTGTCGATATCCCTGGCTGCCGCGATAGTGCTGGCCATCTGTGACCAAGGAATGATTTCGGCCTTGGTAGGTACGGCGCCGCTCTGCAAAAGCTCGGCTTGCTGACGCAATTCTGCCGCCATGCCAGCTAAACCTTGTTTTTCTAAATTTTCAGCCAGAATGAGCAATTCTACTGGACTACCGTTAGGCATATCTTTGGGAACAGCATCGGCTTTGGCTTGTGCATTCCTCAGCGTTTCAAAAACTAGCCCGCGTAGCCGAGAGCGCTCTGCTTCCTGTTGCATTCTCACTGCCATGCGCGCTGTGCCTTGGCGGCTGTCGGTGAACGTGATTAGCTTGCGTCCGCGCCCCGGCAGCTCTTCTGGGGAGCGGCCTTCGGAATCTGACTTGTAAGGATCAGGACAGAATTCCAGGACGGTCGGCACGGCATTGGCAATATAGAACGGTGCACCGAGGTAAGCCTTTCTCAGGAAGTCACTGGTGCCAAACGAGGAGTTGTCACAGTGGCTGCAGCAGCAATCCTTCTCTTCGGTAAGCATGATGCCGATATTGCGTGCAGCATTCACGGCTCCAAGCTTCCGGCTCTCAAGATCAAGAGTGATTGAGAAGTAAGGTTTATGCGCAGTCACCAGCCCGGCAATGATCAAGCGCGTGCTGGCGACACTCGGCGTCAGCAGTTCGCCTGGTGTGTCCTCGCCACTGTTTTCGTGATTGAGGGCGAACTCATCGCCTGCATAAGAGCTGGGCTGGTGCAGTTCTCCACTGCGATCTTCTGCCAACAGGTGCGGCGTCTTGCAATCGTCGCAGAAGCTGAGTTCAAAAACTGGCGCGTGGCATACGCAATGCGTCCGTTGGTTCACATAGACGTTGCCGAAAGGCCAGCCCTGCAGATGATTGGACTTGGCAGAGCAATTAGGATCGACGCAGGCCCATAGGCCATGCAGCATGCGTTGGAACAGGTGGACTCGCAACTTAAGAAACGGCGGCTGATTTTTGGCTGATTGAGTGCCAGTCATGGTGTCGAGCCAGTCGAGTACCTCCTGCTGTTGTTCGCTCTTGCTACATCCCTGCAGTTGATCAGCGACCTCATCTATAAGATCGTTGAGGTCAAGAGGCTTATCCGAGCTAATAACCGCGTGACGCAAACATCGGGAAATACTGCTTTGGCTAAGCATTTCAAAGCGTGCCGGTGATACTTCAACTTCCGGCTCGATCTCACGGATTGTCTGCAGAGCTATTTCCTTGTTTGGCAAATCGAAAGCAAGGTCCGGCCAGACACGCGAGCCCCCAATAACATCTACTTGCTCAAGTGGTACATCCGCAAGGTCTGCCAAATAGCGCTTCAGGCGTTCCTCAGCATCTACTCCAGCGATAGTGGCTGAAGTAGCAACAAAGCGGATCTGCTCAGACTGCCTACCAAATGCCTGCACCACCCGCCGAAGCAGCAGGGACAACTCGGCAGCTTGGGAGCCCACGTATGTATGCGCTTCATCAAGTACGATCCAGCGTAGCGATTGTTTCTGGCGCGAGATTTCCAGGATGGGATTGTCGACCTGACGCACCAGCATGTACTCCAGCATTGTGGCGTTGGTCATCAAGATGGGGGCCGGTTCTCTCCGTAGTAACTCCCGCGACAAAATCTGGTTGGGCTTCTGCTGCTGATCCTTACGGACCTTATCAGCGTGTTCCTCAGTCTTACCATTGTATAAGCAGAAACGGATGTTGTTGCCGTACTCATAAGTCCAGGCGTCGAGTCGCTCCTGCTGAGAATTGATTAGTGCATTGAGCGGATATAAGAAAAGAGCGCGGACGCCAACCAGGGCAGCTTCGCTGCGCTCATGTTCTCGAATCAAATCCTCAAGAATAGGTACCATGAAACATTCAGTCTTGCCCGAACCGGTACCGGTGGTGATGACAGCCGAGCGCGGGTGTTCGTCGAGAAGAGTACGCCAAGCCTTTAGCTGATGGGTGTAGGGAGATTGGTGCCTAGAGAATCTGTAAGGTCGCTTTTCGACAGAAAGATTCGGATCTGGTCGATAGTGCGGCTTTTCCAAGGTGTCCAGCAGGCTTGTCGAAAGCAACTTGCCCTGCAGATCTTGCAATTTTAAATGCGACTCTTCCCAACCAAAGGTGTGCTCAAAAACTGGCGGTGCCAGGAAACATCCATCATCCCCTAAAACGTTCACCATACTCTGGCTTAAGTGATTGCGCAGGCCTGGATTGTGAATACCCAGCACACCCAGAGTTGCTTCTCGAGTGCGATCAAGACTTTGTGCGATCAGGTCCCTAAAAAAACGCATCACTACTCCTTATGCCTCGTCCTGCGAGGCGAGCAAATAAGACACCATCAGGGCGTGTGCGGGCACGAACCATCCCTGACGGTCAAAGTCTGAAATCAATCGAATCGCGAATTTAAGATAGGCTGGAGTCAATGGCAGGTCAGTAATTTTGGCCCTTCCAGCCGTGACGAAGGCCATAAATATGGGCAGGTAGGACACTGCGTCGGTGAAATCCGTCAGTGAAAGAGCTTTTACTGGCAGTGGCAGTTCCTGTTCTTTAATCCAGTCAGAAAGCTCTCGGCCCAGCAGAGTTGGCCAGTTTTGGTTAGCTTCGTGGTATCGGCGTAGATCCTGGTACCAAATCGGCAGAACATTTTCAGGTGGCAGCTTTGTCAATGAGCAACGATTGCCTGTGCTTAGGTAGTCTCCAAGGTACTCAAACCCTGAAACAATAAAACGCAGCACGTTGGCACGATTCGATATAAGGTTGTTGACCAAAGCTTCAGGAAGCCCGGTCAAACTTATAGAATCCTGGAAAAGCCGATATGCTCTTACCCATAAAGGAAGAGAGATAGTTTCCCAAATAACAGCTAGCTCATCACGTATGCGGACACAGAACGGCTCATCCATCTCAAGACGGAATATTGCGAAGCTTAATGCTTCTTGGTTGCGAGATAGAGCCTTCCAGGTCTCGAAAGACGAGAGTGGCAGGTGATAGTAGTTCTGCTTTAAATCAGCAAGGTACTGCCAGCCACTGTGGTTGAAGTCTTCTGCCATGGCAGCAATTTGCTGGTCGATGACATACGGATTTCGCCAGGGGTGAAACAGTTCGGCAGCACGGTGTAGTGAGAACACCTCTGCTGCTGTATCTAAGCGATTTTCAGGTATCAAATAAAGAGCCGGACGAAAATGGATGCCCGAGTTCTCTGCTGGGTAAATTAGCCATGGCCCCCGAGACTGCATAGCTTGAGGTATCTTGAAACTACCGGTACCAACTGATTCGCTAGTTTTCTCGATTAATTGTAATGGAGTTTGCTTAGGGTCGGACAGCAGCATAGCCTCTGCCTTCACGCCATCAAGTACAGCTCCTTTAGAGACACCGCCTATATGAAAGACATCGCGCTCTTCCCATTCAAGCTGCCCACCATAGCGTCGGATATCAATTTTAAGCAGTAGTTGTTCGGCTTCAATTGTAAGCTTGATATAGGCATCCTGCTCATCTACTGCTCCAAGCATGCTCTGCATGTCAGCAAGATAGCTAAACAGGTTGAGCATTACAGGCGCCGAATCTACTCGGATACTGTATGTACGCTGAGGATGCGGCCGCTCTTCGCAAACCAACTCCAGCTGTATATAGAAGGTTTGTCCTTGAGTTAAGCCTGAACTCAGTGAAATGCGATATCCCAATAGATCAGCCAATAACAACTCTCTGGCTCCTGAGGGATTACCGGACGGGTCCAGCAGACGGGCACCCTGGTAAGGGTAAGGTAGTTGAAGCTTGAGAGGAGGTAATCCTTGACCTACTTCGATCATAAATTTCGACGGTGGTGCGTCACCTTGGTAGCGAAGATACAGCGAACATTCTGATTGCTCCACTACCAACGCATTGCTGACAATATGCGGATTAAGCTGCTTAGCTCCTTTAATTTGAAGACGCGCAGGTTGCTCGCGTACTTCGGGGATCAGCGAGAGACTGAAATCTCTGGGGAGAACGCCGAAACGACGCTGCATTAGTGTCTTGCCCGAGCGGGTGCGCAAGGTATAACGAACCGAGCCGTAATGGCTAATAACCCGACGGTCAAGTAACTCGCCATTGATGAACTCTAGCAAATCTTCTCTTGTATGAGGGTAGCCTTCAGGCAGCTCAAGGTTAGGCCAGCCTAAAAAAACCATCGAGTGAGAACTTTCGTAAAGTGCATACACCCCCGAGAGGGTCGGTTTCGAGTCATCACTATTCGTCTGATTAAGCTCGACTAAATATCGATCATCCCCTTTTATTAACGTGAAGTCGGAGATTGCGTCGACCCAAAGACCATTTTCTTGATCCTTGGGTAAGTATTTTACATCATGATCTTTGCAGATGGTGTCAAAGCCATCGGGAACTCGGATACGGACACACTTGGATGATAGGGAGCAACTGGATACAGCGACCAGTTGCCAGCGTTCGGAGCGACTCTCGAAAATCAAAGGTGTATCTTGATAATCGATGGCACTGCCATCGAAATATTGGCAATGTACAACTCGCCCGTTGTCTAATAAGCGAAGACTCAGCAGTTCGCTAGGTTTTCGACGTTCAAGCGTGACTTGAGGATTTGAGAAACGTGCTTTAATTCCTTTTTCGGTAAGCTGGCCGTAAACGGAAGGACCTCTAGCTAGAAGGCTTTCACCCTCGTAGTAGGCTAGCTCAAGGCGGGTACTATTAAGACTTGTTGGATCAACTGCGAGTTCTGCCTCATGGGGCAGAATTAACTCTGTGCGTATTAGCCACTGAGGCAATATGCCATGCAGAAAATGCTCGCAAGAGAAGTCTCTCGCCCTACCCAAAGTTTCTTGACGCTCCTTGCGCTTCTGACCCGCGTCCCGGAGCCAGTCATTGAGCAGCGTTCGTGCATTGCTTTCATCCAATGGTATTGGGAAAGCTTCTGTCCATCCTGGCGCTGCCTGATCCAAATAATTGGTAGGATCATCCTGATCCTTGAGTGGGTGATACTCAACCAGATACATGAGCTGATCAACGATACCTGCTAAAAGCCTACGCGTTTCAAGATTGCGGAAAATGAGCGGTAGCTCGTTTTCGAAGTCCGCCATTAAATCCGACGTTGTTCTTCGATTACCTTCAGTTCTATAAAAATGCTTAATACCTCTGCGTACAGCGCGCCCGAATCCGTGTGATTCACTTTGAACTAAAGGCCACGGTAGTCCGCCTTCAGCGAATAGCGAGCCAAGCCAATCACGCCCGTTTTCCCGAAGCCGTATTGGCCGTTTCCAATACGCCAGACCTGTAGCCGAGAGGCTGGCATGCTGTTGTGAAGATAGAGAAGCTCCCAGCAAAGCCTCTGGCCCTGACCACGACCAAGAACTGTTATAAGCACGCCGATACTGCTCGCTGACGAATAGACAAAAACAAGCCGCCAGATGACTGGAGCTGTTTGCCACAGATCCACGCTTGAAGTAAGAACGAAGTAACTCGACAAGCGACCTGAATTCAGCCTCTGTAACGTGATAGTTATAAAGAGGAGTGCCGTCAGGCCCCTTGAACATTCCACGAGTTAATAGAAACTCACTTAACCAAGCCTTTGCATAAGTGGTAGTTGATGTTTTCAAAAGCTTTGCAATCCCTTTGCCAGTTATAATTTAATAATTTTTTATGCACTTTCGTAATGAATGACCCATAGGCTGTATGGGGAAGACATAAAAATTTTCTTTTAGTATTTTTGAGGCCGAATTCCGATTAATCATGCTGTTATCAAATAAAATGACGCAACCAGCAATTAAAATCCATCAAAACCTCACCCTCTCCGCATGCTCCCTCAACCACTCACGACACTGCGGATAGTCCGGCATCACCCGCCCTAGCTCATTCCAAAATTCAGGGGAGTGGTCGTGGCGGATGAGGTGGCAAAGCTCGTGCATCACCACGTAATCCACCATGCGGTTGGGGGCCATCATGATCTGCCAGTTAAACTCCAATTTGCCCTTGGCGGTGCAGCTGCCCCAGCGTGATTTGAACGTGCGAATGCCGACGCCCATGGGCGATACCCCCACGGCGGGGGCGAAGCGCGTCACTTTCTCTTTTATTTTTTGTTCGGCTTGGCGCTTGTACCAGCTTACCAAGGCGTTGCGTACCATGGATGGGCGCTGGGTACTTTGGGGCAGCGTGACCAGCAGCCTGCCGTGTACCAGCTTTACGGGAGTAAAGGCACCGGTTTCTATCTTGAGACGGTAGTTACGCCCCAGGTAAGGGAACGCTTCACCGGAGACAAATTCTCGGCTGCTGGCAGGTGCGGCCAGCTGGTGTAGCGCCATTTTTTCTTTGATCCAGCGCCGCTTGCTGGCCAACAGCTGGTCGATCTTTTCTAGCGGGGTGTCGCTAGGTACGACGATAGAGACAGCCCCTTCTTCCACGCGGATATCCGCCGATTTACGGCGGTTGGTGCGGATGATTTCAGCAATAAAACCCGAGGCCTCTCGGTATTCAGTTGAGTGTGCCATGGCGGTCATGGGGTTGCTTTGCCGAAACGGTGCTTGGCCAGCTCCATAAAGCGGTCTTGCACGATGTTGACCAGGGCCTTGTCCGCGAAGGAGCCGTCTAAAACGGCGCGCTTGATCTCTTTTTTCATGCGTTTGACCTGATCCTGCTTATCGAAGAAGTCGACGATCTGAGTGGCTTCATCAAACATATCGACAAGGTGCTGGCTGGTGGCCTTGATCTCATCATGCACCGCTTCACTGATAGCATCTTCCCCGGCATGGTGGGTCACTTCCGCCATCAGGATGTTGTAGAACGCGAACTCGGTTTCACTCAGCCCTAGGGCATCGGCTTCTTGCTTATGCTCGGTGTCGATGGTGCTGACCATCTGCAGCAGTAGTTCTAGCTGTTGATCCCACTTGCCTGCCGTTTTCTCAATGATATCCCGCAGACGTAGGCTGAGCGATTTGTAATACTCGGGGTCTTCTTCCAGGTTGACGGTGATGTGATGTTTAATCGCACTCTCAATCTCGGACGCCTTAGATTCCGGGGATTTGATCTGCTCCACGGTTTGCTTGAAGTTGGCATCCATTAAATCCACTGGCGGGATCTTGGGGTCTACCCCCGTGCTGATAATGTGGTCTTCCACCAGCTTGCGAACTTTCTCACCTACATCCGCCAAGTTAAGGCCGGGGTCGCGGTAGCGATTTCTCGCGGCATTTTGCACCTTGCCCCAGAATTTTAGGTCAGGCACAAACGGCTTGGACGCCGTATCCGGCAGAATGATATCCATCTGCTTGGCAAAAGCCTTATAGGCCATCTCAAACTGCTGACGCTTGTCCTCATCCTTGAGGAACAGGACGTACGTATCAATATCCTTCTCTTTCACCCCTGCAAATAGCTTCGCCACCCGCGTATGGGCGGCCTTCAGCTTGGGGATCTCATCTTTCAAGCTGTGGTAGGTGCCTTCGGCGTCGTCGTGACTGAACATCTCCAGCGCTTCAGTGAGCTGGTCGGATAACCCGTAGTAATCGACGATAAAGCCAGCTTGCTTTGCCCCCTTGCCGTTAGGAGAAGAGTAGGTGCGGTTAACCCGTGCTATTGCCTGCATGAGCGTGTGGTCTTTCAGGCTGCGGTCGATGTACATCGCTTGGGCAATGGGCGCATCAAAGCCCGTCAACAGCATATCCTTCACGATCAAAAAAGCCGTTGGGTCTTCACTTAACGGCTTGGTGAAGTTGCTGATGACCTGTTTTTGGTGGGCCTTATCGGTGTACGGCGCTAGATAAGCCGGGTCGTTGTGGCTGCCAGATACAATGACTTCAGACGGTGGGGCTCCCAGCTCATCCAGGGTTTTCTTGAACAGCGTAGCGGCATAGCGGCTCCCCACCACAATCATCGCCTTGAAGCCGTTGGGCTGAATATGCTCGCGGTAATGCTTCAGCAGGTCGATACATACCCAGCGGATACGGGCCGGTGCTTCGCATATTGCGCGCTCGACTCCGTACTTCCTCTTAATCTCTATTTTTTCGTCGTTGCTGTAATCGCGAAAATATTCCTCAAACAGCGCATCCAGCGAATCGCCCACCACATCGGTGAGCACCTGACGGCCTTCATAGAGAATACGCACCGTGGCCCCATCGGCCACGGCTTCGTTGATTTTGTATTGATCAATGTAGCCACCAAACGCCTGGCTCATTTTCTGCGTTTTCAGCAACGGCGTGCCGGTAAAACCGATCTTGGGCGCATTGGGTAGCGCCGCGTTAATGGTGGCGGCGAGGTTACCGAACTGGGTGCGGTGGGCCTCATCGGCCAGCACGATCACTTTGTCGCTGGGGTTCAGGTCGCTGAAATCACACTCGGCTTCGGCGTCCTGAAACTTCTGCACCATGGCAGTGACGATATCGGATGAATCCCGCTGCAATAGCGTTTTCAGTTTTGCAACGGAACTGGCGTTGTGGATAGTTTCATTTTGGGCATCGCGGAACGTCGCAGAGAGCTGGTTATCCAGCTGCGTGCGGTCGGTCACAAACACCAGCTTGTACTGCTGAAGTTCCGGGTCACGGCGCATCTTCACCGCGAGCATCACCATGGTGAGCGATTTACCAGAGCCTTGGGTATGCCACACCACGCCAGACTTTTCCTTACGATCCCGACCCGTTTTTAGCCGTTCAATGACTTTATTAACCGCCCGGTACTGCTGATAGCGGGCGATTTTTTTGATCAGTCGCCCGTCCACGGTTTCAAATAGCGTGAAGTTCTGCAGTACATCGAGAAAGTTGGCCGGTGAGAAAAGCCCGGCGAGTAACCGCTCTTGGGCGGTAATCGCACTGTGAAGCGGATCGCCCGCTGCAATACGTTGTGCCTCTAGCAGGTAAGCGGGTGAAGGCACCTCGTTAACGTCATACTCAGTGGAAGAAGGCTTAGGCGTGTTGGTGACCTGAGCGGAACTGAGTAACTGTTGAATATCCGCATCGCTAAACGGGTAAGCATCTTTCCAATCGCCGTAATGCTGAGCGCTGGAGCTAATCGTGCCGACCCTGGCATGGTCTCGGCAGGTAGACACCATCAGCTGGTTGTACCAGAACAACTTTTGCGCACCTTCGTCATCTTCGGGATAACGCAGGTTGGCGTAGCGCCGTAACTGGTCAATACCTTGCGCCAGAGCATCGGCAATATAGGGCGACTTACATTCAATCACCGCCAGCGGCAGCCCGTTTACGAAGCAAACAATATCCGGGATGATATTCTGGTTGATGCCTTCAATCTTGAATTGGTTGGTGCAGAGAAAGTCGTTGTTGTCAGGCTGGTCGAAGTCGATGATTTTGACCGTCTGCCCCTTGCGCCCCTTGCCCACGTCCTGATCTACCGAGAGGTAGTTGACCAGCTGCTGGTAAATCGCGTGGTTATACTCCATCAGGCCCGCATGGTGGGGATGAGTCATTTCCCGCAGTACCTTTCGCAGGTTTTCTTCACTGATCCAAGGGTTCAAGCGCCGCAGAGCGGCTTCTAACTGTTTGACGAGTACTACGTCACGATAGAAGCCGCGCTCACCGGTCGAAGGGGCACCGTCAATAGGCAGCACAGGGGATAAACTTGCCCCAGGAATATAACGCCACCCCAGTTGCTGGAGTTGGGCAATAGCAGGTAGCTCAACCTTATCGACTTCATCCTGAAACAAGGTAATTATCCTTTGTCATGCTTTTGGCTCAGCCTAGCATGCTATCGCCACCGGTTCAGCCGTTTACGACACTCCTCTTTGGGTAATCGGGCACCTGCCTTCAGCATGCTGTCTAACGCATCGGCTAGCTGTTGCGTCGAGAGCAACGCATGGCGTTCCAACTCGTCCAAAATCCAGAGCACACCCCGCACCTCAAGCTGGCCTTGCTGGCCAGATTTGCGCAGCGCACCGTCACCGGTTAATAGCGGCCAGCGTCGCTCCCTGGCCAGAAAATAGCAGGACACATCGGCCAGTGAAGAGTTACCCAAGGACTGGCGAAGTTCAAAGAGCGACAACACCTCATCGCCACTCAAGCCTTCTATCGTCAGCCCCAGATCCGTCAACTGCTGGCCGGGTGGCTGCCTTAACTCTCGCCATACAAAATCCGTGGTGACGAATTGATGGGGCAGTGCAAAGACGGTTGAAAGCAGGCCACTACGATGAAGATCAATCCAAATATTGGTATCAGAGACCAGTATTTTCGCTGACATGCGCGCCGCCACCTGTCTGTCCGTTGGCCATGACCTCCTGGATTTCCCCCAGGCCGATATTGAGTAATTCCGCTGCCCGTGAGGGGGTGACTAACCCTTCCGCAAGGGCTCGGTAAACCAGCTGCCGTAGGCGGTAAGAAGTCTCTGAAGGTAAGGGGTTAGGCTCACTGGTGCGGTAGCCCTGCATTGACCAGTATTTGACGGTGCTTTGATAGAGGTTCGGGTTGATGATACTCAGGTCATGCAGCCGCCGTAGAGTCGCCTGAACGGAAATGCCCCACTCTTGTTTTGCTAGTAGGAACTCTTCAAACAACACACGCTTGCGGTGCTCACCGAAAATGGCGCGTACTTGGCTAGCAGGAAACAGAAAAGCACCGGCAAAGCGGTGGCAGTTGTTCTCTTCTTCCCGAGTGCCGTGAATGGCGTCAGGCATAGCCATCACGAGGTGGCCCAGCTCATGGGCGAGGTTAAAGCGTTGGCGTTCACCGGGGCGGTCAGTGTTGCTCACAATCACCGCATCCGCGCCCTCATTGACCAACGCACACAGGCCATCAAACTTTTGGTGGGCGTGCAGGCCCACGACCTTGATGTCGTTTTCTTCCAGGGTTTCGGTCAGGTTGGCAATCGGGTTTAGCCCCAGGTTCCAGGCGTGGCGTAACGCTTCTGCCGCCTGCTCTATCTCTTCAGCGTTAGCTACCGCAAAACGGCGATGCCATTGGGTAAAACCACGGCGGCGTGGTTCAGTGTCGAACACGCTTTCCGCTGCCAAATAGCGCTCAAGGTGCTCGCGCACCTGCTCTTTCACAGCTTCCTGCTGGCGTTTGCCAAAGGCGGAGTGCTTGCGGAAATCGACTGAGCCTAACGCCACGGAATCCGGGCGGAAAAAATACTCAGGGCTTACCCCCAGCACATCGGCGAGCTGGATTAAGCGAGTGGAGTTGGGCGCGTCCTTGCCCTGCTCATATTTGGAGAGAGCCTGCTTGGTAATGTCCCCCAGCTGGTCGGCCACCTGCTGCAGGGTCATGTTCTTGAGGACACGCGCACGATGCAAACGATCATGCAGCATGGGGGGCACCTTGATGACGAGGAATTGAGTTGACAAGTATGGGTTAAAATACAGACCTGTCAACTCAAGAAGGTAGCAGTTGGGGGGAGAAAGCTCAGGCTTTGGCTAGCTCGCGGGTATCGACCTGAACACGGACTTTGCCAGTGAGCAGATCTTGCATCAGGGCTTTTTTAAGGCTGTTTAGCTCGGCAATTTTGTCTTGCTGTTTTTCAAGGAGCGAATCAGCACTGCGGATAGATTCGCTGATTAATGTTTGCTCGCTAATTGGTGGTACTTTTAGCAGGATTTTGCTGCAATCTGGCACTCTTAAATGAGGCGTTGTGCTCCCCCCACTTAAGTCTGAAAGCTGCGCCTGGCAGCTTTCACTTTGCATGGAATACAACAAAAATAAATTACTCATCTTATTTTTATTAGCTCTGTACACCATGGTACGTTGCCCCAAAAACAGTCCGGTCGCATCTTCGAGTAGACCGCACTCACCTACTGGAGCTTCACGCGTAAAGATAAGGTCTCCTGCTTCTAGCTTTAATCGCCTAGTCCAAAGGTTGAATGTTTCAGGAGTTACATACCGCAAACCTTCTGTTTTTATTCTGCCGTCACGAACGTTTGTAGTACGAATCATTCTGTAAGGCGTCACATAATCAACAACGGGCGCAGTCTTATTGACACAGTCTACGATTTCACTGCAAACCGCACTAATTGCCAGAACATCCCACGAAACCGGTATCCGCCCTATCGGCGAGTCTTTGAACTCTGTATGCGGAACGCCGCCCGGCCCGATACCATTGGTCAGCAGCTCCTGCATCATGCCGGTTTTCAGGTCTTTCAGCTTGTCGATATGGGCGCGTGTTTTTTCAATCACCTCATCGACGGATGACAGAATGGCGGCGATTTTTTTCTGCTCAAGGAGTGGGGGAGCCAACAATGGAATTGCGTTTAAAGTGTCACGCCCCAAGCTCGGCACACCGCTGGCTTCATTGTATTTTGATAGATCAAACGATTGTAGGCTGTAGTAAAACCATTTTGGCTCTGCTTCTTTATAGCAGGTACCAAAATACGTGGTATCAATTGGCCAAAATTTTCCCTCAATGTAGGACGGCTTGTTGATAGTGCCTTTACGTCCAATGACCGTAGTGCAGCCATCATAAAGATAAGAGGACGCAAACCCTGTTATCCCGCCGGTGCCAATCACAGGGTATTGCCCATCTTCGGCAATGACTTCTTTCGGAGACTTACCGTACTGAAGGGATACCAGTTCTCCAATAGACTTTATTTGCCATCCTTCAAGAACCAAATTACTCATACCCCAGCTCCTTCAGATAGCCCTTCATTACGCTTTCTGCCTCGGCGGCTTCGGCATCAAGTTCGTGCAGAGAGACCTTGTACTTATCCCACCAGCGTTCTAGCTGGCTGATAATGACCGCGCTGTTATCATCATAGGGGGCTTCTTGCTGGACGATCTCACGCAGCTGCTCTTTGCTATCAATGGCAGGTTTGAAATCAAAGTAGGCTTCATCACGCCGATCAAACACGCAGCTAACATCAAACTCCATCAGGATTTCTTCGCGGATATACTCGTTTTCCACTTCCCGTACGGGGATGCCACCGAGCAGAATGGCACGCACATCGTAGATTTCCGGCGGTGGGCTGGTATCGGCGTAGCGGCGGATGTTCAGGTTATAGTCGTTCTCGGCTATTTCAGCCAAGCTGACGACTTTGGAGTAGCGCTTGATCTCGGCGTAATCGTCAAAGGTAGCAACGATCTTCTCAATATCCTGCGGACGCAGCTTGTTCTGGTTCTTGCCTTCTTCATATTCCAGCTCGCTGTTGATAAACAGCACCTTGCCTTTACGCTCTGCGGATTTCTGCTTGTTGATAATCAACAGACTGGCGGGAATGCCGGTGCCGTAGAACAGCGCCGGTGGCAGGCCAATCACCGCTTCCAGCAGGTCTTCGTTCAAGATGCCCTGACGGATGGCTTTTTCGCTAGCACCCCGAAACAGCACGCCATGGGGCATTACCACGCCCATCATGCCTTCGGCATTTAGGCTGGCGATCATGTGCTGCACAAAGGCTAGGTCGCCGGAATCTTTCGGCGGCGTGCCATAAGGGTAACGGCAATAAGGGTCGTTATCGGCTTCCTCCTTGCCCCACTTCTTCAAGCTGAAAGGTGGATTGGCCAGTACCCGGTCGAAGGTCATCAGCTCACCGCCTTGGGTGTGCTGTGGGTCGCCTAGGGTGTCGCCCTTGCGAATATCGGCGCTGTAAACACCGTGCAAGAACATGTTCATCTTGCAGATGGCCCAGGTGTTCAGGTTCATCTCCTGACCAAACAGCGAGAGGTTAGTCGGGTTTTCGCCATTAACAGCGAGATGGTTGCGGGTTTGTACCAGCATCCCGCCTGAACCAGCGGTAGGGTCGTAAATGCGCATGCCTGCATGGGGCTTGAGCAGCGATACCAGCAGCTGTACCACTTCAGACGGTGTATAGAACTCACCGCCTTTTTTACCGGCGCTGTCGGCGAACATCTTGATCAGGTATTCGTAAGCCGTGCCCAGTAGGTCAGGCCGCTCGAAATCCTGGTTGCGTAAGCGGTAGCGGCTGAAATGGCTAAGCAAATCACGCAGCTTTTTATCAGAGAGCTTGTTCTTGATGTTGAAGTCGATAGACACCAGCACGCCTTCCAGCGTGGCGTTGTGCTCTTCAATGGCTTCAGTGGCTTTGTTCAACTCCGCGCCAATATCGTGCTTAAGGTCTTTGATCGCCCCCCAGCGCGCAACCGGCGGGATGTAGAAAGTTTTGTCGTACTCATCTTCGTCATCGGCTAGCTCACGCGCCTGGGCCTCGCTTTTGCCTTTGCTGAGGTAATACGCAACCACCGACTCCTGGGCTTCCTCGAAGGCATCCGATAGGCGCTTCAAGAACATCATGCCGAAGATGTAATCTTTGTACTCGGACGCATCCATATTGCCGCGCAGAATATCGGCGGCTTCCCATAAGAAGGATTCCAACTGTTGTAGCGTAACGGTGTGGCTCATTGATGGTTCCATATATGGCGATAACCGTGGGCATGGCTGATACATAGCCCCCACAAAATAGTGAGCCGAGTTTAGCGGTGTGGGGGCATGCGGGCAAAGCGATACTCAGTTAGCCATGTCCATTGGTCTTGATGGGCCTAGCGAGCTAGGGATGATGTACAGCGTACTTAGTTGCGACTAGTGCCAAACGCTCTGACCCCAAGCCCATAATGCTTAGTCTCAGCTTTGCATAGGTAAGAGGCGCGATAGAACGCCTCCTGAAAGCTGTTTAGATCATCCCGGTCGATCCAATAATACGGATGGGCTGGTACGTGAACCCATGGCTCTTGAGGATTCCAAGCAATACCTAGCGCGCTGTACCAAGCGCGTGACACGCGGCTAATAAGGTTTTCATTGGGAGAGCATGCCCTGCCGGGCATGTGATAAGCATCGCGGTTAAGTATCAAAAAGAAGTGATAGTGAGGTTTACCATTATTGCCTACCTCGCAGCACCACACATAGCGCACTTTGGTATATGGCACCCAACCGCTCTGACGCTTTTGCTGCCGGTCGTGTTTGATTATAGCCTTCAGGGAAGCAATGAACCTTGAGATCAGGCCTTTATAATCCTCTAGCGTCATCCTATCGCTTATCTCGGTTGGTATTACTGGATCAACACGCAAAGCCAATACTCTAGGATAATCACATATTGCTTTCTGCAGTGTGCCGTAAAGCGCTTGAAGGTATTCACTCACCATCGGCAAATACTCCACCTGTACGCTCATGGCGTTAAACAAAGGGGAATAGCTTAAGTGCAGATTAGTGTTAGTGGGGGGAAGTAGTGTCATTTCGAATCTCCTGGATATGAGAAATCGCCCATGACCAACAAGGCATGGACTCTGGTTACAAGCACAATGAATCCTCCAGCTATCGCTGGATTCAAAGGATGTATCACGTTGCTTGGCTAGGTAGTGGGCTGTAAACCCCTTTCTTTACCCTTCGCTTAAGTTAATGCTTAAGTTAATGTTTAATTAATAATAATTAAACAAGGGTCGAAAAGACTGATTCGGTGATCATCAACCTAGATGGACTGTGGTGTGAGCTGGTGATAGGTACTGGACTATCAACTCTTTAATTAAATTAGGGTTGTCTAAATAATTAAGCATTAAGCGACCTTTTCATCTCTTCGCTTAATGCTGTCATTGATCCAAGCCTCAATCTCACTTTCAACCCAGGCCACGGCACGGGTGCCTAGTTTAGTAGGTTGAGGGAACTGCCCAAGGCTTATGTACTTGTAGATCGTTGATTTGGCCAAGCCAGTACGATCCATGACGTCTTTGATGCGGATCAGTTTCATGCTCATGACGAACTCCTGTTATTCGTTCATGACATGAGGAAGCTGAGTATTTTTAATTGGTTAGTGGCACTATCGTCTGCATAGTTACTAACTGGAAGACGTTATAGAGCACTCAAGGGCATCGTTATGCTCGCCAATTTTTGCTGCAAGGCAGTTGTTATAGTGGGCTTGCCAATAAGCTTTGAGATCTTCGGATACATTTGAGGTGTATGCAGTTTCTTCCTGTATAAGCTTTAGACCACCAGCCCCATAACCACGCAGCTGAAACATGGATATGTGTTGCTGATCAGACTTGTTAGAGCAAACGGGAATCAACATAAAATCCATTGCCTCATAATCGATTTCCCCATGTTTATAGGTATGGCCCTTCAATGCAAATTGAAGCTGTTTGGCCAAATGGTGGGATAATGCATAACAAAAACTAACAATATGAGAGTAAGAGGCTGGATTCTTTGTTGTAGATACTTCGATCTCGCTAGGCGTTTGTTCATCCTTATCCTGGAGGCCGTGCGCATTTTCTTCAGCCTCGGTATCTAATTCACTATCAACATCGTCATGTTTAACGTCATTAAGTAAGGAACCTAAGCGGCGTGCAATACTCGCGATGATTACTGGGTGTGGGTCTCTCGGGCCTACCCCGCCTTCAATCATTTCAGTCCAGGCTGATGAGAGCAGCCACATTGCATCTACATGTACACTAGTCAACAGCCAAGCAGCGTCATCGGCATCGTAAACCGTAAGCAAAGCTTCTATGCCATCTTCTAGGGGGTAAGAGCTAGGCAGTAACTCCATAGCAGAGTGGTATACGTTCTGAGCTTTTTTAACTTTAGCTTTATAAACTTTGGCCACCCTATCTAAAGGCTCTTTAGATAGGCTGGCCTCTTCCATCTCAGTTGATGCATGTCTGTTAGCAGCTTTAATAGATTTATATTCCTCTATCAATGCCGCGATTTTTAGACTACTTACTCCTGCGGCTAAAGCTGCATCAACTATGCCATCTACCAACTCCGTTCTCTTATGCTCAGAGCTTGAGGTCGGTAATAGAATATTTACTGACTCTCTGCCACCGTTACCCATCAACGGATGGGCTAGGTCAAGCAAGTAGATGGAGGTCTTTCGAACACTGGCATGGGGGGCGTAGCGACCTGGCTCGTGATGCGTAATGAGCCCCAAGTCGCTTAGCTTCTTCAACTGACTCGTAATGCGATAGCGCGACATCCCTGTTAGGCGGCGCATCGCTGATACGCTTAGACAGGTAACGACGCCTGGGGAGTCTGCATGCGCTAATAGCACCATCAGCAGCCAGCGATTAGGTAGCGTCAAACCAGTGCCGCGAAGACGGCCACCCTCCATCAAATCAACTCTTTCGTCAGCGGTAGATAAACGTGTCGTTCTTGCCAGTGTGACGATTTCTTCAGCATGCTGCTCGTAAGCAGGTGCCAAGGTTTCTGCAAGTGCCTTTATTAGCTTGGCTGATAAGCAGTATTGCGATGGAGGTCTTCCTGCCCCCTGAATAGATAGGCGCTCTATATCAACAAATCGTTCTCGATTTTCTCCCTGCTTACCGGTCAGTACATTCCAAGCACGACGACCCTGCGCATAGGTTAGGCCTAGACGAGCGAAAAGGGTTTGCAGCGAGCACTCAACACTCTTATCAACGCCGATAATCGACGCCCATTGCATCACAAACCAACGCGCTTCAGGCGTCAATTTGGTGTTTTGATAGATTAGCAACTTCGTGTACATACGCACTACTATAAGCGATTTACGAGCAAATTAAAATCCGATTTGCTTACTGATTTAGTAAGAATATATTACATTGCATCGATACATGCATCGGTACATTGTAACCAAACAATAAATTTACACTGTAACTAAACGCTGAAATATTACTTTTTTATTCATCTAATCCTGGTTATGCTACTCACTCACTTTATAAGCAACTTTGATAATGGTTATTGCTAATGACGTCACCTTTTGATTGGATTGATAAAGACAATCATGACCAAATAAATTTTGTCAAAAAATACATAGCTCGTAGAACTACTGCCGGTTCAATGCCAAATTCACTTACCCAACACCTCAATTCAAACGCCTTCCAGGGATTACATGAATGTTTGAAAACACTTTCGAATGATGCGGTGAATAGAGAAGTAAGTAGGCAAATGAAAGGCGCCTGGAAAACGCTCCAACATCGAAGGAAAAATGGCAATCCGGTTTCCCTACAGATGCCAAAGAACTCTTTGAAGACGCTAAACACTTTGGCTAAAAAACGCGGACAGTCCCAGGGCAGAACCCTTAGTCAAATCATCACTGAGGCGATGGATAATCAAAAAATCGGCTCAGCGCAAGCCCTACGAAATCAAGAAAAACTTAAGGACCAGTTAGATAAACAACATGAAAAGACTCAGCAAATGGAACAAGCTTATAAGCTTATGGTGAACAGTTTAATGAATACACTTGCAGAGGAAGTAAGTTATCGCTGTCGTCTTGAAGCATTTGTGGGAGGTTGGGAGGACACGCCGCTGGAGAATGATGAAAAGCAGTTATATCTCAATTTGGTAGAAAAAAGTATTTCAGAGGTGGAATCTAACATAAGCAACTTCACATCGCTAAGTAGCTATATAATCCCTACATTTCGCGTACGAATGGACCAACAAGCAATAATAAATGGTCTTAAAGAATCGGAAACCGGCTTACTGTAAATTTACATCGTTTGTGATAAGTAACTTGGCTTAATTGGGAGTCAGTGATTAGAGCTGGGATTGTCAGTAACAAATTGCAACACTTAACCATCAGGCATGTTGTTGCCAAGACTAACTCTTATAGAACTCGTTCTGCTTAAAACTGAGCTGCTATTTGTTTGAGACGAATTCACCACCCTTTCATACCATAGCGCGCTAGTTGCACGCCCACCTATTACTGTTCTACGAGAACTAACGCGCACAGGGTTAGGCCTGACGAGTTCGATGATGCCAGTTTTACTGAATACAGAACTCGACTTACCCCCTATCTTTCTCGGCGTTAACCGAAGCTGCATAATAATTGTGAGCTATTTGAATTGGTAGTTATAATTACTGATCTCCATACCAAATAGCACTAAAACTCAAGCGCATGTCTCCTGACAATACTAACTGCCAAGTCTCATGAAGCCATCTACAAAGAGCTATATCTTAAACGGGTAGCTCCGCTCAAAAAAGCTAATTGCCTATTTGTGCTAGATCAACGGTAAACGGCGCCCTCGTAGCCAGGGAAAGGATAGGCGTTAAAAGATTTCAGAACTATTCAGCATCATACCGCCCCCCTCCCCACGACGTCTAAGACCGTTGATGCCTTGCCTTTGCCATAATTAGCGCTAACTATAACTCTGCCGTCGGTACATTGGTGGAACGTACCGCTTAGTGATCCTGGCAAAGGCAGAGCGCGCCATGGCGCCTATCGGCTTCAGAGACAAGCTGAATGAGGTGCCGCGATACCTACCATTACTAATGATCAGAACAATGAGATGGAGAAGCATGCTTAGAGCAATCAGAATATCGGTGAAGCGATTTACTTAGCTGAAGCGCATGCACATTGCAACTGGGTTCTAATGAGAACACCACTGGCTAATCAAGCATTACCTGCCGCAGCGCAAGGGTCTGTAGGTCTACAACACTACAGAGTTTGACGAAATAGCCGAGCCATCGAATAAACGAGAAACACTGGACTGACAAAAGCCCCTGAAACTCTTCGCACAGGCATTAAAGAAATCTGTTGCCGACAGAGCACTTTGAAAGTTTTGGATGGCAATGTCGAATATTTGAGTGGGGGACTAAATGGGGGACCGAATAATATAAAAACACAAAAAAACCGCTGAAATCAGCGGCTTATTCGTAATGCTTGGCGGAGGGACAGGGATTCGAACCCTGGATAGGCTATTAACCTATGCCGGTTTTCAAGACCGGTGCATTCAACCGCTCTGCCATCCCTCCGGCTTACGGGTGCATATACTAACAGCTTTCCCTTGGAAGTCAACGCCTTTTAATACAAACGTAAACCTATGCGCGTTATTTTTCCGCCTTCCATATCGCTGACGACCCAATGAATACCATGCCAGTCGACATCGTCACCTACGACCGGATGCCCACCTACCCGCAGCGCGACGAAGTCAGACAATGTCATGTCCTGCTCTCCAGGGCTCAAGGTCAGGCCATACGCTTGGGCAACATCCTGCATGCGCGCACTGCCATCCAGAGTAAACGTACCGAAGAAGGCGCGTTCCTGCTTCAGTTTAGCGTCACCATTAAATAGTCGGTTAAGGGCGTACAAGTCTTCTGAACGGCCAATCACACAAATCACGTCGCCTAGCTTTAAGCGGGTGCTGCCTTTTGGATGAAGCATGGTGTGATTGCGAAACAGCGCCGAGATCAAGGCACCAGAAGGGAAACGCAGAAGCCTAATGGGAACGTCCTCTAAATCCTGGTTCTCAACCCCATACACGAATAGCTCAAAGTCGTTTTCAGGCAGAATACCCAGAGGACCACGCCGATTAGGCACGGTGCCCACCGGCACTTCTACCCTGAGCCACTTGGCCACCAGCGTCAGCGAGCCTCCTTGAATTAGCAGCGACATCAAGACCACCGCAAACGCGACGTTAAAGTACAGCGACGCATTCTCGACCCCACCGATGACCGGAAAAATGGCCAGAACAATAGGGACGGCACCGCGCAAGCCGACCCAGGCAATAAAAAAGGTTTCTCGCCAGCGGAATTTAAAGAAAGGCTTGATAGAAATGAATACGGCCAGCGGGCGGGCAATAAAGATAAGCGCCAGGGCGACGAGGCTTGCAGGCAGCGCTACTTCCCATAGCTCACTCGGTGTCACTAATAACCCAAGCACCAGGAACAAGCCGATTTGGCTTAACCACGCTAAGCCGTCGTGGACAGGCAGAATAAAGTTAAGGTGGCGTCCTGGTTGATTACCAATCATTAAACCCGCCAGGTAAATGGCTAGAAAACCACTACCGCCGAGCACACTGGTTAACCCGAACACGCTGAATCCAAGCGCTAAAGCCAACATCGCATAAAGACCTGGCGCCAGATCAAGCCAGCGGAGCAGTTTGGCACTCAGCCAGCCCCCGCCAAGACCAACGATCAAACCGACACCAAACTGTGAAACGAAGAAAATCAGCGTATCAATGGGGCCGCCAATATCCCCTACGAGCAGCTCAACCAGCATCAGGGTGAGGAAAATGGCCATCGGGTCGTTGGTGCCCGACTCAATTTCAAGCGTCGCCCCTACCCGCTCATTAAGGTTGACGCCTCGACCACTCAGCATGGAGAAAACCGCCGCCGCATCGGTCGAACCGACAATGGCACCAACCAGCAACCCCTGCACAATACTAAGATCAAAGACCCACATTGCGATAAAACCGACTATCGCGCTGGTGATAAAGACACCGAAGGTAGCGAGAGACAGCGCTGGCTTGAAACCCACCCGAAAGGTTTTAAGGCGAGTGCGCAGGCCACCATCTAACAGAATCATGGCCAGTGCCAGGTGGCCAATCGCAAAGGCCATTGAGTAGTCATCAAACTCAACGCCCAATACGCCCTCTTCACCCGCCAACATGCCTAGTGCCAGGAAGATCAGCAGTAACGGCACTCCCATAATGGACGATAAACGACTGGCCAGAATGCTCAGGGCCATCAAGCAGCCACCGACTAAAAAGAACGTATAAATTGCGTCCATGAATCTCCGTCTCTACATCGTTATAGCGCCATTATTACATGTAACCGTTGAATTTACTGTGCCTTCTCGGCGCTCTCTTATTGTCAAAAAGCTAGTCAGGCACTTTCTCTGGCGGCTACACTTCGCCGTTACAACTGTTGGAGTTACTGACTATGTTGCGTTGCCTATCACGCTATTGGCACCCTGTGCTGTTTAGTCTCGTTGCTACATTATTATTTTTTCATACCGCCTGTTATGCAGACGAAGAGAACGATACAAGCGC
>TARA_R110002012_G_scaffold317745_1_pt1 | contig 34050 bp, 33 predicted proteins | sample TARA_R110002012 | Tara Oceans TARA_R110002012 (sample SAMEA4396515) | marine metagenome | biome: Westerlies Biome; feature: [DCM] deep chlorophyll maximum layer (ENVO:01000326); material: water (ENVO:00002006), including particulate matter (ENVO:01000060) such as... | depth 40 m
CTGCCTCGACCCGCCAGACCATCGATGCGGCCCGTGCCGCCATGGCCCCGCCGGCCGTCGAGGAGCCCCCGCGGGCCGGCTTCGGCCTGAAGCGCGGCGGCAAGTCCCGGCTGCAGGAACGACTGGACAAACAGGCGGCGCGTGACGGCGGTACCGTCCGCAAGGCGCTGGGGGCTTCGGCCGCCGCCGTCCTGCTGACGGCCGGCGGATTTTACGCCTATGGCGAGCTGACCGGCGCGGGGATGGTCCTGCCGCAGTTTTCGCTGGGCGGCACCAGCCCGTCGACGGACGCTCCCCTGCTGGCCCTCGCCACGACCCCGACGGCCCTTACGCCCGCCACGCCCGAAGAAACGGCCGAGCTGGCGACCCTTTATGCCACCGCGGTTGAGCAGATGGACGCGGGTGATACCGGCGGAATCGAGACCCTGACCCGGGCCGCCAGCCTCGGCTATGCGCCCGCCCAACTGCATCTGGCGGGCCTGTATGAGACCGGTCAGGGGGGCGTGACCGTGAACGCCGAGGAAAGCCGGCTGTGGGCCCGACGCGCGGCCGACGGCGGCGACGCCCGGGGCATGCATGCCTACGGCATGTATCTGTTCGACGGGGTCGGCGGTGCGCGTAACCGTCGCGAGGCCCTGGACTGGCTGCTGAAGGCCGCCGATCGCGGTCTGGTCGACAGTCAGTTCAATGTGGCCCGCATCTATGAGAGCGGCGACGAGGGTGTGGCCGCCAATCCGGGTGAAGCCTACAAATGGTACCTGATCGCGGCGAATGCGGCCGATGCCGATGCGCGTGACGCGGCGGCGCGGCTGGAGCCCCGCCTGTCCTCGACCGTGCGCCGGACGGCCCGGACCGCCGCCGCCGCCTTCCAGGTGGAGCCTCTGGCCTGAGTCACCGCTGGATTCTGACGAATTCCGCAAGCTATTGCGTGCAACGGGTGGTGATGACCCTCCCGGACCACTAAGAGATTTTCACCGTCGCCTTCCCGGCGCCTAGCGTTCGTTCCAGCCGAAGGCGCGTCCTTTGGATATCTATCTACCGATTGCCGAGGTTTCGGTAAATTGGCCGTTCCTGGTGATCCTGGGCGCGGTCGTCGGCTTTGTGTCCGGGCTGTTCGGCATCGGCGGCGGCTTCCTGATGGCCCCCATCCTGGTGTTCATGGGCATACCGCCGACCGTGGCCGTGGCCAGCCAGGCCAGCCACGTCGTGGCCTCCTCTACCTCCGGCGTCATCAGCTATTCCAGCCAGGGCTTGGTCGACTACCGTATCGGCGGCATCATGGCGGCCGGTGGCGCGCTGGGCGCACTGCTGGGTGTGGAATTGTTCCGCTATCTGAGGCTGCTGGGACAGGCCGATCTGGTGGTGGCCCTGTCCTATCTGCTGTTCCTCGGGGCCATCGGCTCGTTGATGCTGAAGGAAAGCCTGACCCAGATCCTGCGCCGCCGCCGCGGCGAGACCGCCCCGCGCAAGGAACGTCGACGGCCGATGTGGCTCTACGGCCTGCCGTTCCGCATGCGCTTCCCGCGCTCGGGTCTGTACATCAGCGTCATCCCGCTGATCGGTCTCGGCAGTTTTGTCGGTGTGCTGTCGGCCATCATGGGAGTCGGCGGCGGCTTCATCCTGATCCCGGCCATGCTCTATGTGCTGCGCATGCGGGCCAGTGTGGTGGTTGGTACCAGCCTGTTCCAGATCATTATCACCACGGCCCTGACCACCATCCTCCAGGCCGGACGCAACCAGACGGTCGACATCGTCCTGTCGTCCCTGCTGTTGTTCGGGGGCGTGGTGGGGGCCCAGTACGGCGCGCGCCTGTCAGGCCGGTTCCGCGCCGAGTCCCTGCGCGCGGCCCTGGGGCTCATTGTCCTCGGCGTAGGCGTCTATATGGGGCTGGAGCTGTTCGTGCGGCCCGGTGACATCTTCAGCCTGGCTCCGGGAATCGCCGGATGATGGTGCAAGCTCTCCCGCCGCAACTGCCCGCTTTCGAGGCTCCGGCCCCGGAGCGCTCGGTCGCGACCCAGCAGGAGTTGCGTGTCGCGGCGGCCCTGACCGAGGCCCGGGTCAATGTCGACTCCAGTTTCCGCGGGGCCTCGATCGTCCTGTATGGCGCGGTGTTCAATCCAACCGACCGGCCGGCGGATGTGGTGGTGGTGGTGCGTGGTCCCGACGCCCCGCTGCGCCTGGTCAAGAAATCCCGCACCCTCGGTGTCTGGCTCAACAGCCGGCCGGTGCTGTTTGAGGGGGCACCCGGCTTTTACATGACGGCCTCGACCCGGCCATTGGGCGATATCGCCGATTTCGGTCAGCTGCGCCGTCTCGGTGTCGGGGTCGATCACCTGCGCATCGACGCCCCGCAGGAGGCCAGCACGGTGACCCGCTACGGGGTGCGAGACGTGGTCATCAGCCGGTTGGGCGAAGACTATCTGGACTGGCGCCGCGCGGTGATCCGCCTGCGCGAGGCCGCGGCCCTGTACGATACCGATCCGCACGGCGTGCAATTCGTCGACAAGGGCCTGTTCCGCGCCGAGGTCGACCTGCCGACGGTCGCCCCGACGGGTCAATATTTCGCCGAGGTCTGGCTGTTCCAGGACGGAGCCCCGCTGTCGGTTTCCAACCTGACCCTGACGGTTGAGAAAGTCGGCATCGAACGGGACGTCTATGAGTTCGCCCAGACCCGTCCGTGGATCTACGGTATTCTGTGCGTGATGCTGGCGACCTTCACCGGCTGGGCGGCGAGCCGGATCTTCCGGCGCAACTGATCCATCGCGGGCGCGCTCAAATCAGTCGCCCGATTTCAGTCTGTCCGTCAGATCTGCGGCCAGATCGCCCCGATCGACCACCTCGACCCGGTCCAGACCCAGCCAGCGGGCGGTCAGACGTAATTCCTGCGCCAGGGCTGTCGGCGTCTCTGACGTCGCATCCGGTTCGCGCCAGGCCGCCTGGACCCGCAGGATACCGGTCTTGCGATCAGCTTTCAGGTCGACCCGGGCGGTGATCGCCTCGTCCTGCAGGAAGGGCAGGACATAGTAGCCGTGTACCCGCTTGTGGGCCGGGGTGTAGATCTCCAGCCGCACCTTCACCCCGAACAGCCGTTCGGTGCGCTCTCGGAACCAGATCAGATTGTCGAACGGTGACAGCAGGGCCCGGGCGGCGATGCGCCGGGGCTTGCGACAGGCCGGGTCCATGAAGGCCGGTTTGTCCCAGCCCTCGACCGTGACCGGCACCAGCTCACCAGCCTCGACCAGTTCGCCGATCCGGGCCCGGGTATCGGCCAGGGGCAGGCGGAAATAGTCGCGCAGGTCGGCGGCGGTGGCCACGCCCATGGCCTGGGCTGACAGGCGAACCAGATCACGCTGGGCCCCGGCCTCGGTCGGCGTCGGCTGGTCCAGCACCGCGGCGGGCAGGGCCCGTTGGGTCAGATCATAGACGCGTTCGAACCCGCGTCGGGTGGTGGTGGTGATCTTGCCGGACCAGAACAGCCACTCCAGCGCCCGCTTGCCGTCGGACCATGACCACCAGCCCGGCGCGCCGCGCGGACCCGTGGCGAAATCCCCGCCGGTGACCGGGCCGCGCTTTTCGATCTCGGCCAGGATGCCGTCGATATAGTCGCGTCGCTCGCGCCCGAACCGGGCCGTGCCACTCCACAGACCCTCGCCGGCCTCGGCCCGGGCCATGCGCCAGCGAAACAGGGGCTGGCTCTCCAGCGGCAGCAGCGAGGCCTCATGGCCCCAGTATTCGAACAAGCTGGGCGTTCGACCCCAGGCCTCGGCCTCGAGGGCCTCGCGCGGATAGTGACCGAGGCGCGAAAAGGCGGGCAGATAGTGGGTGCGGCTGACGACATTGACGCTGTCGATCTGGATCACGCCCAGATCGCGGGCCGTCTTGCGCAGATGGCGTGCCGAGGCCGTGTCGGGTCGGGCGACGCCGAACCCCTGGGCCGCCAGGGCGATGCGCCGCGCCTGGGCGGCGGAGAGACGCACCGGCCCGGCCACACCGGGCCTATCGGGCCGCGAACTCGCTGAGCGCGTCGATGACGGCCCGGTTCTGGTCCTCGGTGCCGATGGTGATGCGCAGGCAGTCGGGCAGGCCGTAGCCGCCGACGGCGCGGACGATGATGCCCTTGCCGTTCAGATAGTCATTGGCGGCGGTGGCGTTGCGGGCCTCGTCCGGGAAGCGGACCATGACGAAATTGCCGGCGCTGGGCATGACCTCGAAGCCGAAGCCGCGGATGGCCTGGGTCAGGCGCGGTCGCCAGGTCTGGACCAGATCGCGCGAGGCCTTCTGGTGGGCCTCGTCGCCGAGGGCGGCGGTGGCGGCCTCAAGCCCGGGCACCGAGACATTGAACGGCAGGCGAATGCGGTCGACTGCCTCGGCCACGGCCAGCGGCGCATAGCCGAAGCCGATGCGCAGGCCACCGAGGCCGTGGATCTTCGAGAAGGTGCGGGTTACGACCAGATTGGCGGCGTCACGCGCCAGCGGGAAGGCGGTCTCCCAGTCGGGCTCGACCACGAATTCGGCATAGGCCTCGTCGACCACCAGCAGGATCGAGGACGGCAGGGCCGCATGCAGGCGACGGATTTCCTCGCCGGAATTGTAGCTGCCGGTCGGGTTGGACGGGTTGGAGACATAGACGAAGCGGGTGCGCTCATCGACCTGTTCCAGCAGGGCATCGACCTCGGCCTTGTAGCCGGGCTCGGGGGCCAGCTTGACCTCGGCCTGGTTGGCCTTGGCGCTGATGCGATAGGCAAGAAAGCCGTACTGGCCGGTGACGATATTGTCGCCCGCGGTCAGATAGGTCTGGTTCAGCAGGGCGAACACCTCGTCCGAGCCATTACCGAAGATCAGCCGCTCGGGCTCCAGTTCGTGATGCTCGGCCACGGCGGCGCGCAGTTTTGTCGCCCGGCCGTCCGGGTACAGATGGATGTTGGCCATGGCGGCGGCATAGGCCTCGCGTGCCTTCTCGCCGGCCCCGAGCGCATTCTCGTTCGACGACAGCTTCATCGGTTCGGTGATGCCCGCGATGGCCGACTTGCCGCCGACATAGGGGGCGATGTCGAGGATGCCGGGCTTGGCGATCGGGCCCCGGAGCGCGGAGGCGGCGGTCGTGTCGTCGGTCATGGTCGTCCTCGAGTTCAGAATACCGGAGCCGCGCCGATGATACCGGCGAGGGTGCCGGGCGCACCGTTCAGGCGACTGTCGTCGGCCTGCACATAGCCCGCCAGTATGAACAGCTTCAAGCCGCCTGCCGCGATCAGGGGGGTGGCGGCCAGTCCGGCCTGACCCAGGGCGGTGACGATTTTGGCGTCACCCTGCCCGCTGTCACTGACCCAGAAGGTCCGGTCGTCGCCGGTCGGGCCGGAGGGACGACGGTCGACCATCAGGGCCAGCGGACGGCCGTGGCGGTCGTCGGGCAGGGCAGCGGTCACCCGGAGTTCGGGCTGGGCCAGCAACCGGCCCCACCAGGGCCGGTCACCGGTGAGGTCGATCAGGGCCCGGTGCCCGTTCCGGACGGCCGTCAGCGCCGTCTCTGGGTCGGTGGCGAGCCGGGCAGACAGGCCGAAGCGATCGGCGGCCAGGGTCCGGGCGACACCGCCCCAGATCGTCAGCGGCGGTGCGGTGGCGGCCTCGAGGCGTCCCAGCAGGGCCCGCAACAGCGGAACCTCATCCGGCGCGATGTCGGCCAGCTGTTCGCGCAGGGCGATGGCCTCGGCGTCCGGGGTCGTGCGGGCCCCGGCGGCGATCCGGGCCCGGGCGGCAGCGATCAGGGCGTGATCCAGGGCGTCGCGGGCCGCGTCCCGGTCGGGCTCGATCAGCATCAGAACAGTTTCGGGGCCGGTGACAGGGCGAAGGGGCCCACCCAGGTGCGGCCGTCGCGGAACACCAGCGGCAGATTGATCGCCGAGGTCTCGCCCGTCAGCGCCGTCGCCGTGGCCGCCCCGGCCGCGGCGGCCCGGTCGACGCCGGTGACTCCCGAACGGGCCAGTCCGGCGAGGGCCGGCAGGGGCTTGTCGGCGATCAGGGCGACAGTGCCCTGCAGGCGGCCGTTCGTGTCGATGGTCAGGACATCGCTGGACAGGGTGGCGGTGCTGACTCCGGCCTTCAGTTCGCCACGTACGGCGGTGAAGCGTCCGCCCGCATCAGCCCAGGTTTCGAGATCGCCGAGTATGGCCCGACCCCGCAGATGATCCGCGCCCGCGATCGTCGTCTCGATCCAGCCCTCGACCGGGCCCTGGACGGCAAGACCGTCGAGCAGGCTGCCCGGACGGGCGCGGGCGTCGGTCAGGCGGAACAGCACATCAACGTCCGCGCTGGTTGCCGCCCCGTCGACCAGATGGGGGCGGGCCTCGATCTGCAGCTGTCCGGCGCGCAGGATCGGGAAGGGTTCGGCCCCGGGGTGGGGGGTGAAGACCGGCTGGTCCAGCTGAATCCGCAGGTCGGGGAAGCGCGCCTTCAGGTGACTGACGCTCATGCGCAGGGCCTGGCCGCGTACCGCCATCTTGCTGTGGTCGGCCCGGGTCAGGACCAGACCTTTGGGGGCGATGAGCACCCATTTGTCCGGATTGTAGGTGCTGGCCTCGGCGATCAGGGACGGTGCGGACACGGCGCGACCATCGGGGGCCGTCACCGTGGGATAGGCGACGGCGATCCGGGTCCGGAAGGGCCAGCCTGTGGTGGTGATCCGGCCGTGCCCGATCTCCCAGCCCGCCGCCCGCATCTCGACCGCGCGGGCCTCGATGCCGCTCTCGATCTGATGAGTCAGGTAGAACCACCAGCCGGTCCAGGCGACCAGTACGGCCAGGGCGATCAGCAGCGGGGTGTACAGGCCCTTGCGGCTGTGGCGGAGGATCGGCGGGGGCACGGTCATGTCCGTTCCGTATCAGCCGACCACGGCCAAAAAAAGCGTGTCGGTCACCCTTTTGCCGCTTCCGGCCGGGGCTCCAGAAATCCGCTGACCGTTTCGACGGCCTCGGCCAGACCCATGCGTAACACCTCGGTTCCCGGAGGCAGGCCGGCGAACAGCCGGGTCGGGGTGGCGGCGTCCAGCATCACGAACACCCCCTTGTCGTCGCCGCGCCGGATCAGCCGGCCGAAAGCCTGGGCGATGCGGGCCCGGGCCAGGGCGTCGTCATAGGCCCGACCCTGCGCCCCCTGTCCGCCGAACCGTTCACGCCGGGCCCGGTGCAGCAGGTCCGGTCGCGGCCACGGCACCCGGTCGAAGGCGAGGATGCGCAAACTGCGGCCCGGCACATCGACCCCGTCGCGCACCGCGTCTGTGCCCAGCAGACAACTGTCCTGTTCGGCCCGGAACACATCGACCAGCGCCCCGACCTCGAGCGGATCGACGTGCTGGGCATAGAGGGGGATGCCCTCGCGGGCCAGATCGGGCCCCAGCCGTTCATAGACGGCCTTCAGCCGGCGGATGGCGGTGAACAGGCCCAGACCGCCGCCCCCCGCGGCCAGGAACAGCTCGCGCATCGCCGCCGCTGTCTGGCGGGCGTCGTCCTTGATCAGGTCGTTGACGACGATGACCCGGCTGTGGGCCGCATAGTCGAACGGGCTCTCGACCTTCAGGGTCCGCGCCGGTTCGATCAGCCGCGCCGCGCCGGTGCGCATTCGGGCCATGTCGAACGGGTCGCCGTCCCCGGTCGTCGCCAGCGGATCGGACAGGGTGGCGCTGGTCACCAGCACGCCGTGGGCGGGCATGATCACCGCGGCCTCCAGCGGCACGGTCGGGTCGATCCAGTGACGGCGCAGGGCCACGTCATGGATACGACCGAAGGCGGCCTCGGCGGTCAGCCAGTCGACGAAATCGGGGTCAGCCTCGTCGCTGCCCTCGTCCAGCGCCGCCAGCATCGACCGCCAGCCGGGCAGGGTCATACGCGCGCGGCGGTCGAGACCCCGCAGGGCCCCCTCGATGCGGGCGCGCTGCGATCCGTCCAGATCGGCCGCCTCATCGTCCAGCACGTCTTCCAGATGCCGCGACAGGGCCAACAGCGGGGCCTCGACGGCGGCCAGGGCCTGGGCGGCGGCGCGCGCGGCCTCCAGCACCGGTTCGGTCACCGGCCGCAGCGCGCATTCCAGACCGAACTCCGTGCCGCCCGCGCCGCCGTCACCGGCCCGGGCCCGCAGCTGTTCCAGCGCGGCCAGCAGGAAGGTCTCGATCGGCCCGATCGGATTGACCTCGCCCGAAGCCGGGGCGATCCGACCCGACACCCCTTCGCCCGGCAGCTGGGCCGCGGCCCGCACCGCATCGTTCAGGGCCTTCTGCGCCGCCTCATTGTCCGCGCACAGATCACCCAGCCGCTGCTCCAGCCCGCGCCCGCGCCGCCCCCGCCCTTCGGGCCCGCGGATCCAGCGGCGCAGCTCGGCCGATTCCTGGCCCGACAGACAGGCGGAAAAGGCGCTGTCGGCGGCGTCGAACAGATGGTGGCCCTCGTCGAAGACGATCCGTTTCAGCGCCGCCGTCTCGCCGTCCTGCTTCAACCCCCGGGCCGAACGGGCCCCGTCGAACGCCGCCTGGGTCATCACCAGCGCGTGGTTGGCCACGACCAGATCAGCGCGGCGGCTGGCGCGGATGGTCTTTTCGACGAAGCACAGCCGGTAGTGGGGACAGGCCGCGTGGACGCATTCGCCGCGCCGGTCGACCAGATTGGCGGCGCTGGCCTGCTGGCCCGATCCGACCGCGAACAGGCCCGGCAGCCAGCCCGGATAGTCACCGCCGGTCATGTCGCCGTCGCGTGAATGCAGGGACCAGCGCGCCGCCAGCGCCATGCCGATCAGGTCACCGTTGCCCAGCTGGGCCGCCTGAACCATGTCCTGCAGGTTCAGCAGACACAGATAGTTCTCACGTCCCTTGCGCACTACGGCCTTGCGCTTGCGCTCGGCCGGGTCGGGCCAAAGGGCGGCGCTCTCGCGGTCGATCTGGCGCTGCAGGGCGCGGGTATAGGTCGAGACCCAGGCCGCCCCCTGATTGCGCTCGGCCCACAGCGAGGCCGGGGCCAGATAGCCCAGCGTCTTGCCGGTCCCGGTCCCGGCCTCGGCCAGCAGCATGCGCGGCCGGCCCTCCTCGTCGCGCGGCGAGAAGGCATAGGCGGCCTCGGCGGCATAGTCGGACTGGGTCGGACGGGTCTCGTCCAGACCCGAGGCCTGCAACAGCTTTTCCAGCCGGATACGGGCGGACTCAGAGTCGACGGGGGCGGACCCGGACTCGCCACGCGGGGCCTCATCCTCCCACTCGGTCATCCGGCTCCAGACATCGAGGCCCGAGCCGCGATACTGGCGCGCCCGCACCGGCTGGTGCTGCAGCGCCCCCGACACGCGCTCTCCCCAGGCCCAGCCGGCTTTGGACAGGGTCTCGATCAGGGTCATCGCGTCCTCGCGCCGCGGATAATCAGGCCCGGCCAGTTCGCGCAGCAGGGCGTCGGCGGCGTGACGCAGGGCCACCGCCTGGGCCTCGGCCCCCTTCGGTTCGCTCATGCCCAGCGCCAGGGCCAGCCCACTGGGCGACGGGGCGCAGAACCGGGCCGGTCGCACAAAGGCGAACAGCTCCAGCACATCCAGCAGATCGGTCGACCGCGGCGGCGGGGCCAGACCCAGCCGCCGCGCCGTCAGACTGGCATGGGCCACCATCACCGGACCGCCGGTAAAGACCCCTTCGGCCGCCCCGCGCCCGATCTTGCGTGCCCCGTCGGCATCGCAGATCGCCCCCGCGCCCGGCGGTATGGCCAGGGCGGGCGGCAGCACCAGCCACGGCTCCGCACCGGTGACGGCGGGGTGGGCGGCGGCGGCGATGACGGATTCGTCGGACACGCACCACAGATAGCGGGTCGGCGGCTGAAACGGAACGGGAACATGCGGCAATGGTCCCTTCACTGACAGACCGGGCCGCACCAATTTGTGTTGTCTTCAATATTGCGTATTTTGAAGACGAAACAGGAGGTGACCATGTCCCGCACCACCACAATGACTGTCCGGCTCAGCGGCGCGCTGAGCGAGTTCGTGGCCTCGAACGTCGGTGAAAACGGGGCCTATGAGAACATCAGCGAATATGTGCGCGACCTCGTCCGCCGTGACATGGACCGCCGCGAGCAGGAGGCCTTCGATCGCCTGAAGGCGGAGCTGACCCAGGCCTTCGCCGCGCCGGAGTCATCCTATGTCGCCTTGACCGCGGCCGAGGTCATCGCCCGTAATCGGACCTGACCGGGTGGCCGCCGTCCGCGTCCAGCAGGCGGCCTCGCACCGTCTCGACGCCATCTATCGCTACACCCGCGACCGCTGGGGCGAGGCCCGGGCGGAGCCCTACATCACCGGCCTGTTCGACGCCTTCGGCCGGATCGAGACGCATGGCGTGGCGTCCCGGCCGATCCCCGCCGCGTTCGGCGTGGACGGCTATGTCTTTCGCTACGAACGCCACCTCGTCTACTGGCGACATCTGTCGAACGGCGACATCGGCATCGTCACCGTGCTGCACGAGCGGATGCACCAGATCGGCCGGTTGCGGAAAGATTTGGGGCTTTAGACAGCGCCTTTGTGCATCTGCGCGCATGTGGAGAAGACGCAAGTCTAATTCCGGGTCACGTCTTCGCCGCATGAGGTGCAGGTGCGGCCCGGAAACATTCCGTAGCCTGTGACCTCACGGTCGCCGACAATCATCTTTGGCCGGACCAGTGGATGATCGCAGTAGGGGCAGACGAACCATTGGCCGACGACCAGCGTCACCAAGGCACTCACCCCAAAAAGCAGGTACCAGAACGGGCCGATGACCGACATGATTTGGCCGGCGAACCCCATGATGATCGCCATCCAAATGAGAGCGATGGTCAGGAACGCATAATAGTTAGAGCGCACGTTCCGCGCCCTTTGACTGGCCTGGGCTCTTCGCCAGCAACGCCCCCGACGCCGCCTCCAGCTCCAGCTCCAGCCGCGCCATGAACACATCCCGCTTCAGGCCCGCGGGGATCGGCGGCAGGAACTCATAGACGATCGTGCCCGGATAGCGCCGGAAGCCATGCGCGGGCCAATACACCCCCGAATTGGTGGCCATCGGGGTGCAGGGGCAGTCGAGGTCGCGGTACAGGGCGGCGATGCCGGGCTTGTAATCGGGCGCGGCCCCGACCGGGGTGCGGGTGCCTTCGGGGAAGATCAGCATCTGCCGACCCTCGGCGAAGCGGTCGCGGGCCTGGCGCACCATGGCCTTCAGCGCCTTGGCGTGGGCCGAGCGGTCGACGGCGATCATCTTCGTCTTGACCGCGAACCAGCCGAAGAAGGGCAGGGGGGCCAGCTCCTGCTTCATGATGAAACAGTTGTCCGGCAGGATGGCGAACGGGGCGATGACGTCCAGCATGCTCTGGTGCTTGCCGGCGATCAGGGCGGCCCCGACCGGGCGATACTCCAGACCGCGGAACTCGACCTTGACCCCGGCGATCCAGCGCAGGCCGAACAGGCAGAACCGGGCCCAGTTGCGGATCACCCACATGGCCGGGCGATAGGGCATCAGCAGCGCCGGCGACAGGCCGACGGCGAACACGGCCAGCGACAGGTACAGCCAGACGACGAACAGCAGGGAACGCAGGGTGGTCACGGGGTCGCCGTCGCCGGTTCGTCGGTCGCGGTGTCATCGGCCGGGGCCGGATTACCGCCCAACCGGTGCACCCCGGCCCGGGTCAGGGCAGCGAGATATTTCATATATTCCAGCGTCATGCGCCGGGCGGTGACTGCGGCTCGCCACCAGCCGGAATCATCCAGCGACGGCGTCGAGACGGCATGGGGGATCAGCGTCACCCCCGGCGCGGCCGAGCGGATCTCCACCAGGCTACGGGGCATGTGATAGTCCGAGGTGACCACGATCAGGCTGTCATAGTGTTTGGACCGGGCCCATTCGGCGATCTCGCGGGCGTTGCCGTTGGTGTCTTCGGCCTCGAAGCCCAGGTCGACACAGCAGTTGAACAAACGGCTGGAGCCCGGCGTCAGGGCCCGCAGCTCCTGGCGGCGCACCTCGCGATTGACCCCGGAAATCAGCAGGCGCTGGCCCTTGTCCTGTTCCAGCAGACGAATGGCGACATTGACCCGTTCGGCCGAGGGGCCGGTCAGGGCCACGATGGCGTCGGCCCGGGCCGGGTCACCGGCCGGGGTCAGATTGTGCACCCGGTCGGCGAAGGCGAACAGGCCGACCAGCCAGACCAGCACCAGAATCGCGATGAGAGTCAGAAACTTCATGGCCCTTCCTAACGCCGCTGCCGCAGGCTCGCCAGTGCTGTGATCCGCGCCGCGACCAGCGCGACCGTAGCCGCCAGCACCGGGCATGGCGAGAGCAGCAGCAGATCGCTCCACGCCAGGGGCAGGGCCGGGCTGAGACCGCCGGCTCCGCCCAGTCCGCGCAGCCCCGCGACCAGTAGGGCGGCGGCGGCGGCCCCGCCGGCTCCGGCTCCGGCGGCCAGCAGACCGAATCGCTTCTGGTACAGCCAGGCGATGGTGCCGTCGGCGGCCCCGTTCAGGCTCAGGGTCTCGATCACCGGCCATTGCGCTGCCAGGGCCGCGCGGGTGGCATAGGCAATGGCGGCGGCGGCCGCAGAGGCGGTCAGCAGGAAGGCGGCGGCGGCCAGCAGGCTGATGATCATCGCCGCCCGCTCGACCTCGCCGCGCCACAGGCTGTGATCGTCGACACTGGCGTCCAGACCGGCCTCGGCCAGGGCCCGGCTCAGGGTCACGGCGCTGGCCGGAACCGTGGGGTCCAGTCGCACCGTGACCAGATAGGGCAGCGGCAGGTCGGGCAGGATGGCGTCGCCGATCCATGGCCGCAGCAGGGCCTCGGCGGTTTCGCGGTCCATGGCCTCGGCTTCGGCCACGCCGTCGACCCCGGCCAGGGTCTCGGCGGCGCGCGCGGCGGCCCCGGCCCCGGTCTCGCCGACGCGCGGGCGCACCTGAACTGTGGCCTCGGCCCGTAACTGACCGGCCCAGCCGTGCGCCGCCCGATCGGCCGAAGTGGCTCCGACTGCGGCGAGGCAGGCCAGAAAGCACAGGATGGCGATCACCGCCGCCAGCCAGGGCTCGCCGGCGCTGTCGCGCGGCAACAGATTCGCGGGACGGCGGGTGAGACGAGCGATCATGCGCCGCTCCCGATCAGCCGACCCCGGTCCAGCCGCAGGATGCGGGCTCCGGAACGCGCGGCCAGGGTTTCGTCATGGCTGGCGATCAGTACGGTCGTGCCCAGCCGGTTCAGCGCCTGGAACAGACCCAGTAATTTCTCGCCCATGGCGGCATCGACACTGCCGGTCGGTTCGTCGGCCAGAATCAGTCCGGGGTGGGCGACCACGGCCCGGGCGATGGCCAGCCGCTGTTTTTCGCCGCCTGACAGGGCCGGTGGCCGGTCGGCCATACGGGCCCCGAGCCCGACCCAGTTCAGCATTTCCTCGACGTCGGCGGCGTAGTCCTCGGGCTTGAGTCGGGCCAGACGCAGCGGCAGGGCGACATTGTCGAAGGCGCTCAGATGGTCCAGCAGGCGGAAATCCTGAAACACGACCCCCGTGCGTCGCCGGATTGCCGGGACCGCGCTGCGCGGGATATGGGTGACGTCCTCGCCGAACAGGTGCAGCCTGCCGGAAGTCGGCCGCTCGGCCAGCGTCAGAAGTTTGAGTAGCGATGATTTTCCAGCACCTGAGGGGCCGGTAAGGAAGTGGAAAGAGCCACGGGGCAGAATGAGGTCGACGTTCCGCAGCACGCCGGGCGCGTCCGCATAGCCGAATCCCACGCCCTCAAGGCGGACGGTTTCGTCAGCGGTATCGATTTCGGCGGCGCGACGGTGCGATTCGGGCATAGGCTACTTATAGGAACGGGGCGTGACAGCGCCTCGACGGGAGGGGGCTCAAAGCCTCGCAGTCAGACCACATGATACTGACCTGCCCGTCCTGCGCCACCAGCTATTTCACCCCTGACGAGGCGATTGGCCCCTCGGGCCGTCGTGTGCGCTGCAAGAGCTGCGCCCATATCTGGCAGGCCAGCCCCGAAGAACCGCTGGATCTGGACGCCGGCCCGACCCCGGAGCCGGTCGCTCCGCCGGTCGCCAAACGCGAAGTCCCCGTCGAATCCCTGGCCGAAACACCGGCCCCCGAACTGCCCAAGGCCTTCCGGGCCCGGGCCGAGCAACAGCGCCGGCTGCGCCGTGCCGCCACCCATGGCGTAGTCTGGGCCGGGGTCGCCTCGGCCTTCGCGGCCCTGCTGACCGCCGGCTGGCTGTTTCGGGTCGAGGTGGTCGACCTCTATCCCCGCGCCGCTGCGGCCTATGCGGCGGTCGGAACCCCGGTGAATCCGACGGGTCTTGAGTTCGAGGCCATTTCCGCCCGCACCGGGCCGGACTCGCCGGATCAGGTGCTGGTGTCCGGCGCGCTGCGCAATGTGCGGGCCCGTGAGGTCATCGCCCCGCCGGTGCGCCTGTCCCTGCTGGATGCCCACGGGGCCGAAATCGGTCATGCCGTGGTGCGCATCGACGCCGCTCCGGTCCTGCCCGGCAAGGTGCAGGGTTTCGCCGTCCAGATCCCTGATCCGGGGGGCAAGGCCGCCGGGGTCGATGTGATCTTCCTGTCGATGGACGAGGCGCGGCCCGTGCCGGTGGTCCGGCCGGTCAATGTGCCCCATACCGCCCGCCCGCTGCCTTCGGCCGACGAAGGTGGACTGCGTCCGGCCCTCGGCCCGATGCCCGAGGCCGTCGACCTGCATCCCGTCGATGCCGTGGCCGTAAGCGACCCTCACGCACCGGCTACGGAGCCCCGCCAACATGGCTGATGCGACCCCGGCCCAGCCGGTTGAACCGACCCTTCTGCTGCCCGAGGCGGATATCCAGCGCATCGTCACCGAACTGGCCGCGCGCATCGCCCCGGTGATCGATGACGACACGGTGGCCGCCGTGCTGCTGACCGGGGGGCTGTGGTTCGCCGCGGACCTGACCCGGGCCCTGGCGCGAGCTGGCCGCAACGTTCATTTCGATGCCCTGTGGCTGGCCTCCTACGGCGACGAACAGTCCAGCCGTGGACGGGTTGAGGTGCGGGCTCCGTTCCAGCGTCCGATCGCCGGCCGCCGGGTGCTGATCCTCGATGACGTGTTCGACACCGGCCTGTCACTGGCCGAGGCGGTGCGCATCACCCGCGAGGCCGGGGCGGCCGAGGTGCTGACCTGTGTGTTCGCCAAAAAGCCCTGGCCCCTGCCGCGCGCGCCCGAACCGGACTTCGTCGGCTGGGAGGCCCCGAACCGGTTTCTGGTCGGCTATGGCCTCGACCATGCCGGGGCCCTGCGCGGCCTGCCGGACATCTGCGCCCTGGACTGAACCGGCCAGACGCCGACCGGGTTTCAGAGCCAGTCGGCCCTCGGTTCGCGGGCCAGCATCTCGTCATAGGTCGGACGGACCCGAACCACGGCCCAGCGATCTCCATCAACCAGCACCTCGGGCACCAGCGGGCGGCTGTTGTATTCCCCGGCCATGACCGCCCCATAGGCCCCGGCCCCCATGAAGACGACCAGGTCCCCCGCCTGCAACGGCGGCAACGGCTGGTCGCGGGCGAAGGTGTCGCCGGTCTCGCACACCGGACCGACGACGTCATACGGACGGCTGTCGCCCGCGCGCGGGCGCACCGGCAGTAATTCATGCTCGGCATCATAGAGGGCCGGACGCAGCAGGTCATTCATGGCCGCGTCCAGCACCAGAAAGCGGCGACCGTCGCTGCGCTCATTTACCTGGATGACCCGGCTCAGCAGCACCCCGGCATTGGCGGCCAGCAGACGGCCCGGCTCGAACGCCGCCTCGACCCCGAGACCGTCCAGCACCCGGGCGGCCATGGCCACATAGTCGGCCGGTGACGGCGGCACCGTGGCTGCGCCCGAATAGGGCACCCCCAGACCACCCCCCAGATCGAGGCGGCTGACGGTCAGGCCCCGGGCTCGCAGGGTCAGGGTCATCTCGCGCAGCACCCGGAACGCCGCCTCCAGCGGCTCCAGCGTCGTGATCTGGCTGCCAATATGACAGGCCAGCCCCACCGGGGTGACGTGGGGCGACTCTGCGGCCCGGGCATAGAGGGCCAGGGCCTCCTCGACGGGCACGCCGAACTTGTCGGTGTCGCCACCGGTGGTGATCTTGGCGTGACCCCCGGCCCCGATGCGCGGATTGACGCGGATGGCGATGGCGGGGTTCGCGGACCGGGCCTCGGCCACGGCGATCAGCCGGTCCAGCTCGACCGCGGATTCGATATTGATCTGGCGCACGCCGACGTCGATGGCAAAGGCCAGTTCGGAGTCGGTCTTGCCCACGCCCGAGAAGATGATCCTCTGGGCCGGGATACCGGCCGTCAGGGCCCGGCGGATCTCGCCCTCCGAGACCGTGTCCGCGCCACAGCCCAGCCGGGCCAGGGTCGCCAGCACCGACAGATTGCTGTTGGCCTTGACCGCATAGGCGATCAGCGCCTCGCCGAGGGCGTCCGGCCAGGCGTTGGCGGCGTCGCGCAGCAGGCCGTAGTGCCGGCGCAGGGTCGCGCTGGAATAGACATAGGCCGGGGTGCCGACCGCAGTGGCCAGGGTCTCGAGCGACACGCCCTCGGCGTGCAGTGTCCCGGCGATCAGGTCAAAATGATGCAAGGCCTAGCGGGGACCGTCATAGGGGCTGCTGCCCGGACCGCCGTCGATCGGGTTCTCACTGGGCGGACGATTGATCGTCGCCGGCTCGGGCAGGGTCTTGCCGCGCGCGTCGGGCAGGGCGCGTTCGGTCTGGCGGGCAGGCGGGGCCTCAAGGTCGGCGATGCGGCCGCAGCCGGAGACGGACAGGGCGAGAAGGGCGATCGCGCCCGACAGGAGCAGTCTGGTCATGACAGGCGGGTCTTCCATTCGGCGATGCGCGCACGGACCTGTTCCGGCGCTGTGCCTCCAAAGCTCTGGCGACTGGCGCAGGAAGCCTCAGGGGTGAGTACCTTGTAAACCGCTTCCGTGACGCCGGGTTCAAGCGATTGCAGTTCGGTCAGCGAAAGTTGCGACAGGTCCACACCCAGGACCTCGGCCCGCTTCACCGCCGCGCCGGTCACATGGTGCGCCTTGCGGAACGGCAGGTTCAGTTCACGTACCAGCCAGTCCGCCAGGTCGGTGGCGGTCGAGAACCCGGCCCCGGCGGCGGCGCGCATGTTTTCGGTGTTGGGCTGCAGCACCGCGATCATCGCCGTCATCGCCGCCACGGCCAGGTCGAGGGCGTCGAAGGCCTCGAACACCGGCGGCTTGTCCTCCTGCATGTCCTTGGAATAGGCCAGCGGCAGCCCCTTCATCACCGTGCTCAGGGCCACGAACGAGCCGATGATCCGGCCGGTCTTGGCCCGGACCAGTTCGGCGGCGTCGGGGTTGCGCTTCTGCGGCATGATCGACGAGCCGGTGGTCAGGTCGTCGGGCAGGGTGACGAAGCCGAACATCGGCGTCATCCAGATGACGATCTCCTCGGCCAGCCGCGACAGATGCCCGGCGCAGATCGAGGCCGCGGCCAGGCTTTCCAGCGCGAAGTCGCGATCCGACACGGCATCGAGGCTGTTGCCCATCGGGCGGTCAAAGCCCAGTTCGGCGGCGGTCATGTGGCGATCAACGGGAAAGGGCGACCCGGCCAGGGCCGCCGCGCCGAGCGGGTTCTCGTTCATGCGTTTGCGGGCATCGGCGAAGCGCGAGGCGTCACGGCCGAACATCTCGACATAGGCCATCAGATGGTGGCCGAAGGTCACCGGCTGGGCCGTCTGCAGATGGGTGAAGCCGGGCATCAGGTCGGCCGCATGCTGTTCGGCCCGGGCCAGCAGGGCGCGTTGCAGCCCCTCAAGCTGGCTCACCGTGCCGTCGCAGGCGTCGCGGACCCAGAGTCGGAAGTCGGTCGCCACCTGATCATTGCGCGAGCGCGCCGTATGCAATCGGCCCGACGGCTCACCGATCAGCTCGGCCAGCCGTGCCTCGACATTCATGTGAATGTCCTCATAGGCGTCGCGGAACGGGAAGGAGCCGTCGCGGATCTCGCCCTCGACGGTGTCGAGACCGGCCAGGATGGCGGCGGCGTCGGCGGCGGCGATGATCCCCTGTTTCTCCAGCATGCGGCAATGGGCCCGCGACCCGGCCAGATCCTGCTGCCACAGGCGTTGGTCGACCCCGATCGAGACATTGATGGCCTGCATGATCGCCGCGGGCTTGGCGTTGAAGCGCCCGCCCCATAGGGTCTGCCCCTTGGCGCGCCCTTCGGAGGGCGGGGATGTGTCGGGCAAGGTGGACATGAGCGGCTCGAAGAAGACGGGATGGGCGGTTGCGGCTGCGGGTCTGCTGATCCTCGGGATCGGCGGCGCGGGTCTGCTATACGCCAACAGGGGCATAGTCTTCAAAGCCCCGGTTGCGGCGGCGGCCGCGAAGAGCGACCTGGCCCGCTTCGCCACCGGGCCGCTGGCCCGGCTCGAGACCCCGGCGACGCTGGTTCAGGCCCCGGACGAGGTGTTCAAATCCCGCGGCGGCGCGGATGTTCATTTCGCCGATTTCCGCGGCAAGGTGGTGGTGGTCAATCTCTGGGCCATGTGGTGCGCGCCGTGCCGCACCGAGATGCCGACCCTGGCCCGGCTGGCCGAACTCTATGCCGGGCGCGATCTGGTGGTGCTGCCGGTCAATGTCGACACCGGCCCCGACGCGATCGCCGACGCCACCAGTTTTATCGACGTCCACGAACCCCTGCCGCTCTACAACGATCCGGAATTCCGGCTGCCGTTCGTGTTTCCGGGCAAGGGCAAGATGCCCCAGACCATCCTGCTGGACCGTCAGGGCCGCATCCGCGCCGCCTTCGCCGGTGAGGCCGACTGGGCCGGACCCCAGGCCCGGGCCCTGATCGACGCCCTGCTGGCCGAGGAAGGCTGAACGCCCGCCCCGACCGACAACAGGTGTCTACTGCTGCGGCGTGGGCGCGGTGGCCCCCGGGCGGCCTTCGGCGGCGGCCTCGGCCTGATTGGCCTCCAGATGGTCGGCCACATTGCCCGCGCCGGACTCGACGGCCTGGGCGGCCTTCATGGCCCCGCCCTCGATGACCTCACCGGCGGCGGCGGCCCCTTCCTGGATCTGGGTGCCGGCCGTGGCGGCAGCGTCGGCGGCATTGTCAGCGGCCGCCTCGGTATTGGCCTCGGCCTGGTTCTGATCGGCCGGCGTGCAGGCGACGAGGCCCAGCGACAGGGCGGCGGCGGTGGCGGCGAGGGTGGCGATACGGATGGACATGGAATGCTCCCGGAGCAGGTTGAACCTGCATCGGAAACGCGGCGCTACGGCAACGGTTGCGCCGGTCGGGCCGGGGGTCTTGAGGAAATGGTGGCTGGAGGCGGACTTGAACCGCCGACCTGTGGGTTATGAATCCACCGCTCTAACCAGCTGAGCTACCCAGCCACTATGCCTCGACCTCCCGTCGGCCGGGGCCGGCGCGGGAGAGGCGTGCCTATATAGAGGGCCGGGCGCGGGTTCAAGTCGTCGGACGTCTATAGGGTCGGGGTCCCGCCGCGACGGGATCGTGACCCGGACGTGAAGGCGCGGTATTGACGGGTCGCTCCGGCTGTCCGCGTCTGTGAAAAGGGAAGAGCCCATGCGTCTGACCGTCCTCGCCGTCACCCTTGCCGCCGTCGCCTTGGCCGCCGCCTGCCGGGCTGGCGACGCGGCACAGGTCGCGCCCGCGCCCGGTGCGCCGGTCGAGACCCGCCCGGCCAATGCTCCGGATCAGCAACCGGCCTTCCCAGGACAGACCCGGGCCCCGGGAGTTCGCACCGAAACGGCAATGAGCCATACGGTGATCGCCGCCGGGCTGGAGCATCCCTGGGGCCTGGCCCTGCTGCCCGATGGCCGCTGGTTGGTGACCGAGCGGCCGGGACGGCTGCGGATCATCTCCGCCGACGGCGGGATCAGTACCCCGGTCGCCGGCTTGCCGGCGGTCGACGCCCGGGGGCAGGGCGGGCTGCTGGATGTGGTGACCGGGCCGGACTTCGGCACCGACCGGATGATCTACTGGAGCTATGCCGAAGCCCGTGACGGCGGTAATGCCACCAGCGTGGCGCGCGGCCGGCTGTCCGGCGACGGGTCACGGGTCGAGGGAGTGCAGGTCATCTTCCGGGCCCTGCCCGCCTATGACGGGGTGCTGCATTTCGGCTCGTCGCTGGCCTTCGATCCGCAGGGCTATCTGTTTATCACCCTGGGCGAACGCTCTGACGCACCGATGCGGCCCCAGGCCCAGGATCTGGCCTCGCACATGGGCAAGACCATCCGCATCCATGCCGACGGCTCGGTGCCGACCGACAATCCCTTTGCCGACCGGGCCGGAGCCCTGCCGGAAATCTGGTCGCTGGGACATCGCAACGTCCAGGGCGTGGCGACCCAGCCCGGCACCGGGGCCGTGTGGACGATCGAACACGGCGCGCGGGGCGGGGATGAGGTCAATCTCGACCGTGCGGGGGCCAACTATGGCTGGCCCGCCGCCGCCTATGGCATCGAATACCGCGGCGGGCCGATCAACGCCGGATTGACCGCGCGCGCGGGCACTGAACAGCCGGTCTATTACTGGGATCCGGTCATCGCCCCCGGCGGCGCCACCTTCTACGACGGAGCCATGTTCGCCGGCTGGCGCGGCAATCTTCTGGTCGCCGGCCTGAAGGAAAAACACATCGCCCGGCTGGTGATCGAAAACGGTCGGGTGGTCGGCGAGGAGCGGTTGCTGACCGGCCTGGGCGAACGGGTCCGCGACGTCGCCGTCGGGCCGGACGGGGCGGTCTGGGCCATCACCGACGAAGAGGACGGCAAGCTGGTCAGGCTGGCCGTCCCCCGGTGAGCTAGATCAGGCAGCGACGCCGGCGTCACCGTCGAAGGTGGTGGTTTGCGCAGGTTTGCCCGACTTGAAGCGCGCGGTGGCGGTCTTTTTGTGGGCGCGCATGTCGTCGGCCAGGGCGTCCATGTCCAGACCCGCCGAACGCGCCTGGCTGAACATACCCTCGACCCGCTTCTCTTCCTCCTCGACGTGGTGTTCGATCATCTCCGACAGCACCTTGACCTTGGCGTCGTAGAATTTCTCATCCGGGCCGCCGGCCTCGATCTCGTTGATCAGCACCTTGGCCGCGTCGTGCTCGACATAGGCCTCGTCGACGAGGTCGTCCTCGATCTGGCCGCGGCAGGCCGGATAGAAGACCTCTTCCTCGATCGCCGTATGCACCTTCAGCTCAAGGCAGATGGTCTCGGCCAGGGTCTGCTTCTTCGCCTTGCCGGAGGCGGCCTCGAACTGTTCGAACAGGTCTTCCACTTTGCGGTGGTCGGCCTTCAACATCGCAATCGCGTCCATCTCTTCATATGTCTGGGTCATGGCCTCGTCCTTGTTGGGGATACTGACCCGATAAGACGCGGACCCGCATGACCGTTCCTACGGCCACGCTAGCTGAGAGTCGTTCTCGACAGGGCCCGGTCTCGCCGGGTTTTGGGGACAAAATACTTGACGTTGACGTAAACGTAGGGTTCTTGACGGGCACGCTCCAAACCGTTCGTCCCGTTCGTCGCCCGGCATCGAGAGCCGGGCCGGGGACCCCAGCCAAGAGAGACGCCCCATGGCCGAAGCCTATATTTATGATGCGGTTCGCACCCCGCGCGGCAAGGGCAAGAAGGACGGCTCGCTGCACGAGATCACCGCCCTGTCGATGGCGACCCAGGTGCTGGAAGCCCTGCGCGACCGCAACGAACTGGACACCTCCAAGGTCGACGACGTCATCCTCGGCTGCGTCTCCCCGGTGGGTGAGCAGGGCGCCGACATCGCCCGCACCGCCGTGCTGACCGCCGGCTGGGCCGAGACCACCTCGGGCGTTCAGGTCAACCGCTTCTGCGCCTCAGGCCTCGAGGCCGTGAACATGGCCGCGGCCAAGGTGAAGTCCGGCGAGGCCGATTTCGCCGTCGGCGGCGGTATCGAGGCGATGAGCCGCGTGCCGATGGGCAGCGACGGCGGGGCCTGGCCGGTCGATCCCTCCAGCGCCTTCCCGACCTATTTCGTGCCCCAGGGCGTCTCGGCCGACATGATCGCCTCGAAATGGGGCTTCAGCCGCGACGACGTCGACGCCTATTCAGTCGAGAGCCACAAGCGGTCGGCCCGTAGCTGGGAAGAGGGCCGGTTCAAGAATTCGGTCATCCCGGTCAAGAATCAGCTCGGCCTGGTCCAGCTGGATCGTGACGAGACCATCCGTCCCGGTACCGACATGCAGACCCTCGGGTCGCTGAAGCCGTCCTTCGCCATGATGGGCGAGATGGCCTTCGATTCCGTGATCAACCAGCGCTACCCCGAGGTGGCCCGCGTCAATCACGTGCACACGCCGGGCAACAGCTCGGGCATCGTCGACGGCTCGGCCGGGGTGCTGATCGGCACCAAGGAAGCCGGCCAGGGCGCAGGCCTCAAGCCGCGCGCCCGCATCCTCGGCGCGGCCTCGATCGGTTCGGAGCCGTCGATCATGCTGACCGGCCCCGAGTTCGTGGCCAAGAAGCTGCTCGCCAAACTGGGCATGCAGTCGACCGACATCGACCTCTATGAACTGAACGAGGCCTTCGCCGCCGTGGTGCTGCGCTTCATGCAGGCGCTCGACGTCGACCACGACAAGATGAACGTCTGCGGCGGGGCCATCGCCATGGGTCACCCGCTGGGCGCGACCGGGGCCATGATCACCGGCACGGTGCTGGACGAGCTGGAACGCTCGGGCAAGTCGACCGCCCTCATCACCCTGTGCATCGGCGGCGGCATGGGTGTCGCCACGGTGATCGAGCGGGTGTGACCGGGATGGGGCGCGTCAGCTCGATCGATCAGGAATTCGCCGCGGTGACGGATCACTGGTCGCCGCGCGTCGTTGCGGACCTGAACGGCCAGAGCGTCAAGGTGGCCAAGATTCAGGGCGATCTGACCTGGCACGCCCATGCGGACGAGGACGAGCTGTTCCTGATCTGGAAGGGCAGCATGGTCATTGAATATCGCGACCGCCCCCCGGTCCGGCTCGGTGCCGGGGACGTCCATGTCGTGCCTCGCGGCGTCGAGCACAATCCGGTCGCGGACGAAGAATGCTGGGTGGTTCTGTTCGAACCCTCCGAAACCAAACACACGGGCGATGTCGTGATGTCGAAGACGAAAACGGTCTCGGCCCAGCGCATTCACCTCCACCATCAAGTTGACGGGAACGCATCATGAGCCTCGAAAATTTCAAAATCGACGTCGATGCCGACGGCATCGCCCTGATCACCTTCGACGTTCCCGGACGGTCGATGAACACCCTGACCAGCAAGGTCATGGCCGAGATCCCCGAGTGGGTCGAACGGGTCAGGACCGACGACGCCATCAAGGGCGCGGTGCTGACCTCGGGCAAGACCACGGGCTTCTGCGCCGGGGCAGACCTCGGCGACATGGCCGGCGGCATGCTGGCCGGCGGTTCGCTGCAGGAGGCCTACGATGCCGGCTGGAAGCTGAACGCGGCCCTGCGCGCGCTGGAGACCTGCGGCAAGCCGGTCGCCGCGGCCATCACCGGCCTGGCGCTGGGCGGCGGTCTCGAACTGACCCTGGCCTGCCACTACCGGGTGGCCGGTGACGACAACAAGATCCAGCTGGGCCTGCCCGAGATCAAGGTCGGCCTGTTCCCCGGCGGTGGCGGCACCCAGCGGCTGCCGCGCCTGATCGGCGTGCAGGCGGCGATGATGGCCATGACCGAGGGCAAGTCCTTCCGGCCCAACGACGCCAGGGGCGCGGGCATCATCCATGAGGTCGTGGCCAAGGGCACCGAGGTCGAGGCCGCCAAGGCCTGGATCAAGGGCGGCGGCAAGGCCGTCCAGCCGTGGGACGACAAGAGCTTCAAACTGCCCGGCGGTGGTCCCTACCATCCGGTCGGGATCCAGAATTTCCTCGTCGGCAATGCGATGATCCGCAAGCAGACCTACGGCAACTATCCGGCCGCCACCAATCTGATGAAGGCCGTCTATGAGGGCGTTCAGGTGCCGATGGACGCGGCCCTGCGCATCGAGACCCGCTATTTCATCAAGACCCTGATGACGCCGCAGGCCCAGGCCATGATCCGCTCGCTGTTCCTGTCGAAGCAGGAGCTGGACAAGGGGGCCGTGCGCCCGGCCGGTCAGCCCAAGTCCGATCCGAAGAAGGTCACCGTCATCGGGGCCGGCATGATGGGCGCGGGCATCGCCTTCGTTCAGGCCCTGGCCGGGATCGAGACCATCCTGATCGACCGCAGCCAGGAAGACGCCGACAAGGGCAAGGCCCATGTCGAGGAACTGCTGAAGAAGCGTCTGTCGCGCGGCCAGATCACCCAGGACAAGTTCGACGCCCTGCTCGGATCGGTCACCGCCACCACCGACTACGACCTGATCAAGGGTTCGGATCTGGTCATCGAGGCCGTGTTCGAGAACCGCGAGATCAAGGCCGACGTGACCAAGCGCGCCGAGGCCCAGCTGGCCCCGGGGGCGGTGTTCGGTTCCAACACCTCGACCCTGCCGATCACCGGTCTGGCCGAGGCTTCCGTCCGTCCCGAGGACTTCATCGGCATCCATTTCTTCTCGCCGGTCGACAAGATGATGCTGGTCGAGATCATCCTCGGCGAGAAGACCGGCGAGGCGGCGATCGCCAAGTCGCTCGACTATGTGATGAAGATCCGCAAGACCCCGATCGTCGTCAACGACGGCCGCGGCTTCTACACCTCGCGCTGCTTCGGCACCTATGTCGCCGAGGGCATGGCCATGCTGGAAGAGGGCTATGCCCCCGCCCTGATCGACAACATCGGCCGCATGACCGGCATGCCGCGCGGTCCGTTGGAAATGCACGACGACGTGGCCCTGGACCTGTCGGTCAAGATCGCCAAACAGACCGCCGAGGATCTGGGCGACAAATACCAGCCGCTGCCGGGCTCGCACATCGTCCAGAAGATGGTCGAGGAGCTGGGCCGCTACGGCCGCAAGAACGGCAAGGGCTTCTATGACTATGACAGCAAGCCCAAGGTCATCTGGCCCGGCCTGGCCGAGCTGGCCCCGGTCAGGATCAATGACTCGACGCCCGAACTGGTCGCCGACCAGAAGCAGCGCCTGCTGTACCGTCAGGCCGTCGAGGTCGCGCGCTGCTGGGAAGAGGGCGTCATCGACGACCCGCGCGAGGCCGATGTCGGCGCCATCCTGGCCTGGGGCTTCGCGCCCTGGACCGGCGGCCCGATCACGATGATCGACCAGACCGGTCTGAAGGAATTCGTGGCCCAGGCGGATGACTATGCCGCCCGCTACGGCGACCGCTTCAAGGTGCCGCAACTGCTGCGCGACATGGCCAAGAAAGGCGAGACCTTCTACGGCAAGTTCGCCGGAGCGAAGAAGGCCGCCTGATCCGATCCATCCTCCCCGTCGCGGCGCGGCGGGGAGGGGGGATGCTGCGGGGCCCCCTGTCTTGCGGAGGCAGGGGGCGGGGTCGGTGAATGGCCGGTTTCAGGCGTCCACCACAAGTCCGGTATCGACCCAAGTCGGACGTCAGGGTGCGTCAGGCAACACCATTGCAATGGGCAGAAAGAATGCGGCGGCTTTCATAGTCGATTGAAAGCGTCACGACCGAACAGCCGCCGTCGAAAACGACGGGAAACGGCTCGTCAATGTGGATGTCGCGGCGACCACGCTGCAAAGCCTCCGCGGATGGCTGTGGGGTTGGCCCCAAATCTTCCATGCCGTTCGGGGTGTACCGGGAGGTTCGCCAGTCCGATGGATGCGGCTCGACCGGAGGCGCAAAAACCGCTTCGACAATCTGACGCCCATCCCTCTCGATCATTCGATAGTAGCGAGCATATTCGGCGACGGGCTTCGGAGCGCCGCCTTCCAGGTGGGGCGTGGCGTTCAGCGCCACCTTCAGATCGAGCGATGCTTCCAGCTGTTGGGCCCAATCGCGGGTCAGAGCTGAAGGTTGTGCGACGGCGACTTGCAGGGATGCGAACGCCGTCAGAGCGCCCAATAGTGCGGCGGCAGTCAGGGGTTTCATCCGCCGATCAAAGCGCGCCGCCGCCCATAGCGCAAGTCAGCTATGCCGATTTGCCGATTGACCACTCTCGACCCGTTCTTGATGCCGGCCTTGCCCGAACGGTACCGATTGGCAGTTGTCATCCCGGAAGCGCCGGAGGCGCTGTCCGGGACGCTTGAGTGAAAGAAATTAATCCTCCCGGAAGCGGCGTCAGCCGCTTTCCGGGAGACAGGTCAGGATCCAGCGTGGCGGAACCCGTCTCCCGGACAATCGCGCCGCGATTTCCGGGAAGCCCCGAACACGGGGATCACACCGTCCCGGATCGCCGCTTCGCAGCGTCCGGGATGACAAGGTGAGCCGACCTTTGGGCGTGTCGATTGACCGCTTTCGACGCTGCTTCATCACCCACGTTTCATCTCCGAAGATAAAGTTAGTGTGTTGCGTTCACCGGTTGAGCCACCCCTACCGGACATTCCGCGCGTCCGCTCACCGGCCCGCGCCCTGACCACCGGACCCGCCCGCTCCCGGCCTTGGCCCTAGATCACATCCAGCGGCTGTTCCGACGTCGGCGGCGGGAAGGCGCGGTCCAGGGCGGCGATGTCCTCGTCGTCCAGCTGGATCTCCAGCGCCGCAGCATTCAGCTCGACGTGCTCGACCGTGGACGCCTTGGGAATGGCGATGATCCCCTCCTGACGCAGCACCATGGCCAGGGCGATCTGGGCCGGGGTGGCGTCGTGGCGGTCGGCGATCTGCTGCAGCACCGGTTCGTTCAGCAGCTTGCCGCGTCCCAGCGGCGAATAGGCCATCACCGGCATGTCGCGGGCCCGCGACCACGGCAGCAGGTCGAACTCGATGCCGCGCGAGCCGGGGTGATACAGGACCTGATTGGCCGCGCACTGGTCGCCGCCCTCCATCCGCATCATCTTGCGCATGGTCTTCAGGTCGATGTTGCTGACGCCCCAGCGCAGGATCATGCCCTCGTCGACCAGTTCCTCGAAGGCGGCGATGGTCTCCTCCAGCGGATGGCGACCCTCCCAGTGCAGCAGATACAGGTCCAGCCGGTCGGTCCCCAGCCGCTCCAGCGACTTCTCGCAGGCCAGCATCATCTTCATCTCGCTGGCATTGTCCGGCTTGACCTTGGACACCAGAAACACCTCGTCGCGCCGCCCGGCGATGACCTCGCCGACCAGCCGTTCGGAATTGCCATTGCCATAGATCTCGGCCGTGTCGACCAGGGTCAGGCCCAGGTCGAGGCCGCGCGACAGGGCGCGCATTTCGGCGTCGCGGGTTTCAGGATGGTCGCCGATCTCCCAGGTCCCTTGGCCAAGGATGGGAACGGCCGTACCGTCAGGAAGCGATGTCAGGCGGGTCATGTCCGGCACAAATCACAATGCCGCGCCCGGCGCTACTCCCCCGGAGGTCCGATGCAGACGAGACGGTTGAAAACCGACGGCCTGACCCAGCAGATCCTCGAGGCCGGGACCGGTCCGCTGGTGTTGCTGCTCCACGGCTTCCCCGAACTGGGCCTCAGCTGGCGTGCCCAGGTCGAGGCTTTGGCGGCGGCCGGCTATCACGCCGTGGCCCCCGACATGCGCGGCTATGGCGGCACCGACAAGCCGGGCGAGACCGCCGACCACACCCTGCTGCATCTGGTCGGGGACATGGTCGATCTGGTGCGGGCGCTGGGGGAAAGCGAATGCGTCGTCGTGGGGCACGACTGGGGCGCGCCGGTGGCCTGGCACTGTGCCCTGCTGCGACCCGACATGTTCCGCGCCGTCGCCGGTCTGTCGGTCCCGTTCCAGCCGCGTCGCCCCAATGGCCGGCCGACCGAAACCATGGCCGCGATGGGTCGGCGGGCCGGACTGGGCGATATCTATATCCTGCGCTTTCAGGCGGCCGACGCGCACCTGGCGTTTGATGCCGACCCGGCAACTGCCCTGCGCAAATGCTTCTGGAGCTATGACGGTGCTACCGCACCGGAACACCGCGCCACCGGCCTGCTGCCGCCCGGCGTCAGCATGCTCGAGGCCGTCCCGGACCACGCGGCCCTGCCGCCCTGGCTCAGTCCCGACCATTTCGCCGACTATGTCGCCGCCTTTACCGCCGGTGGATTCAAGGGGCCGCTCGACTGGTACCGCTGCCTCGACCGCAATTGGGCCCTGACGGCCTTTGTTCAGGACGCCAGGATCACCGTGCCCGCCCTGTTCCTTGTCGGCGAGCTTGATCCGGTTCGTCGCTATGCCGGCGCGCATGAGGCGACACTCGGCGACTGGCTTGTCGACCTGCGCGGTCGGCATGTGCTGACCGGTGCCGGTCACTGGTTGCAGCAGGAACGTCCGGTTGAGGTCAACGACTACCTGCTCGGCTTTCTGCGCGACTTGTAATCAGTTCAATCGACAGTGAAAAATCCGACTTCTGCGGCCAAGCTGTCTGTATTTGCAGACGTTTCTACTGCGGTGCTGTAAGACTTCCTAAAGTCCGGTGATTTACCTGTGAGGGTAGTCCAGTTTGGAAGAGGCATGTGTCCAGTCCGGTTTCGATCGTCAGCATCAGCACCTCGCGCCGCGATCAGATTGACCGGATGGCCGAGGCGGGGCTGATCCGCGAGGGCCGGGTCTTCACCCTGTCACTGGCCCCGATCCGCGAGCAGCTTGGTTCGCGCTGGGACACCCGCAGCGACCATATCTGGGACGGAGTCGAGCGCGCCCTGTTGCGCAAATTGCCGCCGCCGGATGTGTTTATTCGTCTGGATGACATCACGGTTCTCGCGGCCATCGCCTCCAGCAGCGGCTATGACGCCCAGGTGACCTGCACTGAGGTGCTGCGTTCCGTCCTCACCTTTTTTCTCGGCCGCAACGCCGACGAGGACGTTCAGCTGGCCCGGGTGTCTGACGTCAGCGGCGGCCAGCTCAGCTGTGTGCCGGTCGACCCGAGTGCGCCGCCCCCTCGACCGGCTGCGGTTCCCCCGGTTTCCCGGGCCGGGGCGACGGCTTCGGAAGCCACGGAAACGGATTGCACACCGGCCAGCTGGACGCCACCGCTGGCTGGCCGCAGCTATGCCACGCCCTTTGTCACCGCCAAGGGCGAAGCCATCCCCATGGTTATCGACGTCACCGCCGTGTGGCGGCTGGATGGCGGCGGCATCGCCGCCTATGCCCTGCGCCGTCGCCTGCCGCACAGCCTGGGACCGTTGAGCGACGCGGATCGCGAGGCCATCGACCTGGCGACCTTTGCCCGTCTTAATGAGCTGCTGGTCGAGTACCAGAATGAGGGCGGCATGTTCGCCCTGTTCGTGCCGGTGTATTTCGAATCCATCTCGGCCCGCCGTCAGCGTAACAATCTGGTCGGACGCAGCGCTGGTGTGGTCGACGTCATGCGCAAGGCGGTCGTGCTTGAAATCGAGGATATGCACGCCGGTCTGCCGACCGGGCGCGTCGGCGAAGCCGTCTCCCTGATGCGTCCCTTCGTCCGGTCGATGATGGCCCGCGTCTCCGAACCGGCCATGGTCGAACGTTTGATGAGTGAATACGCCTTTACCGCCCTGACCGCTGACGGTGCACTGCACCGTCGGGGGTTCCGGCGGCTGTCGCGTCTGCTCGACGCCATGCGTCGTCGTAGCCGCAACATCCTGCTCCATGAGGTTCCGCATGAGGCCGAGGATACGGTCCGCGCGGCGGGCGTCAGCCATATCACCCTGCCGGGCGAGGATGATCGTCGTGACGGCCGTCCCGAATCGACGCCCTGGGTGTCTGAAGATGATCCGTCGCCGGGCGAGGCCGACTGAACCCGACCGGCCTAGACCGGATCAGTAGGTTCCGGCGTGGCCGGGGTCTCGGGCAGCGGAATGAATTCGTCGCTGTCGCCGTCGGGCAGCTTCATCCGTCCGGCCTTCCAGTCGGCCTTGGCCTGATCCATCCGGGCCTGTGACGAGGCGACGAAATTCCACCAGATCAGCCGCTCGCCCACCGGTTCACCGCCCATCACCATCACGGTCGACGGGATGATGGCCCGGATGGTCGGTTCGGCCTGGGGTTCCAGCACGATCATCTGGCCCTCATGGAAGCGGCGGTCCCCGACCTCGATCTGCCCCTTGGCGACATAGAGGGCGCGTTCGCTCATGCCACCGGTGCCCTTGCCGGGCGGCGGGGAGGTGCGCACACCCGCCTGCATTTCCCAGTGGACATAGAACAGCGGTGACGAGGTCTGCACTGCCGCCTTCGCCCCATAGGCCTCACCGGCCACCAGCCGGGCGAACAGGCCGCTGTTCTCATAGGAAGGCTGGTCGATTTCGTCGTGATGGTGAAAGGCCGGATCGGCATCCTCGCTCTCATCGGGCAGGGCGATCCAGGCCTGCATGCCGTGCATCGGGCCACCGGTCGATCGCTTCAGCGGATCGGTGCGTTCGGAATGGACGATGCCCTTGCCGGCGGTCATCCAGTTGACCTCTCCGGGGCGGATGGCCTGGGTCACCCCGGTATTGTCGCGGTGGATGATCTCGCCCTCGAACAGATAGGTCAGGGTCGACAGGCCGATATGCGGGTGCGGGCGGACATTGATCCCTTCGGCCCCCGGCGCGAATTCCGCCGGTCCCATCTGGTCGAGGAAGATGAAGGGGCCGACCATGCGCCGCGCATGAAAGGGCAGGATGCGACCGACCTCGAACCCGCCGAGGTCCTTGCGCCGGGCGTCAATCACCATTTCGATCATGGGGGGCTCCTGTGCCGGGACTCAGCGGAACCATGATCGTCGGGTCCGGCGCGGCCGTCCAGTCCCCCGGATCCGGATTCAGGTCACGTGCGGCGTGACCAGCCCCAGCGGCAGGGCCGTGATGTCCTTGACCCCGCGGGTGACGATATGGCTCTCGCAGTCGGAGACAATGCCCAGGCTCAGCAGCTTCTCCCGCAGGAACCGGTCGAAGGCATGCATGTCCGAGGTGATGATCCGCAGCACATAGTCCTCGCGGCCGGTGATGGTGGCGCACTGCACGACCTCGGGCCAGGCCCCCACGGCGGCCTCGAACACATCGAGGTTTTCGCGTGACGGCAGGCTCAGCTTGACGATGGCATAGACCTCGAAATCCAGCCCCAGCATGGCGGCATTGAGCAGGGTGACCCGCTTGCGGATGAGACCGCTATCCTCCAGTCTCTTGATCCGACGCCAGCAGGGAGACGCAGACAGCCCGACCCGTTCGGCGATGTCGGCGACCGAAAGCCCGGCGTCCTGTTGCAGGATGTCGAGAATGCGAGCGTCGACGGGGTCTAGTTCGTCCGCCAAGGTGTTTCTCCCAATGGAATTATGACGCAATAAAATACCCGAAAATGGCCTTGTGCAAGGTCAAAATTGAGCGAGCCATTGGTCGTGTCTCATGCTAAGGGGCGCGCTAAGAGGAAACGCGGTCGGTTCAACCAGGCGGCAGGATAGATGACGAAGAACACCCAACCACTGTCGCTGCGCGTGCCGGAGCCGTCGGGCCGGCCGGGAGATGCGACCGATTTCAGCCACTTGCAGCTGGATGCCGCCGGGGTCGTGGACCGGCCCCAGGTCTCGACCACCCCCTATGAGATGCGTGACCACGCCTTCCGTCTGATCCGGGTGCTGGACGACGATGGTCAGGCCGTCGGCCCGTGGAACCCGCGTCTGGACGCCGACACCCTGCGCAAGGGGCTCAAGGCCATGATCCTGACCCGCGCCTTCGACGACCGGATGCATCGCGCCCACCGCCAGGGCAAGACCAGCTTCTATATGAAATGCACCGGGGAAGAGGCCATCGCCGTCGCCCAGGGCATGATCCTGTCGCGCGAGGACATGGGCTTTCCCACCTATCGTCAGCAGGGTCTGCTGATCGCTCGCGGCTATCCGCTGGTGGCGATGATGAACCAGATCTATTCGAACGCGTCCGACCCCATCAAGGGCCGTCAGCTGCCGATCATGTATTCGGCCAAGGACTACGGCTTCTTCACCATCAGCGGCAATCTCGGCACCCAGGTGCCCCAGGCGGTGGGCTGGGCCATGGCCAGCGCCTACAAGGGCGATGACAAGATCGCCATCAGCTGGATCGGCGACGGGGCCACGGCCGAGGGCGACTTCCACAACGCCCTGACCTTCGCCAGCGTCTATCGCGCCCCGGTCATCCTCAACATCGTCAACAACCAGTGGGCCATCAGCTCCTTCATGGGCATCGCCGGCGGGCTTGAGACGACCTTCGCCTCCAAGGCTATCGGCTACGGCCTCCCGGCCCTGCGTGTCGACGGCAATGACTTCCTCGCCGTCTGGGCCGCGACCCAGTGGGCCGAGGAACGGGCCCGCACCAACCAGGGCGCGACCGTCATCGAGCTGTTCACCTACCGTGGTGCGCCGCACTCGACCTCGGACGATCCCAGCCGCTACCGCCCCGCCGACGAGCACGACAAATGGCCGCTCGGCGACCCGATCGCCCGGCTGAAACAGCATCTGATCGCGCTCGGCGAATGGTCCGACGACCAACAGACCGCCGCCGAGGCCGAGGCCGTCGACCAGGTCCGCGCCGCCGGCAAGGAGTCCGAGGCCATCGGCACCCTCGGCCAGTCGCGCCCCTCGGTGAAGACGATGTTCGAAGAGGTCTATGCGACCGAGGACTGGCGTCTGGTCGAGCAACGCCGCGAGGTCGGGGTCTGACCATGAGCGACAAAGCCAATAAAGAGACCGCTGCCGTGCAGCCCCAGATCACGCCCATGAACATGATCCAGGCGCTGAACTCGGCCCTGCACGTGAAGATGGCCGAGGATCCGAACGTCCTGTCGTTCGGCGAGGACGCCGGCTATTTCGGCGGCGTGTTCCGCGTCACCGACCAGCTGCAGCAAAAGCACGGCCTGACCCGCAGTTTCGACGCCCCGATCAGCGAATGCGGCATCGTCGCCGCCGCCATCGGCATGGGCAGCTACGGCCTGCGTCCGGTGGTCGAGATCCAGTTCGCCGACTACATCTATCCGGCCTATGACCAGATCGTCTCCGAGGCGGCCAAGCTGCGCTACCGCTCGGGCGGCCAGTTCACCGCCCCGATCGTGGTGCGTTCGCCCTACGGCGGCGGCATCTTCGGCGGCCAGACCCACAGCCAGTCGCCGGAAAGCCTGTTCACCCATATCGCCGGGCTCAAGGTCGTCATTCCGTCAAACCCCTATGACGCCAAGGGCCTGCTGACCGCGGCCATCGAGGACGACGACCCGGTCATCTTCCTCGAGCCGAAACGCCTCTACAACGGCCCGTTCGACGGCTGGCACGAGAAGCCGGTCAGCCCGTGGAAGACCCAGGACCTGGCCCAGGTCCCGACCGGCAAATACATCGAGCCGATCGGCAAGGCGCGGATCATGCGCGAGGGCAATGACGTCACCATCCTCGCCTACGGCACCATGGTCTGGGTCTCCCTGGCCGGGGCCGAGCACGCCGGGGTCGACGCCGAAGTCATCGACCTGCGCACCCTGGTGCCGCTGGACATCGAAACCATCGAGGCCAGCGTGAAGAAGACCGGCCGCTGCGTCATCGTCCACGAGGCCCCGAAGACCTCGGGCTACGGCGGTGAGCTGTCAGCCCTGGTGCAGGAGCGCTGCTTCTATCATCTGGAGGCCCCGATCGCCCGGGTCACCGGTTGGGACACCCCCTATCCGCACGCGTTCGAATGGGAATATTTCCCCGGCCCGCAACGGGTGTCCGACGCCTTGAAATCCGTCATGTCTGGCCAAAACACGGGGGCGCGCTGAGATGGGTCGTTTCGTCTTCAAACTGCCCGACGTGGGTGAGGGCACCGCCGAGGCCGAACTGGTCGCCTGGCACGTCAAGGTCGGTGACACCGTCGCTGAGGACCAGATCCTCGCCGACATCATGACCGACAAGGCCACGGTCGAGCTGACCAGCCCGGTCGCCGGCACCGTCACCGCCGCCCACGGCGAACCCGGCCAGCAACTGGCCGTCGGCTCGCCGCTGGTCGAGTTCGAGGTCGAGGGCGCGGGCAATTCCGGTGAGGTGCCCGCCTCTTCTCCCTTCCCCCTTGATGGGGGAAGGGCCGGGGATGGGGG